>OGMC01000020.1_pt1 | contig 100197 bp, 96 predicted proteins | sample 1573011 | NCBI WGS metagenome assembly OGMC01 (sample SAMEA2581888, study PRJEB24529) | metagenome | biome: Human gut stool | place: China | collected 2011
AGGCAGCCAGAGCGAGAACCATGACCAGTGCCAGAAGCAGAGCGATCAGTTTTTTCATTTGGTGATTCCTCCTAAATTATTTTATCAAACACGGGTTCCGTGCTCAATACATGATGAATATGGGCCTCAGCCCTTCTTGACGCGGTTGGCGGCCTTCGTTCTCGCGATATCGAGCAGGACAGCGCCGATGACGACTGCGCCGGTCAGGAACGTCTGCCACGGGGCCTGCAGGCCGCAGTTGGCAAGGCCGGTCTTGAGGACGGACATGATGAACACGCCGATGAGCGTGCCGACCATCGTGCCGGAGCCGCCGGACATGGACGTGCCGCCGATGATAACGCCGGTGATGCCGTTCATTTCCTGGCCTGCGCCGGTGCCCGGAGTGATGGTGGTGTAGGCAGCGGCATAGAACAGGGCGCACATGCCGATGAAGAAGCCGGAGAGCGTATAGACCGCGACCTTCCAGTTGTCGACCTTGATGCCGGACAGGCGGGTCGCCTCTTCGTTGGAGCCGATGGCATAGACATAGCGGCCGAACTTGGTCTTATGCAGGATCAGCGCCGCGATGATGAAGAAGCCGAGCAGCCAGAACGCGCCGACCGGGAAGCCCCTGACGCCGAACAGCTCCGCACGGATGAAGACCTTCTTGAACCAGCCGCCGACTTCGGCGGTGGCGGTGGGCCAGGTCTGGGACTGCACCTTGGTGATGATGGAGCCGAGGCCGGCGGCCATCATCTGCGTGCCAAGGGTCGCGATGAAGGGGGGCAGCTTGAGCTTGGCGATCAGAACGCCGTTGGCAAAGCCGAACGCGATGCCCACAAACAGCGTCAGCACGATCGCGAGGACCAGCGGACAGCCCTGCTTGAACGCGTAGCCGCCCAACAGCGCCGCGCACATCATGACCGTGCCGAGCGACAGGTCGATGCCGCCGGTGATGATGATGAACGTCACGCCGAAGGCCATAAAGCCGATATAATAGCTGGATTCGAGAATATTCTTGACCGTATCGAGCGTCAGGAAGTTATTGCCGAAGATTGAAAACACGATATACAGAATGACCAGCGCAGCAGGCGCGAGCAGCTTCTGCATATCCAGCTTTTTCTTACCTACGTTTTCCATAATGATTACCCCACTTCTCTCTTGGTTGCATATGTCATGATGGTTTCCTGCGTGGCCTCGGAGATATCGAGTTCACCGGTGACGTGACCCTCGCACATGACGATCACGCGGTCGGACAGGCGGAGCAGCTCCGGCATATCGGAGGAGATCATGATGATGGACTTGCCTTCCTCTGCAAGCTGCGTCATCAGCTTGTAAATCTCGCTCTTCGCACCGACGTCGATGCCGCGCGTCGGCTCGTCGAAGATCAGCACGTCGCAGTCGCGCAGGATCCATTTGGAAATGACGACCTTCTGCTGGTTGCCGCCGGAGAGGCTGCCGACGCGGGCGCGGACAGACGGCGTTTTCGTGCGGATCTGTTCGGCGTGCTCCTGCGCAAGCCGCTGCGCCTTTTTGTCATGAACAAACGGGCCCTTGAAGATCTGCTCCAGGCTCGGCAGAACGGTGTTGTCCGCAACGGACAGGTTCAGGCACAGGCCGTAGCGCTTGCGATCCTCGGAGAGATAGCCGATGCCGTAGCGGACGGCGTCCTTCGGGCTGCGGATCTTCACATCTTTTCCGTTTACCCGGATCGTACCGGAATCCATCGGGTCTGCGCCGCAGATCAGGCGCATCGTCTCGGTACGTCCCGCGCCGACCAGACCGGCGAAGCCAAGGATCTCGCCCTTGCGGAGCTTAAAGGAAACGTCCTTCACATCGAGAGAGTTCAGATGCTCGGCCTCAAGCACGACGGGCGCGTCGGGCGGGCACATGGATTTTGTTTTCGGCTCCTCATAGATCGTACGGCCGACCATGAGCCGGATGACTTCGGAAATTTCCGCCGTGGGGGTGTCGAGCGTGGCGACATACTGGCCGTCGCGCATGACGGTAATGCGGTCGGTGATGCGCTTGAGCTCATCCATGCGGTGCGAGATATAGATGATGCCGACGCCGGTCTTCTTGAGCTGCCGGATGAAGACGAACAGGTCGTCGATCTCCGTGTCGGTCAGGACGGCGGAAGGCTCGTCAAGAATGAGCAGTCTTGTGTTCTCATGGGACAGGGCCTTTGTGATCTCGACCATCTGCTGCTTCGCGACTGACAGCGTCTTGACGACGGCCTTCGGGTCAAGCTCCAGATGCAGCTTGTCGAACAGCTCCTGCGTCATGGCGTTCTGCTTTGCCTTGTCGACGAACAGGCCCTTCATGGGCTCGCGGCCGATATAGATGTTTTCCGCCACGGTCAGGTGCTGCATGAGGTTCAGCTCCTGATGGACGATGCAGATGCCGAGCGCCTGCGCGTCGCGCGGGCCGTGGATCTCGACATGCTTTCCAAAGAATTCGATCGTTCCGCCGTCGCTCGGGTAGATGCCGGTCAGCACCTTCATGAGCGTCGACTTGCCGGCGCCGTTTTCGCCGACCAGCGCCATGACCTCGCCCTCGCGGACCTCCAGCTGCGCATTGTCCAGCGCGTGGACGCCCGGGAAGTATTTCTGGATACCGGTCATTCTGAGAATCGTTTCGGCCATGTTTCTTTCACATTCCCCTTTCTCCTGCGGCGTGTTTTCCCGCTTGTGGAAAACGAAACGTTTTGCTCTTGCAGCGCGCAAAGCCGTTTCGCGCCGGGCGGAGCCTGCTCTCATCCTGGAGCCGGGCGGGAGGCTGCGCTCCCGTGCCGCTTCGGCGGCACTCCTTCCTTACAGTCTCCATTGTAGCAGGCTTGCGGTGGAACAGGCATGAAAATTGTCCACAAAAAGGTGAAAATTGTGCGTTGAAATTATACAAATTTTTTATTCCTCCGGGGATATGACGAAAACCCGCAGCCCACGTTTCTGTCCGTTCTCACTCGGACAGGCCGTTCCCAAAAACTTTCTTGCTGCATGGGCTTGCGCGGGGGGAGAATTTGGAGTATAATTCAAATCATCTATAAGTATCAGTGGGAGAATGACTGTATGGCTATGATCCGTGAATTCTTCCAGAATCTTCTGTATCAAGTCCCTTCTATCGGGATTTCAGATATTGTCGATATCCTGGTCGTTTCGATAATCTTCTATTCGCTCCTGCGTCTGATCCGCTCGACGAGCGCAGCGCGCGTGGCCCGCGCGATCTTGCTGCTGCTGGCCATCACGCTGCTGACGGACGTGCTGAATCTCTATACATTAAACTGGCTGCTCAACAAGATCCTTGAGGTCGGCGCGATCGCGCTCATCATCGTGTTCCAGCCGGAGCTTCGCCGCGCGCTTGAGCGTGTCGGCGCGCAGCTGCATTTCCATCTGCTCTCGTCCGAATCGGGCGCGACCACCGAGCAGAGCGCCATCTCCGCCACGGTGCAGGCCTGCGAGATCATGTCGCGTGAGCGTGTCGGCGTCCTGCTGATTTTCGAGCGCGAAACGCCGCTCGACGAGTATTTCAAGACCGGCACCATCGTCGACGCGCAGCTGTCCGAGCAGCTGCTGCGCAATCTCTTCTTTAAAAACTCGCCCCTGCACGACGGCGCGGTCATTGTCCGCGGCGGCCGTGTGGCTGCGGCGGGCTGCGTCATGCCGCTGAGCGACAATCCGCACCTGCCGAGCGACCTCGGCACGCGCCACCGCGCAGGCGTTGGCACGAGCGAGGTTTCCGACGCGGTCGTCGTGATCGTCTCGGAGGAAAACGGCACGATCTCCGTCGCCATCGGCGGGATGCTCAAGCGCCATCTGGCCCCCCAGACGCTGCAGCGGCTGCTGTCCAATGAGCTGCTCGCGGACGAGGCTGAGAAGAAGACGCTGCTCAAACGGCTCGCCGGATGCTTCAGCAGGAAGGACGGTTCCAAATGAAAAGTAAGCTCTTCTCCCTGATCGTCTCCGTCCTTGCGGCCATGTGCCTGTGGGTCTACGTCATGACCGTCGTGAACCCGGACGTCGATCTGACCATCGGCAATATCCCCGTGACGTTCTCCGGCGCGGAGGTCCTGCGCGAGGATCACGGGCTTGTCATCACCGGCGACTATCAGGAGTTCGTCTCCGTGCATTTTTACGGCAAAAACGCTGATCTCAAGACGCTCGACCAGCATAAGGACGAGCTGAAGGCCGTGATCGACGTGTCCAAGGTGCGCAGCACGAAGGACTACACCATGTCCTACGACATCACGCTCCCCAGCGCCGTGTCCGCCTCGTCTATCACAAAGATGGACAAGTCCCCCGCCACGATCACCTTCACCGTCGAGCGGCAGATCCGCAAGTCCGTCGAGGTGCGGGGCGATTTCTCCAGCGTCAAGATCGCCGAGGGCTATATGCTCGACAGCACCAGCTTTGATTTTGATTCCATCACCATCGAGGGCCCGGAATCGGTCGTCAATACCGTCGACCACGTCCAGATCACCATCGAGCGCAGCAATGTGGACAAGACCATCACCGAATCCGTCCCCGTCGTGCTGCTGGACAAGGACGGCGCGCAGGTCGACCCGACGCAGCTGACGCTCAGCGCCGACGCGATCGAGGTCACGATGAAGATCGTCAAATATAAGGTCGTGCCCATCGAGGTGCAGTTCACCGAGGGCGGCGGCGCGAAGCTTTCCGATCTGGATTGGGACTACGAGCCCAAGGCCATCACGCTCTCCGGCGATTCCACCGTGCTCGACGGCCTCAATTCGATCCAGCTCGAGCCCATCGATCTGTCCACGCTGCCGAGCAACGACGAAACGGTCGAACGCGCCATTCTGATCCCGAACGATGCCAAGAACGTCTCCGGCGAGGAGACGGTCTCCGTCCGGATCACCATCAAGGGCAAGCAGATCAAGACGCTCCGCACGACAAACATTGTATTTGTCGGCGTTGACGAGGAAAAATTCAAGGCTACGAGCCTGTCCCAGCAGGTGCAGGTCACCATCCGCGCCGCTGCGGCTGACGCGTCGCGGATCTCCGCGACCAGCATCCGCATCGTCGCCGACATGAGCGGCTATACGCAGGAGGGAACGTATCAGGTGCCGGTCACGGTCTATGTCGACGGCTTCGACTCTGCCGGAGCCATCGGGCAGTATTCCATCGCCGCAACGCTTGCCGCAGCGGATGAGCCGGGCGAACAGCCCTGAGGAAAAATGGAGGAAACAACGTGATTAGAAGTATGACCGGCTATGGCCGCGCGGAAAAAATCATCGACGGACGTGAGATCACCGTCGAGCTGCGGGCCGTCAACAACCGCTATCTGGATCTGAGCGTCAAGCTCCCGCGCGTCTACGGCTTTGCGGAGGACGCGGTCAAGTCGCTCGTCAAGGCGAACGTGAACCGCGGGAAGCTGGATATGTTCATCACCGTTAATGTCACCGAGGATACGAGCGTCAAGATTGCACTCAATAAGCCCGTTCTGGAAGGGTATCTGGCCGCGCTCAAGTCCATCGCCTCCGATTACGGCGTCCGAGACGACATTTCCGTCACCGCCCTGTCCCGCATGCCTGACGTCTTTGTGATCGAGAAGCAGGAGGAGGACGAGCAGAAGCTGACGGACGATATTCTGTCCGTCGTCAAGGCAGCGCTGGCCAAATTCAACGCCATGCGCGAGAAGGAGGGCGCGGCCATGGAGGCCGATCTCCGCAGCCGCGCGAAGACCGTTCTGGCGCTTGTGGAAAAGGTCGAGGCGCGCAGCCCCGTGACGCTTGCGGAGTATCGCGCCCGGCTGACTGAGAAAATGCAGGAGGTACTCGGCGCGACGAATATCGACGAGAGCCGCATTCTGCAGGAGGCCGCCGTCTATGCTGACAAAATTGCCGTAGACGAAGAAACGGTCCGCCTGCGCAGCCATCTGAATCAGCTTGATCAGATGCTGACAACCGGCGGCCCCATCGGCCGCAAGCTGGACTTCCTGCTGCAGGAATTCAACCGCGAGTCCAACACCATCGGCTCCAAGGGCAACGATCTGGAGCAGGCCCGCACCGTCGTCGACCTCAAGGCGGAGCTGGAAAAGATCCGCGAGCAGACGCAGAACATCGAATAACCGGAGGCAGACATGAAGCTTATTTCGATCGGCTTCGGCAACGCCGTCGCCGCTGCGCGCATTCTCGCCGTCGTCAGCCCGGATTCCGCGCCCATCAAGCGCGTCGTGCAGGAAGCGCGGGAGCGCGGGATGCTGCTCGACGCCTCGTTCGGGCGCAGAACGAAGTCCGTTCTGCTCATGGACACCGACCATGTGATCCTCTCTTCCGTCACGCCCGAGACGATCTGCGCGCGTATGGAAGAAAAATCATCGGAGGAGACGAATTTGCAGCCATGAAGGGAAAACTGTTTGCGATCTCCGGCCCCTCCGGCGTCGGAAAAAATTCCGTGCTGAACCGCGTCATGCAGCTGCGTGACCGGGTGCAGTATTCCGTTTCCGCGACCTCCCGCCCCATGCGTCCCGGCGAGATCGACGGCAAAAGCTATTATTTTGTCACACGGGAGCAGTTTGAACAGATGATCGCGGCGGGCGAGCTGCTGGAGCACGCCGAATACGTCGGCAACTACTACGGCACGCCCCTAAAGCCCATTCAGGCCGCGCTTGCCTCCGGGACCGACGTCGTGATGGACGTGGATGTGGTCGGTGCGCTGAACATCAAAAAGCGTCTGCCGGAGGCAGTTCTGGTCTTCATGGCCGCGCCGTCGATGGCCGAGATCCGCCGCAGGCTCGCTTCGCGCGGCGATGTTTCGCCGGAGCTGATGGAAAAGCGGATGGACCGGGCAAAATGGGAATACAGCCAGGCCGGACAATACGATTATCTCGTCGTCAACGATACGGTCGAGCACGCGGCGCAGGAGCTGCTTGCGATCATGACCGCAGAAAAGTGTAAAATGATGGATCGCATCCATTGCATAAAGGAGGAACTCTAATGCTTTACCCCGCCATGTCGGAACTTCTCAAAAATGTTGACAGCCGCTATCTGCTCGTCAACGTCGTCGCGCACCGCGCCCGTCAGCTGTCCATTGAGTCCGAGCTCACGCACGAGCCGCTTGAGGAAAAGCCTGTCACGCTCGCCATCCGCGAGGTCGCTGCCGGCCAGCTCAAGGCCGAGCTTGACGATAAATACAGACACTGAGCACCCATCCCGGCGCAGGCAGCTGGCCTGCGCCGGGTCTTTTCCCGCGAAGCTTGATAGCGCTCAAAATCTCCGCCGCTGTTCGTAGGGGCGGACGACTCTGTCCGCCCGGCAGATTGCACCGTTTTTTCGAAAATTTGCGGTGATTCCGTACTTCCCTGCAAATTTTGAGCGCAAATCTGATTTATAGCAGCCATTCAAAGGCAACTGCTTGCAAATCTGTTGTCCCGTAACAGGCGGCGCGTACCAAAGCGCCCGTAAGGTGAGTATGTGTGTTCGCAGAGACTGTAAAACAAGTGCTTGCCTAGGGTGTATCTGAAAACTCCCAACGCACCCGGACAGCGGATCTTTTCACGCTGCGCTGCACCATTTTTCCTTGAAATACGTCAGTATTCCTGCGAAAAAATGTCTTGCTCAGCGCAAAAATTTCTCGCTGCCGGTCACATTGGGAGTTTTCAGATACACCCTAAACTGCACGCGCAGGATGCACCAAACGCGTCCAAGCACTCTTTTCTCCCCTGTCTTTTCTCTTGCAAGAGAAAAGACAGGGCCGTCGGAGACATAAGCGCGTCCAAACTTTCACCAGACAAAGGAGGAACAGGTCATGTCCAGAGTTGCACAGCTGGCTGTTGCGGCGGCGGTTTATGCCATTGACAGGCCCTATTCCTACCGTGTGCCGGAGGATATGCCGCTGGCAGCCGGGATGCGGGTGCTTGTGCCGTTCGGGCACGGCAACCGGCGGACGGAGGGCATTGTTTTATCCGTGCAGGAGGGAGTCGCTGCCGGACTGAAGGCCGTCGAGCAGATGCTGGACGATGCGTCGATCCTTACCGGCGGACAGCTCCGCCTTGCCGCGTTTATGAAGGAGCGCTATTTCTGCACGTTTTATGACGCGGTCAAGGCCATCCTTCCCGCCGGGTTATGGTTCGATGAAAAGCGGACGCTGATGCTTGTATCCGGCGCGCAGGACAAGCTGCCGCCCGGCATGGCGAATTCCGGCGCGGCAAGGCTCGTGCAGCTGCTGACCGATCTCGGCGGCAGCGCGCCGGAGCGGACGCTCCGGCAGCAGTTTGAATCGCCGCAGGCGTTCGATGCCGCCGTGCAGGCGCTGCGCAAGCGTCGGCTGCTGCGCGCAGACGCTTCGCTCACGCAGAAGGCCAGCGAGAAGACCATCAAGGTCGCCGCACTTGCTGTCAGCGCGGAGGAAGCGGAGCAGTTTGCCGCAAAAAAGCAGTTCTCCGCCCCCCTGCAGGCGGCGCTGCTGCGCCTGCTGTGCACCGTCGGCGCAGGCCCCTGCCGCGAATTATGCGAGCTGACCGGCGCCAGTATGCAGACCGTCTCCCGCCTCGCAAAGCTCGGCTTGATCGAGACATATGAGCAGGAGCAGCTGCGCAGCCCGAAGCGCGAGGACGTCCCGCCCGCCGGGCCGCTGACGCTGAACGCGGAGCAGCAGATCGCCTTCGACGGTCTGAACCGGCAGATGACGCAGGAAAAGCCCGGCGCGGCGCTTCTCTACGGCGTGACGGGCAGCGGCAAGACCTCTGTATATCTCGCGCTGATCCGAAGTGCGCTGGACGCGGGCCGTTCCGCCATGCTGCTCGTGCCGGAGATCGCACTGACGCCGCAGCTGCTGCATAAAATGACCGCGCACTTTGGAAAAACCGTCGCGGTGCTCCACTCGAGCCTGCGCGTGGGCGAACGCTATGACGAATGGCGGCGCATCGCGCGCGGCGAAGCCCGCGTCGTGGTCGGCACGCGCTCAGCGGTCTTCGCACCGCTTCAAAATCCCGGCCTGCTGATCCTCGACGAGGAGCAGGAGCATACCTATAAATCCGAAAACGCCCCGCGCTATCACGCGCGGGAGATCGCGCTCTATCGCGGCGCGAAGGAACGCGCGCTTGTGCTCTTCGGCTCGGCAACGCCGTCCATTGAGACGATGTATCTGGCCAAAACAGGCGTTTACAGTCTCTATACGCTCAAAACCCGCTACAATGGCCGCGCGCTGCCCGACGCGCGCATCATCGACATGAAGCAGGAGCTTCGCGCGGGCAACGATCTGGATTTAAGCCGCGAACTGGAAGAGGGCATCCGTGACGCGATCCTGGATAAAAAGCAGTCCATCCTGTTTCTGAACCGGCGCGGCAACAGCCGGTATCTGGTCTGCATGGACTGCGGTGACGTGCCGCAGTGCCCGCGGTGCAGCGTCCATCTGACGTACCACTCCTCCGGCCGCCGTCTGATGTGCCACTACTGCGGCTATGTCATGCCTGCGCACGCACGCTGCGAAAAATGCGGCGGGGTGATGAAGGCCATCGGCAGCGGCACGCAGAAGGTCGAGCAGGAGCTGAAGGCGCTGTTCCCCGACACGGAGGTTCTGCGTATGGACGCCGATACCGTGCCCGCCGCAGGCGGACATGAGGCGATGCTGAAACAATTCCGCGAACAGCAGATCCCCATTCTGCTCGGCACGCAGATGGTCGCCAAGGGCCTTGATTTCCCGTCCGTTACGCTTGTCGGCGTCATCGACGCGGACATGAGCCTGTATGTCGACAACTTCCGCGCCGCCGAGACGACGTTTTCGCTTATCACGCAGGTCGTGGGCCGTTCCGGACGGGGTGCGGACGTGGGCTGCGCCATGATCCAGACCATGACGCCGGAGCATCCTGTGCTGCGGCTTGCGGCCAAGCAGGATTACGACGCATTTTACGATCTGGAGCTGCAGATGCGGCAGCTGCGCAGCTGCCCGCCGTTCTCTGATCTGTTCACCATCACGGTCGCAGGACTGGAGGAGCGCGGACTGATCGAGGCCAGCGTCCGCCTGCGCGACGCGCTGGCCGCCAATCTCCAGAAGGAGCCGTACTGCCGCGCACCCGCGCAGCTGCTCGGTCCGGCACCGGCCAGCGTCGCCCGCGTCAATTATTCCTACCGCTATCAGCTGACGCTGGTCTGCAAAAATTCCGCGGCTATCCGCCGCTTACTCTCCTATGTCCTTGCAGAGTTCTCCAGGGACCGCAGGAACAAGGGCATTACGGCCCTGATTGACGTAAATTCCTACCAATAAAATATGCTGCTGTTTGGTTGTTTCGCCCAAACAGTTGCAATTTGTAATCAAATCTGTTATACTATCCCCGATTTGATGCAAAGAAAGGAGCGTGACAGAATGAAACCCAGACTTCGCAGCCTGCTTTGGGGTTTCATGGCGCTGACCCTTCTTCTGGCCGGGACAACGCTTGTATGCGCATACGATATTTCCTTCTCCGACGTACCGGAGAGCAGCTGGTTCTATGAGGACGTGATGACGCTGTCCGAATCCGGCGTCGTCAGCGGCTATCCCGACGGTACATATCGCCCCACCAAAAAGGTCACGACCGGCGAGTCGCTCAAGATGATCCTGCTGGCCGCGGGCTACCCGGAGCCGGAGCGCGTGGATTCCCACTGGGCCAGAGGCTATCTGAATTTCGCCATCGATCAGGGCTTCCTTGTGCGCTATCAGGATATTTCCGATCTGGACGTCAATATGACGCGCGGTCTGCTCGCCAAGCTGGCCGCAAACGCGCTCGGCCTGTCTGACCCCGGTACATACGGTACGTTTACCGACACCGACAGCGTCTATGTCGAGGCGCTTTACGCCGCCGGGATCGTCGGCGGCTACCCGGATGGAACATACCGTCCGGACGCGTCCGTCTCCCGCGCGGAGATCGCCGCGATCGTCAACCGCATCTATCAGAGCCTTGACCCGGTGATCCCCACAGACCCGGATCAGGATCCGGCTGAGATCACGCTCCGCACGACCGAGCCGATGATCGACTTCATCAAGCAGAAGGAAGGCTTTCAGGAGAAGGCCGCCTGGGACTACGCCCAGTATTCCATCGGCTACGGCAGCGCCTGCGGCAAGGACGAATATCCCAACGGCATCACCGAAGCGCAGGCGGATGTTCTTCTGCGCCAGATGCTGCAGGGCTTTGAGAAAAAGCTGGACAGCTTCCTGACAGAAAACAGTATTTCCCTGAGCGACAATCAGTATGACGCGCTCATCAGCCTGAGCTACAACATCGGCTCCGGCTGGATGAAAAACAGCGCGCTGTCTGCCCTGCTCAAGTCCGGATTCTACTCGACCAACGAGCTGGCCTCCGCGATGGGCATCTGGTGCCACGTGAAGGAATCGGGCGGGGACTATGTGATCCACGACGGGCTTGTCAGCCGCCGCATGGCAGAGCTGCGTGTGTTCCTCTACGCCGACTATTCCGGCTCGTCCAACGGCTTCTACTGGGTGCGCTTCGTGCAGACCGAAAAGGGCGACCGGGCGCGCGACATCGCGTTCTACGAGGCGGGCAGCACCTATGACCCGTCCTTTGACGCCACATCCAACACCGAGGTCTTCCTCGGCTGGTACACGGAATCCGGCGAGCTGCTGACCGATCTGACGGCCACGGAGAACCGCACCGTCTACGCGCAGTGGGAAAGCGATTTTTATGATTGATGTCTGACTTTTGAAAGTCCGGATTATTGGACACATCGTATGCTATACTGACCGCAGATCAACCGAAAGGGGAACTGCGTCATGGAAATTACGATGCGTTATGTCAGAGGTCATGTAGAGGTCTATACCGCGGCGGGCCAGTTTCTGTTTTCCGCCGACACCGAGGCGGAGGCTGCCGCCATGCTTGAGTAACCGCCGATCCAATCGGCAAGAGTTATCAGCGGTTACTGGAGGAATAAAATGAACATACAGATCTTCGGAAAGAAAAAATGCTTTGACACAAAAAAGGCCGAGCGCTGGTTCAAGGAGCGCCGGATCAAATTCCAGCAGATCGATCTCGTCCGCTTCGGGATGTCCGGCGGCGAATTCGACAGCGTTCTGCGTGCCGTCGGCGGCGTGGACGCGCTGATCGACTGGTCGGTCAAAAGCCCGGAGATCGACCTGATGCGCTATACGGATGACAAGCGCGCAAAAGAAGATAAGCTCTTTGACCACCCGGAGCTGATGAAAACGCCCATCGTCCGCAACGGCAGACAGGCCACCGCCGGATACTGCCCGGAGGTGTGGCAGACGTGGGAATAAACACAAAGTCGGCGGAGCGCAGATGCGCTCCGCCGGTTTTTGCTTATTTTTTCTTTTCTCCGCCTGCCAGATCGAACATTGCCTTGCTGCGGCGCGCGAAGTGACCGACCTTCGGCATCCCCTGCGCAATGGCAGGATAGGCGTTGTCGGTGTCAGCAGTCTTCTGAATGTTGTACGTGCCGTACTGGTTGACCATGTCAAAGCAGTCGTCCGGCTGGCCGGGGAATTCATGGTTCATGGGCGTTGGATCGTAGCGGAATGTTTCGTCGTTTGCCATAAGCGTCACCTCTGTGACAGCTTTTGCGGAAACGGAATTTTTATGCACAGTCTATCGAACAGAATTGGCAGGGCAGCCGTTTGGGCGTTCCCGTATCAGAGCAGCATCGCCAACACCGCCGTCAATCCCGCAAGCCGGATCACATATAATGATATTTTTTACGCTTCGCAAGCAGGAAGCCCACGGAGAGGAGCACCGCGAAGACCTCCGCGACCGTGATGGCGTACCAGATGCCGTCGACGTCAAAGATCAGCGGCAGAATGAGCACGGAGGCTGTCTGGAACACGAGCGTGCGCAGGAAAGAGATCACGGCTGAGATCAACCCGTTTCCAAGCGCTGTGAAGAACGACGAAGCGAAGATATTGAAGCCCGCGAACAAAAACGCGAACGAGAACAGCCGGAACGCGTGGCCGGTCAGCGTATAGAGTCCCTCGTCATACCCGACGAACAGCTTTGCCAGCGGCGCGGCCAGCAGTCTTGCCAGCAGCGTCAGCACCGCGCCGGAGGCGCACATCAGCAGAACGCTCTTTTTGAGCATATTTTTCAGCTCGGCATGGTTCTGTGCGCCGTAATGGAAGCCGACGATAGGCGCGCAGCCGATGGAATAGCCGATGTCGATGGCAATGAAAATGAACTGCACGTACATCAGGACGCCGTAGGCCGAAACGCCGTCCTCACCGATGTATTTGAGCAGCTGGAAGTTATAGAGCATACTGACGATGGACGAGGAAATATTGCTCATCAGCTCGGACGAGCCGTTGCCGCAGGCGTTCAGCAGCGGGCGCAGCTCCAGCCTCGTTCTGACAAGGCGCAGACGGCTCGAATTCGGGCGGAGGAAATAGACCAGCGGGAACAGGCCGCCCACGCACTGGCTCAGGCCCGTCGCAACGGCCGCGCCTGCAATTCCCCAGCGGAAGCCCGCGACAAACAGCGCGTCGAGCGCCATATTCGTCACGCCCGCCGCGACCGTCGCGGCAAGACCCAGCTTCGGCTTTTCCGCCGCGATCAGGAAGCTCTGGAACACGTTCTGCAGCATGAACGCGGCTGTGAACGCATTGACGATGCGGCCATAGCGCACGCAGTCCTCCAGCATCTCCGGCGTTGCGCCGAGAAACAGCGCGACCGGCCGCATGAACACCACGCCGGTCACCGAGAGCAGCACGCCGAGCAGCGCCGTAAAGAGGATCATCATGGAAAAATAGCGGTTGGCTTCCTCCTGCCGGCCCTCGCCGAGCGTTTTGGAGACAAGTGCAGTGCCGCCCGTGCCGATCATGAAGCCGATGCCGCCCAGCACCATGATAAACGGCATGACCAGATTGATCGCCGCAAAGGCCGTCTTTCCGGCAAAGTTCGAGACGAACAGCCCGTCCACCACGCCGTAGATCGACGTAAAGATCATCATGACAATGGACGGGAAGACAAATTGGAGCAGTTTTCGATAGGTAAAGTGATCGGACAAGCGGATCTGCTGTTTCATTGCTTATTGCTGCGCCGCCGGGTCGGGCGGCGTTCCTCCTTGTGATGAAAGCGTTCTGAGCTGCTGCTCGAAGAGCAGGCGGTACTGCCGGGTCAGGCGAAGAAAGGCCGCGCGGTCGTCCGGGGACATCGCGCGCAGGGCGGCAGCCTCCGCCTCCGGGATGCGGTCGACGCGCTCGCGTGCAAGCTGCTCCCCCTTCGGCGTCAGCCGGACGAGCTTGCTGCGCTGGTCCGTGCCGGCTGAAAGCGCAAGATAGCCCTCCGCGACAAGCTTTTTGAGGGCTGAATTGACGGTCTGCTTCGGCTCGACAAGGAACTCACAGATCTCCGCCTGTGTAAAGCTTTTTTCCTCGACGCGGAGCGTGTAGAGGATCCAGAACGCGCATTCGGCCATGCCGCAGTTCTTCGCCGCGCTCCGATAGAGATCGTCCAGCTTTTTCGTCTCTTTGTTGTACGCCATCAGCGCCTGATCAAAAACCCGGTTCATATCCGTGCCTCCCAACTGTCCGAAATCAGACCATCGCAGTATAGTCCGATTTCGGATGTTTGTCAAGTCTTTTTTGCTCGATTGCAGCGCCAAAGGCTCCCCCTTTCGCAAAGGGGAGCCTTTGGTGCGGTTTACGCAGGCTTATTCCGCCGTCTTTTTGCGGAAGAACAGCCGCTCTACGCGCTTATAGAGGAAGAACGTCAGGACGGACACCAGCACGCCCTTGAGCAGGTTGAACGGCACGACGGCCAGCAGCACGAGTGTGGACAGGTCGGTGATCGCGCCGTTGACCTGCGTGCCCATGGCGATGATGGCGTCGAGCGGCAGGCCGTACATGACGGCGAAGCGCGGAATGAGGAACCACGCGTTAAACAGGCTTCCAAACACGGTCATAACGCCCGTGCCGAGCGCCAGAGAAGCGACCGCGCCCTTTTTGCTCAGCAGCTTCTGGTACAAAATCGACGCGGGCAGCACAAATGAGCAGCCGACGAGGAAATTTGCCAGATCACCGACGAACGCCGTCGACGTGCCCTTAAGCAGCAGGTGGATGAGCACCTTCAGAAATTCGCAGACCACACCCGCGACCGGCCCCAGCGAAAACGCGCAGATCAGGACCGGAAGCTCGCTGAAATCGAGCTTGTAAAACGGCGGGGCGAAGAACAGCGGCAGCTCGATCACCATCAGAACGCCCGAAATTGCCGCCAGCATCCCGACGGTCGTGATGGTGTGCGCGGTGTTCAGCCGGTGGCGCTTTTTCATCACCAGCCTCTCCCCTCCCCACGCCAGCAGCACGACCGCCGCCGTGACTGCCAGGCAGAGCAGCACAAATTGAACATTTTCCGAGATCGAGGCGAACAGCGTTTTCATTCAGATCATCCTTTGCAAAACAAAATAAGCACCTGAAACGAGCTTCAGGTGCTGCAAACGGACGGCCCAAATAAACTATGTCTGGCTGCCGCGTAAAAAATCTTCTTCCATCCAGACTGTACTGTCGGTACCGGAATCACACCGGTTCAGCTTGCGCTCGCGGACTTTACCGCCGGTCGGGAATTTCGCCCTGCCCTGAAGATCGATTCAATTGTACCCGTATAGTAGCACGCCGCGGGCCGCTTGTAAAGAGGCAGTTTTTCTGATATACTGAAAAAAACGAACCGGGAGGGACGTGCCTGTGATCTGCGCCTTTACCGGCCACCGGCCGGAGCGATTGCCGTGGGGCCGGAACGAAGACGATCTGCGCTGCGCCGCGCTCAAGACGCTTCTGCGCCGCACGGTGCGGGAGGTCTATGACCGGGGCTTTCATACCTTCCTGTGCGGCATGGCCCGCGGCTGCGATCAGTATTTTGCCGAGGCCGTCCTCGCCGCAAAGGCCGACGGCGCGCAGGACGCACAGCTGTGCGCCCTCGTCCCCTGCCCGTCGCAGCCGGACGGCTGGGACGAGGCTTCCGTCGCGCGCTATTGGGCGCTGCTTGCCGCCTGCGATCAGCTTGAGGTGCTGGAGGATCACTACAGCCCCGGCTGTATGCTCCGGCGCAACCGCGAAATGCTCCGCCGCGCGCAGCTGCTCATCTCCGTCTACGACGGCACCCCCGGCGGCACCGCCGCAACCGTCCGCCTTGCCGAAGAGCTGGGGATCGAAATACTGCCGCTGTGGATTTGAGCACCCCACAATGGCTCCCTTGAAAGGTAATGTCATCAACTCAAGCGCAGAACGCGTCAGTTTTACGCAGAGAGCGGAAGAAAACGGAATAGAGCTGGTAGGGGCGGAGCAGAGCCCGCCCCTACAAACGCGCACACCAAAGCCTCCCATTATTTCGAGAGGTGCATCCTCACTCCGGCATCTTCAGCCCGTGCATTACGCCGGTTTTTGCGCTGGAGGCGACGTCTGCGCCGACGACCTGGCCGTCTTTGACCAGAAGCGTTGCGTAATACACGCCGCTTTCGTCCGGGTAGTTTGTGATCCGGTAGACGTAGCGCGTCAGCTCCTTGCCGCTGTATTGCAGCAGATCGTAGCCCTGCGAGATCTGAAGCTCATTGTAGCGCAGGAAGACCTCGCTGGGGTCAGCCGGGACGGTGACCTGCTGGGTCTTGACCGGCTCCGGCTCGACCTGCCAGCCGTAGCTCTCGAGGAAGGCGATGCGCGCCTCGTTCGTTGCGCCCTGCGTGCCTGTTTTCGCGGGCTTTTCCGTTTCGCCGCCCGCGCCGCGCAGGCAGAGCGCCAGCACGACCGCCGCCGCGATGAGCAGCAGCACGATGAGCAGCAGTCTTCTTTTGGGGACCTTCGCCGTCATGATGACCATGGAACGATTCCTCCGATCTATTTGATTGCATGGTACAACCTATGCAGACCGATTTTATTTATGACAGGAGCAGCCATATGCAGAGACTGGACAGAATTCTGAGTGAGGCGGGCGTCGCCAGCCGGAAGGAGCTGCGCGCGATCATCCGCGCGGGCCGCGTAACCGCAGACGGCGCGGTCGTGACCGACGAGAGCCGGAAATTTGACGAAGCAGCCGTCCATATCGCCGTGGACGGCCAGCCCGTGCGCCTGCGCGGGCCGGTCCTCATCATGCTCCACAAGCCCGCAGGCTATCTGACCGCCGCCGACGATCCGAAGGCAACGACCGTCATGGAACTTGTGCCGGACGAATACCGGAGACTCGGCGTTATGCCCGTCGGCAGGCTTGACAAGGATACGGAGGGGCTTCTGCTGCTGACAAACGACGGCGATCTGGCCCACCGCATTTTGTCTCCCCGGCACGGCGTCTGGAAGCGCTATTACGCCGAGCACGAGGGCCGGACAGGGCCGGAGGATGTACGCGCGTTCGAGCAGGGACTGGTGCTGGCCGACGGCCTGCACTGCCTGCCGGCGAAGCTCACGCCGCTGTCTGACGGGCGCTCCATCGTCTGCGTGCAGGAGGGAAAGTACCATCAGGTGCGCCGGATGCTCGCCAGCCGGGGCTGCCCGGTGACGTATCTGCGGCGCGAGGCAGAAGGCGGATTGACGCTCGGATCTCTCCCGCTGGGACAGACAAAAGAACTGGATATTGTGGAGGCCGAAGGGCTTCTGCAGAATATCCTGTGATTTTGACGGAAGAAAAAACTTGCATATTTTGAGAGCAAAGCCCCCTGAATTTGGAGCAAATGACGAAAAACTATGAAAATGCCACAAAAAAAGATAGCCGTTTTCAAATAAAATGTCAAAAAGACCTTGCGCTTCTGCCGAAAACGTAGTATTATGTCAATGGTTGTTTGTGTAAAAAGCAAGTTGTAATAGGGAGGGCGTATTATGTCCAGCCGCGTTTTTCAGAGTGTGATCGTCCAGATGAAGGAGGCGACCGACCGCATGATCGGCGTGATCGACGCCGACAGCACCGTGATCTCCTGCAGCGACACCTCGCGCATCGGGGAAAAATGGCCCGAGGCCGTTATCAAGCTCAACAGCGCCCCGGATTCCATTGTCGTCGTCGACAAAAAGACCTTCAAGCCGCTCGTTTCCTGGAGCGCCTACTTTGACTACGCCGTGTTTGCCGAGGGCGACGACGAGATCGCCAGAAGTCTGTGCGTCATGGCCTACGTCGCGCTCAACGGCGCGAAGACCTACTATGAGGAAAAGCACGACAAGGGAACCTTCGTCAAGAATATCATCACCGACAACATTCTGCCGGGCGATATCTATATCCGCGCGAAGGAGCTGCACTTCGTCACCGACGCGCCGCGCGCCGTCTTCCTCGTCCGGCAGGTAGGCCGGGCGGACGTCGCCTCCGTCGACGTGATTTCCGGTATGTTCCCGGACAAGCAGCAGGATTTTGTCCTGTCCATCAACGAGACGGATATCGCCATCGTCAAGCAGATCGCGCCCGGCACAGAAAAGGCCGAGCTGCTGCAGACGGCGCAGACCATCGAGCAGACGCTCCGGTCCGAGCTGTTTGTCAAGACCGTCATCGGCATCTCCACCGTTGCGGGCCACCTGCGTGAGCTGGCCGACGCCTATAAGGAAGCGCAGGTCGCCATTGAGGTCGGTAAGGTCTTTGAGACGGAAAAAACGATCATCAACTATGAAAATCTCGGCATCGGCCGCCTGATCTATCAGCTCCCGACGACGCTCTGCGAGATCTTCCTGTCCGAGGTGTTCAAGAAGAACTCCATCGACACGCTCGATCAGGAGACGCTGTTCACGATCAACAAGTTCTTTGAGAACAATCTGAACGTCTCCGAAACGTCCCGCAAGCTGTTCGTCCACAGAAACACGCTGGTGTACCGGCTTGAGAAGATCAAGAAGCTCACCGGCCTTGACCTGCGCGAGTTTGACGACGCGATCATCTTCAAGGTCGCCCTCATGGTCAAGAAATATCTTGTCTCGCGCGAGAACAGACTCATCTGACCCGCGCAATGCTTTGAAAATCGGAGTTTAACATGATCGAATTACAGGATGTGCATAAAACCTACGACACCGGCACGATCGCGCTGAACGGCATTTCCATGAAGATCGACGACGGCGAATTTGTCTTTCTGGTCGGCCCGTCCGGCTCCGGCAAGTCCACCATCATCAAAATTCTGACCGCCGAACTGCGCCCGACCTCCGGCAGCGCGCTTGTCAACGGCTTCGCCGTCGAAAAGCTCCGCAGCCGCGCCGTGCCGTATCTGCGCCGGACGCTCGGCGTCATCTTTCAGGATTTCCGCCTGATCGGCGACAAGTCTGTCTATGAAAACGTCGCATTCGCCATGCGCGTCATCGGCGCGCCGGAGAAGGAGATCCAGAAGCGCGTGCCGTATGTGCTCGAGCTGGTCGGTCTTGAGACGAAGGGCCGCAGGCTCCCGAACGAGCTGTCCGGCGGCGAGCAGCAGCGCGTCGCCATCGCAAGAGCGCTTGTCAACAATCCCAGCGTCATCATCGCCGACGAGCCCACGGGCAACCTTGACCCGGCGCGCTCGCTCGAAATTATGATGCTGCTCGAACAGATCAACGCCCTCGGCACCACGGTTCTGGTCGTCACGCACGAGCGGGAGCTTGTCAACCGCTTTACCAAGCGTGTCGTCGCCATCAACGAGGGCAAGATCATCAGCGACGGAATGGACGGGTATTATCTCAATGAAGAAGAATAACATCGGTTACTTACTGCGCGAGGGCTTCCGCGGCGTGTTCCTGCACGGCTTCATGTCCTTCGCGGCCATCTGCGTGACGGTGGCGTGCCTCATCATCATGGGCTCGTTCTGCCTCATTCTCTACAATACCAGCGCCATGGTCAAGGAGCTCGAGAGCGAGAACGAAATGCTCGTCTACATCGACGAGAGCTATTCCGAGGCAAAGGCCAAGTCCGTCGGCTCACAGATCAACCTTATTACCAACGTCCGCTCCGCGACCTTCGTCTCGCGCGAGCAGGCGCTTGATGATTTTGTCGAAACGTTGAATGATGCAGATGCTTTTGCGGGTCTTGACCCTGATACGCTGCGTGACCGCTATGTCGTCACGGTCGAGGACAATTCCCTGCTCAAGCAGACGTATGAGAAGCTGAAGGAGATCGACGGCGTAGCGGAGGTCATTGCGCACTTTGAGATCGCCGAGGGCTTCCAGACGGTACAGAATGTTCTGAATATTGCGTCTTTGATCATCGTTTCCGTTTTGTTTATCGTCTCGCTGTTTATCATTTCCAACACGGTCAAGCTTGCCATGTACTCCCGCAGCGAGGAAATTGCCATCATGAAGATGGTTGGCGCGACCAACGCCTTTATCCGACTGCCTTTTGTCGTCGAAGGCTTTATCATTGGGATCATCGCCGCCGCAGCCGCGTTCTTCCTCGAATGGGGCCTGTACGATTTTGTCCTTTCGAAGATCGCCCAGCTCGACACGCTCAAGCTGTTTGTCCTGACCCCGTTCACGGACGTCATTGAGATCGTCGCGGCCGCCTACGCAATCACGGGCTTCCTCGTGGGCGTGTTCGGCAGCTTGCTGTCCATCCGGAAGTTCCTGAAGGTGTAAAACCGGGAGGTACCTTTTACTTATGAAACAAAAGAAAAGCGGCTCCGCCCGCCGGATCGTCTGTTTGGTATTGGCCGCCGTGATGCTGCTGGGCCTTGTCTCAAGCGCCCTCATTATCATGGTCAACGCCGCGTCCAGCTCGGAGATCAAAAAAGAGCTCTCCGGCCTCCGCAATCAGCAGGCAGAGCTCAAAAAGGAGCGCGAAGCGCTTCAGGCAAAGATCAAGGAAAACCAGTCCAAGACCCAGACGCTCGTCGATAAGAAATCCGATATCGACCAGCAGATCAGCATGACGCAGGCGTCCATCAACAACCTGAACGAGCAGGTGCAGCAGTACAGCCTGCTGATCGCCAACAAGCAGGCCGAGCTGGAAGCGTCCCAGGCCGAGGAACAGCGCCTGAACGAGCAGTATAAGACCCGCATCCGCTCCATGGAGGAGACGGGCAATATCTCCTACTGGGCGATTTTGTTCGGCGCGAACAGCTTCTCGGATCTGCTGGACAAGATCGACGTGATTCAGGAGATCGCCAAGGCGGACCAGCTGATGCTGGAAAAGATGAAGGCCGTCTCCGAGCAGATCGCATCCGAGCGCACGGAGCTTGAGCAGCAGATGGCAGCGCTTGACACGACGCGCGAGGAGCTTGACCAGCAGGAGGCGGAGCTTGAGGCGCAGCGCACCGAGGCCGACAGTCTGCTGCTGGAAATGATGCAGGCCTATGAAGAAATGAACGCCGATTACGAGCAGAACTTGGCCGACGAGGCCGAGCTGTCTGACGAAATTGCCAAGTCCGAGGCCGCGTATTATGCCGCCCTTTCCAAGGAGGAGGCTGAGCGCATCGCAGCTCTGAACCGGCAGAACAACAACAAAGGCTCGAACAGCAATTCCAGCGGCGCGACCAACACGGGCGGCTGGCTGTATCCCCTTCCGTATCAGTGTCAGGTCACGGACTCCTATGGCTACCGCACGCACCCGCTGACCGGCAAATACAGCTGGCACAACGGCGTGGACTTCGGCGCGGCAGCCGGTACGGCGATCCTTGCGACAAAATCCGGCACGGTCACGACGGCGGCCTATTCCGCAGCCTGGGGCTATTATGTGGTCATCAACCACGGCGACGGCTATTCCAGCCTCTACGCGCACCAGCCGTCCTGCTCCGTGTCCGTCGGCGATTACGTCACACAGGGACAGACTATCGGCTACGTCGGCTCCACCGGCTGGTCGACCGGCCCGCACCTGCACTTCACCATCTACTATAACGGTGCAGACGTCAATCCCTTCAATTACATCGGCTGAGTAAACAGATCCTGACCACCGGCTGGGCCGGTGGTCAGGATGATTTTTTGTCTTGTATCTTCTGTCGAAATCTGCTAGGGTGTATCTGAAAACTCATGATGTGACCGGCAGCGAGGGATTTTTGCGTTGCGCAAGACATTTTTTCGCAGGAATACTGACGTATTTCAAGGAAAAATGACGCGGCGCACCGCAAAAAGGCCCGCTGTCCGGGTGCGTTGGGAGTTTTCAGATACACCCTAGAATCAGTTTCGAATTCATCGAACGGAGACAGTTTTATGGACGCAGTCGCATTGCAGCATATCAAAAAATCCTATACATCCTATTCCAGCGAGATCGTGCTTACCGGCCAGACGCGGCAGAGCCGCACACGGCAGGTGCTGCGCGATCTCTCCGTCTGTTTCCCCATCGGACAGCTGACGGTCATCGTCGGCCGCAGCGGCTGCGGCAAGAGCACGCTTTTGAAGCTGCTGGCCGGAAAGGAGCAGCCGGACGCGGGACAGATCGAGATGCCGCAGGGCTGGCACAGCGCGCTTCTCAGCCCGGACCCGTATGTCATCACGTGGACGAACGTGCAGCGCAACGTCGCCATGGCCTGCGGCGTGGGCAAGACGCCGGAGGAGCGCTATGAAAAGGCCGCCGATTTCGTGCGCCTCGTCGGGCTGCAGGACTTTGCCGACCTCACCCCGGCGGAGCTTTCCACGGGCATGAAGCAGCGGCTGGGCCTTGCGCGGGTGCTGGCCAGTCAGGCGCAGCTGCTGCTGATGGACGAGCCGTTTGCCTCTTTGGACTTTCTGACGCGCGGTGAATTACAGTCGCAGCTGCTCGCCATCCAGAAAAAGCTCCCGCGCACCATCGTCCTTGTCACGCACCAGCTCGAAGAGGCGCTGCTGCTCGGCCAGAAGATCGTCGTCATGCACCCGGACAGCACCATCCGCGAATTTGATCTTTCCGCCCTCCCCTACCCGCGCGACGTGGAGCAGCCCGCGCTGCGCGCATTAAAGGCCGAGATCACGGACGAATGCCGGAAGCCCACGGCAAGCGAATAACAGACCGGCCTTCGGCGGATCCGGATGCACCCGCCCGCTTATGCAGGGAAACGGCGATATAAGAAGTCTACCGACTCCACGATGGTATTCAGAAGAAATCTGTCCATCCGGTCGATCACGCGGCCCCGCAGGCCCTGCGGGACCGGATAAATGACCTCCGCAATGCTGCCGGCAATCGCGGCGATGGTGTCGCTGTCGCCTCCGATTGAGATCGCACCGGAAAGGATGTCTGTGAAGCTGCTGCCTTCCAGAAACGCCCTGATCGCCTGCGGGACGGCCCCCTTGCAGGAAACGTCAAACGTGTATGTACTGCGGATCTCGTCTAGGGTGTATCTGAAAACTCCCAACGCACCCGGACAGCGGGCCTTTTTGCGGTGCGCCGCGTCATTTTTCCTTGAAATACGTCAGTATTCCTGCGAAAAAATGTCTTGCGCAACGCAAAAATCCCTCGCTGCCGGTCACATCATGAGTTTTCAGATACACCCTAGGAATTTATCAACCATAGCAGCAGAGAAAAACGACGTTCAGCCATCTGGCTTGCTCTGTTTCAGCCCCTTTAAAATGATCTCCGACAGTCCGACCAGAACCAGAAACCCGCCGAACAGCTTCCGCAGCAGCTCCGCATCCACGTTCTGGGCCAGCAGCGCGCCGCCCACGGCGCAGACGCTGCCTGCAAGTGCTGCGGGCCAGACTGCACGCCAGACGATCTGCTTATTTTTGATATGAAAGATCAGCGCGCAGGCCGCACAGGGAAGAAAGTACAGCAGATTCACACCCTGCGCCGCTCGCTGCTCCATGGACAGGACAGCGGTCATCCAGACCATCAGCAGGCTTCCGCCGCCGATGCCGAAGCCCGATAAAACGCCGCAGACAAGCCCTGCGGCAGCGGCTGCAAGCAGCGTCAGCATACGATCAGGCGGATACCCCCCGCAAGGATCACACCGCCGAGGATCAGGTGCAGCGCCCTGGCCGGCATTTTTCGGAACAGAAGCCCCGCAAGAACGCCGCCAGCCGTACCGCCGATGAGATAAGGAAGCGCGTCCGAAACCGGCAGGCTGTCATGCAGCGCATAGATCACGATCGAAACGATGCACAGCGGCAGGATCACTGCGATTGCGGACGAAAAGGCCGCCTTATCCTCGAGCCTGCAGAGCCAGATCAGAAGCGGCACGAGCACCATGCCGCCGCCCGCACCAAAAAATCCGTTGATAAAGCCTGCCAGCGCGCCCGCCAGCAGGCAGAAGCCGATGCGCGGCTGTGTGTATTCCCGCATCCGAAAACCCCCCTTCCCATGGCATAGTCTGCCGTGAGAAGGGGGGTTTTATACGCGAACAGCCGCCCAGATGGGCGGCTGTTGGAGACGGGATTATTTCGTGGTGAACTTCATACCGAACGGAACGGTCGTGTACGCGTTGTCGCCGACAACGCCGTCATGCCACGCGTTGTAATCCGCAGTGCGCAGAGCATTTTCAACGAGCGTGTCGCGGTAGGAATTGCCGAAGCCGTCGAAGTACATGACGTGAACGCCATAGGACGTCTCAACAATGCCGGTGTCGCCGGGCTGACGGCTCTCATCGAAGCACCAGTCGTTGAACTCGGTGACCATCTGGCCGGGCATGACGTTCTCATACAGACCGCCCTCGTCGCCGTTGGAATCGCCGGTATTCTCCTTGGCCAGCTCACCGAAGCTTTCCGCCGTTTTGTCACCGGCGTTGAACTCGGCAAGGATCTCGTCGGCCTTTGCGCGAGCCTCTTCCATCGCAGTCTCGTCGGAGGTGTCGCTGACGGAGATCAGGATGTGGCGCACGTTCGGGAGCAGATAGTCGTTCGTGCTGCGGGAGATGTAGTACAGAACGTAGTAAACGCCGCTGTCGTTCGCGATATAGGTCGTGTCGCCTTCCGTGCGGGATGCGTCGAACAGCCAGTCGGCAACGTCGCTGCTCAGCGAGGAATACAGCTGGTCTTCCTTCAGCGTATAGCTCTCGTCAGCATAACTTTCCTTCGCGGAATCCTGCGCGTTTTCATAGGCTGCGTTGATGAAGGCCTGCTCGTCGTGTGCGGTGTCGGCGGCCATCGTGGAGGCCATCTTCTCCTTGAGCGCGGTCAGCTCTTCCTCAGACAGCTCCTCGGTGGTGTCGCTGCTGTCCGCTGTGCTTTCGTCGCTGCTGTCCGCTGTGCTTTCGTCGCTGCTGTCCGTCGAGGTCTGGAACAGCGAGTCGGAGACGAGGAACTGCCGGTAGGTCACGGCGTCATAGCTGTTGGGGTTCGCTTCATACTCGGCGGCAATCTCCGCGTCGGTATAGGTGAAGCCGCTGTTGATGGACTGCGCGTAGCTGCTTGCAAGCGTTGTAACTTCAAGATATTCGCGGAAGCTCTTCTCGCTGCAGCCCGTGCCGTAGACGGCCGCGATATAGCTGTTGCGGTTCATGTTGGAATAGGCGGCGTAGAGATCGAGCGACGTGAGCTGCGACTCGATGGCAGCCTGCTCCTCCTCGGAAAGCGTGTAGCCGTTGGCTTTGGCCTCGTCGGCGATCGCGTAGACCTCCGCTGCGGTGGTCAGACCCTGCTGGGTGAAGAAATCGGCCCAGGTCTCACCGGTGTCGGCGTCATAGGTCTGCTCGTCGAGCGGAGAGTTGGTGTCCAGGATATAGCTCATAAAATCGCCGTACTGCTCCTGCATGGTGCTGTAGGCGTTTTTATAGAAGTAGTTGACCATAGCCGGGGAAAGGTTGTGGCCGCTGACGGTCGCGGCGGTGGTGTGCGAGGCAAAGAAGCCGCTGGTCAGCATATAGAAGAAGACAACGATACAGACGACCAGAACGGTGCAGACGGCGATCAGCGTCGTCTTCAGGCCCTTGCTCATGCCTTTCTTTGCGTTGTTGGCAGTCTCAGGAACTGCTGCCTGTTCCTTGCGCTTGTTTTTTTCACGGGATGCGCTCATTTGGGATCATTCCTCTCATAAGTCTGGGTTTTTGCCCGAAAAAAGCGGGAAGTCATCCCCTCAGGCAATTCAATGCGTATTATACCGAAAAGACGCGCCATATGCAAGCATAATTTTGCGGAATATGCAGAAAAAGAAAAGCCCTTTGCCGGAGCAAAGCGCTTTTGGGCAAAAACGTATCCCCGCAGAAGCCGTGCGAATCCAATTATAACCTGCACGAAAGGGCAGGTGGGTTGCCTCTTTGCTGCTTCTCTGCTTCCAACGTCCACCACCGGTCAGAGCCGTGGGCGGGAGGCCTGCAATCGACAGCAAAAGTTCCGGCATCCCCTGAATATAATGTGGGTTTAAGTGGACCCGTCACGCACCCCGCAGGGACACGTCTTTTACGATCTCATATTCTATTGTGGGCTGCAGAGGCTGCGTTTATGCCTCCGGCTCTTCCTCGTCCTCGTAGATCAGATCCATCAGCGCACTGTAGACCGCCTCAAGCTCTGCGTCGTCTTCAATGGCCTCAAGGAATTCCTCGCCGTTTTCCTCCACGGACTTGAGGATGCTGACCTCAAGATCCTCGGCCTCATCGTCGCCGGAGCCTGCCGGAACGAGGGCCAGATAGCGGCTGCCGTCGTGCTCGAGCTCTGCAAGGACCTCAAGCTCATATTCCTTGCCGTCTTCGTCGGTGATGCTGATGAAATCGTCGCCGTACTGCTGTTCCATGGGAAGCCTCCGTATCGTTTGCTTTCATGCTCCTATTCTAACCGGAAGACCGTATAAAATCAAGAGGAATTTGCTGACCGTTTCCGCGAATTGCGCGGTACAATGCCGGATTTGTTGCAAATATATCCGAATATTCGATATTTTCCACAGAAAATGCACGCAAAAACAGGAAGAATAAAATGCGTGCATGGATTTCAAAATTTGTTTTCAAAATAATTGACAGATGTGTTATAATCATTAAGATAAAATGCGATTATGCGGCGCTGCGCCGCCTGCCTGTATGCCAGAGCAAACATGGAGGTTCCGTATGGCAAAACAAGATAACATGAACAGCGGAAAACGAGCCGGGGGCGTCGGACATATCTTCGCGGTGATCGGGAAGATCGTCGGCACGATCCTTCTGACGGCGTTTCTGACGGCCCTGATCTTTGCGTGCCTGTTCGCGGTCTATGTAAAAAACGATCTGTCCGAGCAGGCGCAGTGGGCCTCCGACAGCTTTTCCATGGAGCAGACCTCCGTCATCTATTACGAAGACCCGGATACCGGAAAGTATGAGGTGCTGCAGGCCATCTACGGCGGCTCGAACAGCACGTTCGTCGAATACGACGATATCCCCAAGAACCTCATCAACGCCTGCATCGCCATCGAGGACAAGCGCTTTGAAAAGCACCAGGGCGTCGACTGGGTCACGACGATGCGCGCCTGCTTCAAAATGTTCCTCGGCAAGAGCGAGGCCGGCGGCTCGACCATCACGCAGCAGTTCATCAAAAACGCCACCGGCGAACGCGAGGTGACCGTGCGCCGCAAGCTGGTCGAGATCTATCGCGCGCTGGAATTCGAAAAAACGCACACCAAGCCGCAGATCATGGAGCTGTACCTGAATATCATCCCGCTCGGTGAAAACTGCCGCGGCGTGCAGTCCGCCTCGCGCGTGTACTTCGGCAAGGACGTCAAGGATCTGACGCTGGCGGAGTGCGCGTCTTTGATCGGCATCACCAACAACCCCTCGCGCTATGACCCGTATATCAGCGCAGAAAACAACAAGGAGCGGCAGGAGATCATTCTCTCCGAGATGCTCAAGCAGGGCTATATCAATCAGGCCCAGTACGACGAAGCCGTCGCGCAGGAGCTGGTATTCACGAACGCCAGCCGCGAAAAGAAAAAGTCCGACGACAATTATTCCTGGTTCGTCGATCAGGTCATCAACGACGTGGTCAACGACCTGTGCGACAAGACCGGCTATGAATACGACATCGTCTATACGATGGTCAAGACCGGCGGCTATCAGATCTATTCCACCGTCAACCCTGATGTGCAGGCCGCCGTCGATCAGGTCTATGAGGATCTTTCGAGCCTGCCCGCAACGGCCAGCTCCCAGCAGCTCCAGTCCGGCATCGTCATTGTCGACAATACGACCGGCGATATCGTCGCTCTGGCTGGAGGCGTCGGCAAAAAGCAGGGCAGCCTCGTCTGGAACTGTGCGACAAGAAGCCTTCTGTCCCCCGGCTCCATCATCAAGCCCGTCGCGGTCTACGCGCCCGCCATCGAGCTTGGCCTCATCACGCCCGCGACCGTCATGGACGATACGCCGTATTCCTTTACCGATACGGCGACCTGGCCCAAGAACCTCGACTCGACCTACCGCGGCCTCGTGTCCGTGGAGGAGGCTGTCGAGCAGTCGATCAATACCGTCCCGGTCAAGCTCGTGGCACAGATGACGCCGGAATACAGCTATTCCTTCGCCAAGGACAAGATGGGACTGTCCACGCTCGTTTCCTCGTATAAAACCACGAACGGCGAAGAGCTGTCCGACGTGAACCTCTGGGCGCTCGCCCTCGGCAGCCTCACAAGAGGCGTGACAGTCCGCGCCATGACGGCGGCTTACGCCGCGTTTGCCAACGAGGGCGTCTGGCGCGAGGCCCGGACTTACACCGTTGTGAAGGATTCGAACGGACAGGTCATTCTGGACAACACGCAGGAATCCCACGTCGCCATGAAGGACATGACCGCGTGGTATATCACCGATATGCTCAAATCGACCGTCGAAAAGGGCACCGGCACGGCGGCGCAGCTGGAAAACATGACCGTTGCCGGCAAGACCGGCACGACCTCGCGCGATTTCGACCGCTGGTTCGCGGGCTATACGCCGTATTATACCGGCGTCGTCTGGTGCGGCTACAATGACCCGGAGGAGATCGTGCTGACGGATTCCGACACCAATCCCTCCATCGTCATGTGGCAGAAGGTCATGCGCCTTGTGCATCAGAACCTGAAGGACAAATCGTTCAAGCAGCCCGCCAATCTCGTGGAGGTCACGGTCTGCCGCGACAGCGGTCTTCTGCCGTCCGACGCCTGCGCGCTCGACCCGCGCGGCGACCGCACGGTCCGCGTCACGCTCAGCGCCCATGACGTGCCGACAGCGCAGTGCACCGCCCATAAGCTGGTCGACATCTGCAACGCCTCCGGCCATGTGGCAAACGAATTCTGCGTGCAGGTTCCCGGCAACGCCACGCACAAGGCCGCGCTGCTCGACGTGTCCCGCGCCTTCCCCAAAAACGGTGTTGTGGTGCTCGATCAGGCCTACGCGATCCTGACGGGCAATCTTCCGGCAGGGTATTATGCCGCCGTTTCGCCGGACGTGGATTCGATCAACGTCGAGTGCTATATCCACAGCGAGGACGATCTGCCCGAACCTGAGCCGGAGGAGGACGAGGAGGACGACGAGTCCGATCCGGACGCGTCCGACATCTGGAGCAGCGCCGCAGACGGCGGCACCCCATAATCAAACGCAGACAGGAGAGCAATATGTGGCTTGCTGACAGCTGGAAGGACTATGAGGTCCTCGATACCTCCGCCGGGGAAAAGCTCGAACGGTGGGGGAAATACATCCTCGTGCGCCCGGATCCGCAGGTGATCTGGAACACGCCGAAGGACGATCCGCTCTGGCGGAAGCATGACGCGCGCTACGCGCGCTCGAACACCGGCGGCGGAAAATGGCAGAATCTGCGTCTGCCCGCCCAATGGCAGGTGCACTATAAGGAGCTGACCTTTCAGGTCAAGCCCATGAATTTCAAGCATACCGGCGTTTTCCCGGAACAGGCTGCCAACTGGGACTTCATGATGGAGAGAATCCGCAATGCGGGCCGTCCCGTCCGCGTTCTAAACCTGTTCGCCTATACGGGCGGCGCGACCATCGCCTGCGCCGCTGCGGGCGCAAGCGTCTGTCACGTCGATGCGGCCAAGGGCATGGTGCTCTGGGCAAAGGAAAACGCAAAGGTCTCCGGGCTTGAGGACAGGCCCATCCGCTGGATCGTGGACGACTGCGCCAAGTTTGTCGAGCGCGAGATCCGCCGCGGCAAGACCTACGACGCGATTATCATGGACCCGCCAAGCTACGGGCGCGGCCCGTCCGGCGAGGTCTGGAAGCTGGAGGAGAACCTGTATCCGTTTGTGGAGCTGGTCAGCCGCGTGCTTTCCGACGATCCGCTGTTTTTTATCATCAATTCCTATACGACGGGTCTGGCCCCGTCCGTCATGCGCTATCTGACGGAGACGATCGTCTCGAAGAAATACGGCGGCTATACCAGGTCCGATGAGCTTGGCCTGCCGGTGCGCGATACGGGCCTGGCTCTGCCGTGCGGCGCGACGTGCCGCTGGACAAAGGAGAAGCCATGACCACAGCGATTCAGGTAAACGACCTGCATTATACGTATGAGGGTCAGGACGGCGGCGAGACGCATATCGTCTTCGACGGCCTGAGCCTGTCCATTGAGCAGGGAAGCTTTGTCGCCGTGCTCGGACATAACGGCTGCGGCAAGTCGACGCTTGCCAAGCATTTTAACGCCATTCTCCTGCCCGCAGGCGGCAGCGTGACGGTCTACGGCATGGATACGAAGGACGAGGAGATGCTTCTCGCCATCCGGCAGCACGTCGGCATGGTCTTCCAGAACCCGGACAACCAGATCGTCTCCAATGTCGTAGAGGAGGACGTCGCCTTTGCGCCGGAAAACCTCGGCGTCGCGTCGCAGGAGATCCGGCAGCGCGTCGACGACGCGCTCAGGGCCGTCGGGATGTACGACTACCGCACCTACGCCCCGCAGCTCCTGTCTGGCGGGCAGAAGCAGCGCGTGGCCATCGCGGGCGTGCTCGCCATGCAGCCGCAGTGCGTCGTGCTCGACGAGCCGACTGCCATGCTCGACCCGCAGGGCCGGCGCGAGGTGCTCGATACCATCGAACAGCTGAACCGGGAAACCGGCATGACGGTCATTCTGATCACCCATCACATGGACGAGGCCGCACGCGCGGACCGCGTGATCGCCATGTCCGAGGGCAGGATCGTCGCCGACGGAACGCCGCAGGCGGTCTTCGCGCAGGAGCCGCTGCTGCGCAGCGTCGGCCTCGACGTGCCGCAGACCGAGCAGCTGCTGCTGGAGCTGAAGCGCCGCGGCGTCGACATTCCGACCGACGCGCTGACGCCGGAGGCCTGCGCGCAGCTGCTCCGGCAGCGCATCGCGCGCAGCTGAACCAGAACACCCGGAGGAAGAAGCCTTGACGCCTATTTTAGAGATACAGAAGCTTTCCCATATCTACAGCCCGGATACGCCGTTTGAACACGCGGCGCTTTCGAACGTCGATCTGACGATCAGCCGGGGCGAGTTCGTCGGCCTCATCGGCCATACCGGCTCCGGCAAATCCACGCTGGTGCAGCATATGAACGGCCTTCTGAAGCCAACGTCCGGCCATGTGCTGTTTGACGGCCGCGACATCTGGGAGGACCCCAAGTTCACCCGCCAGATCCGCTTCCGCGTCGGTCTGGTGTTCCAGTACCCGGAATATCAGCTGTTTGAGGAGACTGTCTACGCCGATATCGCCTTCGGCCCGAAAAACATGGGCCTTTCCAAAGACGAGATCGACGCGCGTGTCCGCCGTGCGGCGGGCTTTGTCGGCATTTCCGAGGCGGAGCTTGCCAAATCCCCGTTCGATCTGTCCGGCGGACAGAAGCGCCGCGCGGCCATCGCGGGCGTGATCGCCATGGAGCCGGACGTGCTCATTCTCGACGAGCCGACGGCGGGACTTGACCCCGCAGGCCGCGAGAGCATTCTCAAAAATATCCGCGATTATCAGGCCGCGCAGCAAGCGGCTGTTGTGATGGTCAGCCACTCGATGGAGGAGATCGCCTCCAACGTTGACCGCCTGATCGTCATGGAAAAGGGAACCGCCGTCATGACCGACGTGCCGTCCGAGGTCTTTTCCCACGCGGCGGAGCTTGTCTCCATGGGTCTGAATGTGCCGTGCATGACGCAGGTGCTGCTGCGGCTGCAGCAGCTCGGCGTGAACGTCCCGGCCTCGGCCTATACGGTCGAGCAGGCGGCAGATCTTCTCGAACCGCTTCTGAAGGGGGGCGCGCAGATATGCTGAAGGACGTGACCCTCGGCCAGTTTTTCCCCGGCCAGACCCCCATCCACAAGCTTGACCCCCGCACAAAGCTCGTGCTCGTGATCGTCTACATCGTCGCGCTGTTCCTCGCGAAATGGTTCGTTTCCTATGTGGTCATTGCCGCGTTCCTCGCCATCGTCATTGCCATGAGCAAGATCCGCTTGAAGGTCGTACTCAAAAACCTCAAGCCGCTTCTGTTCATCATCATCCTGACCGCGCTTTTGAACCTGTTTTACGGACAGGGGGAACCAATTGCGCAGTTCTGGATCTTCAAAATCACAAAATCCGGCATTCAGAATGCTGTCTTTATGGTGCTCCGCATCTCTTTACTGGTTGCCGGCACATTTATGTTAACCTATACAACCTCGCCGATCGCGCTGACGGACGGGCTGGAAAGCCTGCTGTCGCCGCTTAAAAGGCTGCACGCGCCGGTGCATGAGCTTTCCATGATGATGTCCATCGCTCTGCGCTTTATCCCCACGCTTATTGAGGAAACAGACAAGATCATGTCGGCGCAGAAGGCCAGAGGTGCGGATTTTGAATCCGGCAACCTCCTCAGCCGCGCCAAGGCGCTCGTGCCCATTCTTGTGCCGCTGTTCATCAGCGCGTTCCGCCGGGCCGACGAGCTTGCGACCGCCATGGAATGCCGCTGCTACCACGGCGGCGAGGGCCGCACGAAGCTCTCCGAGCTGCACTATCAGAAGCGCGATTACCTCGCCTACCTCTCCGGCGCAGCCCTCCTCGCCGTCATGATCGTCCTGCGGCAGCTTGGCCTGTAACAAAAGGCTCCCCTGAAAGGTTGCAGCAGGCAGACACAAAAAGCAAAGGCCCGATGCGAATCCGTACTGTATCTACCCAATGAGTTGTAGGGGCCGATGCCCCCATCGGCCCGATGAGAAGTTACGAATTCGCCGAAGATTACCGTAAAAACGATGCAATCCGCCGGGCCGATGTGGGCATCGGCCCCTACAAGCGCCCTCCTATTTCCACCGCTCACACTCAGATGATAAGGAAGTATTCTATGCGCAACATCGCCCTGACGCTCAAATATCTCGGCACAGCCTATCACGGCTGGCAGGTGCAGAAGACGGTCACGACCGTCGGCCAGACGCTGGAAGAGGCGGCGGCGGCCGTCGTCGGCCATCCGGTGCATATGACCGGCTGCGGCCGCACGGACGCAGCCGTTCACGCACGCGTCTATGTCGCCAATTTCCGCACTTCCGCCCGCATTCCGTGTGACCGCATCCCGTATGCGCTCAACACGCACCTGCCGGAGGATATCGTCGTGACAAACGCGATGGAGGTGCACGAGGACTTCAACGCCATCGGCTCCTGCGTCAAAAAGGAATATACGTATCTGATCTATAATTCCGGCATCCGCGATCCGTTTTATGTCAACCGTGCATGGTTCTACCCCAAGCATCTGGACGAGACGGTCATGCAGCGCGCGGCGGACTGCTTCATCGGCACGCACGACTTCGCCGCCGTCCGCTCGGTCGGCACGGATGTCAAATCCACCGTGCGCACGGTTTATGATTACAAGGTCGAGCGCGACGGCGATCTCATTTCGCTGCGCGTCAGCGCCAACGGCTTTCTTTATAATATGGCCCGCGCCATGGCGGGCACCTGCGTCTATGCCGCCGAAGGAAAGTTCCCGCCGGAGGCCGTCGCGCAGATCCTCCTGAACGGCGACCGCACGGCGGCGGGGCCGACCGTCCCGCCCGGCGGGCTTTACATGACGCAGCTCTGGTATGATGACGGAAAGGCGGTTTTCCATGTCGGATAATATCTCGCAGCTGCATCCGCAGAAGCATCCGGGCCTAGGAAAGCGGATCGCCGTGTTTGCGGTCCTGCTCGTGTTTGTCACGGGCGGCGTGGCGGCCTATGTGTTCCGCGACCGGCTGAATCTGGACGCGCTGCAGCGCTATGTGCGCTATCTGAACGTCTCCGAGGACAGCAAAACGGGCCGATTCGTCTACGACGAAAGCAACTCCAACCGCTATGCCGGGCTGTCTGGCGGGCTGTCCGTCGCCTCCGCGACGGGCCTGAGTCTTTACGATAAGGACGGCGTGGAGACAGCCTCCATACAGGCGTCCATGTCCGCGCCAGTTTTAAAGACCGGCGGTGACCTCGCGCTGGCCTACGACACCGGCGGCAATACGCTGGAGGCCGCCAGCCAGAAACGCGGCTCCGTCCTGCACGTTTCATCCCAGAAGCCGATTCTGGACGCAGATATTGCGTCTGACGGCAGCATCTGCTATTTATCCAGTGAGTCAGGCTATCGCGCCGTGCTCTATGTCTACAACAGCCAGCAGGCGCTGATCTACCGCTGGCTCTCGTCGAGCCAGTATTTCATGCGCTGCACCGTCTCCTCCGGCGCAAAATACGCCGCCGCTGCCGCCCTCGGGCAGGAGGACGGGATGTTCCAGTCCTCTGTCGTCCTCTTCCGGACGGATTCGGAGGAAATTCTCCGCACCATCCCCATCGGAAATGCCCTGATCTACGATCTGCATTTCCTGCCCGGAAATACGCTCTGCGTCCTGTGTGAAGACGCGCTGTATTTCTATGAGCTGGACGGCCAGTGCCTCGGCAGCTACGCCTTTGAGGACGCCTATCTCAAGGACTACACGCTGGACGGAAACGGCTTCGTCACGCTCGTCATGAATCTCTATAAGGCCGGAAACGGCTATACCGCCCTGACCGTCGGGTATGACGGGACAGTGCTCGGCACGCTTCCAATCAGCGAGCAGATTCTGGACATTTCCGCTTCTGGCAAGTATCTCGCCCTCCTGACGAGCGGCGCGCTTTCCATTTACGATCAGAATCTCACGGAATACGACGTTTCCGACAACACGACCGGCGCGTCCAGCGCCGTCATGCGCGAGGACGGCTCTGCCATTCTCCTGGCCAACGGCCATGGGACGCTGTATGTCCCGTAAATAATTTTCCAAAAAACGTTTACAATTCTGCAAAGATACGACGGCCTGCCTGTGATATACTTTGCAGAAGGAAACACGATAAGGAGAAGCCTTTTATGAAACCGACCCTGTGCTCAAGATGCAAAAAGAATCTTGCAGTCGTTTTTATAACGAAAATCGACGGCGGAAAGACCGTCAACGAGGGCCTCTGCCTCAAATGCGCAAAGGAGATGGGCATCAAGCCCGTCGACGATATGATCGAACGCATGGGGCTTTCAGAGGACGACCTCGAAAATCTCAACGGCGAAATGACCGAGGCCATGAACGGCCTTGAGAGCCTGCTCAGTCAGGGCCATGACGCGGAGGACGGCAGCGAGGACGACGAGGCTGACAGCCAGACCGCCACGTTCCCCTTCCTCAACAAGCTCTTTGGCGCCGCCGGTCAGGGGCAGGACAACACGCCTGCCGTCCCGGAGCCGGAAAAAACCGAGAGCCGCCAGCGCTCCGGTGACAAGCCGAACCCCAAGAACAAGAAGCATAAATTCCTTGACACCTACTGCCAGAATCTGACGCAGAAAGCGCGTGACGGCAAGCTTGACCGCATCATCGGCCGCGAGGAGGAGACGGAGCGCGTCATTCAGATCCTCAACCGCCGCCAGAAGAATAACCCCTGCCTCATCGGCGAGCCGGGCGTCGGCAAGACTGCCATCGCCGAGGGCCTTGCGCAGAAGATCGCCGACAAGGACGTTCCGTATAAGCTCCAGAACAAGGAGGTCTATCTCATGGACCTCACGGCCCTCGTCGCGGGCACGCAGTTCCGGGGCCAGTTTGAAAGCCGCATGAAGGGCCTCATTGAGGAGGTCAAGAAGCTCGGCAATATTATTCTGGTCATTGACGAGGTGCATAATCTCGTCGGCGCAGGCGATGCAGAGGGATCCATGAACGCCGCCAATATCCTCAAGCCCGCGCTTTCGCGCGGCGAGATCCAGGTCATCGGCGCGACGACCTTCAACGAGTACCGCAAACACATCGAAAAGGACGCCGCGCTTGAGCGCCGCTTCCAGCCCGTCACCGTCGCCGAGCCAACCATTGAACAATCCATTGCCATCATCCGCGGCATCAGCCACTATTATGAGACGTTCCACGGCGTTGTGATCTCCCCGGAGATCGCGCGGCAGGCCGTCCTGCTCTCCGAGCGCTATATCACTGACCGTTTCCTGCCGGATAAGGCCATCGACCTCATCGACGAGGCGTGCTCGGACGTGAACCTCAAGAATAAGAACATCGGCCGGCTCGAAGCGCTCAAAAAAGAGCACGCCGATTATGATCTGGAGCTTTCCATGCTCACGGAGAACGCCGAAAAGACGCAGGACGATTACGCCCGCATGGCGGAGCTGCGCAGCCGCAACCTGCAGCTCGATTCCGAGATCACGGAGCTGGAAAAGCTGCCGAAGCCCGCGCTGACCATCGACAATCTGGCCCGCATCATCGAGCTCTGGACGAAGATCCCCGCCAGCAAGATCCGCGCGCAGGAATATGAGCAGCTTCTGAACCTCGACGCGGAGCTGAAAAAGCACATCGTCGGGCAGGACGAGGCCATTGCCTCCGTCGTGTCCGCCATCCGCCGCTCCCGCGTCGGCATTCAGGTCAAAAAGCACCCGGTTTCGTTTATCTTCGTCGGCTCGACCGGTGTCGGCAAGACGGAGCTGGTCAAGCGCCTTGCCAGCGAGATGTTTGAATCGGTCGAATCGCTCATCCGGCTCGATATGTCCGAATACATGGAAAAGCACAGTGTCTCGAAGATCATCGGCTCGCCTCCCGGCTATGTCGGCTATGACGAGGCCGGCCAGCTGACCGAAAAGATCCGCCGCCGCCCGTATTCCGTCATCCTGTTTGACGAGCTGGAAAAGGCCCATCCGGACGTGCTGAATATCCTGCTGCAAATTCTCGATGATGGCCGCATCACCGACGCGCAGGGCCGGGTCGTCAACTTTGAGAACACGATCATCATCATGACCTCCAACGCAGGCTCCAACCAGAAGGGCGGCAGCGTCGGCTTTGGCCGCAGTCTGACCGAGCAGTCGAAGGAGAAGGCCATGAAGGCGCTGGGCGAGTTCCTGCGCCCTGAATTCATCAACCGTGTCGACGAGATCGTCTGCTTCAACCAGCTGAGCGATGACAATTTCCGCGGCATCGCGGACATCATGCTCGCGGAGCTGCAGCAGTCGCTGGAGGGCCGCGGCATTGCATTCACGTGGGACGAGAGCGTCAAGGATTATCTCGTCAAAAAGTCCTACTCCGTGGCCTACGGCGCGCGCAACCTCCGCCGCGCCATCCAGACCGACCTCGAAGACCCCATCGCCGAGCGTATCATCAAAAGCTATGTCGACCCCTTCCGCTCTATCAAAGCGACCTGCGAGGACGGAACGATCAAGCTGGAAACCATATAATCAAAAATGCGCCTGACGGAGCCGCCGGGCGCATTTTTTCGGCTGGCCAGACAGTACGGATTTGCCCAGAGGCGCCTGTACAGACCGACGAAAAGCCGCCGGCATGGCTGCCGGCGGCTTTCCTTGAGAGAAAAAGAGAAAAGAGAGGAGAAATGGATGAATGTCTATTGAAAAGGCTGCTGTTGGCTCTCCACGAAGATTTCCGTGAAGCAGCTTCCTTATGCTCCAAGGATACCGGATTTTGGCCGGTTTGTGGTGAACAGTTTGTAAACGAAGTATAAAGAAATCCTGAAATTCCGCAGCTGCAACCGGCAGTTGACAGATTTTCCGGCAAACTTGCTGGCGTGCAACCGTATGATCTCGTAGAATAGCAGCATCGATCCCAAATCACAGGAGGAAGAAAACCATGATCTTTGCAGACAAATTGATCGCCCTGCGGAAAAAGGAGGGCTGGTCGCAGGAGGAGCTTGCGCAGCAACTGAATGTTTCGCGGCAGTCCGTATCCAAATGGGAGGGCGCGCAGTCCGTCCCCGACCTTGATAAGATCGTCCAGCTGAGCCGCATCTTCGGCGTCAGCACAGATTACTTATTAAAGGACGAACTGGAGGAGCAGGAGCCTGCGCCCAGCCTTCCCGAGCAGCCGCAGCGCCGCCGCGTGAGCATGGAGGAGGCCTCGCGTTATCTGGAACTGCGCCGCGCTGCCGCGCCGAGGCTGGCGCTGGCCACGTTTTTGTGCGTGATCTCACCCATTGCGCTGATCCTGCTCGGCGGACTGAGCGAATATACCGCCCACATCACGGAAAATGCAGCGGCTGGTATTGGCCTCAGCGTACTGATCGTTCTGGTCGCCGCCGCGGTCGGAATTTTCCTGACGTGCGGCGCAAAGGCAAAGGCATTCTCGTTTCTGGAAACCGAGCCGTTTGAAACGGAATACGGCGTGAGCGGCATGGTCAGGCAGCGGCAGCAGGACTTCCAGTCCACGGCGAACCGTCTGAACATGATCGGCACGATCCTGTGCATCATGTCCGTCCTGCCGCTGTTTCTGGCGATGTGCCTTTCCGGCTCGGATCTCATGTACATCGGCGCGGTGTGCCTGCTGCTGGGCTTTGTCGCACTGGCCTGCCTCGCGTTCGTCTATGCCGGGACGCAGACTGCCGCGATGGAAAAGCTGCTGGAAGAGGGCGACTACACCCGCCAGAGAAAGTCCAAAAGCCGCCTGATCGGGACGGTCAGTGTCTGCTATTGGCTGGTCGTGACAGCCATTTTCATGTTTTACACCTTCGGGCCGTATGGCAACGCGCAGCCCAAATACAGCTGGTTCATCTGGGCGATCGCGGGTATTCTGTACGGCGCCGTGATGGCTGTGCTGCGGTTGGTCGGACAGGGCGAAAAAAAGAAATAAAAAGCACTTGACTCTGACACTGTGTCAGGCTGTATGCTGTCATTGAGCTCAAAAAAATCAGCATGGAGGTACCGTAATGCTGAAAATCGGATTATTTTCAAAACTGTCCAGAGTCAGTATCCGTATGCTGCGCTACTACGACGAGATTGGCCTGCTGCACCCGGCGTATATTGATCCGGAATCGGATTACCGCTATTACCGCGAGGATCAGCTGCCGCAGATCAGCTGGATCACGGCCCTGCGGGACATGGGCTTTTCCCTCGCCGACGTGTGCCGCATGACCGAGATCGGCCATGACGCGGAAAAGCTCGCACCGTACTTTGAAGCAAGACGGCGCGAGCTGGAAGCCGACGCGGCAAAAACAGCGCGGCAGCTGCTGCTTCTGGAATCAGCCCGAAACCGGCTGGGAAAGGAAGACATCATGCAGTACAATGTGACCATCAAAACCATCCCCGAACGCTATGCGGCCTGTGTCCATACGACCATCCCGTGCTATTCGGAGGAAGGAAGCGTCTGGAAGACGCTCTGCGAGGAGACGGACGGGATGCGCCTCGTCCCGGACGAGCCGTGCTATTGCGCCGTGACGTTCCTCGACGGGGAATACAAGGAGCACGACGTAGAGATCGAAGCGTGGAAGACCGTCAAGGGCAGCTATCCCGATACAGCGCACGTGAAATTCAGAACGCTTCCCGCTGTTACCGTCGCAAGCTGCACGTTCCGCGGCCCGTATGAAAGGATCGGCGAGGTCTACGCGGCCATCGCCGCGTGGATCGCGGATAACGGCTATGAATGCGACGGCCCGATGTTCAACATCTACCACGTCAGCCCGCACGAAACACAGAACCCTGAAGAATTCGTCACCGAAGCCTGCTACCCGGTGCGCAAACAATAAGGCGTTCGCGCGCAGCGCGGAAAAAGCTCCTCGTATCATGGCCTGCATGATACGGGGAGCTGCCTTTCAGCGGATGCGCACGCGTCCGTTACCGGCTGTGCTCCTCGTCGCAGCAGTCGATGGCAAGGACGGTGCACAGGGCGATCAGCGCGTCCTGCGGGTCGAATACCTCCAGTGCGTAACGGTCGCCGAGGGTCAGGAAGGCGCGGGAAATGGCCGCGACGCGGCGGCCGTTTTGCGTGATCTCGTAGTCCAGACTCATAAAGTCGCCCTCAATCTCCCAGCCCAGCTCGTCCAGAGAATAGCTGCGGGAAAAGAACGCAAAATTCCGCGTCAGGTCGTATTCCCGTCCGCCGATGGTCAGCGCATAGGTACACGGCAGCGAAAACGGCACGTGCTGCACGGCGGCGACCTGCCGCCCGGAGGCGTCCTGCACGATCAGCTTTTTGCCGAAATTGAAAAACTCGCGGTCCGCGCTGTAGACAAGGTTCTCGTTTTCGTCCCAGATATCAAAGTGGTCAAACGACAGAAATTCCTCTTTTAAATAAAAAATCATGGTAGTCTCTCCCTTCTGATGGGTTGGACGAATTCTGTGCAAAAGAGTTCCGGCTGGAAATCAGCTTTCATCTATGATATAATAAACAGACTTTCAGCACAAGGAGATTTTCCCATGACAAACAAAGAGATCGGCGAGCTGCGGCGCCGCATGAAGCCTGACCGCACCAATCTGACCGCTGTTTACGGCTGCTATGTCGCGTCCAGCGGCGAGGTTCTGTCCACGTTCCGGGAGCCGTTCGGCCTGATGACGGAGGAGGACAGGGAAAAATATCTGGCGATCTTCCGCCGCGCGCTGTCCGGCACGCCGGATAAGAACCTGCTCGACCTCTCGTTCACCACAAAGCAGGTCGCCGATTCCGACGAGCACCGGCTGCTCATGCGCCTGCGCGAGACGGCGCTGGACGACGAGGAGGCGCGGCAGAAGCTGTTCCAGACCATCATCGGCGCGGTCAGCTTTGAAGAAAACTTCCTGATCCTGCTGGCGCATGAGCGCTACGACGTGCCGTTCAAGGCGAAAGACGGCGCGAAGCTCGACGACGGCAGCGAGGTCTTCTCCTATTTTGTCTGCGCCGTTTGCCCCGTCAAGCCGGGCAGGGAGCTTCTGAGCTACATTGCCGAGGAAAAGACCTTCCACAACCGCTCGGCAGGCTGGGCCGCCGGTATGCCGGAGGCCGGCTTCCTCTTCCCCGCCTTTGACGGACGGCGGACAAATCTGTATAACTGCCTGTTCTACACGCATTCCTCCGGCGCGGACAATCAGCCGCTCATCGACGCGCTGTTCCATGTCCAGCCGCCGATGCCCGCAGACGAGCAGCGCGACACCTTCAGCGGCGTGCTGCGCAATGCGCTGGACGACGAATGCTCGCTTGCCGTCGTCCAGCAGGTGCGGCAGGAGATCAAGGACCGCATCGACGCGTGGCAGGAGGCAAAAAGCGACGATCCGCTGGTCGTCAGCGGCGACGAGCTGAAGGACGTGCTGGAGAGCTGCGGCGTGTCGGAGGACAAGCGGATGCAGTTCGGCGCGCAGTTCGACGAATCCTTCGGCGGCGGCGCGGTGCTCAACCCCCGGAACCTGATCGACGTGAAAAAGTGCGTTGTCAAGACGCCGGATGTGTCCATCACCGTCAACCCCGAGCGGCCCGATCTCATCGAGACGCGCACGCTCGGCGGCGTCCGGTACATCCTCATCAAGGCCGACGAGGGCGTCGAGCTCAACGGCATCGATCTGGCGGAAGAGGCTGAGTAGGCCCCCGCACGGTTTGGCCTCCCCTTTCAGCAGAGCCTTTGAAAACAGACGAAACCCTCTGCGCAGCATTTAAGCGGCAGAGGGTTTTGCGATATGATATGTACTTATTCCTTGACTGTGCCGTCGGCGTTGAAGACGGGGAGCTTGTTGAGGTAGACGATGTCCTTGCGCGCCTGCGCGTCGCCCTCGGCGAGGACGGCCATGCGGCCCGCGACCGTGCCGCCTGCCTTTTCGACCAGCTCCTCCATCGCACGAAGCGATTCGCCGGTAGAGATCACGTCGTCGACGATCAGCACGCGCTTGCCGCGGATCTTATCGGCCTCTTCGCCGGACAGGTACAGGTCCTGATCGTGCTGGGTCGTGATGGAGCGAACCGTCACGTGCAGCGGGCGGGGCATATAGACCTTTAGGCCCTTGCGGGCGACGAAATATTCCTTCGCGCCGGACTGGCGGGCCATCTCGTGGATGAGGGGGATGCTCTTGGCCTCAGCCGTGAGCAGATAATCATAGTCCTTCGGCGCTCTGGCCAGCAGCTCGCGCGCGCAGGCGACGGTGATCTCCGCGTCGCCGAACATGACGAACGCGCCGATATACAGATCGTCGGATACCTTGCACAGCGGCAGATCCCGGTCAAGACCGGCAATGTTCATTCTATATTTCATGCAGAATCTTCTCCTTCATATCCTTCATGCGTCGGGTCGTTCCCAAAAAAATATTATACCGGCCAAACGCCAGCTTGTCAATTCCTTCTTCCGTCCTGTTTTTTTCGCCATTGGCGAAAACGACACATTTTTTGTGCAGTAGTGTGAATTTTCCGTGAACTTTTTTGTCGGTGTCGACTCTTGTATTTATAGGCGCTTTCCTCTATAATCAATCTGTCAGAAAGTCAGGCGGGCTAAAAAACTTTTGCCCGCCCGCGAGAAAAAGAAAGGATGGTTTCCCTACATGAGCAATTTCTTTAAAGTGAAGGAGCACGGCTCGACCGTGCGCACCGAGATCATGGCCGGTGTAACGACCTTCATGGCAATGGCCTACATTCTGATGGTCAACGCCGGTATGTTCTCCAGCCTCGGCACTGTCAGCTACGGCGCGATCTACATCGCGACCGCCATCTCCGCCGTCATCGGCACCGTTCTCATCGGTCTGCTGTCCAACCTGCCGCTGGCGCAGGCGTCCGGCATGGGCCTGAACGCATTCTTCGTCTACACCGTCTGCTTCACCTTCGGCCTGAGCTACGCAAACGCGCTGGTTCTCGTTCTGGTTGACGGCATCGTCTTCGTCCTGCTGACCGTCACGGGTCTTCGCAAGATGATCTTCGACGCCATCCCGGCCGCTGTCAAGACCGCGATCTCCGCCGGTATCGGCCTGTTCATCGCGTTCATCGGCCTGCAGAACGCCGGTATCGTCGTGGACGACGGCGCAACGCTCGTCAATCTCTCTTCCTTCAACGTCTTCTCCGGCTCCGCGACATGGGCCAACATCTTCCCGATGATCCTGACCATCATCGCGGTCTTCGCCATCGGCGCAATGTCCAAGAAGAAGGTCAAGGGCGCTGTTCTGTGGGGCATGCTTGGCGGCGCAGTTCTCTACTACGTCATCGGCCTCATCACGATTCCTGATTTCTATGCTACCGCTGTCGCTCCCAACCTGACCTCCGATTTCTTCAGTGCATTCAAGGAGTTCGGCGCACAGGCGTTCGGCAAGGTCTTCACCGAAGGCTTCAACTTCAGCCCGTACATTGCCGAGCACGGCATGAGCAACTTCATCGTTATGTTCCTCACCACCATGCTTGCATTCTGCATGGTCGATATGTTCGATACCCTTGGCACGCTGTACGGCGCCTGCGCGGCCGGCAACATGCTGACCAAGGAAGGCAACGTCCCCAACATGGACAAGGCCATGCTGGCTGACGCCATCGCCACCTGCTGCGGCGCTGTCTGCGGCACCTCCACCGTCACCACGTTCGTCGAGTCCTCTGCCGGCGTTGCCGAGGGCGGCCGCACCGGTCTTGCCTCCATGGCGACTGCTGCTCTGTTCTTCATCGCGATGTTCCTTGCGCCTGTCGCACAGCTCATCCCGACCTACGCCTGCGCTGCGGCTCTGATCTATGTCGGCGTTCTCATGATGGCGAATGTCCGCTCCATCGACTGGGACGATCCCGCCGCTGCGGTTCCCGGCTTCATGACCGTCGCGTTCATGCCGCTGACCTACAACATCTCCTACGGCATCGCATTCGGCCTCATTTCCTATGTCTTCATCAAGATCTTCACCGGCAAGATCAAGGAGATCAATGCTGGCACCTGGGTCATCACGATCCTCTTCGCCCTCATGTTCTTCCTCACCCGCTGAGATCACGTTTCCGGGCCCGCCATTCCGGCGCGCCCGGTTTTTCTATGCTCGAAAGGGTTTACAAAACGTACATATTTTTTCTCTTGACTTTTTCGGGTCGATTCGCTATGATACTGTTTCACCAGAAAAGAGGAGGCGTTTTTCATGGACAAACAGCCGTATATTGTCGGCGTCGGCGCTGCGAATGCAGACCTCAACGGCGCGTCCCTTGCGCCCATCCATCTGCGTGATTCCAATCCCGGCCACATCAGCCTGTCCGCCGGAGGCGTGACGCGCAACGTGTGTGAAAACCTCGCCCGGCTGGGCGCGGATGTCAAGCTTTTGAGCTGCGTGGGCGATGATACCTTCGGCGCGTTCATCCGCCGCTCCTGTGAAGACGCCGGGATCGACGCGTCCCATCTGTATGCGGCAAGGGGCGCAAGCTCCTCCATGTATTTGTCCATTCTGGACGCGGATGGCGATATGCTGGTCGGTATGTCCGATATGCGCATTGTCCAGCAGGATATGCCGGAGGATTATCTGCCGTCGAAAAAAGCGCTGATCCAGGGCGCGGATGTTGTCACCTGCGACCCCTGCATGGGTGAAAAAACGCTGCTGCAGCTGCTGGACCTGTGCACGCCGGGGCAGATCATCTGCGTTGACCCTGTTTCGTGCGCGTATGCGCGTGTCGTTGCGCCGTTCATCGGCCGCTTCCACACCGCCAAGCCCAACCGCATGGAGCTTGGAATTTTGGCCGGAATGGAAATTCAGTCCGACAGCGATCTGGAACGCGCGGGCGAGGCCGTTCTGAACAAGGGCCTCCGGCGGCTGTTCGTCAGCCTCGGCGCGGAGGGCTGTTTGTACATGGACGACACCGGCACAGTCCTGCGCCGCAAATTAAGACCGGCAAAAATGGTCAATGCCTCCGGTGCGGGTGATTCCTTTGCTGCCGCCATGCTGTACGCCACACTCCATGGCTTTGGCGTGGAAAAGACGTTGGACTATGCCATGGCCGCCGGGATTGCGGCTGTGTCGCACGAGCGGACCATCAATCCGAATATGAGCACTACGCTGCTCGAAGAAATCCTGCTGGCGCACCGCATCTGATCTTGTACACCCATCTGAAAGGAGTTATTCATATGAATCTGAAGGATTATCTGTCTGTTACCCCTGAAATTCAGGAGGCCATCGACGCGGGCAAGCCCGTCGTCGCACTGGAATCCACCATTCTGAGCCACGGTATGCCCTATCCGCAGAACGTGGAGTTCGCGCACAAGGTCGAAGAGATCGTCCGCGCAGAGGGCGCTGTCCCCGCGACGACCGCGATCATGGGCGGCAAGCTGAAGGTCGGTCTGAACGCTGAAGAGCTGCTCGTTATGTGCAAGGCTGAGGGCGTCGGCAAGGTCAGCCGCCGCGATGTGGCTGTGTATCTGGCAACCGGCATGACCGGCGCGACCACTGTTGCGACCACCATGATCATCGCCTCCATGGCAGGCATCCGTTTCTTCGCCACCGGCGGCATCGGCGGCGTGCACCGCGGCGCGGAAAAGACCATGGATATCTCCGCTGATTTACAGGAGCTGTCCAACACGCCCGTCTGCGTCGTCTGCGCGGGTGCAAAGAGCATTCTTGATCTCGGCCTGACGCTGGAATATCTCGAGACGCAGGGCGTTCCCGTTCTGGGTCTGCGCACGGACGAGCTGCCCGCGTTCTATTGCCGCACCTCCGGCTTCAAGCTCGACTATAACTGCAAGGATGAGGAAACGGTCGCAAAGATCATGAAGGCCAAGTGGGACATCGGCCTCAAGGGCGGCGCAGTCGTCGGCAACCCGATCCCGGAGCAGTACGCGATGGATCCGAACTACATGAACGGCATCATCGACAAGGCTGTTGCACAGGCAAACGCCGAGCACATCCACGGCAAGGCCATCACGCCGTACCTGCTGGCGCACATCAAGGACATGACCGAGGGCAAGTCCTTCGCCGCCAATCTGGAGCTGGCCTACAACAATGCGCACGCAGCAAGCAAGATCGCTGTCGCCTATTCCAAGCTGTAATTCCCCAATACCACTACGGGCGCGCCAACTGGCCCGCCCGTTTTTTCTAGGAAGCTCCGCGCGACAACGGAAGATGTTTCAGCCCGCAGAAAACAGGAAGCCGCTGCGCAGCGACTGCGCCAGATGGAAGCGGCGCGCTGCTGTTTCGCCTTCGAAGCGGATATCGGCGAACGGGCCGTCTATGGATACGATGCGGCCCATGCCGTATTTTTTATGCCGGATGACGCTTCCCGGCATGAATGCCTGCGCGTCCGGCAGCTGGAAGACCTCCGCGCGGCTCCGTTCGAGCAGCATCCGGCCCGCCTGCATAAGGCTGTCGCCGTCCGGAAAGGCAACGAGCAGCTCGTCCTCGCACTGCGCCAGAATGCTCCCCTCGCCGCGCGTTTCGTGGCGGTAGCGCAGGCCGCAGGCGTTTTCCGGCACGATGGCGGCAAAATCGTCCTTCGCGCACACCGGAACGGGCAGATATCCCCGCGCCTCGCGGATGAACGCAGACGGCGCATCCGGGTATTCAAACAGCGTCAGCTCATCCTTCGCACGCGTCATTGCCACGTAAAAGAGTCTGCGGTCCTCCTCATATACCCGGCGCTCATCCTCCGTTCCGTCTGCCGCGTCCGGCCGGGACGGAAGCACGCCGTCATGGACGTCCAGCAGATACACCCGCTCGTATTCCAGCCCCTTGCTCGAATGGATCGTCGAAAGCGTCAGCAGCGCGTCCGGTGCGTCCTCATGCGTGCGGATGGTCTGCCGCAGTGTGTCCAGACGGGCAAGAAACGCCTCCGCCGACGGCTCCCGCGCGGCAAGCATCTGCAGGATGAAATATTTTCCGGGATCGAGCCGCCGTTCGGTCACAAAGCCGCCGTAGCCCAGCGTGCCCCAGATCGTGCGCATCAGCACTTCTCCGGGCAGCGTTTGCAGCTGCTCAAGGCCCGCCTTTACGCGCCGGACGCGTTCGCGGCCCTCGTCCGAAAGCCCGGTCTGCGCAAGCAGACAGTCCAGAACCGGCGTGCTCGTGCGTCCGCTCTGCACGCAGGCGGCCTGCGCCGCCTCCTTGGAGATCAGCGCGCCGAATTTATAATAGATGCGCAGAAAGCGCTCCGCGTCGTCCGGCGCTGCGGCGAAGCGCAGGATGTCCTGCACGTCGCAGACGATGCGGTGGGTAAAGAACGTGTCGTCAAAGCTGCGGCAGCGGTACGGAAGCCCGGCGCGCTCCAGCGCGTCGATGAGCGGAAGGGCGCTGTCGTTGTTTCGGTACAGGACGGCAAACGGCGCGCGCCGCTCCCCTGCCAGCGCCAGCAGGTACCGGTACTGCGCCTGCCGGGAGGCTGCGTGCGCAAGGCGCACCCGGCAGCCCTTCGCCCTTGTCGCGCGGATGGTTTTGGGGTAACGATCCCGGTTCCCCTCGATGAATGCGCCCGCCAGCCGCAGAATTTCCGGCGTGGAGCGGTAATTGTCCTCCAGCAGCAGCGTCTTTGCGCCCGGCCAGACCGAAGAAAAGCGCAGCAGCGCCTCCGGATAGGCCGCGCGGAAGCCGTAGATGCTCTGATCCTCGTCGCCGACCATGAAGAGGTTCCCGGTTTTCTTTGCCAGCAGCTCAATGATCGCGTGCTGCACGCGGGACGTGTCCTGCGATTCGTCGACGCAGAGATAGGGGTAGCGCGCCTGAAACTCCGCCAGAATTTCAGGCTGCTTTCTGAGGATCGCCAGCGCGTAGGCCATCTGGTCGTCGTAATCCATCTGCCGCGCCTCGCGCAGCGCAGCGCAGTAGTGCGCGTACAGCTCAGAAAAGCGCGGCAGGCCGAAGTCCTGCGCAGCGATCTCGTCCGCCGACAGCATCATATTTTTACAATAGGTGATCGCCGTGCGCACCTCGCGGATGGTGCTGTCGGTTGGATAGTCCCCGTTCAGCGCCTGATAGATGCGCCCGACCAGCGCGGCAAGCTCGCCGGCGTTTTCCTGCAGCGCAAACGCCGGGCCGCGCTGCCGTCCGCAGGCCTCGATGATCTTGGAAGACAGGCCGTTAATCGTGCGGAACTCCGGCGTCTGCCCGGCAAGCTCCGGGAAGCGCGCGGTAAAGCGCGCGCGAAGCTCCCGCGTGGCGGCGACGGTGTAGGTCACGGCCAGAATATGCGCCGGGTCGATGCCGCGGCACAGCGCCATATACCCCAGCCGCGTCACCAGCACCGTCGTTTTCCCGCTTCCGGGCACGGCCAGCAGCAGGACCGGCCCCTCCGTCTCGCGGACGGCGGCCTTCTGCTGTTCGCTGAACTGCGGCATATAGCGGGCGGTAAATTCCTCCGGCGTCATACGGTAAGCTCCAGCACGACCGGGCAGTGGTCGCTGCCGAACACGTCCGTGCGGATCTCCGATGACAAAACACGCGGCAGCAGGCGCTCGGAGACGATAAAATAGTCGATGCGCCAGCCTGCGTTGTTTTCCCTCGCGTGGAAGCGGTAGCTCCACCACGAGTATACGCCCGCCAGGTTCGGGTGCAGGCGGCGGAACGTATCGGCGAAGCCGGAGGAGAGAAGCTCGGTCATTTTCGCGCGCTCCTCATCAGAAAAGCCCGCGTTCTGCCGGTTCGCCTTTGGGTTTTTGATGTCGATCTCCTCATGCGCGACGTTCAGATCGCCGCAGTAAACGACCGGCTTTTCCGCGTCCAGCCGCAGCAAATACGCGCGCAGCGCGTCTTCCCACTCCATGCGGTATGGAAGGCGCTTGAGGCCGTCCTGCGAATTGGGCGTATAGCAGCAGACGAGATAGAATTCCGGGTACTCCGCCGTGATGAGCCGACCTTCGTGGTCGTGCGCGTCAAGGCCCAGCCCATATTGGACGGAAAGCGGGGCCTGCTTCGTCAGAATCGCCGTGCCGGAATAGCCCTTTTTCTCGGCGGAATAAAAATAGCGGTGATAGCCGTCCAGCTCGAAGACGGCCTGCTCCGGCTGGAGCTTCGTCTCCTGCAGGCAGATCACATCGGCATTTTCCTGCGCACAGTAGTCAAGAAAGCCCTTGCCGAGACACGCCCGCAGGCCGTTGACATTCCAGGATACCAGTTTCATAGATACCTCCAGGTAAAAAAATCTTCCCGTGGGAGGGAAGAGTCAGGGTGCATAAAGACTTTGCGGATTTATAGGGCAGTACGGATTTGTGGCAGTCCTGTAGGGGCCGATGCCCACATCGGCCCGCTGGGAAGTTGCGAATTTTCCGCAGATTTCCGTAAAACCGGTACATTCTGCGGGCGGACAGAATCGTCCGCCCCTACAGGAGAGAGCGGGGGACGTTGTAGGGGCCGACGACTCTGTCGGCCCAAAAAATATAACGAATTCGCCGAGAATTCCCGTAAAACCGGTGCAATCTGCGCGGGCCGATGTAGGCATCGGCCCCTACAATGAAATTTGGTGGTGCACACGGGGGTGCATCGGTCTATGCTTTTCGCCCCTGCCTGCTGTAACCCCTCAGTCAGGGGAGCCGTTATTCTGCTGTTTCCTCCGCAGCTGTCTCCGGCAGCTGCATATCGTCGAAGGCGTTCTGGGCGTCGTCGAAGATCACCTGTACCTCGGCGAACGCGTCCTGCAGGCGGGAAAGGCCGGTAGACAGGTCGGCGGCCAGCGCGGCGATCTCCTCGCCGGAATCCATGTAGCGGGTGCGCGCATCCTCGCAGAGGTTGGACAGCTGCGCGTAGATGCGCCGGGCGCGCACGGCGGCATTGCGCTCGGTCTGCTCGGCGCGGCGGTAAGCGGTCAGCTCCTTTTCGGTGAGCGACGGTTCCTGCACCGGTTCATCCGGCTCATTTTCTGTTTCCGGCTCTTCCGGCTGCGGCACCGGCTCCGACGGCTGCGGGTCGGGGCGCGTCAGCAGTTCCTGTTGCGCCTCTTCGGCCTTTTTCAACTGCTCCGCCAGATCAGAGCCTTCCTGCGCGAGCGCATTCACCTGCCCGGAAAGCGCGTCGTTGTCCGCCTGTGCCTGCTCCAGACGCTTCTGCAGACCTGCCAGTTCGACCTGAAGGCGCGCATTTTCAGCGGCAAGCTTATCGCGCTCGTCGGTCAGCTTGCGCAGGGCCTTCTGGTGCTCGATGGATGTCGATTCGATATAATTGACAACGTCGGTGCGGTTAAAGCCGCTGACCGCCGTGCGGAACTTTGAAAAATCAGACACCTGTTGTTCCTCCTGATTTCCGATTTTGCCTCAGTATATCACAAAAAACGGCAAAAAACAACCTGCCCGCCGCCGCCTTTGCGGATTTCACGAATTGTTCACAGACAGTGGTTTTTCATTTGTATGATTGCAGATACGGGAAAAGACTGATATAATAGATTTTATCTGAAAGACAGTGAGGAAACGAAGCATGGAATACAATAAGCTGATCGCCGAGCTGCATACCGGCGACGATGTAGAGGGTTTTTATGTTCTGAAGGACGCGTTTTTGAAGACGACGGCGGCGGGAAAGCCGTTTTTGTCCGGCGTTCTGGCCGACCGCTCCGGCGTGATCGATCTGAAGGTCTGGGACTATTCCGGCCCCATCGGCGCGCGGCCGGACGATATCGGCCGCGTCGTCAAGATCCGTGGGCAGGTGTCGGAGTTCAAGGGTGCGCCGCAGCTGACGGCGGGCCGCATCCGCATGGCGGATGGGAACGACCAGTATGATCTTTCCGCCCTTGTGCCGACCGCGCCCATCGACGCGGACGCGCGTGTCGCGGAAATTGAGCGCATGATCGACTCCATGGAGGACAGGGAGTATCAGTCCGTCGCCCGCACGATGCTTGCGCGGCATCTGGACGCGTTCCGTTCCATCCCGGCGGCCAAGAGCGTCCACCACAGCTTTCTGTCCGGGCTTCTCATGCACACGTCCAATATGCTGCGGCTGGCGGATTTTCTGGCCGGGCTTTACGGGGAGATCATCGACCGGAGCCTGCTGCTGACGGGAACGCTGCTGCATGATTTTGCAAAGGAAAAGGAATTTACGTTTTCCGGCCTTGGGCTGGTCACGGATTACTCGCTGCCCGGCCAGCTGATCGGCCATCTGGTCATGGGCGCGCAGGAGGTGCAGCAGTGCGCGCAGGAGCTTGGCATTTCCGAGGAAAAGAGCCTGCTTTTGCAGCACATGATCCTCTCGCACCATGGTGAACCGGAGTTCGGCGCGGCTGTGCGCCCGATGTGCGCCGAGGCGGAGCTGCTCTCCGAGATCGACCTCATCGACAGCCGCATGGAGATCTACGCCGAGGCGCTGCAGGATCTGCCCGTCGGAAGCTTCTCCAACCGCATTTTCGCGCTGGACAAGAAAATCTACCGTCACGGGTGATGCGGTAAGAACGCCCGGCGGCAGGCGTTCTGATGCTGCTGGCGGGCGCGATTTTCGGGTTTATGCGGCAATGGATCTGCGCGCGCACGGCATTCCCGCCTGCGTGTTTCTGAAAAACAGCGCGGGCCGGCACCTTATCAGATCGCTGTCTGCGACTATTACGGGCAGTATTTCGCCTCGCCCGCGGCCAACCGGCACATTTATCTCCGGCAGGCGCAGCACGCGACCCGGCTGCTGCGGTCGGCGTTCTGGCGGCCGGAAAAACGGGGCTGCAGCGAAATGAAACACGCTGCAGCCCCGTTGACTATTCGATCAGACAGACGGCATGGGCGGCGATCCCCTCGCCGGAGCCGGTGAAGCCGAGGCGCTCCTCCGTCGTTGCCTTGACGCTGATGTTCCCAAGACCGGTATGCAGTGCGCCCGCGATATTCCGGCGCATCTGCTCGATATGCGGCGCGAGCTTTGGCCGCTGGGCGATGATGGTCGCATCGAGGTTGCCGAGGCGGTATCCGGCCCCTTCAAGCCTGCGGCTGACCTCGCGCAGCAGCTCCATGCTGTCCGCGCCGAGATAGCGGTCGTCGTTATCCGGGAAAAGCTTGCCGATGTCGCCCATCGCTGCCGCGCCGAGCAGCGCGTCCATGACGGCATGGACGAGCACATCCGCGTCGGAATGGCCGTCCAGCCCCTTTTCATACGGGATCGTCACCCCGCCCAAAATCAGCGCCCGGCCGGAAACCAGCCGGTGAACGTCGTAGCCGTGGCCGATCCTCATGCGTTTGCCCTCCGGCGCAGGATCAGCGCGGCCAGCTCCAGATCGAGCGGCGTCGTGATCTTCAGGTTCTCTTCATCGCCGTCGGTCAGCTGCACGGGCATACCGAGCGCCTCAACGGCGCTGCAGTCGTCCGTGAGCGCGATCCCCTGCTCTTTCGCGTTCTGCAGGGCTGCGGCAAGCAGATCGCGGTCGAAGACCTGCGGGGTCTGGACGGCGTAGAGCGTACTGCGGTCTGGCGTTTCATCGACCGCACCGCCGGTCGAGACTTTGATGGTGTCCTTGACGCGCACGGCAGGCGCCGCGGCGGCGAACTTCTTTGCCTTGGAAACAGCGCGGCAAATCACTTCATCGGTCACAAGCGGGCGTGCGCCGTCGTGGACGGCGACGAGCTGCGCCCGGTCGGACACGGCGGCAAGGCCCGCCATGACGGAATCCGTCCGCGTTTCGCCGCCCGCGACGACCATGCGCATTTTGTCATACGCCCTAAGATACCGGCTGACCTTTTCCAGCAGCTCCTGCTGCGTGACGACGATGATCTCGTCGATCATGGCGCATTTGTCAAACACGTCGACCGTCCGGCAGATGACCGGCAGGTTTTCCAGTACCGTCAGGATTTTATTCGTGCCGCCCATGCGCGAGGATGTGCCTGCGGCGACGATCACGGCGGCGCAGTAGGGCCGCCCGATTTTTTCCTTGATCGCAAGCCCCTTCCGGAGGCCTTCACTCAGCTTCATATCGTTTCTCCTGTTCACAGCGCCCGCACGAGCGTTTTATAGGTCTCGCCGCGCACCATAAAGTTTTTGAACTGGTCGAACGCGGCGCAGGCCGGGGACAGCGTCACGATATCACCGGGGACAGTGTGCCGCTTTGCCAGCCGCACCGCTTCTTCGAGCGTCTGCGCGTGCAGAATTTCAGGCTGTCCGTTCAAATAGTCTGGCGCAGACTTGACCGCCGCTTCGATCTTCTCCGCCGTTGCGCCGCAGAGGATCAGCAGACGCACGTGCGCGCAGATCTCCGGCCCCAGCGCGTCGAACGGGATCTTCTTGTCATAGCCGCCCGCGATGAGAACCAGCTTCTGGCGGAACGAATGCAGGCCCGCGATCGTGCGCGACGGGCTGGACGCGATGGAGTCATTATAATATTTCACGCCGTCCAGCTCGCGAACGAACTCAATGCGGTGCTCCACACCCGCGAATGTGCGCGCGATCTCGTCAATATCCTCGTCCTCCGCAAGTCCTTCGACGGCGCAGGCGGCGGCCATATAGTTTTCGATGTTGTGGACGCCCGGAATGCGGATGCCGGCGGCGGCCATGATCTTTTTTCCGTTCCGGCAGATCACGCCGTCTTCCAGATACACGCCGTTTTCCGGCCTTGCCAGCCGGGAGAAGAACTCCACGGTTCCCTTCGCGTCGGCGGCGAAGCCGCGCGTGATATCGTTATCGTAGTTCAGGACGACCTTGCCGGTTTCGTTCTGATACTCGAAGACGTTTTTCTTGGCCTGCACATACTCGGCCATATCCTTGTGCACGTCCAGATGGTTCGGGGCCACGTTCGTCACGACGGCAATGTCGGCAGAGCGCTCCATCGTCATGAGCTGGAAGGAGCTGAGCTCGACCACGGCAATGTCCGCCGGCGTCATGTCCGCCGCCTGCGGCAGAAGGGGCGCGCCGATGTTGCCGCCGACCCAGACGCGGTGGCCCGCGTGCTCCAGAATTTTTGCGATCAGGGTCGTGGTGGTCGTTTTGCCGTCGGAGCCGGTCACGGCGATGATGCGGCAGGGGCAGACCTCGAAGAACGCTTCCATTTCACTGGTAAGCTCCGCGCCCTTTTCGCGCAGCCGGCGCAGCGCCGGGATATCCGGGTGCATACCGGGCGTGCGGAAGACGATATCAGCCTGCACATCGTCAAGATAATGCTCTCCGACATGGAGCACGGTGCCCGCCCGCTCCAGCTCCAGAACCTCCGCGTCGAGCTTTTCCCGCGGCGTTTTGTCGCAGGCCAGCACGTGCAGTCCGTGCGCAAGGAGCATCCGGATGAGCGGCCGGTTGCTCACGCCGATGCCGAGCACGGCGATTTTTTTATCAATCAGGGAATCAAAATACTGGTCGACAAGATGATTCATATCCAAAAGCCTCTTTTAAAATTTCCTGCCTGTATTATATCCGCGCGGGAAAGAAATTGCAATCCATTTGACTTTTTCCTGCAAATAAAGTACAATACTTCCGCGACCGGGTCGGACAGTCGCGGGCGCAGCGCCGAAAGGCCGCGCATGAGGAAAGTCCGGGCTCCGCAGGGCAAGGATAACGGGTAACGCCCGCCCAGAGCGATCTGAGGAAAAGTGCAACAGAAATAAACCGCCGGAGGCGGCTCGCGCCGCCTCCGGCAAGGGTGGAAAGGTGCGGTAAGAGCGCACCCAATGGCGTGTGAAAGCGTCCATTGCTGTAAACTCTATCCGGAGCAACACCGCAGAGGAAGCAAGGCCTGCCCGGCTGCTTCCGAGAAGGTGGCTGGAGCGCACCGGCAACGGTGCGCCTAGATAGATGACTGTCGATTACAGAACCCGGCTTACAGACCCGATCGTAAAAAACGCCTCCGCTGAAAAGCGGTGGCGTTTTTTTCGGGCTGCCGGCAGGCAGGCGCTTATTTGCCGCTTGCGCCGTAGTTGGACAGGACACGGGCGGAGGGGTCTTTTACATCGCAGCCCTTCCACGCTTTGTTCGGCATCCAGAAGTCCTTGACCATGTCCGCCTGACCGGGATAGTATTTCTCAAAAATATCGCGGTACAGAAGGCTTTCCTTTGTAAACGGCTTTGCAAACGTGTATTTTTCGCAGCCTCTTCCAAACGCTTCATCGGAATAGAGGCTTTCGGCATACGCTTTCAGATCGTCGACCATGGAGTGGCCCACGGCGTCGGAGAAGGCCGCCTTCTGCCGCCAGAGGATATCGTCCGGCAGGATATGATCGTCCGCGAACGCCTTGCGCAGGAGGTATTTGCCCATGTCATACGTGTTCAGCTTCAGCTCCGGACGGATGGACATGACGTATTTTACAAAATCCAGATCGCCGAACGGGACTCTGGCTTCGAGCGAGTTGACGGAAATGCAGCGGTCGGCGCGCAGGACATCGTACATATAAAGCTCGTCCACGCGCTTTTTTGCCTCCTGCTGGAAGGCCTCGGCGCTGGGGGCAAAATCGGTGTATTTATAGCCGAACAGCTCGTCGGAAATTTCGCCGGTCATGAGGACGCGCACGTCCGTCTGCTCGTGGATAGCCTTGCAGCACAGGTACATCCCCATGCTGGCGCGGATGGTCGTGATGTCATAGGTTCCGAGCAGAGCGATGACCGTTTCGAGGGAGTCCAGCACCTGCTGCCGCGTCATGGTGACCTCGGTGTGCTCCGCGCCGATGAAATCAGCGGTTTCCTTCGCGTATTTGAGGTCGATGGGGTCTAAATCCATGCCGATGGCGAACGTGCGGATCTTCTTGCCGAGGAGCTTGGCCGAGATCGCGCAGACGAGGCTGGAATCGAGGCCGCCGGAGAGCAGGAAGCCGAGCGGCGCGTCCGCGTCGAGCCGCTTTTCCACGGCGGAGATCAGCTTTTCACGGATCTTCTTCGTGACGGTGTCCAGATCGTCGCTTGAATACCTCGTGACAGTGGTCAGATCGGTATAGCGGACAAATTTGCCGTCCTTATAATAGTGCCCCGGCGGGAACGGGAAGACGTGCGCGCAGAGGCCGACGAGATTTTTCGCTTCGCTGGCGAAGATGATCGAGCCGTCGGCAAGATAGCCGTAGAACAGCGGACGGATGCCGATGGGATCACGCGCGGCGACAAGGGAATCGGAAGCCGAATCATAGATGATCATGGCGAACTCCGCGTCAAGCCCGGCAAACATCTCGGTGCCGTATTCCTGCCACAGGGGAAGGATAATTTCGCAGTCGGAATCGGATGCGAAGACATAGCCCTTGGCTTCGAGCGCCTTTTTGACCGGTCGGAAGCCGTACAGCTCGCCGTTGCACACGGCCATGTCGCCGCCGCGATGGAACGGCTGCATTCCCTCCGGGTGCAGGCCCATGATGGCCAGCCTGTGGAAGCCCAGCATGCCGCTGCCTGCGGGTTCGAGCCGGGTATCGTCCGGGCCGCGGGATTTCGTTTTTTCAAAATACGGGAGAACCTGTTCCTTTTTGAGACTGGGGGACGTAAAACCAAAAATTGCGCACATAAAAAGCACCTCCGAATCATTTGCGCAGCATTGCCTAAAATAAATTTTAGGACGAATTGCTGCCGATCCGCGGTGCCACCTAACTTACTGGAATACCCAGTCTCTTTTCCGGGACTCTGACAAGCCCCTGCGCTTTAACGCCGCGCTGCGCGTCTTCCCTACTGCGGTGTTCCGGTTCAGGTCGCTGCTAAGAAGTGTTCGTTCACGAAGGCGCTGGCGCCGGGATCCCAGCATCCCCGGCTCTCTGCGGCCATGTCCCGCGTTACTTTTCTTCCTCATTGCATTTGGCGATATTCTTTTATTGGGTGAAGCTTTAAATGATGGAACAATTCTACACCCGGCATCCCGATTCGTCAAGCGTGCAGGTTTGACAAACTATATGCCCGCCGGATTTTCATTTTTGTACAGTTTGAATTTCCGCAATACGTGCGGCAAATTCCGTGATCCGTACGTCGATCCCGTCCGCAGTCCGGACGGAGCCGGGGTCGTGCGCCGTCTGCATGAGGCAGAAGTCCGGCGGCAGGATGGCCGTCTTGTTCAGGCACATTGCGCCCAGCAGCTGCCGCGCGACGATATCGCTGCCGGAATAGCCGGAAACGACAATGCCGTACAGATATTTCTGATACAGATCCTGCTTGACGAGCAGATTGGTCAGGCGGTTGAACAGCGCCATGATATTGGCGCTGACCGCGTCGTTATAATTCGGGCACAGGAAGAGCATCGCGTCGCAGGCGCTGATGGCGGGCAGAACCTCGTCGGAGATGCTTCCGCCGTAGAAACAGCGGCTCTGCGCGGCAAAGTGCAGGCAGGCTTCATACGAGCAGCCCCGGCAGTCGTGGATGGAGCCGTTCTGCAGGGAAATGGTCTTTGTTTCAAATGCATCCGGCAGACGCGCAAGCACCTGTTCGCCGAGCCAGACCGTATTGGAGCGCTTGTTATCCGACGCGTGGAGCATGAGAAGCTTTGGCCGGGCAAAGCACGGCGGCTCAAACTCCAGAAGCCGCTGTGCCAGCTGGCGCAGCTGGTGCGCATAGGTCTGCTCCCAGCTCAGGTGCAGGATCCCAGCCTGAATATGCTGGTTGTAAAGAGAACCCGTCCCCTCGACGAGCGGCTTGCCGGGAAACGCGCAGCCTGCCTGATTTGCCGCAAGAACCAGCTCCCGCGCGGTCTGCTTCGTATAAAGCTCCCCTGCCCCGTCGACGATCACGCCGCCATAGCTGCCGGACAGACAGTCCGGATGCTTCCGAAGCGTCCGCAGCAGGCGGCAAACCGTCTCATCCGGGCCGTATTCATCCAGCGCGGCGGCAAAAAGCAGGCGGTAGCCCACCGCCTGTTCGATTCTCTCCGGCGGAAGCTCCTTCACGCGGAGCCCGGCCAGCGCCTGCGGCAGCAGGCGCTCCAGCCGCGTACTATGGCCGATGCGCACCAACGTCAGTTCCTGTTCCATGTCAGTATTCGAACGCCTCCAATGCGGTATGCGTCGTTTGTAATTCTTCCAGAAGCGCGGGGGCGATCTTCTCCCGGATGAGGCTGACGCCGAACGGCGTCATGCGGCTGCGGCAGCCGAAATACGCGCCGCCGAGCGGCACCGCACCGAAGTGCTCCTGCCCGCGCACGAGCCGCAGAATACTCACCGCGGCTGAGGACAGTGCGGGGGCCAGATACGGCTTGAAGCCAAGCTCCCGCACGCGCAGATTCGCCGTGCGGGTCTGTTCGGTCAGCCTTGCGGAGAGGGCCGCGTCATAGTCCGGGCCGCAGCTGTTCGCGCAGACGAGTCCCTGCCCGTGCGGGCCGTAGACGCGCAGCTTCTCTTCATTTAATCCCAGCTGCCGCGCGTAATACGCGCAGCGCGCGGCCATCACGCCGAGGCCGAAGCCCTGAATCTGCTCGGGGAGCAGGCCGGAAAAATCATACTCCCCTGCCCCGTTCTGATTGCTTTGCAGAAAAACAGAGCGCGACAGGTGGTCGACCGGGTCGGAGATCTGGCAGAACAGGCCGGTGAAGCCGGTGCTGCGCGCCATGCGGGCATACGCGCCCACCATGGCGCGGTTGGCCTCGTACTGCGCCATACGCACGTCCTTCACCGCCGTATCCAGTCCCGGCACGCCGCGCGAAGCCGTAAACGCAAACAGGTCGCAGGCAAACAGGTCCTTTTCCTCACAGATCACGATCTCCGGCAGCGGCTGGCCGTCCGGCGAAAGCACTTGGTTCAGCTCCAGCTCGTACCGGGCGCATTGGGCCTTGTTGGGGTCAAAGATCTGGATCCTGGAAAACTCATGTCCCAGCAGCTTCAGCGCCAGCAGCGCCGTGCCGCCCACGTCGCCAAGGCCGACGAGCGTGAGGACAAGACCGGTTCGCTTCGGCCGCTGCCACGCCTCCAGAACGGCAAATGCGTTTTGGAAGCAGACGTTCAGAACGCCCGCCCCATGTGCGCGTACAAAACCGGCCAGCTCACCTGAGGCCGGACTGCACGGCGTCAGGCAGCGGACAGTCTCAGGCTCGGAAAGCTCGGCCAGATCATGGATATAAAATAATCCGCGCGAGCACAGCGGAACGCGCCGCACGAGAAACACCAGCGGCGCAAACGCAGCGCCGCACGGCCGCGCGTCCTGCGGAAAAAGCGTGTTGTCCTCCGCGCAGAGACAGAAGGAATGCCATTGCTTCAGGATCATAAACTCAACTCCTGCTTTGGTGTCGGATAAAAAGCTTGAATGATGCGCGGACGGACTGCGGCGTCCCAAAGCCTTCCCCGCCGGGAAAGGTGGCCCGAAGGGCCGGATGAGGATCAGGGAGCAGTGCCGAATTGCTGAAACTGCCAGACAAATCGGAAAATCAGACTTTTGGTTTACGGTTCACCGTCCGCCGCAGCCGTTTATTCTTGTCCCGTCCAATACTGCGCACCCCAGTGCTCGAAATCCCATTTGGGGCTGTAGTCGTTGCATTCGTAATCGACGTAATAAAGCCGGTCGACGGACAGGACGAAATTGGTCGGATAATAATCGATATTCAGATGAACGGGATACAGGCGGGCGCACATGGCCTTCAGCTGCCGGAGGCAGAAGCCGGGGAGCCGGTTTTCCGCGATCAGCTCCGCTGCCGTGGGGCCGGGGATGTATTCCTTAAGAATGCGCTCATTTTCCGTGTCGACGTCCAGCAGGCGCGGCATGGGGATCCCGGCGGACAGGAGCCGCTCATAATCACGCTGCTCGGCGGCAAGCTTGTCCCCGAACTGATAATACTCGCATGGCTCGTGGTGGATCTGTTTGACGACGTATTCGCCGCGCTCGTCCGCGGCCAGATAGGAATAGCCGCCCTTTCCCTTGCCGAGCAGCCGCCGGATGGAAAGCACTCTGCCGTTTACTGTGATCTGATCTTCCATGTTTCTCGCCTCCATACGCCTCAGCATAGCAGACGCGCGGGGCGTTTGTCCAGCAAAAATCCGCTTCGCCGGAAATACTGGCAGATTGAATAAAATACCGTTTGAATTTCATTCATTTTTCACAAGTTCTTCTTGCATTTTGCTTGGAAGCGTGTATAATGATGTGTGCAAAAAAGTAGAAATGAAGGAATTTGAAATGCGCACGCTGTTATCATTATCTGTTGCGGTTCTTGCGGGTCTGCTGATGACCCGCGTTGCAAAGCCGCTGAAGCTGCCGTCTGTGACGGCGTATCTGGTTGCGGGTGTTCTGATCGGGCCGTACTGCCTGGGTCTGCTCGGCATTGAGGGCCTTGGCTTCCCGACGCAGGAATCCGTAGACAGTCTGTCGCTGATCTCCGAGGTCGCGCTGGGCTTCATCGCATTCTCCATCGGCAGCGAGTTCCGCGTGTCCGAACTGAAGCACACAGGCAAGCAGGCGTTCGTCATCGGCGTTTTACAGGCGCTGGCCGCGACGTTCCTGGTCGATATCGCGCTGATCGTGATCGCACTGCTTACAAACGGCAGGCTGTCCATCGCGCAGGCCATCACGCTCGGCGCCATCGCCACGGCAACGGCCCCTGCCGCAACGCTCATGGTCGTGCGGCAGTACAAGGCAAAGGGCCCGCTGGTCGATCTGCTGCTGCCCATCGTCGCGCTGGACGATGCGGTCGGCCTGATCGTGTTTGCGGTGTCGTTCGGCATCGCAAAGGCGCTCAACACCGGCTCGTTCGATATGATCTCCATCGTCGTCGATCCGCTGATCGAGATCGTGTGCTCGCTGGCGCTCGGCGCACTTGGCGGCTGGGTGCTCACGCAGCTGGAAAAGCTGTTCAACTCCAACACCAACCGTCTGAACATGACCATCGCATTTGTTTTCCTGACCTCGGCGCTGGCCATGGCGGAATTCAAGATCGGCCCTGTGACCATCGGCTTCTCGTCGCTTCTGACATGCATGATGCTGGGCACGCTGTTCTGTAACCTCTGCCCGCTGTCGGGTGAGATCATGGAAAAATCCGACCGGTGGACAAGCCCGCTGTTTGCAGCGTTCTTCGTCATCTCCGGCGCGGGGCTGGATCTGGGCGTGTTCAAGGACGGTATGATCGTTCTCATCGGCGTTGTGTATATTCTGACGCGCTCGCTTGGCAAGTATCTCGGCGCGCATTACTCCGCAAAGCTCATGAAATGTGAGCCGCAGATCTGCAAGTATCTCGGCATCACGCTGCTGCCGCAGGCCGGCGTCGCGCTCGGCATGTGCGTGACGGCGCGCCAGCTTGGCGCAGAGGGTGATCTGATCCGCAACATTACGCTGTTCGCCATTCTGATCTACGAGCTGGTCGGCCCGCTGCTGACCAAAATGGCCCTACAGGCCGTAGGCGAGATCCATCCGATGGACGAAGCCGTCCGCAACCGCCGCCAGCACAAGCTGGAACAGGCCAACGCGGAAAAGAAATAATACGCAGGCACAAAAGCAGCCCCGGCCGCATGGCCGAGGCTGCTTTGCGCAGGTTGCTTATTTAATAACGCCCTTCTGCAAAATCACGTTGGCGTAGATGGCAGTTTCGCCGGACTGGAGGATGCAGTAGGTCTTGCGGGCCTCGTCGTAGAATTCGAAGCGCTCATAGCTGCCGAAGGCGGCTTCGCCGCGCGCGTCGTATTTGGCGACGATCTTTTTATATTCGTCCCAGATGGGGATCTCCATGCCCCTGTCCTTCTCGGCGACCTGCATGATCATGACAGGATGCTCGACATACTCGTCAAGCGGGATGACCTGCAAAATCGCGTCGAGCAGCTCGGGCACGCCATGGCCGTCGGCACGGAGGAAGACGCAATTGTTGGGCTTGGCCATGGATGCGCCGGGGAAATTGCCGTCGCCGATGCAGATGCGGTCGCCGTGGCCCATTTCGGCCAATACCTTCAGAAGCTCCGGGGAAAGGATGGGCGGGATGTTTTTCAGCATGGTTCAAATACCTCCTGTTTGATCGGGCCGCCCGTTGACTTCGGGCAGCAAAGACAATAAAATATGCATATGCATTTTTGATTTTAGGAGACACTGCAATGGATTACGCACAGCAGCTTGCATTTTTCGCAAACATTCTGGAGCAGAAGCGCCTCGTGACCGCGCTGGAGGGCAACGCCTCCATCATAGACCGGGAAACCGGATTGACGTATATCACACCGTCCGGCCGGATGAAGCTGCTGCTTCAGAGGGAGGATATCAGCGTCATGGACGAAAGCGGCGCGCAGATCGGCGGGCGCGGGAAGCGGTCGAGCGAGTATCTGCTGCACGAGGCCGTCTACCGGGCGAGGCCGGATGTGAACGCCGTCGTGCACTGCCACTGCCCGTATCTGACGGCGTATGCGCTGCGGTACCGGGACTTTATCGTCCCGGAGGACTGCTCGCTGCACGTTGTATTTCAGCGGTTCGTGTGCCTGCCCTACGGCAAAAACGGGACGCACGAGATCCACAAGGGCATCGAGGCCGCGCTGGCGCACAGCCCGCTCTGCCTGCTCGGCGGACACGGCGTTGTATGTGTGAGCGCTTCCATGGAAAGCTGCATCGGTCTGCTGGAAGCGGCGGAAGGGCTGGCGAAGACGCTGTGGGTGGCGAAGCAGATTTAAAATTCTCCGCTTAGAAAAACGCTGTCCTGTAGGGGCCGACGACTCTGTCGGCCCCAAAATGTTGCGAATTCGCCGTGGATTACAGAAAAAGCACTGTGTTCTGCGGGCGGACAGAGTCGTCCGCCCCTACAACGAAGTGGTGTCACGCTCTGGTGTGGAACGCCTCCTTGAGGCTGGGGTAGAGCATGGCGTAGCGTTTTTTGGTGAGGGCGTAGGCTTCCTGAACCGCCAGGTCGGGTTCAATGTCGCCGCTCATACGGATGTGGCTGCACGCCTCGGGCAGATTCCCGAACAGGCCGATGGCAACGCCTGCGGCTGCCGCCGCGCCAAGGCTCGTGGCGCTGTCGGAGAACGTCGATACATCGTGGAGCGTCACATTGCACACATCGGCAAGGATCTGCTTCCAGAGCTTCGACTTGGCCCCGCCGCCGATGATGCGCAGCTCCTCGATCTGCTGCTTTTCGCGCATGACGTCCAGGATCTGGCTCAGGCCGCAGGCCGTGCCCTCCAGAACGGCGCGGAGGAAATGCTCCCGCTTGTGCGTGGTGTTCATACCGAAGAAAACGCCCTGCGCCTGCGCGTCGAAGACGGGAGAGCGCTCGCCCTCCAGATACGGCAGGTAGATAAGGCCGCCCGCACCTGCCGGAGCGGTCGCCGCAGCGGAATCAAACGCACGCGCGGAGGCGACCTCGAACAGATCCATGGCCCATGAGACAGAGCGTCCGGCGCACTGCTCAGTGCCGAAGACGTTGCAGCCGTGGCCGTCGAGCGCGTAAATATGGAATACGCGGTGCTGCGGGTCGATGAACGGCGCGTCCATCTGACCGGCGATCCATGCGGTGGTTCCGAGGCTGAGATAGAAATCGCCCGGCTTTGCCACGCCTGCGCCGACATTGGCGCAGGCCCCGTCTCCACCGCCGACGGACACGGGAATGCCCGCACGCAGACCGAGGCAGCCCGCCGCTTCCTCCGACAACCGGCCCGCGATCTCGCAGCTGGTGTGGATCTGCGGGAATTTATCCAGATCGACGCCCACGTTATGGAACATCTCCGTGTCGTACTGCCGCGTTTCCAGATTCATGAGCAGCCCGTGGGACGCGTCGGACATATCGGTCGTCTCCATGTGGCCCGTGAGGCGGTAGACAAGATAATCCTTCGACTGCAGGATGCGGTATGTACGGGCGTAGAGCTCCGGCTCGTTCTCCTTCAGCCAGAGCGTCTTGCAGAGGGTGGATGCGGGCGAAAGGACGTTGCCGCAGATCTCATAGAAATAATCCCGGCCAAATCTGGCGCGCAGAGCGTTGGAAATGGCCAGCGCGCGGGTATCGGCGTGGATCATGGCGGGGCGCAGCGTCTGCCCGTCCTTGTCCATGGGCAGGCAGCCGAGCATATGGCCGGAAACGCCGATGGCGTCGACACGCTTGACGTATTCGGGTGCAAGCTCCCGCAGCATCATCATGGCGCGCACGGCGCTCATCCACCAGTCGGCGGCCTCCTGTTCGCAGCCGCCGTTCGGGTAGTGGTGCGTGGGATAGGATGTTGTGACGTTGCGGATAATATTGAGATTTTCATCGACCAGCGAGGCCTTCAGGCCGCTGGTTCCGATATCGAATGCCAGTAGTGTGCTGTGCAAATTGAATCACTCCATGTTCGGGATACCGGATAGGCTCCGGTGGGGAATGCCCTGTTTTATTGTACAATATCCCGCAGGAAAAGCAAAGCACTATTTTACGAAATGACCAAAAAAGACTGATACGAAACGCGTTCCTTACAAGGCGCATCCGTGTTTTTTGCGTTCTGACAGACGCTTCATCCTGCGCAGAACCGTCCCGGCATCGATCCCCCGGCGCTTCATCGCCCGGAATATTTCGGGGAACCGTCACAAAAACAGAAAATGCGACCTGCAGTTTACAGTTAGAACGTGCAAAATGGTGGTATTTCGCAGCATGAATCAGTATCATGAAGGAACACTGGAATTCCAAAACGGAGGGTATCAGCATGACATTAGGCGGTATGCTTGCAAAATTACGAAAAGAGAATCACTATACGCAGGAGCAGATGCGGGAGCTGCTGATCCACAAGGCGAACGCCGCCTGTCTGCTGGGGCTGAACGAACAGAACCGGCAGACCATCGAGCGGCAGCGCGAGGAAAAATAGCGATGGCACATCGCGCAGCCACAGATGAAATCTGTGTTACAGGGGGTATGGGGAACGCCCATCAAGCAAAAGGCGGGGACTCGTCAGAGTCTCCGCCTGCTGTCTTTTGGCTCCAAAAGACCTTGCTTGCCAAGTTTTGTTCGCGCTCCCGGCGCTAACAGTTTGTCGTTTAGTCAGTCTCATTTCAAGGATTTAGGCATAATCATTACGACTGACTACTTGCGGGTTCTTTTCAGTAACCGCAATATTGAGAGTCCGTCACTTTGAGGGATTTTGCAAAGCCAAGCAGGATAACGCAAGGGGATTATAGTATAAATAAAGAGCCCTAGATTATAGTAAGCTACATAGCAAAGTGCGTAATTTATATGTTTATAAGCATTAAGAATTGCACTGAAAGTGCGGCCAAGTAAAACAAAGAGAACTACTGTCATGAATAAAGATGCAACTGCCCCCCCACAAGAGTTAGCAAGGATGTTTTTTTTGAAAGATCGTCCTTACATTCAAAATGGCCACTGATGGGGATAGCAAAAATAGTAAGTCTCTTTGTTTTAAGAATTTGCTTACCCCTTCCCACTGCAATATACCAATTGCCTTTTTTCTTTCCCGCACTAAGCAGATATCCAATCATATGACCCGCTTCGTGTGCGAGTATCGACAAAAACAAACCGAGCCAAACCGTAATAATGCAGATTGTTATGTAAAGAATATCCTTAAGATTCACAACATATCCCTCCTCATTTATCTGTAATTATAGCAGTTTTCAAAATTAAACGCAATAATTGTAAGCATAGAACCAACCTGCGCAATCCTTAAAGGGATAATGTACAATAAGTTGCGCAAATTGAAAAGAGGATAAAAGAAGACATACGTTGTGTATTGTTATAAAGGTCATTGATATGCGCACAGGAAGCTGTTCGTCATGTCCAAAGCGCCTGCGTATAAATGCCCTCCGTCTTCATCCTCGCCACAGCCTCCCGGACCGAATCCAGATCCTCGCGGTAGGTCACGCCGTACCACGCTTCTTCGCACGGCAGCACCTGCACGCTTGCAGACTTGTCCGCCAATTGTGCGTTCACCACAAACGGCAGGAAATATTCACACTTGAGCGGATTGGCCGGAATGGCGTCGTTCAAAAACGCCCCCATACGGTTCCAGAGCTCATCCAGCACGCGCGCCGAGAATCCCCAGAGGTTCATCGACACAATTGTATCGCCCGCCAGCGGGAAGAACTGTACGCCATCCTCGGTATATTCGGCATCCGCGCCCTTTTTGTAGATCTTCGTGCGCTCTGTCACGCCGGTCAGCATCCCGTTTTCGATCTCACACACGCCGCGGGCCACGGAACCGAACTCCGTCACCGTGTTTTTCAGGCGGTAGCCAACCATGGCGTACTTGCTTGCGTCGGTCTGCGCCTCCAGAAAGCTGTAAATCTCCGAAAAGGCCGTACGGCCATAGAAATCGTCCGCGTTGATGACGGCAAACGGTCCGTTTACCGTGCCCCTGCAGCAGGCCAGCGCGTGACCGGTCCCCCACGGCTTCGTCCGTCCTTTCGGAATTTCAATGCCCTCCGGCAGACGGTCAAGGTCCTGATATACATAAGACACATGGAAATACCGCTCCATGCGGTCGCCAATGCACGCCCGGAATTCTGCTTCCATCTCGCGCTTGATGATAAACACAACGTCGCGGAACCCCGCACGCCAGCTATCAAACAGAGAAAAATCGATTATGATATGCCCCTCCGGATCGACCGGTTCAATCTGCTTGAGGCCGCCAAAGCGGCTGCCCATGCCCGCAGCCATGATCACAAGGGCCGGCTTCTGTTTGTCCATTTTCCTGCCTCCTATTTCGGGTTATCTCTATCTTATCCATCCCGTTCCTATAAGGCAATCCTTTTTGTCGTTTTGTGCACGATTTGATAAATTTCATGGAGCATTTGAAAAAGAGGCTATGGGTTTAAGCAGAATATGTTAAAATGATCGCGCTCCTGCGCAGGCACAGTCCTGCGAAACGCTTCTCTGCACCCTGTATGCGCAAGCCGCCCGGCTCCGGCATGACCGCACCGCAGGCTGCAGCCCGGATGCTCACAGCGGCGTGTATGATCTGAACACTATGGATCAACTGCCAAATTAGAAAAACAAAATCGCAATCCGGCGTCAGCGATTGCGATTTTGGGAGGAGCTGCGACGAAATGAGTGAGAAGTGACTTTTCATGCGAAGCATAAAAAGTCGCTGCGAACGATATGCAGTCCGCAGCGACGTGGTGACCCGCCGGAGATTCGAACTCCGGACACCCTGCTTAAAAGGAGGCGTCAGGGGGGCAAGCCCCCCTAGACGTACCCCCATCGCTTGAAAACACTAGGTTTTTCGGGTCTGGATGTTTTCAGCATCTCTTTTTTCGGACACCCTGCCCCTTGTCATACTCATTTTATCACAGCACTTGTCCGCGAAACCAGATACCTTTAGATTTTCGTACAACTTTAATCATCTTTTATCATTGAAAAGCATCTTTTCACGTCTTTAATTGTCCAGAAGCAAGTTCAAACGTCTTTCATCATCTTCTGAAAAAACGCAATGAAAATCAATCATCTTTCTTCAACTCCTATGCCATTTATAGCATAGGAGTTTTGCTATAATAAAGGCACAAAGTTGAGGGAAACAAAAACCTGAAACAATCAAGAATAAGGGTGGCGACCTGAAAAATACGCGAGATGCCAAGAGCATCAGAAAGGAATTATTATGAAGAACCTGTTTGCTTATGATTTCACCACCAACACCATCGTCGCTTCCAAGGCTACGCTCAAAAAGGCAGGCAACCCCACCACGCCCGAATACAAAGCCCTGATGAAGATGATTGCCGAGCAGCCCACGTTCAAAGTTGTTGAAAAGACGATCAACACCAAGAGCGGAAAGACGACCTACAAGGGTCTGACAATCGAAATGATGGAGAGTTATATTAACGCGCAGGAAAATCCGGTTGCGCTCTGTGCGGAATTTGAAAGCATTAGACGGTTCGCAAAGAACAGCAAGCGGCGTGAATATCCGCTTCTCAAGCAGTGGTTCGTCGAGAAGTTCAAGGAGCAGTATAAAATGACCGACGCAAAGAAAATCCACGCCAAGCACGTTATGGCAAAGGCGACCGGCAAGGTCGTCAAACTCGCCGCCGCAAAGCCCGCAGTCAATCAGTAATCAAACCAACAGAAAGAGAATTTAGGAGGAAATAAAAATGGCACAGGCTTACAAGGTTGATTTCACCACCCGTACAATCACCATCACCGCAGAATTTGAAAAGGCTATGAGCAATCCAGAAGCAGCAGAATACAAGATTATCAGACAGTTGTGTGCGGATTTCCCCGGTATGCGGATTGTCAAGCGCACGCACCGCACACCGACGCACTACACCAGCAAGAACGGCGAAAAGAGCGCCTGTAATCCCTATAAGAACCTGACCTATGAAAAGATGGAGCGGTTTATGGACGCGCTTCCCAACGGCGCGGAGTATCGCAAACAGTATGATTTCCTGAAAAGTCCAGCTGCCGCTATTCAGACCAACGGATACAGCACCGTGCGCGAATGGTTCATTGCGCAGTTCCCCCTCTACCGCAAAAATCCCCTGTTCTATCTCACCGAAACGCCGAAAATCATCAGCGGAATTGATTTTGCCAAGCAGCAGGCAGAAGCAGCCGAAGAAAAGAAGAACGCATAAACAAATTCAGTCCAAACATTTAACAGTGGTAAATAACGTAAATATTAAGTGTTAAATGTCTGAACCAAAATGAACTGGAGAAAGACGATGCTTGAATGTAGAGAGTATTCTTATCAGGAACTTTGTTCGATTTTCAACACGCATGATGCCCGTTCCATCAAAAACCGTCTGACAAGATGGAATGTAGAATATACCTACAAAGGGCGGGGCGCAAATCTCAAACTTACCATTCAGAACATACACGACCCGTTCAGAGTGTTTTGTATCCTTGAACTGTCTTATTCGCCCAACACTGATTTCCGGAAACTGGCTTATTTCCTCTATTACTACATGAACGATATGGAGTTTTACAGTCTGCCTTGCGAACGGCAGGAACAAATAATGTGGATGGAGGGAACACCTCTCACCCGGCAGACCATTGAAACCTATATTCAGCGTTTGGCAGATAATGAACTTATCCTGCGTGCTTCTGGAAATTTCAGATACTATTTTGCGTTGGGCGATACCATCATTGATACGGACGAAGAAGCCTATAAGCAGGCATGGCATGAATACTGGACACACATAGAAATTATGCCGCCGCAAGATGCGATCTGGCAGATGCGCAGAAAATATGGTGGCGTGGCAAGAAAACAGGCAATCCCGGAACAAAATGTATTTTACCTCGACACATGGGATACGCTGAACGCTTACGCAACCGCAAGAGTGGAAGCGGATATGGACGAATTTATATCATCCAATTATTCCGATGCGCAGGAATCTATAGAATAACAAACGCTGTAAAAATATGCGTTATCACGCATATTTTACAGCGATAGACAAAAGGAGAAATAAAAATGGAATACAAAACGTTAATCGACGATTATTTCAGAAAAGTTCCGGAATACTATCCGGAAATGTATCAGGACGGTTTTACACCGGAAGAAATTATGTATGCGTTCCGAAAACAGATGCGTCGGCAAGCAGAGGACGAACGCCCGGTGAAAATCAATTTCAGCAGCGAGGTGAAAATCAAACGATGAGAATTGACAATTCAGGCAATCGGCGCAAGAAAAAGGAAAAGCAGCGACGGGAACAATCCATCATGGAAAAGGAGATTTTCCGGTTTGTGGAATAGAGCCTTCAAAAGACGATGGACGCAGCCTTTGATGAGATATTCAAATGCTGGAACAAAAAATAAAATCAGCGGTTTTAGTTCAGACATTTAACACTAATATATTATAAGGGGTATATTAAGTGTTAATTGTCTGGTCTAAAACCGCTTTTTGTCGTTTATAGCCGTCTTTCCGTTGAGCAGGAGCATTTCGTGAGAGCGTGCGCCAGCCCAAAACCTCAGCCGCATATGAAAAAGTTTTCTTCCCGAAATACACCGGGAGGGTGTTCAAACAATCATTTGTTTTCATGGACAATCAAGCGCTATCCAAAAGAGCCGAAAACAGCGCTTCAAATGACCTGATTTCGTTCAGGAAAGCAAGAACACCTTTTCGCGGACAGCCCCCCTATTTCACAGCTTCGTCCCGGCTGAACGCAATCAAATCCCCCGGCTGACAGTCCAACAGAGCACAGACACGCGCAAGATTTTCCATCGAAATATACTTCTGACCGCGCAGAGATTGAAGAACCCCCTCCGACAGCAGTTTTTCTTTTCGGATGCGGTTCGTATTATAGCCTGCTTCTTTTAAGGCTGAAAGAATATCGGTTTTATAGACAATCGGCATTTGAAAAAATCGCCCCCTTTTCCATTGTCCTTATTATATCACTGAATTACACAGAAATCAATGTAGAATATTCACAATATATTACACTGTTATTTGTGTAATATGCGAATTGAATTTACACAGATAATAGTGTATTATATAGACAGTTGATAGAGATACCCACCAAACAAATTACCATCCAAAAGGAGAAAAACAAAATGAGCAAGAACGAAATCGTGAGCATGATTGAAACCATGAACAACTATGATGAACTCGCCAGCAAAGCCAAGGCAAAGGCGGACGCCATCCGCGACGCGCTGAAAGAAGAAATGCTGCGGCTCGATACCGAGGAACTGAACGCGGGCGCTTACATTGTGCGTTATACCAGCGTCATTTCCAACCGCTTTGACAGCACGACGTTCAAGAAACTCTACGCAGACCTCTACAAAGACGTTACAAAGGCGGTTAGCTCGCGCCGGTTCTCGGTTTCCTGCTGAGAGAAACACGCTCCACGGGCAAGCAGAAGCCCGTGGAGCAATCGGAGGGATGAAGATGAAAACAGGCTATGCCAGATGCTCGACCAATGAGAGCAAACAGGATATCGAGCGGCAGGTGCGCGAACTCAAACAGGCAGGCGCGGAGCGCATTTTTCTTGAATACGAACACGGGGACGCGGTTATCAAAGAGCAGTTATCTTTGCTTCTGGAACAGGCGCAGGCAGGCGATACAATTATCACATTAGAGGTTTCGCGTCTTGCCAGAAGCACAAAGCAGTTATGCGAGATTATTGACGCAATCAGTCAAAAGCGGCTGTGCCTTGTCATCGTCGGAAGTATCACGATGGATTGCCGCAACGGACACGCAGACCCGATGACAGAAGCATTTTTACAAATGGCAGGCGTGTTCAGCCAACTTGAACTTGCGATGATACGCGCGCGCGTGCGCTCTGGAATGGCAAACGCCAGAGCCAAGGGCGCGAAGATCGGCAGACCGGAGCTGACCGCAGACGATATACCGCCTGTTTTTCTTCGCCATTATCCCGCGTTCAGAAATAAGAATCTCAATTTAAGCGAGTTGGCAAGGGTTTGTAATCTGAGTAGAACCACGGTTTATAAATATCTTTCTCTTTTGGAACAGTAAAAATGGAACGGACATTTAACAGTATATCTTTCTAAAAAAGAACTGTTAAATGTCCGTTCCTATCATTTTAGGCTTATTTATTCCGATAATTGTAGCCTTTTTTCGTAATCACAAAAAGAACTTCATCTGTATTCTGCGTGATGCGTTCAATATAGCCATCGTTAATTGCTTCATCAATCACTTCCGGATAGCATTTCTTTTCCAGAGTTCTTAATGTAACAGGACGATTATCCGGAAAATATGTCATCAGCAGAGAAATGACACTGTTAATCATTTTTACAGCCCCAGCAACTGCTTTTTCTTTGCGTCAAATTCCGCCTGAGAAATGACTCCGCTATCAAGCAAATCTTTATACTTTTTCAGTTCGTCGGCGTTGCTCTGCGGAATTTCCTGTCTAATTACATTTTCGCTCTTTCTATTCTTTTGTGTCTGACGGAGAATCAACTGTTCGCTAATCGCATCATGGATACTGTCTCTGTTCTCCATCATAATAAACTTAATAGCACCGGAGGAGGTAGCAACCGCAATGCCCTTAAACGCGCTTGTGCCGACTGCGGAAATCATATCAAATGGTAAATCGACCCGTTTTCCGAACATCGCCTTTCCATATACTCTTTTATCCGTTACAGTCAATGAGATTTTACTGGTTGCTTTATAGAAAATAAAGCCAATAATGAAAAGCGGAGCAGCCACAGCAAGAAAGCAAAGAATACCAGTTTGGCTAAACATTTCTTTAATTGAGGGAGTATAGCAGGATTTTGCGTACAAAGCCGATGCGATAATACCGCCCAAAAGTCCCACAATCCATAAAATGTTCCTGATTAACTTAACATTCGCTACTTTACTTTTGATGATAATTTTTTCGTCCATCCTTTTGTCCTCGTCTTTCTTTATAAAATAAAAAGTGTGTAGCCCCAAACGGGACTACACACTGAAAAACGCACAGCCCCGCTTGTTGCTACACAATCATTGACAAATGGACAAAATCCGAGAATGCCAAAATGGAGAGTGCGTTTTTGCCGAAAGACAAAAACACATTCTCAGACTTATCCATTATATGATTGTGTAGCACCTGTATAATATCACACTCTTTTCCGCATTTCAACACATTTCCAAAATAGCAATCGTCTTTCCGAACTTTTTGTGCTATGATAAATAAAAACAGTCCGTGGAGTTGGGAAAATGTCAAACGCACGCTTCTTTTTTCTATACCGCTATCTTCTGGAAAACACCTGCGAGGGACACACCGCCAAGGGTGAGGACATCCGCGCACAGTATGAGAACCATGAGTTTGGTTCAGACATTCGCTCTGTCTATCGGGATATCCATCAACTGAACGCGCCCGCGACGGGGCTTGAAGTTCTCTACGACGGGCGCACAAAGGGCTACTGGCTGAAAACGCGCCTGTTTTCGCAAAGCGAACTCCAACTGATTATCGACGGTATTCAGTCGTCGAAGTTCATCACGCAGGCCAAGGCGCGCGATCTGACCCAACGGATACAGAAACTCACCGACGCGCACACGCGCGCCGTGCTGAACCGGCAGGCGGTTGTGGCAAATCGTATCCGCAATATGAATGAAAGCGTTCTGGACGAAACAGGCCGCCTTTACAGGGCCATCCGCGAGGACAAAAAGGTTTCGTTCCGCTTCTTTCACTATGACCGCGAGAAGAAAAAGCAGTATTCCAAAAGCGGCGGGCGATATATCGTAAGTCCCTACGCGATTCTCTGGAATGATGGAAACTGCTATCTCTATGCCTATGAAGAAGAAAAGGCACGGTTCTCGCATTTCCGCATTGACCGCATGGAGGATATCCGGCTTTTAGCGCTTCCAAGAGTGGGAAAAGATGAATACAAGGAAAAAGACCTGACCGCGCGGCAGCCGAAAATTTTCAATATGTTTTCCGGAGAAGAATGTCTGGTAAAACTGCGCTGTATCAACCGCCTTGCGGATGTGATGCTTGACCGCTTCGGACGGGAAATTATCCTGACCCCGGACGATGAAGCGCACTTTCTTGTAAATGTCCCCGTAGAACTCAGCCCGCCGTTCTATGCGTGGATTGCGTCTTTTGGACGGCAGGTGAAAATATTGTCCCCTGAAAAAGTTGTCAATGGGATGCGTGATTTTCTCCAAAAGTCGATGGATATGTATAAAAATGATGGGAAGATGTAAAATCATCTTCCCATTTGTTCATTGTTGCTTCTGGATGATAAAAGACGTTAAAAGATGATAGAAAATGCTCTATCACGCTTATCTGTGTATCCGTTCGCGGGGCTTACAGAGTTGTGCGAGCGGGGAACGTAAATCATAATTCCCGGCAATGTCGCTGTCAAAGATCGCGCAATAATGCTTCGTCATTTGAAGCGTGGAATGTCCGAGCAAGTGTTGGAGCGTAAACGCATCACCACCGCAGTCCATCAGATATTTCCGGGCGAACGTGTGGCGGAACATATGAATACTTGTTTTCAGCACGCCCCGCTTGTGGTTATAGTCCGCGATGGCCAGCTTCAAGGCATTCTCTGACAGCATTGTCCCATAGACACTACAAAACAGATAGTCGGATGGTTCTCCGCCCCGCATTGCCACATAATCACTTAAAATGCTGACCAGCATAGAGCAGAGCGGAATCGTCTGAATTTTACCGGTTTTGGTATGGCGGAAAATGACCTGCTTGCGTTCAAAATCCACATCGCGGTTTTGGATATTTCGAATTGTACCCGCTCGACAACCGCAATTCACAAGGAAATTGATAATGACCCAGTTGCGATATTCGCAGAAATCACAGCTGCGCACTGGCTTTTGGAGCAGGAGCATCAATTCCGCGTCCGTGTAGGTTTCTTTTACGGTTTCCTTGTCCTTGTAATTTGCCATTTCCAGCTCTGTGTAGCCTGCTTTTCTCGCCCAGTTCAGGAATGTACGGAACACGCGCAGATAACTGCTGATGGAGTTGTGCGCTAACCCGCTCTGACGCATGGAAATGACCATATTGTCTAAATCCTCTTTTGTCAGTGTGGCGAGCGGGGCGGAGAAATCCAAGTGCTTTTGGAGGGAATGAAGATGCGAATAGTAGTTCCGAATGGTCTTATCGCTGACCCCTTTTGCGGTTTGCGACGCGACGAAGCGTTCAAAAATATCTGCGACAGTTTGATTGTTCGACTGTCTAAATAATTGTTTTCTGGACATCAAAAACGGACACCCTGCCTTTTGTAAAATGAACAAAAAGGCAGGGTGTCTTGATTTTTACAGGATATAACAAAAACCCTCGAAAACGTAGTGTTTTCAAGGGTTTGGTGACCCGCCGGAGATTCGAACTCCGGACACCCTGCTTAAAAGGCAGGTGCTCTGCCTGCTGAGCTAGCGGGTCTTATGGCAGGGATGGCAGGATTCGAACCTACGCATACAGGAGTCAAAGTCCTGTGCCTTACCGCTTGGCGACATCCCCGTGCGCGTATCGGCAAAATCCTGCATAAAAAAAGAAAATGGGGTGAGTGAAGGGACTCGAACCCTCGGTCTTCAGAGCCACAATCTGACGCGTTAACCAACTACGCTACACCCACCATATGAAATTTTCTTTTTTTAGCCCGGCTGAATTGGCACGCCAGGAGGGACTCGAACCCGCGACCTACTGCTTAGAAGGCAGTTGCTCTATCCAGCTGAGCTACTGGCGCATAATGGAGCGGGTGACGGGAATCGAACCCGCGTCCCCAGCTTGGAAGGCTGGTGCCCTGGCCGTTGTGCTACACCCGCAGGCACTCTGACAAATTCAGCCTTAGAATCATAGCATATTGTCGCCCCGCTGTCAAGCCTTTTTTCGCGATTTCGGCGTTTCGGCGGCATCCTGCTTTGCGCTGCTGGGCGGCTGGCCGAACTGGCGGCGGTAGGCGCGGCAGAATGCGGAGTAATCTCCGAAGCCGCAGGCGCTGGCCGCCTGCAGAATGGGCGTCCCGGCGGCGATCTGCTCGCGCGCGAGGGCGAGGCGCTTGCCGGTCAGATACGCATGGACAGTATAGCCCGTCTCGGCGCGGAAGCGCCGCATCATGTGATATTTGCTGATATAGAACCGGGCGGCCAGATCGTCGATGGAGACAGACTCCGTCGGGTGCTGGGAGAGATACTGCATGATGGCCGCGATCTTTTCATCGGACGCAAGGCTCTCCACGGCCTGCGGCTGCGCGTCCATGGCGCGGCGCAGGAGAATGAGCAGCTGCGTCAGAAGGGACTTTGCCAGCAGCTCCTGCCCGAAGCCCGGCTGCACGGAGGCACTCTCCAGCGCGAAGAGCGTGCGGCGCAGCGCCTGCCGCTCTTCCTGCGGGCGCAGGACAAAGCGGAAGCGGGCCGTGGCGAGCGTGAAGCAGCTGTCGAGCGGGCACTCCGCCGTGCCTGCGCGGGCGAGATAGTCCGGCGACAGATAGAGGATGACGCGCTCGTACGGCGCGCCGGGCGCGGCCTCCGGCCGGTGGACGCAGCCCTGCGGGACAAGGATCACGTCGCCGGGCTCAAGCGGGTAGCTGCGCCCCTCGACGCCGTAGCCGGACTGGCCGCCGAGAAAGAAGATCAGCTTGTGGAAGGTATGGTAGTGCCAGTCGAGCTGTTCCTCCATCGCGCCCTTGAGGTGAAAGAGCCGAAAATCCTCGCGCAGATAGCCCCGCTGCGCATATTCCTGCTGCTCCATGCCGCGCCCCCTCTGCCAACGTTCAAAAGGCGCTGTGGGAGGCCCGCAGCGCCTGCGATCTCAAATTCAGTCCATATATCTTGCGATATATTCCGGTGCATCCTTGGCTTCGCCCGCGATCGTCAGCGTAAACGCGACGCTGTTTTCTGCGGAGAAGACGCTGCACCAGTCAAGGAAATTCTCGGTTTCCTTGGGGTCGCTGTCCTGCGACAGCTTGTAAAGGTTGTCGATAAAAATATGCGTGATATCAAAGTTTCCCGCGTGCAGGCCGCTGATAAAGCCGCGCAGGAACGGATAACCGCCGTAAGCGTATTCCTTGATGTCGATGAGCCGAACCTTGTGGTCGACGTCGAAGCGCAGTGTATCGCCCTTCTCGATGCAGACGATGCTGCCGGATTCGCGCTGAACTGCCTGATTGAGAGCACCGATGAGCAGCTTCGTCTTGCCGGAGCCTTCGGGGCCCATCATAATATTGACCATACGGGCATTCCTCCTTTTCTCATGTGGTCAGCTTCATTGTACCAGCTTTCTGCCGGAAACACAAGAACCTACTTGTGAAAAAATCGTAAACAGGAACAGGCTTCAGCCGCGCAGCAGCGCGGCTGCCTGCGCTCTGGTCGGAGAACTGCGCTTGCGGTCGAAGGGATTCAGCCCGTCAGCCGCGGCGCACAGGGCAGCGGTCAGCTCCAGGAAGTAGAACAGCTCGCCGAGCTGCGGCGCGTCCAGCTGCCCGGCGGAGAGGATGATCAGCGGGATATCGAGCGAGGCGTGGGTCTGCACGAGCGCGTCGAACATCGCGCCCTCCGCCTCGCCGACCGAGTGGCCGGAGAGATAGCCGAGATCGTCGTAATCCTTCCAGTCAAGCTCAATGTTGCGCCGTCTCGCGGGCAGCGGGATGCGCAGGAAGGTTTCAAACGCGCTGCGGCTGCCGTCCAGCATGGCGTCGAGCGTGTCGAGCGCACCGGGAAGCTCTGCCGGGACGGGCAGAACGCCGTATCCGCCGCGGCAGCTGCGCCGGGCCGTGCTGCTGGCCCACCAGCGGCCGAGTGCCATGCAGTCCGGCTCGAAGATGCCGAGAAGCTCCGTGCGCCGCGTACGCAGCTCCAGCGCGTGACGCGCGCCTGCATACATCCAGACAGGGTTTTCAAACGCGCGCAGGTCATAATCATGATACGCCTGTCCCGCGCCCTCAAGCACGCTGAGCGGCTCGATCCCGGAAACCGCCATCGGCAGAAGCGCCGTAGGCGAAAGTGCCGAATCCGCGCAGCCGAGCTGCGCAGGCTGGGCCAGGAAGGTATATCCCTCCTCCTGCGCCATACCATGCAGGAGGCTGTCCTTCGGCGCACAGACGAAGATATGCTGCCTGGCCTCCGGCCCGTAGTGCCGGTCAAGCAGCCAGCGGACGGCGCGGGAGGCAACGCCGCATTCCATATCGACAGCGCTCTGTGCGATCAGAAGCAGGCAGAAGTCCTGCCCCTCGAGCCGGCTGCACAGCTGCTCGTAGGCGCTTGCGGACAGGCTTGTGCCCGCAAAAATCAGCCGGACACTCCCCTCTTTTCCAAGTGCGCGGATCGCCGCCTGCGCCGCAAGCGGCGCGTCGCCGCTGCCGACGACCACGAGTGTATCGCCGAGCTCCGCGATCTTCTCTGCGGCCTTGCCGATCGCGAGCATTGCGCGGGCCATCACGCCCTCCGGCGCGTTCAGCCAGCCAAGAAAGTCCGGGCCGTCCGGCACGTTGGTCCGGAGCTGCATATGCGCGTCAAACAGATCCTTCTCCCCGGACAGCAGATCCGGCAGGCTGACGCTCCCCCAAATATTAGATAACTCGACCTCGATCATCGTATGCGCCTCCTGTTTGTTTTGTACACTATACTACATTTTGAGAAAAAACGCAAAAAGAATCGAAAAGGTGGCCCTGCGGCGTGGCTGCTCCGTCCCCCGCCGGTGCGTCACCGTGATGATTTTTCCGCATTCGGCCGGTGGGCGCGCAGCAGCTCCAGCAGCAGGAGCACCGCCGCGCCCAGCAGGAAGCCCGGCAGCGAAAACGTCTGAAGGCTTACCGGAGTCTGCGGTGTCTGAAGTCCGGCGGGGCCCATCACGATGGCGTACAGTGAGCCTGCCATCAGGCCGAGGATCAGCCACACCATCTGGCTCCGGAAGCGGCGCAGCGCGGCGCGGATGGCGCGGGCAGCCAGCGCTGCGCCCGCCGCTGCGCCAAGCCCAAGCGCCAGAATGCCGGGAAGCCCGGAAAAATCGAGCCGCAGCAGCTGACGCAGCGCGTGCATCGCAGGCAGATAGACGCCCGCGATCAGAAGCAGCGTCGACCCGGAGATCCCCGGCAGGATCATCGCGCTGACGGCGATCGCGCCGGAGACAAACAGGTACAGAAGCGGCCAGACGCGAAGCTCCGAAAAGTCGACGCGCAGCGAAACCGCCGCGTCCTCGCGCAGCAGCGTAAGCCCCACGACGAGCGCCGCGCCGAGCAGCGCCAGCGGCGCGTACCGCGCGGTATTTCGCAGCGCATCGCGCTCCGCGCGGGCTACCAGCGGAAACGCCGCCGCGCTCAGCCCCAGAAACAGACTGCACATAAAATAGACGTGCAGCTCAAATAATTCCGCCAGCGCCAGAATACAGGCAGCCATTCCGACGCCCCACCCGATGCCGAAGCGCAGCAGCGTGCGCAGGCTCTGCCGCCGCACGGGACCCTTTCCGTTGAACAGGCCCTGCAGCGCACGCAGGAGATCGTCATAAAAGCCGAGAATAAACGCGATCGTCCCGCCGGACACGCCGGGGACGCTGTCAGCCAGCGCCATACACAGGCCGTGAAACGCAGAAAGCATACAGGAACCTCCCGAAAAGCTGCCGCATCCGGAGCGCCCGGCTGTGGCATTTTATCTCAGTATACCATCTGACGGAGAAAAAGTACAGAGTCCCCGTTCACCTGTCGAAGCAGCGCCGCATAGATTGGTTCAGGGCGAATGCGCCCGAATCTCTTGAGAGGAGCCGATCTTTTTGGCTGATATGCAGACACAGGCAGCCCAGACTGCCGAAGGCTGCGGCGATACGCGGGGAACGCTTCCCGCCTGCGCGCCGCTGGCCAATCCCTACGTCCCGTTCCAGGGGCAGAACCCCGACCGCTATACGGCGGGACGTGCGCTGATGAAGGGCACGCTGTTTCCGGGGCTTGACCTTCCATATCGCGGCACAAGCGGCGTCGAGCCGCGCAGCGCGGACGGTATGCAGAGTATGCAGGACCTTCAGGCGGCGAATTTCGCCATTACCGAGCTTGGCCTGTACCTGGATACCCACGCGGACGACGAGGAGGCCGTGCAGCTGTTCAACCAGTACGTCGAGCAGTATGAAATGCTGCGGCAGCAGGCGGAGGACAGCGGCATGGCGCTCACGCAGATGGAGGCCGCCGCGGGCGGCTGCTATACATGGCTGGACGATCCATGGCCCTGGGACGCGGAAACGGAGGAATAAACGATGTTTGTATATGAAAAAAAGCTGCAGTACCCCGTCCGCATCGCAAACCCGAACCCGCAGCTGGCAGCTGTTATAATTTCCCAGTATGGTGGTCCAGATGGGGAGCTTGGCGCGTCTCTGCGCTATCTGAGTCAGCGTTATTCCATGCCGTATCCTGAGCTGAAGGGGCTGCTGACCGACATTGGTACCGAGGAGCTGGGGCATCTGGAGATGGTCGGCACGATCGTGCACCAGCTGACGCGGACGCTCACGCAGGAGCAGATCGAGTCGGCAGGCTTTGCGAATTATTTTGTCGACCACACCGCCGGCGTCTACCCGCAGGCCGCCTCCGGCACGCCCTGGAGCGCCGCGACCATGGCCGTCACCGGCGACCCCATCGCCGACCTCACGGAGGATCTGGCAGCCGAGCAGAAAGCGCGCGTGACGTATGACAATATCCTCCGCATTTCTGACGACCCGGATGTGAACGACGCCATTCGCTTCCTGCGGGAGCGCGAGATCGTGCATTTCCAGCGCTTCGGCGAGGCCATTGAGCTGCTGCGCCGGAGGCTGGACGAGAAAAACGTCTATTATATGAATCCCGCGCTCAATCTGCAGGCGTAAGCGCCGCGCAGAGGCTAGATTTCAAAAAACTCCACCGCTCGGCCTGGGCGGTGGAGTTTTTTAGTGGAATGCGTTTGCCGGGGCGCGTTATCCTCTCGTTTGCTGAGAGATGGCGCGGATGGCGTTGAGGGCGAAGTCGTGCTCCTCGAGGGTGATGACACTGCCGCAGTACGGGCACTTGGCGCTGGCGTTGATCTCGACCGGTGCGCCGCAGTTCGGGCAGTTGACGGTCTGCATGGGTTTGTCCTTCTCGGTCTTCGTGCCGGTCGTGCGGACAAGATCCCACTCGTAGACCATGAACTTCTCCTTGTCTCTGCTGCCGGAGATGAGCTTGCCGGTCTTGTCGTCGAGCGTGTAATCGACGATGCGCGTGTTCAGACGGGCGACGAGCACGTCGTTGCCGCCCTCCTGGCACCAGCCGCGCAGCTCCACGGACAGAACCGCGATGCGCTCGATGTAGTTGGTCTGGCCCTGCTGCTTCTTGCGCTGGATCTGATTGTCCATCTGCGTGAAGAACGCGTCGGTGCAGTACGGACGGATGGGCGAGATATCCTTCTTCTGCCAGCAATCCTGCATCTGTACATACAGGTTCGACAGCTTGGAGGTCAGCTCAGCCTTGTCGAAGTTTTCGTCGAGCTGCTCATACTCAGCCATGGGCTTCAGCTTGCGGTTCGCAGCCGCGGACCAGCTGGTGCCGCCCTTGGCCTTCTTCTTGTTCTTCGAGCCGATGTTGCCGATGGCGAAGCAGATCACAAGAATGATGAGAATGGTCCACAGCGTAGCTCCGCCGAGGCCCTCGCCGGAGGATTCGGAGCTGTAGTCGCTGTCGTAATCGCTGCTGTCCCAGCTGGAATCGGAGCTGCTCCAATCGGACGAATCACCGAAATCGGAATCGCCGGAGTAATCGCCGAAATCGGCCCCGGCGGGCAATACGGCCAGCAGCACGAGACAGGCGCAGAGCGCCAGCACGAACAGCCGCCGCAGAATGGTTTTGGACATAAAGGCTCCCCCTTTTTCTTTCTAATTTCTTATCAGTATATCATACGCCGCCGCACATATGCAAGCAAAACAGCTGCGGGAGCAGGCCGAATTTTCCTTACCCGTGATAGCCGATGGCGCGGGAGATCGTCTCGGCTGCGGCGCAGACGAGGCGGATGGCGCGGAGAAACTCGTCGGACTGCACCTGCCGGAACATTCCGACGCAGCCGATGGCGTAGCGCACCTCGCCGGTCACGTCATGGATCGGCGCGGAGACGGAGCGCAGGCCGATCTTATACTCGCCGTTTTCCACAGCGTAGCCCTGCTCGCGGATGTGGGTCAGCTCAGGCGCGAACTGCTCCGGCGTGGTGAGCGTGTGCGGCGTGAAGGCCTTGAGCTCGGTGTGCGTGAGAATGCGGCGGCACTCCGCCGGAGAGCTGTTGGCAAGGAAAAGCTTGCCCTGCGACGTACAATAGACCGGAAGCCGTGCGCCGACCTCGGACACGACGCGAAGACTCGCGCGGGACTCCTCCTCTGCCAGCGTTACGACTGCTGCACGGTCAAAAACCGACAGGAATACACTCTCGCCAAGTTCAGCGCAGATACTCTGCATATGCGGCCGTGCAATCGTACCGATATCCCATGAGTTGGAGACGGCACAGCCGTATTCAAACAGCCGGATGCCAAGCCAGTAGCGGCCGTTCGGCATCTGCTCGATCAGTCCGGATTCGCGCATCGTGGACAGCAGTCCGTGGATGGTACTCTTCGGCCAGCCGGTTTTCTGATAAAGCTCCGTCAGGGAAGCGGGCTGGCCGCTTTCCGTCAGAATGTCGAGAAGACGGATCGCCTTCGCAACGGAGTGTATGGTTTTGCCTTCCTGTTCTGCCATGCTGAAGCTTCCTTTCTGTTCATTGCGTTTCCTTTACTATATCATGCCGAATATCGTTCAGCAACCGGATACGTTCGATATCGGCGAATTTTTCCGCGTCATACCGCACGGGCATATTGGCGAATTGCTAAATTTGATTGCAATTTTGACCGTTTTGTTATACACTAATAACAAATGCAAAGGAGGGCGCGCCGTATGTACCAGATCATGCTTGTAGAGGATGAAATGCTTGTCCGGGAGTCCATGGCACAGAACACCAATTGGGACAAATTCGGCTTTGCGCCGCCCCATGTCTTTGAAAATGGCCGTCAGGCGCTTGAACAGCTCGAATCCGTGCTGCCGGATGTGGTCATCACGGATATCTGTATGCCCTTTGTCGACGGGCTGGAGTTGGCGCGGAACATCTATGAGAAATTTCCGGACACGATCGTTGTCGTGCTGACCGGCTTCAGCGAGTTTTCCTATGCGCAGAAGGCCATCCGGTACCATGTCCACGATTATCTGCTCAAGCCCGTCAGCCCGAAGGAGTTTGATCAGCTGCTGGAGAACCTGTCTGCGGAGCTTTCGCGCCGGGACAACCGGCAGGGGCTTTACAGCCGGGCCGTGCTGGCAGACGAGGTGCTGAAGGATCATTTCTTTCAGGGGCTTTTACAGTCCGACACGGCGCAGGAGCTGCCGGAGGCGACGCTTGCCGCCGGTGTTGAGCTTGGCGGGCGGTTCCATGCGGTCGCGCTGGCGGCGCTGCCGCAGCGCCCCGAGGGCTTTGATGCGCAGGGACATCGGGTGGCGCAGGGCTGTGCGCCCGCGCAGCTCCGGCTGCTCGGCGACCAGCACGTTATGCTCATCGTCAGCGGCGATGAAACGGCGGAACTCATGGCGCGCACCGCCGCCGGAGCGCGCCATCTGCGCGCGGTGATGCAGGAGGCGGAGATCACCGCCCCCATCGGGATCGGCGGGGCCTATGCCGGGCTTGACGGCCTGCGGCAGTCCGCGCAGGAGGCGCAGCACGCGCTGGGCTACGCGTTTTCCACAGGCGAGACACTGTTGTTTGACCCGGAGCTGCGCAAATCCTCCGGCTCTTTGCAGACGGACGACTGTCCGACTGCAGCGCAGATCGCAAGCACGCTCCAATCCGGCAGCGGCAGCCGTGCATTGGAGCTGACCGGGACGCTTTTTACCTGTATGCGCCGCCGCAGGGTGCATGAGAGCGAGTGCCGCCCCGTTCTGCAGCGCCTGCAGATCCTCGTGGCCTCGCATCTGACGCGCGAGCAGCTGCTGCGCGCGCCCGCCATGCTCCTTCCGCAGCAGGGCTATGCGCTGGAGGAGGTCCGGCTGTCCGTCGAGCGGCTTGAGGGCTATATTCTGCAATGTCAGGCCCAGCAGAACGACACGCCTGCCGCCCGCTGCGGCCGTCTGGCCGTCGCGTATATTAACGAGCATTATGCCGACTGCGATCTCAAGCTGCCGGACGTGCTGGAGCATCTCGGCGTCAGCCGCAGCTATTTTTCAACGGTATTCAAGGAAAAGACCGGCCAGTCGTTCGTGGAATATCTGACAAACCTGCGTATGGAGAAGGCCAAGGAATATCTGCGTGAAACGGGGCTGTGCACTTATGAGATCGCCGAGCGCATCGGCTTTGCCGACCCGCATTATTTCTCGCTCACCTTCCGCCGCAGAACCGGCATGACGCCCCGGCAGTACAGGGAGGCGGAGAGCGGAACATGACCGAAGCACGACTTTTTTCCCGGCACTCCATCGGCACGCGGATCGCGGCGCTGTTCATGCTGCTGATCCTCGTCATTACGGCAGTCATGACCTATGTGTCGATCAGCGTCTCGACGAACGAGCTGCTGGACAGCTCGACGGAGTACACCGAGCAGCTGATCCGCCGCGTCAACGCCGAGCTTGATATGTACGTGGAGTACATGAAGGATATTTCCGATTTTATTGTCGACAACGGCGCGGTCGCGGCCTATCTGCGCGCGGCCAACGAGCACCGGCTGACGGACGCGGCCTGCCGCGAAGCGCAGGAGCAGCTGGCCGCCGCACAGAAGATCCGCTCGGAGATCACGGCCATCGCCCTGATCCCGGAATCCGGCGGCGCGCTGTTCGGAAGCGAGGGTGCGTCGCTCAACACCTACTCTAATTACCGGGACGCAGCCTGGTACCAGGCCGCGCTGCGGGAGCCGAACGAGGTGCAGGTGTCGTCCTCGCGCGTGGAAAACCTGATCGCGGGCCAGTACAACTGGGTCGTTTCGTTCTCCAAGGCCGTGCTCGACCGCGCAGGGAATATGCAGGGCGTTCTGCTCATCGACCTTAACTACCAGATCATCGACCGGCTCTGCGCAGATATCCAGCTCGGCAGCCGGGGCTATATCTATCTGATCGACCAGAGCGGCGGCATCCTCTGGCACCCGCAGCAGGATCTGATCTATGCGGGACTGAAGGAGGAAAACGTCGCGGAGGTGCTGGCAGCGGCGGACGGCCGCACGCTCTCCGGCAAGGGCAGGATGCGCAGGCTCTATGTAGCCTGCGCATCGGAGGCCACCGGATGGACGGCGGTGGGCGTTGCCTACACGCAGGAGCTGCTGCGCAGTCAGGACAGGATCTACAAGACCTATCTGCTCATCGCGGCGGCGGCGCTCATTCTTGCGCTGGTGTTCGCGCTTCAGCTCTCGCGCTCCATCGCAGGACCCATCCGCCGTCTGATGCAGACGATGCGGCGCGTGGAGGACGGCGATCTGCACGTGCGCAGCCAGGTATCCTCCCGCACGGAGCTTGGCCAGCTGTCCGACAGCTTTGACCACATGATCGCCAAAACTGCCGAACTGATGGACGAACGGCTGCGCAGCGAGGAGCAGAAGCGCAAGAGCGAATGGAAGGCGCTGCAGGCGCAGATCCAGCCGCATTTTCTTTACAACACGCTTGACTCTATTATCTGGATGAGCCACGCCGGACGCAATGCGGAGGTCGTGGAGATGACGAGCGCGCTGGCGCTGCTGCTGCGCTCGTCCATCGGCGACGGCTCCGACACCAACACGCTCAAAAAGGAGATCGCCCATGTGCGCAGCTATCTGACCATCCAGAAGATGCGCTACAACGAAAAGCTCCGCTACGAGATCGACCTTGACCCGCAGACGGAGGACTGCCTGCTGCCGAAGCTCATTTTGCAGCCGCTGGTGGAAAACGCGATCTATCACGGCATCAAGGTCAAGCAGCAGGGCGGCACGGTGCGCATTGAGTCGCTGCTGGAGGAGGACCGCCTGCTCATCACCGTCGAGGACGACGGCGTGGGCATGACGCCGGAGCAGCTGGAAACCATTCTCGACAAAAAGGAATCCGACGCGGAGAGCACCAAGATCGGCGTTTATAACGTCAACGAGCGGCTGCAGCTGTTCTTCGGCCCGGACGCCGTTATGAAGTATTATTCTACGCCCGGTGTGCGCACAATGGTCATGCTCGTGCTGCCCATTGTACGTGGAAAGGAGGAAGACAGCCATGCGGAGGATTAAAAAATGCACCGTTTTTCTCCTGGTGCTCTGTCTGCTCCTGAATCTTGCGGGCTGCGTGGCAGCACAGAAGCCGCTGCGGGTGACGCTGGTTCTGAAAACCGTGACAGAGGTCGCGGAGTTCTGGGGAACGCTCCTGTCCGGCGTTGAAAAGGCGGCGGAGGAATACGGCGTCGAGCTGAAGGTCCTGACCTCGCCGCGCGAAATTGACATTGACAAGCAGATCGAGCTGATCCGGCAGGTGACAGCGGATAAGCCAGACGTCATGATCCTCTCTGCCGCGGACTATGACCGCTGCGCGGAAGCAACGGAGGAAGCCATCGCTGCCGGGATCGGCGTCGTTGCGATCGACACGGACGTCAATGCCGCAGGCCGCGCCTGCTTTGTCGGCAGCAACAGCTATGAGATCGGGCTGGAGATGGGCCGCGCCATGGCATCCTATCTGCCGGAGGGCGGAAAGGTCGCGGTCATTCAGCATATGCTGACGACCACAACGGGCATTGAACGCACGCGCGGCGTTCTGGACGCACTGAACGAGGCAGGAAATATCGAGATCCTCGGCAGCTTCTGCTGCGACAACTCGACCGAGCAGGCGCAGACGATCACGACGGAGCTTCTTTCCGCCGACCCGGAGATCCGGGGCTTTGTGTGCACGAACGAGGTCTGCAACGTCGGCGCGGCAAACGCGCTGGTCGAGCTGGGCATGGGCGGGCGCGTCTATGTCGTCGGCTGCGACAATTCGCAGCGGCAGATCCAGTTTTTAGAGCAGAACATCATTCAGGCCATTGTCACGCAGCGGCCGTTCAACATGGGCTACGTGGCCGTCCAGCAGGCCGTTCGCGTGGCAAACGGCGAGCAGACCGACGATTTCGTTGAGGTTTCCTGCGTCCTCATTACGCGGGAAAATATGTACACGCAGGAAAACCAGAAGCTCCTGTTCCCAGTTTTGCGCTGAGCGCCTTCCCCTCCGTGGATGCCTTGGGGCGCTCCCGCGCCAGTGCTTTACCGAGCAGGAGAGGCGTGCATTCGAGCATACAAAACCCGCTGCACATTATGTGCAGCGGGCGGTTTTTTATCCGATGCCGAGCATTGCGGTCGCAAAAGCGAAATAGACAAGCAGGGACAGGAAGTCCACGATCGTCGTGATAATCGGCGAGGCCATCACAGCCGGGTCGAAGCCGAGCTTTTTAGCCAGCAGCGGCAGCGTTGAGCCGACGATCTTGGCAAGGCAGACCGTCACGGCCATCGTCGCGCAGACGACAAAGGCTACCAGATACGTCACGCTCTCGCTCTTTAACAGCAGCATATCGACCACGATGATCTTCGCGAAGCAGGCGATTGCCAGGCACACGCCGCAGAGGACGGACACGCGGATCTCCTTCCAGACCACGCGTCTCAGGTCGCGGAATTCGATCTCATTCAGGCTGATGCCGCGGATGATGGACACGCAGGCCTGCGAGCCGGAGTTGCCGCCGGTGTCCATCAGCATGGGGATGAACGCCGTGAGGCACGGCAGGGCGGCCAGCGAGTTTTCAAATCTTGTGATGACGATGCCCGTCAGCGTCGCCGAAACCATCAGCAGCAGCAGCCACGGGATACGGTTTTTCCAGATCTCGACAGGGGTCGAACGCATATACGGATGTTCGGACGGCAGCATAGCGGCCATCTTTTCCATGTCCTCCGTGGCCTCGTCTTCCATGACGTCCATGGCGTCGTCGAAGGTCACGATGCCGACCAGCCGGTTCTCCGTGTCCACGACCGGCAGAGCGAGGAAGTTGTACTTGCTGAACATCTGGGCGACCTGCTCTTTATCGTCGAGCGTGCCGACGGTGATGACGTGCTCCTGCATGATGGACTCGATGGTCGCATCGTCGTCCTCGCACAGAAGCAGGTCCTTGACGCTTGTGAGGCCAATCAGCTTATGGCCGCGCGTCACGTAGCAGGTGTAGATCGTCTCCTTGTCGATGCCCGTGCGGCGGATGCGCAAAATCGCTTCCTCGACCGTCATATTCGGGCGCAGGGAGACATATTCGGTGGTCATGATCGAGCCGGCGGAATCCTCCGGGTAGCGCAGGATCTCGTTGATCTGCTTGCGCATATCCGGCTCGGCCTGGGTCAGGATGCGCTGCACGACGTTCGCGGGCATTTCCTCCACGATATCGACGGCGTCGTCGACGTAAAGCTCGTCGATGACCTCCTTCAGCTCGGAATCCGAGAAGCCCTGAATCAGAAGCTCCTGCGCCTCCGGCTCCATTTCGACGAACGTTTCGGCGGCCAGCTCCTTCGGCAGAAGCCGGAACAGAAGCGGCAGGCGCGCCTGATCGAGATCGTCAAAAATGGCGGCGATGTCGGCGGGATTCATGGTGCTGAGGATGTCGCGCAGAGAATGATACTTCTTCTCGTCGAGCAGCATGGTCAGGGTCTTTTGCAGGGAAAAATTGCTTTCTGCCATGTCTTGTTCCTCCTAAATGTAAAGAATAGGAAGGTAAAGACACAACGCAGGCACATCAATCGAAGAATGACAGGGGCTGCAAGCACCGGACGCACAAAGGCGGCTGGTGCTCGGGCCGACTTCGGCCTGCGGATGTGCCGCTACTACTTCCTGCGTCCATTTGTTCTTCCCCCTTTTTGTTTCAGAATATCGGGCGCTTTTAAAATCGCTCAACTTATATAATAGGTTGATTTCCCCGGTTTGTCAACCAAAATCCGAACGAATTCCAGTGGAATTTTGACGGATTGTGTGCTATGATAGTTGAAAATCTGACAAGAGGTGTCAAAATGGCAACAGAAAAGCTCTATTATCAGGACGCGCATCAGGCAGCGTTTGAAGCGCGCGTTGTATCCTGTCAGCCGGGAAAGCACGGCTATGACGTTGTGTTGGACAGAACCTGCTTTTATCCGGAGGGCGGCGGCCAGCCGGGCGACACCGGCTTTCTGTCCGGTGTCCGCGTGACCGACACGCACGAGCGCGATGGCGAGATCGTGCATTTCTGTGAGCAGCCGCTTTCCGAAGGGCAGAGCGTCGAGGGCCGGATCGACTATACGCGCCGGTTCGAATTCATGCAGCTGCACTCCGGCGAACACATTCTCTCCGGCGTCGTGCACCGCCGCTTCGGCTATGAAAACGTCGGCTTTCATATGGGTGCGGATTTTGTGACCATTGATTTTTCCGGTATGCTGACGCAGGAGGACCTGTCCGCCGTCGAGGCCGAGGCCAACGAGTGGGTCTGGAAAAACGTCCCGATCAAAATTACATACCCGGATGCCGAGGCGCTGAAGACCATCCCCTACCGCAGCAAGAAGGAGCTGACCGGTCAGGTGCGCATCGTGACCATCCCCGGCGCGGACATCTGCGCCTGTTGTGGGACGCACGTAAGCAGCACCGGGGAAATTGGGCTGATCAAAATTTTCTCCTGCGTGAAATTCCATGACGGCGTGCGGCTGGAAATTCTGTGCGGCAGACGTGCGCTTGCCTATTTGAGCGAAATTGCCGAGCAGAACCGGCGCGTGTCAGGCCTGCTGTCGGCGAAGCCGCTGGAGACGGCTGCCGCCGTGCGTCGGCTTCTGGACGCGGAGGCCGCGCAGAAGCAGCGCGCAGCCGGGCTGGAGGAAGCTGTGTTTGCGCAGAAGGCGCAGGCACTTGCCGGGGCAGGAAACGTCCTGCTGTTTGAGCCTGCGATGAACCCGGACAGCCTGCGGCGGCTGACTGATCTGGTCATGTCGGCCTGCGGTGGGCGCGCGGCCATTTTCGCGGGCAGCGACGCGGACGGCTATAAATACGCCGTCGGCGAACAGGACGGCGATCTGCGGCAGCTGGTAAAGGAGCTGAACGCGCAGCTGCACGGACGCGGCGGCGGAAAGCCGTTTTTCGCGCAGGGCAGCGTACAGGCAGGCCGGGCGGAGATCGAAGTGTTCTTCGCCGGGCGCTGAGGAGGGAAAGCTATGCTTCAGGATCTGTATCCGCATATGTATCACAATGAAATGTCGTGGAAAGCACCGTCGCCGGATGATATTGCGCTGATTTTTGAGCCGGATCATACAGTTTACTGTAATTTGAGCGGCGAAACGCTCACACTGCCCCAGATGTGTGAGATCCCGGACGGCGGCGAGGCGCAGTACGCCTTTTCCATTGACGAAACGGCATATTATCTCGTCTCCGCTCACCCCGGCGAGACAGACGCGTTCCGCTATGCTCCCTCTTCGTCGCTCCGCGCCATGACGGACGGGACAAGCGCCGCCCTGTTCGCCGCCGCTGCGGGCGAAAGCCTGTACCGCTGGTATGATTCCCAGAAATTCTGCGGCAGATGCGGCGCGCGCATGGAGAAAAGCACGGTCGAGCGCGCCATGGTCTGCCCGCATTGCAAAAACACGGTCTACCCGAAGATTTGCCCGGCTGTGATCGTCGCGGTGCACGACGGCGACCGGCTGCTGCTCACGCGCTATCGCGGTCGGCCGTTCAAAAAATATGCCCTCATCGCGGGCTTTAATGAGATCGGTGAGTCGATTGAGGACACGGTGCACCGCGAGGTCATGGAGGAGGCTGGCCTCCGGGTCAAAAACCTCCGCTTTTACAAATCCCAGCCGTGGGTGTTCACGGACACGCTCTTGATGGGCTTCGTCTGTGAGCTGGATGGCAGCGACAGGATCACCGTGCAGGAATCCGAGCTGGCCGAGGCGAGCTGGCACCTGCGCAGCGAGCTGCCGGAGGATCACTCTCACATCAGTCTGACCGGTGAAATGATCGAGCAGTTCCGTCTGGGCCGGTTATAACGCGCAGCGTCCAAAAATAAAAAGCTTCCCCCAGCGGCAGTCCGTCGTGGACTGCGCCGCCGGGGGAATTTTTCAGCCCCTGCCGCCGAATTGGCGGCAGGGGCTGATTTGGATTATACCGGGGAATTGCGTCCGAAGAGGCTTACTCGTACAGCGACCAGTTGGGGGCGGAGGTCAGAGCCGTCCAGGTTTCGGAACCCTTGACCGTGTAGGAATGGCTGTTGGTAGCTTCCTGCACGTCGAGGTAGTACCACTTATCGGAGGTGTTGTCGATCCAGGTCTTCATGCCGGGCAGGAATGCGTCGGCGGACTTGGGTGCACGGCCGGTGGCACGGTTGATCATAGCCATGAGTTCAGCACGGGTCACGTTTCTGTCCGGACGGAAGGTGCCGTCGGGATAGCCGGTGATCCAGCCGAGCTTGGCGCAGATCGCGATGGCGTTGGCCGCCCAGTACTTGGCAGACACGTCATTGAAGTAGTTCGCAGCGCCGGTCGTCTCGGAGAACTTGGCGAGCATGGCGGCAAGCTCTGCACGGGTGATGGCTTCATTCGGGCGGAAGTAGCCGTTGGAGCTGTCGGTGATGACACCGGCGTTGTTCAGAGTCGCAACGTAGGTGTTGTACCAGCTGCCGGAAGCGACATCGCGGAAGCCGCTCTTGGTGGAGTAATAGGTCTTGCGGGACGCATCATCCATGAGACGGAAGAGGATCGCGGCCGTCTCAGCGCGGGTGATGTTGCCTGCGGGCTTCACAGTGCCGTCGGGATAGCCCTGGACATACGCGAAGTGATCAGCGGTGTTGAGCTTCGGGGTGTTCTTCTTGACGGTGACGCCGGGCAGGACGATCAGGAACCACTTGGCATAGATCGTCGTATCCTGCGTCAGCGGGGTCGCGAAGTTGTACGGGGTCCTGTAGGTCTTGTCGGTGTACCAGCCGTCGAAGATGTAGCCGCCGTTGACGGGATCCTTGGGCTTCGCAACCGTCAGGCCATGGCGAACCGTTTCCGGCGCGATCTTGGAGCCGCCCATGGTGTCGAACGTCAGGGTATGGAAGTCCAGATCGTAGTAGACCGACAGGATGGTGTAGACAGGCTTGCCGTCCACGCCCATGTAGGGCTGGATAGCCGTGCCGGTCAGCTTGCTCAGCGTGCGGTTGACATTGACGTGATGCGTTGCTCTGTAATCCTTGATGACCGCGGTGACGGTGGTGTCCTTCTTGGCGCTCAGGTGCTCGACCTCAGCGTTGGCCAGATCATAGGTGCCGTCGGGCAGCTGCTTGATGTGCAGAACGTCGTAGCGGACATAGATGTCGCCGATCGGGGTGGACGTCAGTTCAAACTTGGCGTAGATGGTCTTGTCTGCTTCCAGAACCGTTGCGAAGTCATACTCCTCGGTGAATTCGGGGTCGGCATACCAGCCAATGAACGTGTACTTGTCCTTGGTCGGGTCAGCGGGTCTTGCAACTGCATTGCCGTGACGGACCGTGACCGGGTCGATGGCGGAGCCGCCGTTGGTTTCGAAGGTCAGGGTATGCTCGTCGAGATCATACTTGACATCGATCGTCAGACCCTTTTCGATCTTGATGTTCTGCTTCGTGTCAGCGTCGTTCTTCGGGTAGTGAGAGCCGTAGTCCTTCGCAGTCACAGCTGCGAGCGCTTCAAACTTGCCGCTCAGCGTTTCGACCTCAGCGTTTGCCTCGTCATAGGAGCCGTCGGGCAGCTGCTTGATGTGGCGGACGGTGTAGTCGTAGGTATTGCGGGTGTAGAACAGCTTCAGAACCAGAGAGCCGTCAGCAGCGATGTTTCCGGAGGCAACCGTGTCGGGAACTGTGCTGTCATAGGTGAAGTTATCGTAGGACTTTGCGGCTGCGGTCACGGTCGTGTCGGTCGTGCCTTTCAGAGGCTCGGTCGTGTCCAGAGCATAGCTACCATCGAGATTTTCCAGATAATGCTCGACCGTATACGGGGTGTCGGTTCTGGCTTCCCACTGTGCGGTGAAGACCATGTCGTCCTCATCGACGGTGTAGGCTGCGCCAGCTGTGAGCACTGCATTGCCGATCTTCCAGCCCTTGAAGTCATAGCCGGGGCGGGTCGGAGCGGCGGGCAGGTTGAAGCTTTCGCCGGAAACAAAGTAGTCGAGATACGCGCCGTAGGCTGCCGTGGGCATACCCGTGACATCGTTGGCACCAGCTTCGAACTTTGCGCCGTAGAGCAGCAGCGAGCCGGACAGCTGATAGCCATCTGTATCCTCAGTGGGGTATCCGGCAATGCGGTCATCCACGTCGGACGGCTGATAGAGCCAGCTCCAGTTGATCTTGTTGCCGACCTTGTCGAGGGAAACGCCAGTCTCGGGCACGAGCTTCGTCTGCAGCTCTGCGAGGACATCCAGGAATGCCTCGTCCTCGTCGAAGCCGTAGTACTCGTCCTGCGTGAGCAGCGTGTTGGAAACAAATGTGCCGATGGAGATGAAGCCCTCGGTGTTGTACTTGGTCAGGCCAAGGCGGTTCAGCGTAGCTTCGTTCAGCTCAAGCACGTCGCCGATGGAATCGCCGGTGCGGAGGTATGCGTAGATGTTGTGCGGGGTGATGGTGTACTTGAGCAGAACATTCGTCCAGCCGTTGATCGTATCGTTCGCGCCGAACGTCCACTTGGGGCTGTCCTTCTTGTACCAGTTGGTATTGCCGTCTTCGTCCGTGTCGAGCGTATAGCCAGCGACATCGAGATCGAGGCCGAGGCCGTTCAGGAACTCAACAACGTTGGTGCCATAGGGCGCAGTCGTGGTGTGGAGGGTCGTAAGATCCGTCTTGCCCGCAAAAGACTGGAGGATCACGACATTCTCTTCGGTCTTGACATTGACCTTGACATAGTGCGTAGCCTGACCGGGCTGATGCTCGCCAAAGGTCGTGCAGACGGGGTTCGGCTCGTGATCCTCAAGGATCACAGCGGTGTAGGAAGCGGAAGCCTTCTTGATCTGCTTCGCCTGCTCCACTGCTTTTGCCTTGATGGTGTCGAAATCGATGGCTTCACCATAAAGTCCGGAAACTTCATAGGTATAGAAATCCTCGTTCTGATAGTAAGCCGGTTTGCCGTTCACATACAGCTTGGCAACGACCTTGTAGGTCTTCTTTTCCCACTTCGCAACATAGGTCACAGTCTGCGTGACCGTTGCCGCAACTTCGGGCTCCCAGCCTGCGAAGGTGTAGCCGGTGCGGGTCGGGGTGCCGTTGAACGCGGGGGTCGCGGAATCCTTCCTAAGGTCAGAATAGACCTGATCGGCGAAAACTTCTTCGTTCTCAACGCCGTCGGTGTAGGTGACGGTGTATACCTCCGTCACATGTACGCGGCCCTGCGTCTTGATCTGCCAGCTGCCCCCGACCCAGATCAGCGTGACCGGAACGATCTTCTCATCGTTTTGGATATGTTTCGGGGTCGGGAACGCCTTGTTGAACTCGGCCACATAGGGGTCGGGGTCATAGCTGATGTCGCAAAGCCAGTCGTCCCCCGACCTTCTTCGGCTCGCCGACGAAGTAGTCTTTATCGTACTCGCCGAGCAGGCCGTAGGCGCTCGTATGCTGCTGCGCAGCATCTACAACGCACTTGACCTGAACAGCCATTTCAAGCTTTTTCAGCTCGTCAGCCGTCGGCGCTTCAATCTCCTTGCAGATGACTTCAACGACCGGCAGGTCACCCTGCTGCTTCCATTTCCTGTTCCCGTCAACAGTTACTTCGGTGTCATAGCGGAAGGTGATGGTCAGCGTTGCGTCCTGCTCGTTAACGAGCCGGTGATTGGCGCCGGTGTCAGTGTTATATGCCACCAGATTCGGCGCTACCGTGACCGTCGCGGTGACGTAGTAGCCCTGATCGTCCATCTGCACATCGCTGATCGTATACTGAGACGGGGTGGCAATATAATCCGCCTTGTAAGGATGTGTTGCTTTGTTGTTCTTGCAGACGATAGCAAAGCTGCCGTCCAGCGCCGTGGGCTTCACAGGCGTCTCGCCGCAGCAGACATCGATGGCCAGCGTGTCCTCTGTGTACCACTTCTCGCCGTCGTAGTAGAATCTGGCATTCAGCTTGGCATCAGGGTTGACCAGCCTGTGCGTACCCTCCGCATAACCCTTCCAAGAGTCATATCTCGAAGCAAGCTGGGTCGTCATCGGAGCCGTATCGATATACCACTGTTTTTTGACAGAGTCAAACGTCACAGTGCCAACAGTGGTGCCCATGCACCTCGCAACCGGGAATTCGCTGCTATGCTCTGCATTCGTCCGGCACGTGACCTTAATATTTCCGAGCTGTGCGGTCGTGGGCTGGCTGGGAGCTTCTACGCCTGTGTCAACGAGCTCAACAACAGCGGCAGTCGTCTCAACCATCACCCATTCGCCGGGCAGATATTTGCCGTTCGCGTCGGTTTTGTCATTTACCCACTTGAACGTTACATAAATCCGTTCTTCCGGGTTCTTCGGGGCATGTCCGGAATACTTCAGAGCTGCGTCCTTCGCATAGAAGTTCAGCCTGCAGGTATCTCCCATACTCCAATCCGAACCGTAGCTTACATCGGCGAATGTAATCACTTTATCCGGATGATTGCCACCCACGCAGACGAGCTTGATCGTATTCTTTTTCAGCTGATCCTTGCAGTCGCTCGGGCTGCGGGGAGCCTCGGGTTCGAGGCCCGCTTCCTGCCAGACGGCGTACAGCACCTTGGGGCCGTCGAGCTTGATCCACGACTGCTTTCCGCCTGCTCCGCCGTTCGCGTACTTCGCTTCTGTCGCGTTTCTTGTTTCGGCCCAGCCAACGAAGTCATAGCCGTCTCTGGTGGGTTTTCCCCAATAAATATTAAATTGCTCAGACGGTCTTCCCCAGTCGTCGGTTTTGTAGAAAAGGTCATTTGCGGAGCCGTCGTTCTTGTAATACGTCACCGTATACTCGATCGGCGCTACGTTCTTTTCCCAGACCGCGTAGATGGTCTTGGTCGGATTGTCCCTGGTCAGCAGAATCAGGTCGCCGCCATGGTACTGCGCAGTCGTAGCATCCGCATCGTCTGCCCAGCCAAGGAACGTGTAGCCGTTACGGGTCGGCTTGCCTTTGTTGACGTCGATTTGGTAGCTTTCCGCCGCTGTGGTTGCCTGAATATCCCAGCGCGTACCACCAACGTAGTTAAACTCGTGAATCAGATGGTAGGTATACCTGGTAGCGTCGCCGTCAGCCGCTAAGGCCGATACCGGCAGCATACCGAGCACCATAATCAGAACTAACAAAAAAGCAATCAATCTCTTCTTCATTACTTCAGATCTCCTCCTTTTTTTATTGTTTGCTTCTTGTAGTGAAAACTATCTATGTTGAAAATGGCTGCGCCATTGGATTTTTTCGATGCTGCGCGCCGGGCGGGAGTTCTCTCCGTCCGGCATTCTGGGCACACGTCTTCATTTTTTCTTTATTATAACACAGCCTGCCGCAATGCGCAAGGAAAATCAGGAGAAGTTTTCCAAGAATTTATGGGCGCTTTACGCGCCGGACGTCACTGCAGCGCAGGGGCTGCCGGCAGCGCCGTCAGGACGGCGGCAAGCAGCGCGCAGAGCGCGGGGGCTGCGCCGAGATCGAGCGCCGGGGCAAGCAGGCCGCCCGCCGCGCCTGCCAGCAAAAGCGTGCAGACCGCGCCGAGTCCTTGCAGGCCGCGGCGCATCCGGACGGCTCGGCGGCAGACGGAAACGGCCTCCGGCGCGTCAGACAGCGTCTGCACGGACAGAACCGGCGTCTGCGCCTGCAAAAACGCGCCCGGTTCGCCGTGGCGGATGCAGGCCGGACTCCCCTTCTGCGCAAGCTGCGCCAGCGCCTGCTCCGGCGCGGCGTCTTCCGTGACCTCCGCGCCGGTCTGCGCGGCAAGCCATTTCGTATAAAGCGGGTCATTTCCCGCCGGAAGCCGCAGATCGAGCCGCTGCGCGGCAAGCGCACGGCACGCCTCCGGCGCGCCCGGAAGCAGCGGAGACTGCAGCGTGATCAGGCCGAGGTACATCCCGCCCTCTATGCCGAACAGCAGCGCCGTTTTTCCGGAAAGCGAAACGTCGTCCGCACGCGGCGCAAAAATCCCGTGCCTGCGCAGCTGCTCCGGGGTACCGGCGTAATAGCGTTTGCCGTTCAGAACGGCGCAGAAGCCATCCGGCGTCTGGCCGCAGGCTTCGGCGGGAAGTGTTGCGAGGCCCCGGCTCTGCGCCGCGCTGAAAACCGCCCGCGCCTCCGGCGCGTCGCAGACCTGCACGATCGACGCGGCCAGCGCAAGGAACTGCCCCTCCTCCATCCCCGCAGGGCGAAGCTCCGCAGCGGCGGGTTCGCCGGTCAGAAGCCCTTCGGGGCAGACGAGCGCTGTATCGGCCATGCCGAGCGCTTCAGCTGCCTGCACGGACGCAGCCGGGACGGGCATCCGGGATATGGCGCGGCGGGCCGCCAGAAGCGCGATCACGCGGAACGGGCAGATCGCCGACGCGGCCAGCACGCACAGCGCCCGCGTAAGCACAGCGCCGATCCCTGCGCCAAGCGCGGCCCAGACTGCCGCCGCGCAGGCTGCGGCGGCGAAGCCTGCCCAAGTCCAGATCGTCTCCGCCGTCCGCTCCGCCTGAACGCCGGGAAGCTCTGATTCCAGCCGCTGCTCCAGGAGGTCGAGCCATGCGCTGGCCGTCAGCAGCAGCGCAGCTGTGACCGGCGCGTCCGGGCACACGCCGAGCGTGCAGAGCACGAGAGCAAGCAGTACGGTCAGGACTGCTGCCGTATGGCGGTCGGGCTTTCCGGAAAAAAGCGCACGGACGCCCATTTTCAGGCAGCTGAAATTCACGCCTGCGGTCACAAGAAGCAAGGTTGGCCGAAGAAGCATGGCCACCAGAAGCGGCGCAAGCGGCAGCCGCTCCGGACGCAGAAACGTCAGCACTGCAAGCAGCGCCGTCAGGAGCGTGGACACGCAGCAGAAAACGAACTGCCGCGCAGAATGAGCATTATTCTTCATCGTATTCCCCCCAATTGAGGTTCTTTTGTTTATTTTACCCTGAATATGACAAAAAAGCAACTGCCTTCCCATCCGCAGCGGACGTTGACAGGAAAGATTTTGGTCATTATAATAGAAGTATCTATAAAGGAGGATACGCTATGAAACGAAGCGAGCAGGATATCCGGTTCCAGTGGGACCTGACGAAGATCTACCCGGACACCGCGGCGTGGGAAGCCGCAATGCAGGAGGCTGAGGCCGCGCTTGCGCCGCTGGCCGCAATTCCCGGCACGCTCGGCACGTCCAAGGAAGCGTTCAAGAAGGGGCTTGACACCATCTACGCCTCTATGTTCAAAGTTGAGTTGCCTTATACCTATGCGTTTTTGAAGAAGACAGAGGACGGCTCTGTTGCGGAAAATCAGGAAATGGCCGCCCGCGGCGAGAGCCTGATCATCAAGTTCAACGCCGCAATAGCATTCCTGAGTCCCGAGATTCTTGCCATCCCGGCAGAAAAGCTGGACGAGTGGATGCAGGACGAGGCGCTGGCGACCTACCGGCACACGGTAGACGATATCGTCCGTATGCGCGCGCATACACTCGACGCTGCGCGGGAGCAGATGCTGGCGCTGCTGGGCGACGCAGCAGGCACGCCGAAGGCCGCGTTTGAGATGCTGACCAACGTTGATTTGCAGCTGCCGATGGTCAAAAACGAGGCGGGCGAGGAGGTACGCCTCACCGCCGGTACGTTCCCTGTCTTCCGCGAGAGCCGCGACCGCTCCGTGCGCGAGGGTGCGTTCCGTGCCATGTTCGGCACCTACCGGCAGTTCGGCGACGCCATTGCCACGCTCTATGGCGGCTGCGTCAAATTCGACACCTATTTCTCCAATCAGCGCGGCTACGCCTCCGCGTGCGAGGCGGCGCTGGACGGCGGCAATGTGCCCGTGTCCGTCTATGACAGCCTGATCGAGGCCGTGCACGAGAGCCTTCCCTCCATGCGCAAATATCTGGAGCTGCGCCGCCGCGCGCTCAAGCTCGACAAAATCGACGTGTTTGATCTGTATGTCCCCATCGTGGAGGACGTCGACTATCCCATCGCGTTTGAGGACGCGAAGGAGCTGGTCAAGAAGGCGACGCTGCCGCTGGGCGAGGAATACCAGAAGCTGCTGGACCGCGCGTTCGCCGAGCGCTGGGTCGACGTGTATGAGAACGACGGCAAGCAGTCCGGCGCGTTCTCGTGCGGTGTGTTCGGCGTGCATCCGTATGTGCTGATGAACTATGCCGGAACACTCAACGACGCGTTCACGCTGGCGCATGAGCTGGGCCACTCCATGCACTCCTGGTTCTCCGATACGACGCAGGATTATGTCAACCACGATTACCGCATCATGGTCGCCGAGGTCGCCTCGACGGTCAACGAAGTTCTGCTGACCAAGTATCTGCTGAAAACCGAGATGGACGAAAAGCGCCGCGCATACATCCTCAACCACTTCCTTGAGAGCTTCCGCACGACGCTCTACCGGCAGACGCTGTTCGCAGAGTTCGAGCGCAAGGCGCACGATCTCTACGCTGCGGGCCAGCCGCTGACGGCCACATCGCTCAACAAGGTCTATCACGATCTCGAAGCCACCTATTATGACGGCATCGGCATCGACGCGGACATCGACCCCGAATGGTCGTATGTCCCCCACTTCTACCGCGCGTTCTACGTCTATCAGTACGCGACCGGCTTCTCCTCCGCCGTGGCCATCGCCGAGCATATCCTGACAACCGGCGACGCAAGCGGCTATCTGAAGTTCCTCACGACCGGCGGCAGCGATTATCCGCTCGAAGAGCTCAAGATCGCAGGCGTCGACCTCACGAAGCCCGACACCGTCCGCAGCGCGCTGCGCGTGTTCGACGAGACGATCGACGAGCTGGCAAAGATCCTGCTGTAACCCGGCATTCCGCGACGTCCCCTGCCATACGCATGGCAGGGGACGTTTTTTGCGCACCGGAGGCGCAGACTGAATCCGGCATTTACAGTCCCGCTTCCTGTGGTACGATGGTCAAAGTAGCGCGGCGCATGGCCGCGTAAGATTGGAGACGAATCGGATGAAGAGCAGAAAACAGGTGCTGAAAAAGCTGTTTCTTTCCACGCTGTATCTCAGTGCGTTTACATTCGGCAGCGGGTATGTGATCGTCACGCAGCACAGCTGGCTCAGTCTGCAGGAGTTCGCCGATCTTGTCGCCATGGCGGCGATTTTTGCCGTCTGCCTTGTCCTGCTCCGCAAAACAAAGCTCAGCCCGATCCTCGTCATGCTTCTGGCCGGAGCCGTCAATCTGCTGCCGTCATAGCCGGACGGATGCCCCGGCGGATGTGCGTCATTCCTCCTATATGGGCTTCAGCCCTTTTTCGGCGGCAGACGGCGCAGGAGCAGATATCCGATGAGTCCGAGCACCAGCACGATCCCGGCGGCGATCACGTCTGCCCAATCAAAAATCTGCGGCCCGGCGATGAAAATTTCCGTCGGCCCGTCCGCGCCGCCGATAACGCCGACGGACGCAAAGCCGCGCAGATTCGTGACGGTTTTCAGAAGCCCGGCCAGCAGCGCAAGCACCGCCGCGCCAAGGCAGACGAACCGCAGCGGGCTTTTGCGGAACGCGTAGCCCGGCAGCTGCGCGGTAAGCTCTGCCGCGGCCTGCTTTGCCGGGCCAAGCGCGGCAAAGATCTCCGCATCCGTCTGCCCGGCCTCGCGCCGCTCATTGATCGAGCTGCGCAGGTCGTCCATCACCCGGTCCTTCATTTGCCCCGATAGCGGCAGCCGCCGTCGGACAGCGCGCAGATAGCGCGCAAGCTGTTTTTCATTCATGTCCTGCATCCTCCCCGCAAAAATGGTCCACTGCCGTCCGGAATCCGGCCCAGAGGCCGAGACGGCGTTCATTTTCTTCTCTGCCCTTTTCCGTCGCGGAATAGATCTTCCGCGGAGCCGCACGCCCTGTCTCCTGCTGCCAGACCGCTTCGATCAGCCCGTCGTCCTCCAGCCGGTATAAAATCGGGTAGAGCGTTCCCTCCCTGAGCGTAAACAGCCCGCCGGAGCGGCTGCCGAGCTGCGCGATCAGCTCGTAGCCATAGGTCGGCCCCCGGCAGATCGTCTGCAAAACCAGCAGCTCCAGCACGCCCTTCTTGAGCTGCTGCAAAAAACGTTCTTCCATCCGCACCATCCTTGCATTTCTAAGTATTTTGTATTACTAAACATAAAGTACCACATTTCCCCCAGCTTGTCAAGCAAGACAGCGCAAAAAGGCTCCCTTGAAACCCACACGAATTCAAAGCAGAATGGGAAAGAATACGCCGGACCGCATCGTTCGGATTCCAATTTTTTATATTTTTGCGTCCATCTCTTGGGCGTTCGGATCGCAGTGGTGTTCTCAGGAGCGAAAAAATCCAGGCATCATAAGGATGTCTGGATTTTTGTGTTATCTGAAGGCTGCGATATTACATACCGCTGCCATGCTTGCGCATGGAATTGCCGGGCGATCGAACCCAATGGGTTCGGTCCGACATACGAATCACCAAAAAAGAAACCATCCGGATGGATGGTTTCTT
>OGMC01000025.1_pt1 | contig 93546 bp, 82 predicted proteins | sample 1573011 | NCBI WGS metagenome assembly OGMC01 (sample SAMEA2581888, study PRJEB24529) | metagenome | biome: Human gut stool | place: China | collected 2011
GCTGTCCAAGGACAAGAGATGGAGACTTGTAGAGATCATTGAAAAGGCAAAGTAAGGAGGTCGACAACAAATGATTCAGTGCGAAACTTATTTGAAGGTTGCCGACAATACCGGTGCCAAGGAAATCAAGTGCATCCGCGTCCTGGGCGGCGCGAAGCGCAAGTACGGCAACATCGGCGACGTCGTTGTTGCGTCTGTCCGTAAGGCTGCGCCGAACGGCACGGTCAAGAAGGGCGAGGTCGTCAAGGCCGTCATCGTCCGCTCCATGAAGGGCGCCCGCCGTGCAGACGGCACCTACGTCCGCTTCGACGAGAACGCAGCCGTTCTCATCAAGGATGACAACAGCCCTCGCGGCACCCGTATTTTTGGGCCGGTGGCGAGAGAACTCCGTGACTCTGGTTTCATGAAGATCTGCTCCCTGGCACCCGAAACAGTTTAATAGGGGGACCAAGAGATGAACGTTAAGAAGAATGATACCGTTATTGTCCTGTCCGGCAAGGACAAGGGCAAGAAGGGCAAGGTCCTCGAGGCTATGCCCGCTGCCGGTAAGGTCGTCGTCGAAGGCGTCAACGTCGCGACCTGCCATGTCAAGCCGAAGAAGCAGGGCGATCAGGGCGGCATTATCAACCGCGAGCTCCCGATGTACGCTTCCAAGGTCATGCTCGTCTGCCCGAAGTGCGGCAAGGCTACCCGCCATGCTGTCAAGCTCGCCGACGGCAAGAAGGTCCGCGTCTGCAAGAAGTGCGGCCAGACGATTTGAGAGGGAGGATTGAAACATGGCCAGACTGAAAGTTAAGTATACCGAAGAGATCGCTCCCGCCCTCATGAACAAGTTCCAGTATAAGTCCGTGATGCAGATCCCGAAGCTGAGCAAGGTCATCGTCAACGTTGGCTGCGGCGAATCCAAGGGCAACGCCAAGGAAATCGAAGCCATCTGCAAGGACATCGCCACCATCACCGGCCAGAAGCCCATCACTACCAAGGCCCGCAAGTCCGTCGCGAACTTCAAGGTCCGTGAAGGCGAGACTGTCGGCGTCAAGGTCACCCTCCGCGGCGACCGTATGTGGGAGTTCCTCGACCGTCTGTTCAACGTGGCTCTGCCCCGTGTCCGCGACTTCCGCGGCATCAACCCCAACTCCTTCGACGGCCGCGGCAACTACGCCTTCGGTCTCAAGGAGCAGCTGATCTTCCCGGAAATCGAGTACGACAAGGTCGACAAGATCCGCGGCATGGACATCTGCATCTGCACCACCGCGACCACCGACGAAGAAGCCAAAGAGCTGCTGACCATGGTCGGCGCTCCGTTCTACGCTTGATTGGAGGATACCGGTAATGGCAAGAAAAGCAATGATTCTCAAGCAGAAGGAAGAACCCAAGTTCTCCACCCGCTACTATAACCGCTGCAAGATCTGCGGCCGTCCCCATGCTTACCTGCGTGACTACGGCGTCTGCCGTATCTGCTTCCGCGAGCTGGCTTACAAGGGCCAGATCCCCGGCGTTCGCAAGGCGTCTTGGTAAATCTTTTCGCGCAATGCTGCGTTTCTGAGCGCTTGGCGTACACAAAGTACGCCGGCGCACTCAGACCTTGCCTTGCACGAAAATCTTCACCAATCCGCCCTCAGAAGACTGATGGAGCGGTTGAGTGAAGAGGGGCTTTGGCCCATAACTTTCTTTGTTATCGCCAGGGCGGCGGGAGCCGCCCTCCAACGATAAAAGTATGGATGACGAAAGGTCACGGTTAATCGGGCCGGCTCCGGCCGGCAGCAAGGATTAGTCGTGATACCTCGCCACCAAAACCGCAATGCGGTAACTTCAAACTAGGAGGAACAAACCATGCAAATCACTGATCCCGTTGCCGATATGCTGACGCGCATCCGCAATGCAAACACGGCAAAGCACGAATCCGTCGATGTGCCCGCTTCCAACCTGAAGAAGGCCATCGCAAAGATCCTGCTCGACGAAGGCTACATCAAGAGCTACGAAGTCGTCGAGGACGGCACCCAGGGCGTCATCCGCATCCAGCTGAAGTACCTTGCCGGTAAGGAAAAGGTCATCAGCGGCCTGCGCCGCGTCTCCAAGCCCGGCCTGCGTGTCTACGCCGGTGCTGACGAGCTGCCCAGAGTCCTGAAGGGTCTCGGCATCGCAATTATTTCCACGTCCAAGGGCGTCATGACCGACAAGGCAGCGCGTGCGAACCATGTCGGCGGCGAAGTCCTGGCATTCGTATGGTAAGGAGGGTATTGAACAATGTCTAGAATTGGCAGAATGCCCGTTACCATCCCCGCAGGCGTCGAGGTCTCCATCGCGGAGCCGAACGTCGTTACCGTAAAGGGCCCCAAGGGCACACTGACTCAGACGATGCGCCCGGAGATGATCATCAAGGTCGAAGGCAATGTGATCCATGTCGGCCGCCCGTCCGAGGATAAGCTGCACAAGAGCCTGCACGGCCTGACCCGCAGCCTGATCCATGACATGGTCGTCGGCGTGACCGATGGCTTCAAAAAAGAGCTCGAGATCAACGGCGTTGGCTACAAGGCCAGCAAGGAAGGCAACAAGCTCGTTATGAACCTCGGCTATTCCCACCTTGTCACCATGGAAGAGATCGACGGCATCACGATCGATGTCCCGGCTCCCAACAAGGTCGTCATCAACGGCATCGACAAGCAGAAGGTCGGCCAGTTTGCAGCGAACGTTAGAGGTAAGAGACCTCCCGAGCCTTACAAGGGCAAGGGTATCAAGTACGCCACTGAGACCATTCGCCACAAAGAGGGCAAGGCCGGCGGTAAGAAGTAATTAGGAGGTGTGCCATTATGGTGAAAACATTTGATAAGAACGCTCAGCGTATGAAGCGTCATACCCGCGTTCGCGGTAAGATCTCCGGCACGCCCGAACGGCCCCGCCTGAACGTCTACCGCAGCAACGCCAACATCTACGCACAGATCATTGACGACGTGAGCGGCGTTACGCTCGCTGCCGCCGCTTCCAATGAGAAGGATTTCGAAGGCGCCACCGGCAACAAGGAAGCTGCCCGCAAGGTCGGCAAGCTGGTTGCAGAACGCGCCAAGGCAAAGGGCATCGACACTGTCGTGTTCGATCGTGGCGGTTATATCTACCATGGTCGTGTGGCAGAGCTTGCCGAAGGCGCCCGTGAAGGCGGCCTGGAATTCTAATCGGAGGAGGATGAACAATGGCTTACAATAGAGATCGCGCACCCAAGGAAGACAATGGCCCGGAAATGATCGAAAAGGTCGTTTACCTGAACCGCGTTTCCAAGACCGTCAAGGGCGGCCGTGTCATGAAGTTCTCCGCTCTGGTTGTTGTCGGCGACGGCAAGGGCACCGTTGGCTACGGCCTCGGCAAAGCCGCTGAAGTTTCCGAAGCAATCCTGAAGGGTATTGCTGACGCGAAGAAGAACATGGTCAAGATCACGCTCGAAGGCACCACGATTCCGCACGACATCATCGGCGAATTCGGTGCTGGCCGCGTCATGCTGAAGCCGGCTCCCGAAGGCACCGGCATCATCGCCGGCGGCGCTGTCCGTGCTGTCATGGAAGCAGTCGGCATTTCCAACATTCGTGCAAAGTGCCTGCGCTCGAACAACCCGCAGAACGTTGTCAAGGCAACGATGCAGGGTCTGACCTCTCTGCGCGACGCAGCGGAAGTTGCGCGCATCAGAGGCAAGAACGTGGAAGACATCGTCGGTTAAGGAGGGCTCAAAATGGCGAATCTTAGAATTAAGCTTGTCAAGAGCCTGAACGGCCGTCTTGAAAAGCACATCGCGACCGCGCATTCCCTCGGTCTGCGCAAGATCGGTCAGGAAACTGTTCAGCCTGACAACACCCAGACTCGCGGCAAGATCGCAAAGATCGGCTATCTGCTGCAGGTCACGGAAGAACAATAAGGAGGACAAGTAGATGAATTTACATGAACTTGCTCCGGTTATGGGTTCTACCCATGTGAATAAGCGCAAGGGCCGTGGCACCGGCACTGGCAACGGCAAGACCGCAGGCCGCGGACACAAGGGCCAGAAGGCCCGTTCGGGCGGCAAGCTCCGCATCGGCTTCGAAGGCGGCCAGATGCCTCTGGCACGCCGCATCCCGAAGCGCGGCTTCAACAACATCTTCGCAGAGCCCCTGACGGCTGTGAACGTCGCGGTTCTCAACAAGTTCGAAGACGGCGCGGTCGTTGACGCGGCTGCCCTGATCGAAAAAGGCATTCTGCACGATTGCAAGTACGGTCTGAAGGTTCTTGGCAACGGCAGCGTTTCCAAGAAGGTCACCGTGAAGGCTGCCGCCTTCTCGGAGTCTGCCAAGGAAAAAATCGAAAAGGCGGGCGGAAAGGCCGAGGTGGTGTAAGTGTTTACAACACTCCGTAACGCGTGGAAGATCCCCGAGCTTCGCAAAAAGATCCTCTTTACGCTGTTTGTCCTTCTGATCTACCGTCTGGGCGCCTGCGTTCCCGTTCCCTACGTCAACGTAGCAGAGCTCGCGACCTACTTCTCGCAGCAGCTGTCCGGTACGGTTCTGGGTCTGTACAACGCGATGTCCGGTTCTGCGTTCTCGCAGGCGACGGTCTTCGCCATCGGTATCCAGCCGTATATCAACGCATCCATTATCATCGAACTTCTTGCCATCGCCATCCCTGCCCTTGAGCGTCTTGCCAAGGAGGGCGGCGAGGAAGGCCAGAAGAAGATCCAGCGCATCACCCGCTACACCACGGTCGGCCTTGCTCTTCTGATGGGCTTTGCCTACTATGTGATGCTCAAGAACTACAACCTGCTCAACGAGACCGGCTTCCTCGCAGGCCTTGTCATCGTCGTGACCTTCATGGCCGGCGCGTCCTTCCTGATGTGGATGGGCGAGCAGATCGACCAGTTCGGCATCGGCAACGGCATCTCGATGATCCTGTTCGCAGGTATCATTTCCCGTATCCCGTCGCTCGTCAGCGCGCTCGTTTCCTCGCTGGCCTCCGGCGCGATCAAGTGGTACACCGCGATCCTGCTGGTTCTCGGCATGCTGCTGATCGTTGTATTCATCGTGTTCATCACGAACTCCGAGCGCCGGATCCCCGTCCAGTACGCCAAGCGCGTGGTCGGCCGCAAGATGTACGGCGGTCAGAGCACGTTCCTGCCGGTCAAGGTCAACATGTCCGGCGTTCTGCCGATCATCTTCGCGCAGTCCATTGCGACCCTGCCCGCGACGATCATCGCTTTCACCGGCACCGGCAGCAGCTCCTTCTGGACCTGGATGAACACCTATATCTTCGACACGAAGAGCGCGTTCTACATCGTCTGCTACTTCCTGCTGATCATTGCGTTCAGCTACTTCTATGCAACGATTCAGTTCAACCCGATCGAAATCGCCAATAACCTCAAGAAGAACGGCGGTTTCATCCCCGGCTTCCGCCCGGGCAAGCCGACCTCGGACTTCATCCTGAAGGTTATCAACAAGATCACGCTCTTTGGCGCTCTGTATCTGGCGATCGTCGCGATCCTGCCGATCATCGTCGGCATCATCATCAAGAACACCTCCCTCGCGGTGGGCGGCACATCCGTCATCATCGTCGTCGGCGTTGCGCTTGAGACGGTCAAGAGCCTCGAGGCCCAGATGCTCATGCGTCACTACAAAGGCTTCCTGGAGTAATTGGAGGAAGATGCTATGAAGCTGATTCTTTTGGGTGCTCCCGGTGCCGGAAAAGGCACACAGGCGGAGATCATCAGCAAGAAGCTGAACATCCCCACCATTTCCACCGGCAACATTCTTCGCGAAGCGATCAAAAACGGAACCGAGACTGGCCTGAAGGCCAAGAGCTTCATGGACGCTGGCAAGCTCGTTCCGGACGATGTCATCATCGGCATCGTCCGCGAACGGGTCGCCCGCGCGGATTGTGCGAACGGCTTCATCCTCGATGGAGTTCCCCGCACGATCCCGCAGGCCGAGGCGCTCGAAGCGGCCGGCATCCATTTTGACGCAGTCGTGTCCATTGAGATCGCCGACGAGGTGATCGAAGCGCGCATGACCGGCCGCCGCGTCTGCGGCAGCTGCGGCGCAAGCTTCCACATCGTTGCGAACCCGCCGAAGCATGACGGCGTCTGCGATCTGTGCGGCGCACCGCTCACCGTCCGCAAGGACGATGCGCCGGAGACGGTCAAGAACCGCCTCAAGGTGTTCCATGCCGAGACAGAGCCGCTGAAGGACTTCTACAAGAAGCTCGGCAATCTCAAGCTGGTGGAAGGCAACCAGCCCATCGAATATGCGACCAGAGACATTCTGGCAGCATTGGGTGAATAACATGATTCCAGTAAAAAATGAGCGCGAACTGGTGATTATGCGCAAGGCCTGTAAAATTACCGCGGCAGCGCGTGCTTTGGCAGGCGAAATGGTAAGGCCGGGCGTAACGACCAAACAGATCGACAAGGCGGTATATGAATTTATCCTGTCGCAGGGAGCAAAACCGACGTTCCTCGGCTACGGGGGCTTCCCGGCCAGCACCTGCATCTCTGTCAACGAGGTCATCATCCACGGCATTCCGGGCAACCGGGTGCTCAAGGAGGGCGACATCGTCTCGGTGGACGTGGGCGCGACATGGGGCGGTTTTACTGGTGACTGTGCCGCTACTTTCGCGTGTGGGGCAATCTCCCCCACGGCGCAGAAGCTCATTACGGTAACAGAACAGAGCTTTTACGAGGGCATCAAATTTGCACGTCAGGGCAACCGGATCTCCGACATCGGCCATGCGGTGCAGACATACGTGGAAAGCCATGGATTTGGCGTTGTCCGCGCGTTTGTCGGGCACGGCGTCGGCGAAAAGATGCACGAAGAACCAGAGGTCCCAAATTTCGGATCCCCCGGCAGAGGCCCGCGCATGGTCAAAGGCATGACCCTGGCAATCGAGCCGATGGTCACGCAGGGCACGTACGATGTGCGTGTCCTGAAGGACGGTTGGACGACTGTAACTGCCGATGGCAAGCTCGCGGCGCACTATGAAAACTCGATCCTGATTACCGACGGCGAGCCGGAAATCCTCACCGTCACTGAGGGACTGTAAGCTATGGAAGTTGACAAATCGAGCCTGGTCGTCTCAAAAGCCGGGCGGGATCAGGGCCAGCTGTTCTATGTGGTCGACACGGATGAGCAGTATGTCTATCTCGCCGACGGCAAGAGCCGCAGGCTGGAGAAGCCAAAGCGCAAAAAGCGCAAGCATATTGAACAGATACCTCGGACGGAGTCACGAATCGCCGAGAAAATTCGCAACGGCGAGAAGGTACTCAATAGCGAATTACGAAAAGAATTGGCCAGCTTCGGCCAAAAACAAAGTCAAAACCAAGGGGGTTAATTGATCTTGGCAAAAGACGACGTAATCGAACTTGAGGGCATCGTTACCGATGCACTGCCGAATGCCATGTTCTCCGTCGATATCGGCGGCGGGCACACCATTCTGGCACACATTTCCGGCAAGCTCCGGATGAACTTTATCAAGATCCTGCCCGGTGATAAGGTCACGGTGCAAATGTCGCCGTACGATCTGACCAGAGGAAGGATCACATGGAGAAGTAAATAGAGACTTGAGGTCTCAATGGAGGTTAACAGTATGAAAGTAAGACCGTCCGTGAAGCCCATGTGCGAAAAATGCAAGATCATCAAGCGCAAGGGCCGTGTTATGGTTATTTGCGAAAACCCGAAGCATAAGCAGAGACAAGGTTAATAGGAGGTGCTCTGAAGTAAATGGCACGTATTGCTGGTATTGACCTGCCCCGTGAGAAGCGAATCGAGATCGGTTTGACCTACATCTACGGTATTGGCAGAACAAGCGCAAAGAAGATCCTGGAAATGGCCCAGATCAACCCGGATATCCGCGTCAAGGATCTGACCGAGGATCAGGAATCCGCACTTCGTGAAGTGATCGACAAGCACTTCACCATCGAGGGCGACCTCCGCCGTGAGGTTGCACTGAACATCAAGCGCCTGACGGAGATCGGCTGCTATCGCGGCGTCCGTCATCGCCGTGGTCTGCCCGTTCATGGCCAGAGAACCAAGACCAACGCCCGTACACGCAAGGGCCCGAAGAAGACCATTGCGAATAAGAAGAAGTAAGGAGGGATATGTAAATGGCTAAAGCAGTAAAGAAAGTTGTCAAGCGCCGTCGTGAACGCAAGACGATCGAAAAGGGCGCCGTGCATATCCGCTCGTCCTTTAACAACACCATGGTCACCGTGACCGACGCCAACGGCAACGCCCTGTCCTGGGCCTCCTCCGGCGGCCTCGGCTTCCGCGGCAGCAGAAAGTCCACTCCGTACGCCGCGCAGATGGTCGCAGAGACCGCTGCAAAGGCAGCTGTGGAAAACTATGGTCTGAAGACTGTCGAAGTCTTCGTCAAGGGCCCCGGCCAGGGCCGTGAATCCGCGATCCGCGCGCTGCAGTCCGCAGGTCTCGAGGTCACGCTCATCAAGGACGTCACCCCGATCCCGCACAACGGCTGCCGTCCGCCCAAGCGCCGCCGCGTTTGATGAAGGAGGAGAATTGATATGGCAAAGAATACACAGCCTGTTCTGAAGCGCTGCAGAACGCTCGGCGTTTCTCCCGCAGCCATGGGCTACTCCAAGCAGTCCAACCGCAATCCCGGCGGCAAAAGAAGAACCAAGAAGTCTGAGTACGGCACGCAGCTGACCGAAAAGCAGAAGGTCAAATTCGTGTACGGCATTCTCGAGAAGCAGTTCCACACCCTCTATGAGAAGGCCGAGAGCATGAAGGGCAACACCGGCGAGAATCTGCTGAGCCTCGTCGAGCGCAGACTGGACAACGTTGTTTACCGTTTTGGCTATGCTTCCACGCGCCGCGAGGCCCGTCAGCTGGTCAACCACGGCCACTACACCGTAAACGGCAAGCGCGTCAACATCCCGTCCTACACGGTCAATGTCGGCGACGTCATCGCCGTCTGCGAAAACAGCTGCTCCACCACCCGCTTCAAGAAGATGAAGGAAGACGACGCCTTCGTCGCAGCTCCGAAGTGGCTGGAAAGAGACAAGAACACCCTCAGCGGCAAGGTTATCGCACTGCCCGCAAGAGACGATATTGACTTCGAGATTGCAGAAAATCTGATCGTCGAATTGTACTCCAAGTAACGTTTCACCCTCGTTTATTGGTAAGCTGAATTCGGCAACGAAACAAGGTTTCGTAGTTACAAGGAGGGTAATTTATTCATGGTAGAAATTGAAAAGCCGCGTATCGAGTGTATCGATTCCCAGGATGACGTCTCCTACGGTAAGTATATCGTAGAGCCTCTGGAGCGGGGATACGGCACCACGCTCGGCAACTCCCTGCGCAGAATTCTTCTTTCCTCGCTGCCCGGCACCGCCGCGACCTCCATCAAGATCGCGGGCGTGCAGCACGAGTTCTCCACGGTTCCTGGCGTCAAGGAAGACGTCACGGAGATCGTGCTGAACGTGAAGAAGATCATTGCGAAGCTTCATTGCCAGGGCACCAAGACCGTCTACATTGACGCTGCGGGCGAGTGCGAAGTCACGGCCGGCGACATCAAGGCTGACGGCGAGGTTGAGATCCTCAACCCTGAGCAGCACATCTGCTCGCTTGGCCCCGACGCAAGCTTCAACATGCAGATCACGCTGAGTCATGGCCGCGGATACGTCCCGTCCGACAAGAACAAGACGCCCAACATGCCCATCGGCACCATCGCCGTGGATTCGATCTATACGCCCGTCTACAAGGTGAACTACACCGTAGAAAACACCCGTGTAGGCAACATGACAGACTATGACAAGCTGACGCTGGAAGTCTGGACCGACTCGACGATCTCTGCAAGAGATGCCGTCAGCCTCGGTGCGAAGATCCTCTCCGACCATCTGAGCTTGTTCACGAATCTCTCCGAGACCGTGGCCAGCAAGCCCACGATGGCCGAAAAGGCGGAAACGCACCGCGATAAGGTCCTCGAAATGACCATCGAAGAGCTTGATCTGTCTGTACGCAGCTTTAACTGCCTCAAGCGCGCCAACATCAACAACGTCGAGGATCTGATCTCCAGAACCGGCGAGGACATGATGAAGGTACGCAACATGGGCCGGAAATCGCTCGAAGAGGTTCAGAACAAGCTCGCGATGATGGGCCTGAGTCTGGCAAGCGACGATTCCGCAAACTCTAATAATTAAGCGATAACCTTTCAAAGAAGGAGGAAGTAACCCTATGTTTGGTACCAGAAAGCTCGGCAGAACCAGCGACCAGCGCAAGGCGATGCTCCGGGCTATGACCACATACCTGCTCGAAAACGGCAAGATGGAGACGACCTTTACCCGCGCGAAGGAAGTCCAGCCTGTCGTCGAGAAGATGATTACCCTTGGCAAGAAGAAGGGTCTGGCCAACTACCGCAAGGCTCTGTCTTATATCACCAAGGAAGACGTCGCGCACAAGCTGTTCGAGGAGATCGCTCCGAAGTACGCTGAGCGCAACGGCGGCTACACCCGCGTGACCCGCATCGGGCCCCGCCGCGGCGACGCAGCCGAGATGGCCGTCATCGAATTGGTCTGATTCGGTCCCTGAAAAAGAGTATCCCCTTCGGCTTCAAACCGAGGGGGTTCTTTTTTGCGCTGGAAAAGGGCTGATTTATGGTGTAGAATAGAGAAAAGAGATCGGAGGCACACGGTATGGCTGAAAACAGGAAAAAGAAAAATCAGCAGAAGCTCCCATGGTGGCTGATGCCCGTGCTCTTATTGGCGGTGCTGGCCATCCGGTTCGGCGGGGAGGCGCTGGGGCGCGGCTTCCAGTGGTTATCCGATTCGCAGACCTCAGAATCGACCACCACAGCGCAGAAGATGCCGTCTGATGAGACGCTGACGGTGCGTTTTCTCGACGTCGGACAGGGAGACAGTATCCTGCTCTCCTGCGGAGAGGACACGATGCTCATTGATGGCGGGCCGGTCGAGGAGGGGCAGTTTCTGGTGTCCCGTCTGAACCGGCTGGACGTGACGGAGCTGACCTATGTGGTCAATACGCACCCGGACGAGGATCACTGCGGCGGACTGGCCGCCGTGCTGGCAAAATACCCGGCGGAGCACGTCTATTCCAGTGTCACAGAGTATACGACGAAGGTTTTCTCCAACGTGGTCAAGTATACGGAAGAGCAGGGCAGGCAGATCGAGGTGCCGCAGACCGGCACGCACTGGAGTCTCGGCAGCGCAGCGGTGACAGTCATCGGGCCGGTGCAGGAATATTCCGATCCCAATAACGGCAGCCTTGTCCTGCGCGTCGATTACGGCGGGACGAGCTTCCTGTTTACCGGCGATATGGAGCAGAAGGCCGAGGGGGATCTGCTGGAATCCGGCGCAGATGTGCACGCTGACGTTCTGAAGGCCGGTCACCACGGCAGCCCGACCAGCTCATCCGAGGCGTTCCTGACGGCTGTGCAGCCCTCTGTGGCGGTGATCAGCGTCGCAGCGGACAACGACTATGGTCATCCCGGCGCGGATGTGCTGGCGCGTCTGGAGGCGCTGAACGCGGAAATTTACCGTACCGATACACAGGGCGAGATCATCATCGTCTCCGACGGGGAAACGCTGTCCATCACAACAGACCCCACCAGCCGCGAACCGGCGGCCGGGAAGGACGCGCCGTTCGTCGGCAACCGCAATTCCATGATCGTCCACAGCGCAAGCTGCGCCAAGCTCCCCGGCGAGGAGAACCGCATTTACTTCAATTCCGCCGAAGAAGCGGAGGAATACGGCTACAAAAAGCACACGTGCATCAAATAACTGCCCTGTGTACTGCAAAGCAGCTTTCTTGATTACAACTGAAAAAGGGGCGCTTCCCGGGTGGGAAGCGCCTCTTTTGTGCAGGGAATTATTTCAGCGTGATGTTGACGCGGTAGGATGCGTCGTACATCCGGACGAGGATCGCGGCAGCTTCGCTGCGGACGATGGTGCTGGCCGGATGGAACGTGCCGGCGGCATCGGAGCCGGTGAGGATGCCTGCACGATAGAACGTGTAGATCTCATCGCCGTAGCTGTCCGTCGTCTTCACGTCGGGGATGCTGTTGTCTGCGACAGAGTTGATCGTCTTGTAGCTGCCTACAGCCTTGAAGAAGATGTGGACAAACTCGCTGCGGGAAACAGGCTTGGTCATCTGCTCGTAGCTGAGCTTCTGGTAGCTCTCGTCAAGGATGCCCTCGCGGACGCCGTAGTTGACGTAGGTTTCGTACCAGTAGCCTCTGCCGTTGGTCAGCGTGACCTTGCCGTCCTTGATCATCTGATGCAGCGCGGAAGCCAGCTTGATGGCTTCAGCGACGGTCAGCGTGCCCTTCGGCTGATAGGTCGTGGCAGTCACGCCATTGATCAGACCGTTCTCCCAGGCGCCCTTGACTGCGTCATAGAACCAGTCGCCCGTGGTCACGTCGGTGAACGGGAATCTGCCGGTCGTCGGGGTCTTCGTGGCGGGGATCAGTGCCGGGAGGATGGGATCGATCGGCTCGTTGATGAGCTTCCACTTTGCGGTCAGCGTCAGGTCGGACAGAACGGGCTTGCTGAAATCATAGAGCGTGCCGTCCAGATACCAGCCTTTGAACGTGTACAGACTGCGCGTGGGCTCGCCGGGGTTGGAGGCCGTCTCACCGCGGATAACCAGCTGCGATTCGACCGGCGTGCCGCCGTCAGAATCGAAGGAAACGGTATAGATCGGATCAAAGACTGCCGTCAGCGTCACGTCGGAAACAGCCGTGAAGGTGTAGTTCGCATCCGTGGAGACGATCTTGCCGTTCTGCATCCATGCGTAGAACTCCTCGCCCTCGGCAGGCTGCGCCTGTGCGGTGACCTCTTCGCCGGACCAGACCTCAACGACGTCCTTGGCAGCGAAGTCATCGGTGTAGGCTTCCTTAACAAGACCCTTATCTGCATTGTAGGACTGCAGCGTCACGGTGCAGTTGGTGAGCTCGCCGTCGGAAGCAGCGTCCAGATCAACAACGTATGCGGTGTAGTTGGTCGCATAATCGAACAGATAGAGAACTGCAATGCCGTTCGTGACGCTCGAAGCATCCAGCGTAACTGTGGACGCAGTGCCGGCAGCTTTCTCTGCAAAGATCGCGTCGTCTCTCGCAGTGAGATCGGGATAGGTGTCAAGCTCGACATAGGCCAGATACTGGTTGTCCTTGACCTTAACAGTCAGTTCCTTGGTATCCGGGTCATAGCTTGCCGTGAGTGCCTTCGGAGCCTCGGAGTCGACTGTGCAGACATAGTTCCACTCCAGATACTTCTTGCCCTGCGTCTTGAGCTTGCTGTAATCCGTGCCGCCGTTGGTCAGCACGCCGAGCTCGTCCGCGCCGTAGGCAATGTTGGCATAGTAGTTGACGTCGACCTTGGTGTCGTTCGGAACTGCGTTGCCGTCCAGATCGGTGCCGTCCCACAGGAACGAGCCGGTGGCTGACCAGCCGTTATCCGTGTCATAGATGGCCTTCGGCAGATATTCGGTGTTGTCCACATAGTAGACCTCGCCGGTTTCACGGTTGGAGACAACCATGATCAGGTGACGGGCATTGCGGAGCGTCATCGGCTGCATGAACAGCGTCCGCTCGAGCGCATATGCGGCATCCGGGCTGGAAACTGCGATTCTGTCCGCATCGAACGGAAGCCCCAGCTCCGAGTCGAACGGGTTCGTACCGGCCAGAGAGCTGCTGGTGATGGAGTTGCCTCTGATCGCAGCCAGATAGGCCAGATTCGGCCAGGTGTTGCAGGTGACGTCAGTGTTGTCGGTCATAACGTCGATCCAGTCAAGCTGTTCCATGACGGGAGCCTGTGCCCAGTCGCCATAGAAGCCCATGAACGTGCCATGGAAGCAGGCGGTCGGGTCATAGGTTGCAGCGGGACTCGTGAAGTTGATGTAGCCCTCGATGTACGCGCCGTTCGGATAGATGGCGTCGATATCGGCCATGAAATCATCCGTCAGCTGTACGTCAATCACGACTTCTGCCGTCTGGCCGGGGCCGATGACGAGAACGTCGTCTTTATAGTTAGTGGTAACAGTGACCTCGTCCTCTGTCAGACCGAGTGTCGTCAGTGCGTTGTAGTAGTTGCCTTCCTCATCTGCTGTGGGCGTATCGAAGCAGAACTTCCACGAAATGTTGAATTCCTTGCCGTCCTCTTCGAGATCCCAGCCCGGGAACTCGTTTCTCAGATCCTTGACGGTGTAGCGGATCTGGAAGTGGCCGTCCTTGGAGGGGTTGTCGCCGATGTTGGCGATCGGGTTGGTGATGTACGCCTTTGCACCACCGAGAACAAGCTGCTCGGCATGGAAAGCATCGACCAGACCAGCGCCCTGCTTTCTCGGACTGAAGGTGTAGTTGTTGGGAATAACCGTCTGCGCGGAGGACGCCAACAGAGCCTCTGCCATGTCAGCCAGTTCCTTCTTGCTCAGATCCTTGTACTTCGATTCGCTCTTCAGATAACTCAGGATGGTCGCAGTAACACCCGCGACATCCGGCGTCGCCATGGAGGTACCGGACATGACCTGATAACCGTCCGTCGTGCTGTTCTGTGCAGACAGAACGCTGCCGCCGACGCCGGAGATCTGCGGCTTGAGCGTCAGGGACGGGGTGGGGCCCCAGGAGCTGAAGGACGAAGACTGCCAGCCGGTGGGGTTGTCAACAGAGGCCATCTCCGCGAGGAATGTGACCTTCTGTTCCTTTGCGTTAAGCAGCTTGGATGCGTCCTCGCCGGAAACGGAAACAGCGGGAAGCTTCGTGCCGTCCAGCGCCATGTTGATGATGCCGGATTCGTTGTTGTAAACGATTGCAGCAGCTGCGCCGGCAGCGTCTGCGTTGTTGACCTTGTCAACGAAGGAAATGCTGCCGCGCTTGATGACTGCGACCTTGCCGGTAACGTCGATGCCCGCATAGTCGGACGTTTCGCCATTGCCGGGAACCAGGACAAAGTCATACGTCTTGCCAGCCAGCGTATTATAAGCGTTGACCGTATCGCTGTAGCCGATCTGTGCGCCGTCAACTTCAATCGCCGGAGAGGCGTACTTCGCGTTGTCAACAGACGCAACAGACAGGTTGCCGTCATAGGTGGACGGGGAACCGACAACGCCGTAGTCCGCATAGTCGGACGTGACATAGCCGGCAGGAACGCCGGTGATGCTCTCGCCGTCTGCCATGGAGCCTTCGTTGCCCGCTGCGATGCAGCAGATGACGCCCGCGTCGTCCAGCGTGGTGAAGATGCCGTTCAGGACTTTTTCCTCGCTGCCGTCATAGACGAAGCCGTTCTGTGCGCCGAGGGACATATTGATGACGTCCGCACCCAATGTGTAGGCGTCTTCAAGGGCTGCGAGATAAACGTCGCTGGAGGTGCCTCCCTTCGTTGCGTCGGAGGAGAAGACCTTCAGTGCAAGGATCTGTGCGCCGGGCGCGGAACCAGCAAATTCATAGCCGCCGTCATCCGACAGGACGCAGCCGGCTGCGATGCCGGAGACGTGCGTGCCGTGACCGCTGACGTCGTCGGTCGCGTCGTTGTCCTTGTCATAATAGTCATAGGAGAACGGAACCTTTGCCGACAGATATTTGCCGCGGCCAAGCTTTTCAATCGCGGCCTCGGCCTGTTCCTTGCTGATGGCAGCCTTGTTCAGCATACTGTCATACGCTGTGAACGCCTCGTGGCCCGGGGTGATGCCGGTATCGATGACCGCAATGACGGTGCCCTTGCCGGTGTCATAACCGCGAACCTTGGTGATGTTGGTCATGTCGTTGGCCGAATCCATGCTGGGCATGACGACGGGCTCGTCGTAATAGTTGGCCAGATAGACCTCCTTGACGCCTGCCGTGCTGGCCAGCTTCTCAAGGTCGCCGAACTTGACGTCTGCGGACATACCGTTGAGCAGGGTGGTATACTCGTACTTGACGTCATAGCTGACAGCCTTGGACTGGATCGCAGTCTTAATGCGGCTGTGCTGCGCCGTGAGGGTCTTCGACGCGGCTGCGACAGCGCGCTGCGTAGCGACGCCGGTGCTCTTCAGCGCTGCGGGGACAGCGCCTTCGCCCTCAAAAATAACGATCGCGCGGACGGTATCGTTGTCCGCGTAGGCCTCTTCACCATTCTGCAGCTTGAATTTGTTCTGCTGAATGGCGGTGCTCAGCTTGCTTGCATCCGGAGTCGTCGGGGTCAGCTTGACATTGTATGCCGAAGAGGCCGAAGCCATCGGAACCATGCCAAGAACCATGACGAGCGCCAGCAGCAGACTCAGCACGCGGCATCTTGTTTTCTTGCTCATGAAAGTTTCTCCTTCCTTGTCGTTCATTTGTGTCTGAAGTCCGGCGATCAGCCGCTCTCCACCACAATATGTTGTAGCCATTATAATCCGGAGCAACCGAATTTTCAATACTCTTCGCTTACAATTCAGCAATTTCTCCCAAAAATGTTTTTCCATAAACTGCCTTGCGGCAGCTTTACAGAAGCCTGCGCGCTGAACCGCGATCTGAAGCGCTTCTTCGATGAAACCGGTACGGAATACCCGGTGTGGAAGCAGCTTGAGCAGGACGCCGGGAAATACCTGATACCTTAAGACCGTTCCAGCCGTTGCCCGTTCAAAACGGCCTCTGTGAGCGTATCGCCCGCGTAGACCAGCTTCAGCGAGAAAAACGGCACGTGCTCGTCCATGAGCCGCAGGAAGATCCGGTCGCCCTCCCACTGCTGCAGGGCGGCGAGCTTCCGCTTGTCGATCCAGGCCAGCTCACCCTCGTCGCAGTCCTTCGGCGTGCCGGTGAAGCCCGTGGCGTGGAACAGGTGCATATACTCGGTCGGCCAGATATCGGAGACGAAGGTCACAAGCCCGCAGTAGCGGTACTGCGTGAGCGTCAGCCCCGTTTCCTCCAGCACCTCGCGGCAGACGCAGTCCTCCGGGCTTTCCCGGTCCTCAAATTTTCCGCCGACGCCGATCCATTTGTCGTGATTTTCGTCGTGCTCCTTTTTTACGCGGTGGAGCATCAGATACTGTCCATCGCGCTCAAGATAGCAGAGCGTCGTCTGCTTCATGCGCCATCCCTCCCATGTGTATGCTTTCTCTATTGTATCAGGGGCTGGGGAAAAAGTAAACGGGGGGAGCTGGTTTGTGCGTTCTGCCGTGTTTCTGCGTAAAATTTCAGCAAAAGCGACAAATGACTTTACCGGGGTGATCTGATATAATATCTGTATCTTAGTCGTGGTGTACCAATCCACACTTATGGTGCCCTGCGGCAATAATAAGGAGGATTTTTTATCCGGGAGGCTCCCGGTGCGGCATTGTGGAGACATGCCGCAATGCGTCCGCCAAGCCCGGCGGCCGTGAGAATGCGGTGCGGAGGCAGCGCAGTCAGAGTCCAAACAGTATGGCAGAAGTAAAACTCGTAAACGTCAAGAAAATCTACCCGTTCGTCAGTGGCGAAGAAAAGAAGAGCAAGAAAAAGAAGAAGGGCGAAGAGCCTGCCGAGGAGAAGAAGGTCAACCTTCAGATCACCGACAAGGGCGTCGTCGCCGTGCAGGAGTTCAACCTCGACATCGCCGATAAGGAATTCATCGTTCTCGTCGGCCCGTCCGGCTGCGGCAAGTCCACGACGCTGCGCATGGTCGCAGGTCTGGAAGAGATCTCCGAGGGCGAGCTGTACATCGACGGCAAGCTCATGAACGACGTGGCCCCGAAGGACCGCGACATCGCCATGGTCTTCCAGAACTACGCTCTGTATCCCCACATGACCGTTTATGATAACATGGCCTTCTCCCTGAAGCTGAAGAAGACCCCGAAGGCGGAGATCGACCGCAAGGTCCGTGAGGCCGCCGAGATCCTCGATATCACCCAGTACCTCAACCGTAAGCCGAAGGCTCTGTCCGGCGGCCAGCGCCAGCGTGTCGCCATCGGCCGCGCCATCGTCCGGAACCCGAAGGTCTTCCTGATGGACGAGCCGCTGTCCAACCTCGACGCCAAGCTGCGTAACCAGATGCGCGCTGAGATCATCAAGCTGCGCGAGAAGATCGACACCACCTTCATCTACGTCACCCACGACCAGGTCGAGGCCATGACCCTGGGCGACCGCATCGTCATCATGCGCGACGGCTTCATCCAGCAGATCGGCACCCCGCAGGAGGTCTTCAACCATCCGGCAAACCTCTTCGTCGCCGGCTTCATCGGCACGCCGCAGATGAACTTCTTTGACGCAACGCTGTCCAAGAAGGGCGACAAGTACGTCGCGACCGTGCAGGGCAAGGACTTCGAGCTGCCCGCCGACAAGCAGGAAGCGCTCAAGAAGATGGACAAGGTGCCCGTCGACATCATCGCCGGCGTCCGCCCCGTTCATATCCACCTGTCTCAGGACGGCATCGACGCCATGGTCGACGTCTCCGAGCTGATGGGCTCCGAGCTGCATCTGCACGTCAACTCCAACGGCAAGGACGTCGTCATCGTCGTCCCGACGACCGACATCGACCTCGACGCTGTCCACGGCAGCCACAAGCCCGTGAAGTACAGCTTCAAGCCCGAGCTGATGCACTTCTTCGACAAGGAAACCGAGAAGAACCTGTTCTGATCCCCAAAATACAAAACGCGCCCGCCGGAAAAGGCGAACACGCATAAGGACAACAACGAAATACCGCTCAGAGCAAAGGAAGTCCTTCCGGGAAACCGGAAGGACTTCTCTTCGTTCAAAAGTCTGCTGGTTTACACCCTAGGCCTGAGGATGCAGGATAGGGGGGTATACAAAGAGGGATGTTCCATGAAAAAGGTCTGCGTTTCCATGTTTCTGATCATACTGCTGCTGGCGGCCATTGTGCCAGTCAGCGCCGCTGGGACGCTGCGGTGACGTGCGCGCAGCTGGCGGTGATTTTGAACGGACTGCTGGGGCGGACGCTGTCGCCGCTCGACGATCTTCAGCTCGGAAGGCCGATTTTTGACGACAACCGTGACGCGCAGGTGTGATATTTCCTTCTTATTCTGGAGGCGGCCGTGGCCCACGCCACCGCCGATGCCGTGGAGCATGAACGCTGGGTGGGGCTGGGTTGAAGGGTGCGCAGAGCACCGATTGCACAAAGACGCGGTGCGGAGAGGGCGCATGGTTTTGTGAAAATGTCGAATCTTGGACTGTGTGCTTGACAAGCGGTGGGAATCGTGCTTTAATGGCCGCAAGTATTGATAACCACGAAATACGATGACGGAATTATGGCCCTGTTGGAGCGTCTCAGAGAACCGGCGGCTGGTGTGAGCCGGTACCGAAGACAGCGGTCAGTCTGCTTCCCGAGTAGGCCCTGCGAACGGCGACAAGTAGCATGGCCCGTTTGGCCTCGTTACCGGCTATGGGCTTGTCAGAGTCCGAGAGTGATCGTCCGCCGTGAGGCGGGGGATAAGCAGGGTGGTACCGCGAAGCTATTTCGTCCCTGAAGCCAGTTGGCTTCAGGGACTTTTTGTTTTCCGAAAAAAGGAGGAACCTATGATGAAACACATTTCCGTGACAGATACCACGATCCGCCAGGCGGGCAAGGCCGCGGGCTATACGCTCTCGTTCCGCGAGAAGATCGAGCTTGCCAAGCTCCTCGACCGGCTGGGCGTGAGCGTCATTGAGCTGCACGCGGTCGAAAACCCAAAGATCGACAGTCTGCTCATCAAATCCGTCGCCTCTGCGGTGAAGGAAAGCGCCGTATGCGTGCCGGTCGCGCTGGATCCGGCGAGCGTTTCGCTGGTCTGGGCCGCGCTCAGGGAGGCAAAGCACCCGCGCATCCAGGTCCCCGCGCCGGTCAGCGCCGTGCAGATGGAATACCTCGCGGGCAAAAAGCCCGCCGCCATGCTCGAGGCGATCCGCCAGACCGTCGCGGCGGCGCGGGCGGTCTGCGAGGACGTGGAATTCCTCGCGGACGACGCCACGCGCGCCGATCCCGCCTTCCTCGCTGAGGCGCTGCAGACCGCGATCGCGGCCGGTGCGGCCGGCGTGACCGTCTGCGACGCAGCGGGGAGCATGCTGCCGGACGCGTTCGGCCGCTTCGTGCGCGGGATCTATGAAGCTGTGCCGCAGACGAAGGACGTGCGCTTCGGCGTGAGCTGCTCGGACGCGCTGTCGATGGCGGACGCGTGCGCCGTGAGCGCCATCGCCGCCGGGGCCGGCGAGATCAAGGCCGCGGCCTACTGCGTCGACACTGCGAACCTCGCGCACATGGCGAAGCTGCTGGCAGCCAAGGCCCAGGACTTCGGCGTCGTCAGCACGCTGCAGTTCACGCAGATGAACCGCCTGCTGTCACAGGTCGCCTGGATGTGTCAGACGGGCCGCAGCCAGCTCTCGCCGTTTGACAACGGCGTGCAGACCTCCTCCGGCGCAGTTTTGACCGTGCATGACACGCAGGAGGCCGTCATGAAGATGGCCGCTGCCCTCGGCTACGATCTTTCGGAGGAGGACGGGGCGAAGGTTTACGAGGCCTTCTGCCGCATCGCGGCGAAGAAGCAGACCGTGGGCGAGAAGGAGCTCGACGCCATCATCGCCTCCGCTGCGCTGCAGGTGCCGCCGACGTACCGGCTAGAAAGCTACGTCATCAACACCGGCAATACCATCAGCGCTTCGGCGCAGATGAAGCTCACGAAAAACGGCCAGACGCTCTCGGGCGTGAGCCTGGGCGACGGCCCGGTCGACGCGGCCTTCCTGGCCATCGAATCGATCCTCGGCCGCCATTACGAGCTGGATGATTTCCAGATCCAGGCCGTCACCGAGGGCCGCGAGGCCATGGGCGAGTCGGTCGTCAAGCTCCGCAGCGGCGGCAAGCTCTATTCCGGCCGCGGCATCTCGACCGATATCATCGGCGCGTCCGTGCACGCGTATCTCAACGCCATCAACAAGATCGTCTACGAAGAAGCGGCGAACGCCTGAGGAGGAAGCAGCACATGAATGTATCGTTTTCCACACGCGGCTGGCAGCAGATCCCCTGGGAGCAGCAGGTGCAGATGGCCGAGACCATGCGCTTCGGCGGCGTCGAGCTCTATAACGTCCACAAAACGCCGGAGCTGACCGGCCGCGGCGGCCCGCTGCACCGCTATACCGCCGCCGCGACGGTGCGGGAGCTCTGGCAGAAGGGCCTGTGCATCCCGTGCTTCGATACCGCCTGCGACATCGCGGGCGAGGACTGCACCGAGACCGTGACAGCCCTCATGCAGCTGGCGCACGACGTGCAGTGTCCGTATGTCTCCGTGACTGCGCAGCGCGATGACGACGCGCGGATCTCCGCCGCACTCGAAGCGCTCCTCCCCGCCGCCGAGGCGCAGGGGATCACGATCCTGCTCAAGACCAGCGGCGTCTTTTCCGACACGGCCCGGCTGCGCACGCTGCTCGATGCGTTTGCCTGCGACCAGCTGGGCGCGCTCTGGGATATGCACCATCCCTACCGGGACCACGGCGAATCCGCCGACACGACCATCAAAAACCTCGGTGCCTACGTCCGCCACGTTCACCTGCGCGACTCGGACGACGACGGCAGCTATGACCTCATCGGCGAGGGAACGCTGCCCGTCGGCAGCATGATGCAGGCGCTGTCCTCCATCGACTATGACGGGTTCATCTCGCTCGAGTGGAAGCCGGAATGGATGCCCGACCTGACCGACCCGGAGGTCATCTTCCCACATTTCGTCAACTACATGCACCGCTTCGATTCCCCGCGCGGCAAGAAAAAGACGCTCTACGACAACGCCGCGCATACCGGCAAGTTCGTCTGGAAGAAAGACAGCCTCATCTCCGAGACCTTCCCGCAGGTGCTCGACCGGATGGTCGAGGAATTCCCGGACCAGTACGCGTTCAAATACACGACGCTCGACTACACGCGGACCTACGCGCAGTTCCGCGACGACGTGGACGATTTTGCCCGCGCGCTCGTCTCGCTCGGCGTGCGCCGGGGCAGCAAGGTCGCCATCTGGGCTACGAACGTGCCCGCGTGGTTCATCACCTTCTGGGCCGCGACGAAGATCGGCGCCGTGCTCGTCACGGTCAACACGGCGTATAAGATCCACGAGGCGGAATATCTGCTGCGGCAGTCCGACACGCACACGCTCGTCATGATCGACCACTGTCTGGACTCGAACTACCGTGAGATCATCCAGACCCTCTGCCCGGAGCTGGCCGACGCAAAGCCCGGCTCCGCCCTGCACTGCCGCAAGCTGCCGTTCCTGCGCAACGTCATCACCGTCGGCTTCCGGATGCCGGGCTGCCTGACCTTCGACGAGGCGATGGATCGGGCCAATATGGTCCCGCGCGAGCAGATTTTGCGCATGGCCGCGGGCGTGCGGCCGGACGACGTGTGCAACATGCAGTACACTTCCGGCACAACGGGCTTCCCGAAGGGCGTCATGCTGACGCACTACAACGTCGTCAACGACGGCAAATGCATCGGCGACCGGATGGATCTGTCCACGGCCGACCGGATGATGATCCAGGTGCCGATGTTCCACTGCTTCGGCATGGTGCTCTCCATGACCTCCTGCATGACGCACGGCGCGACGCTCTGCCCGATGCCGTATTTCTCGGCCAAGGTCTCGCTCGCCTGCATCAATCAGGAGCGCATCACCTGCTTCAACGGTGTGCCGACGATGTTCATCGCCATGTTCAACCATCCGGACTACAAAAAGACCGATTTTTCCTATATGCGCACCGGTATCATGGCCGGTTCCGGCTGCCCGCCGGAGCTCATGCGCCGGGCTGCCCAGCCGGACGAGATGCACATGACCGACATCGTCAGCGTCTACGGCCAGACCGAATCCGCCCCCGGCAGCACCATGAGCGCCTGCGGCGACCCGCTCGATCTGCGGTGCAACACGGTCGGCTACGCTTTCCCGCACATCGAGTGCAAGATCATCGACCCCGAGACCGGCGAGGAAGTGCCGGACGGCGTCAACGGCGAGTTCTGCTCGCGCGGCTACAACACCATGAAAGGCTACTACAAGATGCCCGAGGCCACGGCCGCCACCGTTGACAAGGAGGGCTGGCTGCACTCCGGCGATCTGGCCTGCCGGGACGAAAACGGCTGCTACCGCATCACCGGGCGGCTGAAGGACATGATCATCCGCGGCGGCGAGAACATCTACCCCAAGGAGATTGAGGAATTCATCTACACCCACCCGGCCGTCAAGGACGTACAGGTCATCGGCGTGCCGGACAAGAAATACGGCGAGGAGGCCATGGCCTGCATCATCCTCAAGGAGCCCGGCAGCGTGACCGTGGAGGAGATGCTGGACTATATCAAGGCCAGCATGGCACGGCACAAGGTGCCGAAATACATCGATTTTGTCGACGCATTCCCGATGAATGCAGCCGGAAAAATCCTGAAATACAAGATGCGCGAGGAGGCGACGGAGCGCTTCGGCCTGGAGGGCGCGGCCGGGATCGACACGGCGCAGACCGCCGAGCAGGTGAAGCGGTAAGCACTGATAGCCGGTATTAGTAAAATTTATACTTGACAGCCTGCAAAGACTGTGTTAAATTTGGGGCAAGTTCAAATCAAAAAAAAGCTGTGACGAAGACGGTCGGACGGACTGCTTTCAGAGAGCCGGTGGTTGGTGCAAACCGGCAGCACGAACTCCTGTGACCTATCACTTCCGAGCTGGAGGCCCGAACACCATTCGCAAGTAGACGCCTCTCGTCCGCCCACGTTACGGGATAGGGCTTGTCAGAGCCTGAAGCGGCAGTTCTCAGAGCTGCAATTTGAGTGGTACCACGGGTATTGTGATTCACAAACTCGCCTCAAAGATTCTTAGGAATCCTTGAGGCGAGTTTTTTCGTTCGAAGTAACTTACACAGTTTAACACAGGAGGAACCCACTATGATGATGCAAACCAAGAAGCCGGCTGCCAACCCGCTGATGGAGATCGCAGAGCGAATCCGCGAGATGCGCGAGATCGTCGGCTACAGCGAAGCGGAGATGGCCGAGAAGACCGAGGTCAGCGTCGAGCAGTATCACAGCTATGAGCAGGGCACGGTCGATTTCCCGTTTACGTTCATGCACAAGTGCGCGCTGGCGTTCGGCGTGGAGCTGACGGATCTGCTCGAAGGCCAGAGCGCCAAGCTCTCGAGCTACACGGTGACGCGCCGGGGCATGGGTCCGGTGACGGCCAGCGAGGACGGCATCACCATTCAGAATATGGCGGCAATGTTCCGGCAGAAGCTGGCGACGCCGTATTGGGTCACCTATCAGTATTCCAAGGAGCTGCAGAGCCAGCCGATCCACACCACGACGCATGCCGGACAGGAATTTGACCTCGTCGTGAAGGGGACGCTCCGTGTGCGTGTCGGCGAGCACGAGGAAGTCCTCCACGAGGGCGACAGCATCTTCTACAAGAGCTCCACGCCGCACGGCATGATCGCCGTGGATGGGCAGGACTGTGTATTCCTCGCAATGATCATGGCGAGCAGCGAAAAGGAGCAGGACCTGTCCGTGCGGACACGGGCGTTGGAGGAGACGCCGGAGCAGCAGCTGCTCTGCGACCAGTTTGTCCACGGGGTGGAAAAGGAAGACGGCTCGCTGGAGCGGCTGGAGTTCCGCAACGAGGACAAGTTCAACTTTGCATTCGACATTGTGGACGGCCTCGCACGGCGTGAGCCGGACAAGCTCGCGATGGTGCATATCGCAAACGACAGGACTGAGCGGCGGTTCACGTTCAAGGACATGAAGGACGCTTCGAGTCAGGCGGCGAACTATTTCACGTCACTCGGCGTGAAGCGCGGCGACCGCGTGATGCTGGTGCTCAAGCGGCACTATCAGTTCTGGTTTGCGATCCTCGGCCTGCATAAGCTGGGCGCGATCGCCATCCCGGCGACGAACCAGCTGATGGAGCATGATTTCACCTATCGCTTCAAGGCGGCGGGCGTGAGCGCGATCGTCTGTACGGCGGACGGCGACACGGCACATCAGGTCGACATCGCGGAGGCCGACGCGGGTGCGCATCTGACGAAGGTTCTCGTCGGCGGCAAGCGCGAGGGCTGGCACGACTTTGACGCGGAATACGGCCTGTTCTCCCGGCGCTACACGCGCAAGGACGACGCGCCCTGCGGCGACGATCCGATGCTCATGTTCTTCACGTCCGGCACGACCGGCTATCCGAAGATCGCCGTTCACAGCTACAAATATGCGCTGGGCCATTACGTTACGGCCCGGTACTGGCACTGGGTGCAGCCCGGCGGACTGCACTTCACGATCTCCGAGACCGGCTGGGGCAAGGCGCTCTGGGGCAAGCTGTATGGCCAGTGGCTGTGCGAGGGTGCGGTGTTCGTCTACGACTTTGATCGGTTCGACGCCGAGAAGATCCTGCCGATGTTCGCCAAATACAACATCACGACGTTCTGTGCGCCGCCCACGATGTACCGGATGCTGATCAAGCAGGATCTTTCCCGCTTCGACCTCAGCTCCATCCAGCACGCAACGACCGCGGGCGAGGCGCTGAACCCGGAGGTCTATTATCAGTTTGAAAAGGCGACGGGGCTGCAGATCGCCGAGGGCTTCGGCCAGACGGAGATGACGCTCGGCATTGCGAACCTCGTCGGCCAGCCGCTCAAGCCCGGCTCGATGGGCAAGCCCATCCCCGGCTACGGCATCGACCTTGTCAATCAGGACGGCACCCCGACTGCCGACGGCGACACGGGCGAGATCGTCATCCATACCGCGGGACGAGAGCACTTCTGCGGGCTGTTCCTCGGCTATTATCAGGACAAGGAGCGCACTGAGGCCGTCTGGCACGACGGACTCTACCACACCGGCGACCTCGCGTGGCGCGATGAGGACGGCTTCTACTGGTACGTTGGCCGCGCGGACGACGTCATCAAGTCCTCCGGCTACCGCATCGGGCCGTTCGAGATCGAAAACGTCATCATGGAGCTGCCGTATGTGCTCGAGTGCGGCGTGTCCGCTGCGCCGGACGAGGTGCGCGGGCAGGTCGTCAAGGCCAGCATCGTGCTCGTCAAGGGCACCGAGGGCACGGAGGAGCTGAAGAAGGAAATCCAGAACTACGTCAAGCAGCATACCGCGCCGTATAAGTATCCGAGAATTGTGGAGTTCAAAGAAGAGCTCCCGAAGACCATCAGCGGCAAGATCATCCGAAGCAAGCTCTGATGACCGGGATCTTTCGACGATGCGGCGATCAAACCGGACCGGCATACGCTCAATATGTGTTCTCTTGATTACGCTGGTTTGCCCCCATATGCAGCTCCGGCAGACAGGGATGATGACAACAGAAAACCACCGAAAATTTTTCTTGACAATTGCATACTTTTTCGTTATGATTCTTAACAACAATAAAGGCTACGACGGAGAGGGTTCCGCGCAAGTCCTGTTTCAGAGAGCCGGTGGATGGTGTGAACCGGTAACAGACGCGCAGAATTTGTAGCTCCCGAGCCGGAGAGAAGAACGCCCGTAATGGCAAGTAGACCTCTCCCGCGTCAGCTGCGTCAGTGCTTAGACTTTGCTGGAAGTCGATGAGTGGTATCTGCCGTGAGGCAGGTGCAATTTGAGTGGTACCGCGGGTATGCTGTATGCAGCCCGTCTCAAAGAATCATTTCTTTGAGACGGGCTTTTTGCATCCACGGAGGTAACACCATGAAAAAAACACTCACAGGGCTGGACTTCAAAATTCAGGAAATGGCGGGACGCATCCGAGAGCTGCGCGAGATCTCCGGCTTTTCGGCGCAGACGATGGCGCTGAAAACAGGCACGAGCGAAGAAGAATATCTTCGCTGTGAGGCCGGGCAGAGCGACCTCAACTTCGCTTTTCTCTACCGCTGCGCGCTGGCTTTTGGCGTTGACGTTACAGATCTCATCGAGGGCAGCAGCCCAAAGCTTCGATCCTACACGCTGACACGCGCGGGCAATGGACAGAAGATCGAGCAGGCCCATGAGATGATCTATTACAACATGGCCTCCGGCTTTCAGAACCGCATTGCAGACCCGCTGTTCGTTGAAAACAAATACTCTGATGAAGCATTCTATTCGGACATTGAGCTGACCAGCCACGTCGGGCAGGAATGTGATCTTGTCATTCGCGGCAGTATGAAAGTTCAGGTCGGCGGACATACCGAGCTTCTGCATGAAGGCGACTGCATCTACTATGACAGCTCCATTCCGCACGGCATGGTTGCTGCGGACGGTCAGGATTGCCTGTTCTATGCGATCGTGCTCCGCCCACAGGAGCCGAGCCTCCCGGAGGCCGGCGGCGACCGCGCTGCCATGATCGAGACGGCGCAGAGTCCGGATCCGGAGGCGCGCAGTTACACCCGCTTCGTCGATGCGCCCGAGGATGCAAACGGGAAACTGCAGTCCATCGCTTTCAAAAATGAGCAATCCTTCAATTTCGCATTTGACATTGTGGATGCGCTGGGCCGTGAAAAGCCTGAAAAGCTCGCCATGCTGCATGTGGCTCTGGATGGAACGGAGCGGCGGTTCACATTCAAGGACATGAAAGATGCTTCCAGCCAGGCCGCCAATTACTTTACCTCGCTCGGCATCCGACGCGGCGACCGCGTGATGCTCGTGCTCAAGCGGCATTACCAGTTCTGGTTTGCCATTCTGGGTCTGCACAAGATCGGCGCCATTGCGATTCCGGCTACCAATCAGCTTGTGGAGCATGATTTCTCTTACCGCTTCCAGGCAGCGGGCGTCAGTGCAGTTCTCTGCACGGCAGACGGCGATACTGCGTACCATGTCGACATTGCAGAGGCCGACACCGGGATGAAGTTGACAAAGATCATGGTTGGCGGCAGCCGGGAAGGCTGGCACGATTTCAATGCGGAATACGGCCTGTTTTCCCGCCGCTATACGCGCAGGGACGACGCGCCCTGCGGCGACGAGCCAATGCTCATGTTCTTTACCTCCGGTACGTCCGGATACCCGAAAATTGCAGCACACAACTATAAATATCCGCTTGGACATTTTATCACTGCAAAATACTGGCATCAGGTCAACCCGGACGGGCTGCACCTGACCATCTCCGACACCGGCTGGGCCAAGAGCCTCTGGGGAAAGCTCTACGGTCAGTGGCTGTGTGAGGCGGCTGTGTTTGTTTATGATTTCGACCGCTTTGATGCAGAAAAAATTCTGCCGATGTTTGCGAAGTATCAGATCACGACATTCTGTGCGCCGCCCACGATGTACCGTATGCTGATCAAGCAGGACCTGTCCCGATTTGATCTTTCTTCTATTCAGCATGCGTCTATCGCCGGTGAAGCGCTCAATCCTGAGGTCTTCCGCCAATTTGAAAAGGCGACCGGCATGCGCATCATGGAGGGCTTTGGGCAGTCTGAATCGACGCTCATCATCGGCAATCTGGCTGGCGACAGCCATAAGATCGGCTCTATGGGCAAGCCTGTCCCACTCTACGATGTGCATCTGCTGGACAGCAGCGGGCATGAAGCGGAGGCCGGCGACACGGGGGAGATCTGCATCAACATTCAAAACGGCATTCCCTGCGGACTTGCCTACGAATACTACAACAGCCCGGAGGTCACGGCAAAAACGTGGCACGATGGCTTCTACCACACGGGCGACCTCGCATGGCGCGATGAGGACGGCTTCTACTGGTATGTCGGCCGTGCGGATGACGTCATTAAATCGTCTGGCTACCGCATTGGACCGTTTGAAATCGAAAATGTCATCATGGAGCTGCCGTATGTGCTCGAATGCGGTGTGTCTGCCGCCCCGGATGAGATCCGCGGGCAGGTCGTCAAGGCCAGCATCGTACTGGTCAAGGGCACCGAGGGCACGGACGCGCTGAAAAAAGAAATTCAGACCTATGTCAAGACGCATACTGCGCCGTACAAATATCCCCGTATTGTGGAATTCCGCGAAGCGCTTCCAAAGACCACCAGCGGAAAAATCATCAGAAGCAAGCTCTGAAGGAGGAGTCGGCCATGACACACAAACGCCTAACTCTTTTTGCCGGACATTACGGCAGTGGAAAGACGAATATCGCGCTGAATTATGCGCGGTGGCTCCGGCGAAAAGGCGAAGCCGTGACTGTGGCCGATCTTGACATTGTAAATCCCTATTTCCGGACGAAGGATTCAGAAGAAGATCTGAAAAAAGAGGGGATCGGACTGATCGTCTCACCGTTTGCAAATTCGAATCTTGATGTTCCGGCCATGCCGAAGGAGACCTACGCGCTGATTGCGGAGCGGGGAGAATGCGGCGTGCTGGACATCGGCGGAGACGACCGCGGAGCGCTGGCACTGGGGCGCTATGTTCCGGAGATCCGGGCGGAGGGTGATTATGAGATGCTGTTCGTCATCAACCGGGCCCGGCCGCTGACAAGGACGGTAGCGGATACGATTCTTGTGCTGCGGGAAATCGAGGCCGCCTGTGGGCTGCCGTTCACGGCAGTCGTCAACAATACGAATCTCGGGCAGGCGACGGCGGCGGAAGATGTGCTGTCAAGCATGCCCTATGCGGAAGCGGTCGCCGCGCGGGCAGGGCTGCCGCTCAAGATGACCTGCTGCGCTGCACGGCTCTGCGACACGCTGCGCGGGAGCATTCCAAACCTGTTCCCGATGGAGATCCAGAAGCTATATTACCAATTACGATAAATGGAGGAACAAGATGGCAAAACTGATATTTCAGGAAGAACTCTGCAAGGGCTGCGGCCTGTGCGTGAACGCCTGTCCGAAGGGGCTGCTGGCGCTTTCGAAGACGCGGCTGAATCAAAAGGGACATGCACCCGTGGAGCTGACGGAGCCGGACAAGTGCGTCGGCTGTGCGTTCTGCGCGACGATGTGTCCCGACTGTGTCATTACGGTAGAAAAGTAAGGAGGGCGGGAAGATGCAGGAAAAAGTATTGATGAAGGGCAACGAGGCCATCGCGGAGGCCGCGATCCTCGCCGGGTGCCGCCACTATCTGGGCTATCCCATCACGCCGCAGACCGAGGTCGCGGCCTATATGGCGAAGAAAATGCCGAAGATCGGCGGGACGTTTTTGCAGGCCGAGAGCGAGATCGCGGCCATCAACATGGTTTACGGCGTGGCCGCGACGGGCAAGCGGGCGATGACCTCGTCCTCCAGCCCCGGTATCGCGCTCAAGTGCGAGGGCATTTCGTACCTGGCGGGCGCAGATCTGCCCGCAGTCATTGTCAATGTGCAGCGCGGCGGGCCCGGCCTCGGCGGCATTCAGCCATCGCAGTCCGACTACTTCCTCGCGACGCGCGGACCCGGCCACGGCGACTTCCATGTGCTGGTACTGGCTCCGGCGTCGGTTCAGGAGATGGCCGACCTGACCGGAAAGGCGTTTGACCTTGCGGAAAAATACCGGATGCCGGCAATGCTGCTGGCTGACGGCACGATGGGTCAGATGATGGAGCCCGTGCAGCTGCCGGAGCCGCGTGACCCGGACACAACTGAAAAGGATTGGGCCGTCACTGGAACGAAGTGCCAGCGGAAGCATCACGTTGTCAACTCTCTCTACCTCAGCCCGGCGGAGCTCGAGCGGCTGAACATCGAGCGCTTCGAGCGATACGCCGAGATCGAGAAGAATGAGTGTATGTGGGAAGCGTTCATGATGGAGGACGCCGAGGTCTGCATCGTGTCCTGCGGTATTACCGCGCGCGTGTCACGCAACGCGATCGTCGAAGCGCGCAAGCAGGGCATCAAGGCCGGCATGATCCGGCCGATCACGCTCTGGCCGTTCCCGAAGGCACCGCTGCGCAAGGCCGCTGATCAGGTGAAGCGGTTCGTTTGCGTGGAGCTCAACATGGGCCAGATGCGCGAGGATGTGCAGCTGGCGGTAGCGTGCAAAAAGCCGGTCGACCTTTGCTTCCGCGTGGGCGGCATGATCCCGTCGCCGGATGAGGTGCTGGACGCGATCCGTAAGGCAAACGAAGGAGGGAACGACTGATGGCTGTTGTATTTGAAAAACCGAAGGCGCTGACCGACGCTGTATTCCACTACTGCCCCGGCTGCACGCATGGCATCATCCATCGGCTCGTCGCCGAGGCGATCTACACGCTCGGCATCGAGGGCCGGACGATCGGCATTGCGCCGGTCGGCTGTTCCGTACTGGCCTATGACTACTTTACCTGTGACATGGTCGAGGCGTCGCATGGACGTGCGCCCGCAGTCGCGACGGGTGTGAAGCGGTCGCTGCCGGACAACATCGTCTTCACCTATCAGGGCGACGGCGACCTCGCGTCCATCGGCCTCTGCGAGACCGTCTCCGCCGCGGCGCGCGGCGAAAATATCACGGTCATCTTTGTCAACAATGCGATTTATGGCATGACGGGCGGCCAGATGGCCCCGACCTCTCTGCCCGGCCAGATCACACAGACGTCGCCCTATGGACGCGACGTTAACACCTGCGGCTGGCCGATCCGGATCTGCGAGATGCTCGCGACGCTGGAGGCCCCGGCGTATCTCGAGCGCGTGACCGTGAACAATGTGAAAAACGTGAAAAACGCAAAAAAAGCGATCGAAAAGGCGTTCCGTTATCAGGTGGAGGGCAAGGGCTTCTCACTGATCGAGGTGCTGTCGGCCTGTCCGACGAACTGGGGCCTGACGCCGCAGAAGGCGCTGGAGTGGATCGACGAGAAGATGATCCCGTACTATCCGCTGGGTGTCTACCGAGACAAGGAGGGCTGAGAGATGGCAGATCATCAAATCGTGATTGCGGGCTTCGGCGGACAGGGATTGCTGTTCTCCGGAAAGGTTCTGGCCTACGCGGGCCTCATCGAAGGGCGGGAGCTCAGCTGGCTGCCGTCCTATGGCCCGGAGATGCGCGGCGGCACGGCGAACTGCAACGTCATTCTGTCGGACGCCCCGGTCGGCTCGCCGATCGTAAACACGCCGAACGTGCTCATGGTTATGAACAACCCTTCGCTCGATAAATATGAAAACGCCGTGCAGCCGGGCGGGAAAATTTTCCTCGACTCCACGCTCATCGCCCGCAAGGTTATGCGCACGGATGTGGAGGCATATTACGTCCCGGCCACGAAGATGGCAATGGACATGGGAATGCCGACGCTTGCCAACATGATCCTGCTCGGCGCGCTGATCGCGAAGACCGGGTGTGTCCGGGAGGAGAGCCTCGCGGACGCGCTGCACAAGGTCATCCCGGCGCGCAAGGCCGACCTTTTCGACCTCAACATGCAAGCGCTTCAGGCTGGGAAGGAGTTCGCCGGATGAAGACCGCCTGCATCCAGATGGACATGCTCTTCGCGCAGCCGGAGGAGAACTTCGCGAAAGCGAAGCGGCTCATCCGCGAAGCGATGGCGAGCGGACCGGACGTGGTTGTCCTGCCGGAAACATGGAACACCGGGTTTTTCCCGAAAGAGCGTCTTTCCGAACTGGCCGAGCGGGACTGTGCGCGGGTGAAACGCGAACTCGGCGGGCTGGCTGCGGAGCTTGGCGTGAATCTTGTGGCGGGCAGCGTCGCGAATGTGCGCGGCGGAAAGGTCTATAACACGGCGTGCGTCTTTGACCGCGCGGGGAACTGCGTCGCAGAGTATGATAAGACGCACCTGTTTACGCCGATGGGCGAGCATGCGTATTTCACGCCCGGCGATCATCTCTGCCGCTTCCGGCTCGACGGACACGACTGCGGCCTTGTAATCTGTTACGACATCCGCTTCCCGGAGCTGACGCGGACACTCGCCGTGCAGGGGATGGACATGCTCTTCGTCGTGAGCCAGTGGCCAGCGGCGCGCATCGGACATCTGCGGGCGCTGACGGTCGCGCGGGCGATTGAGAATCAGGCGTTCGTCATCTGCTGCAATTCCTGCGGCGACGCGGGCGAGACACATTACGGCGGATTTTCCGCAGTCATCGACCCGTGGGGCGAGACGCTGGCGCTTGCCGGGGAGACGGAGCAGATCCTGACCGCAGAATGCGAACTGGATGTGCTGGATGGAATCCGGAGCTCCATCAATGTCTTTCGCGACCGGAGGGCGGAGCTCTATCGGGTCTGATCGATGCTCCACCCCTACAAACAGCTTTTATATGTACTATGAACATCAGGAGGAATGAAAAATGGAATACAACTTCCCTGTGATAAGGACTACGCACCCCAAGCCCCGTCCTGCCGACGAGACGAAGCTGGGCTTTGCAAAATACTTCACCGACCACATGTTCGTCATGGACTATGACGAAGGACAGGGCTGGCACGACGGGCGCGTTGTGCCGCACGAGCCGTTCCTCATCGAGCCGGCGTCCTGCGTGCTGCACTACGCACAGATGATGTTTGAGGGCATGAAGGCCTACCGCACGCCGGACGGCGGCGTCCAGATTTTCCGGCCGGACATGAACATCAAGCGTATGGCCCGCACGAATGAGCGCATGTGCATCCCGGAGCTGCCGGGAGACCTGTTCCTCGCGGCGGTCAAGGCTGTGATTGAGGCGGATCGCGACTGGATTCCCTCCGCGCCGGGCACTGCGATGTATATCCGGCCGTTCATCTTCGGCGATGAGGTCTCGTTCTCGGTTCTGCCGGCCAAGCACTACAAATTTATGATCATCCTCAGCCCGACGGGCTCCTACTACGCGGCAAACGACGGCGGCCTGGCCACGACGCGCATCTATGTGCAGGACAAATACATCCGCGCGGCGCACGGTGGCACGGGCTATGCCAAGGTTGGCGGCAACTACGGCGGCGGCATGCGCGCCAGTCAGGACGCGATGAAATATAACTGCAAGGATGTGCTGTGGCTCGACGCGGCGGAGCATAAGTATGTCGAGGAGATCGGCACGTCGAACGCCTTCTTCCGCATCGCGGACGAAGTTATCACCGCGCCGCTCGATTCCGGCACGATCCTGCCCGGCATCACGCGCGATTCTGTCATCCAGCTGCTGAAAAAGTGGGGCGTGAAGGTCTCGGAGCGGAAGCTCTCGATCGACGAGGTCGTTGCCGCGTCGAAGGACGGCAGCCTGCAGGAGATCTTCGCCAGCGGCACCGCAGCGGTCATCTCGCCGATCGGCTGGCTCAATGTGATGGGCACGGATGTTCAGGTCGCGGATGGGACGGTCGGTCCTGTGGCGCAGAAGCTCTATGATACGCTCTACGGCATGCAAACCGGGAAGGTTGCCGATGATATGGGCTGGACGTATCGGCTCCTGTAAGCGCTTTTCCTGACAAGCCCTGCAGAATACGTTACAATATCCCCAAGGAATTCAGACGAAAGGACGGTGCGCAGCATGAATATCGGTATGGTTATGATGATGTGCAAGACCGTCTTTGGCTTGTTCTGAGAGCTGCTCGAACAAATTTCCAAAGGCGGTCATGGGTGCGTTGCCCATGACCGCCTTTCTTTGTCTGACTGTGAAAAAATGAGGAGGAACCCCGATACCGATCAAAATACCGAACGGATTGCCGGCGAAAACATCTTCGTGAAGGAGGAGACGCGCACCGTGACACAGGACATCCGACCGCTGCAGATTCTGGTTTTGAACCCTGATGCCGACGAAGATCGAAACGAAGACATACGTCTATTCCACGTTTCACATCTGCTGGGGCGCACAGGCGGGACTCTATCCTGAACCATTCCCAGCGATACGCCAATGGAAAACCCGGCTGGTGCCTGAAACACCAGCCGGGTATCCCCCGCCAACATTGTTACCCCTGTCAGGGGGCAGCAAAAACCGGCGGGCGTTTTTTCTGTCATGCACCGGCGCGTCAAAACAGCCGTACAAGCAGCTGCGAGACGAGAACGACGGCGATCAGGGCGATGGGGTAGGTCGCGGCGTAGGCGGAGGCGACGTTGCTCGTGCCTGCGACATGGATGAGCGTGCCGAGGGCGGGCGTGGAGGTCATGCCGCCGGTGATGGAGCCGAGAATGTTCAGCAGGTTCATCTTCAGCACGTGCTTTGCCACGATATAGCCCACGACCATCGGCAGAAGCGTCATGAAAATGCCGTAGACGAAATAGATGGGCTTGAAATACCGCACGAAGCTCATGCCGCCGGAAACGCCTGCGCCGATGAGGAAGACCATGAGGCCAAGCTCCCGGAACGTTTCGAGCACCTTCTTGCTCGGCATGAGATCGGCGCGGCCGATGTGGCCGAAGTGGCCGAACACCAGCGAGACGAGCAGCGCGCCGCCCGTTGTGGTGAGCGAGAAGAAGTTGAAGAACTTCACCGAGCCAAGCAGAATGCCAAACACGGCGGCGACGGCGAAGGGCGTGAAGCCGAAATCGTCAAATTCCAGCAGCTTGCCCTTGAATTTAGCGACATCGCCTGTCTCTACGTGTGTAATTTTTCTGCGCTCCTCGTCCAGATCCGCATGGACGACGCGCGGCATCAGCTGCACGAACAGCACAACGCCGATGACGCCGAACAGATACGCAATGCCGTAGCCGACCGTGACCGCGTCCTGATACTGGGCTGCAACAGCCTCTTTGGTTGCCGAGAACGCCGGAGTCGAGGTCAGACTGCCCGCGAGCAGGCCGGAGATCATAGCCGTAAGCTGGTTCGGGTCGTAGCCCGGCTGCCCGGCTTCAATCGCACGGCCGACGAGCAGACACAAAACTGCCGTAATGCCGCCGGAAAGAATGATCACGACGCCGAGCAGCACATAGGACTTGAAATTGTGCTTCATGTTCTTGAAGAAGTTCGGGCCCGCGATAAAGCCGACCGAGGTCACGAAGAACACAAGGCCCAGATTTTCGATGATCTTCAGCGCCTGCGAGGCGTAGTTGATCTCTTCAATGACAAATTTGGAATTGAAGTGCGTTCCGGAGAACGCGCCGTAAATCAGCGCGATCACGAAAACGCCCGCCGTGCCGAGGCTGATGCCCTTAATGGTGATGCGCCCGAGCAGATACCCGACTGCCGCGATTCCGAATACGGAAAGCATCAGAAAATTCGCGGCATTGATGGTTGCACTCATCTCATTTCTCCTCTATTTCTCCTTATTTTTCTGCGGGATGGATTTTTCTGGCGTAGTCCGGCAGCAGCTGCGGGGAAAGGCGGTGATCCGCCACACCGGCCTGCTGCTTTTCGGCCTCAAACGCGGCCACGTGGTCCAGCGTCAGTGTGCCGACGGATACGGACTTCGCCTTCTCGGCGGCGTGCTGACCCGCGTTGCGGCCAAAAACGATGACGTCGAGCAGGCTGTTGCCCATCAGGCGGTTGCGCCCGTGGATGCCGCCCACGACCTCGCCTGCGGCAAACAGGTTTTCCACATCCGTCTGGCCGTCTGCCGTGATGTGCAGACCGCCGTTTTGATAGTGCAGCGTCGGATAAACCAAAATCGGCTCTTTCCGGATATCAATGCCGTGTTTTGCGAACATGCGCATCATGGCCGGGATGCGCTTTTCAATCGTGCCCGCGCCGTTTTTCAGCTCGATCATCGGCGTGTCGAGCCAGACGGCCTGCCCGGCGGGAGTCTTGACGCCCTTACCGCGCTCGGTGCATTCACGGATGATGGAGGCAGCGGCCACGTCGCGCGTTTCGAGCGGGTTCATGAAGACCTCGCCGTCCGCGTTCACAAGCATTGCGCCGACAGAGCGCACCTTTTCCGTAACCAGCGCGCCGTAGATCTGCGCGGGATAGGCCGCGCCTGTGGGGTGGTACTGAAGTGTATCGGGATAAAGCAGCTTCGCGCCCGCGCGGTAGCCGAGCACAAGGCCGTCGGCGGTCGCGCCGTAGTGGTTCGAGGTGGGGAAGCCCTGATAGTGGAGCCGCCCTGCGCCGCCGGTGGCGAGAATGACGGTCTTCGCCTTCGCGACCAGCAGCTCCTTCGTCTCCATGTTCAGCAGGATCGCGCCCGCGCAGCGGCCGTTTTCGTCCTTGATAAGCTCCACGGCGGAGGTAAAGTCGACGACGGGAATGCCGCGGTTGAGGACTTCGTCGCGCAGCGTGCGCATGATCTCCGCGCCGGAATAGTCCTTGGCTGCGTGCATACGCTTGCGGGACGTGCCGCCGCCGTGGGTGGTGATCATGGTGCCGTCGGGCGCTTTGTCAAACTCCACACCGAGCCCGGACAGCCACTGAATGGCCTCCGGCGCGTCCATGACGAGCTTGTACAGAAGATCCTTCTGCGCGGCAAAATGACCGCCGCCGTAGGCGTCGAGGAAGTGCTGGGCAGGGGAATCGTTCGGCTTGTCGGCAGCCTGAATGCCGCCCTCGGCCATCATGGTGTTCGCGTCGCCCATGCGAAGCTTCGTGACGACCATGACCTTCGCGCCCGCATTATCGGCCTCAATGGCTGCGGAGCAGCCTGCGCCGCCGCCGCCGATGATGAGAACGTCCGTCTCATAGTCGGGCTTCGTCAGATCAAATGTCTCGTGCAGGATACGCGATTCGCCCTCCAGCAGCTCTGCCAGCTCCAGCGGAACCTTTTGGCCCTTGTTGGGGCCGAAGCGCAGTTCGGTAAACTGTTCGGCGCGGTAGTCGGGATGGAATTTCTTCAGCAGCGTTTCCTTTTCCTCCGCCGTCATGCGGCGGGGGTCCAGCTTCACGTTTTCTTCGCGGGCCGCTTCCACCTTGCGGATGGAGGCCAGCATCTTGGGATCCTGATACATGATATGCGTCCTCCTTACTTTTCAATCTCGCGGTGGTTGTAGAGTTCCTTGATCTCATCCAGCGGCTTTTCCATGAGGCTTTCGATGAGCGCCTCAAATTTGCCGTCCTTGACCTCCTGCACGCGCGCATCCAGATGTTCACAGTGCGGGGCAATGTACTTGCCGTTCAGACGGCGGGCCAGCATTGCCACCTGCGGGTGGGAGATGCCCGCCGGACAGCGGGACGAGCACACGCCGCACATGACGCAGTCGAAGGATTCCTCGGCGCACTTGTCAAATTCGCCGCGCTGGGCATAGGCAATGTACTGCATGACGTTCAGACCCTGCGTGCACGCCTTTGTGCAGGCGTTGCAGCCGACGCAGGCGTAGATCTCGGGGTACAGCTGCATCATGACCGTCTGTGTGGGCTTCAGCTTTTCCATGTCGTAGACTTCCTTAACCAGTGGGAAGAACGGAAGCGTTGCGACATACATATTGTTCTCCACACGCGTCGAGCAGGCCAGACAGGCCTTTAATTCGCGGTCGCCCGCGATGCGGTAGATCGTCGCGCACGCACCGCAGAAGCCGTTGCGGCAGCCGCAGCCGCGCACGAGCTGATAGCCGGAATATTCCATCGCTTCCATGATGGTCAGACTGTCCGGCACCTCATATTTCTTGCCGAACAGGAAAACCGTCACCATATTTTCCATACCTGTTCTCCTTTAATACTCATTCGGCAGCTCGTCGAGCTGGTCGAAGCGGAACACCGGGCCGTCCTTGCAGACGTATTTGTCGCCGATGTTGCAGCGGCCGCATTTGCCGAGGCCGCATTTCATCTTGAGCTCCATCGTGGTATAGACCTGCTCGCGGGCAAAGCCGAGCTCCATCAGGCCCGCAAGCGTAAACTTGATCATGATGGGAGGGCCGCACATCACGACGGTCTTGTCGGTCGTGAAGCCGAGCTCCTTGACGTAGTTCGGCACGAAGCCGACGTGGCCGTCCCAGTCCGGCTGCTCGCGGTCGATGGTCAGATGGACGTTGATGCCGTCCTCTTTGCACCAGACGTTCTCAATCTCCGGATAGTCTACCAGGTCGTCCTTCGAGCGGGAGCCGTAGACGATGTCGATCTTGCCGTAGCGGTCACGGTAGTGGCGGCAATAGTTGATGACCGAGTGCAGCGGGGCAAGACCGATGCCGCCCGCGATGAACAGCAGATCCTTGCCCGCGAACGCGGTGTCGACCGGGAAGCCGTTGCCGTAGGGGCCGCGGACAGTGATCTGCTGGCCGGGCTCCATGGCGTGGAGCCATTCGGTCACGCAGCCGCATTTTTTAATGGAAAACTCCACATATTCCTCCAGCGTGGGACTGGACGTGATGGAGAACAGCGCCTCGCCGACGCCCGGCACGGAGAGCATGGCGCACTGGCCGGGGATATGGACGAAGGGCTTTTTGCCGTCAAGGCCGACGACGCGGAAGGTCTTGACATCCGGCGTGTCGACGCGGATATCCGTGACGACGGCGATATTGGGGATCAGCGGATCGTTTCTCATGCGTGTTCCTCCCCAAGTGTTTTGATGACTTTGACGATGTTCATATGGATGGGGCACTTGGCAAGGCAGCGGCCGCAGCCGACGCAGCCGAAGCACCCGTCGTTATTATCCGGGAAATAGACCAGCTTGTGCATGAAGCGCTGCCGGAAGCGCTCGAGCTGCGTCGGACGCGGCTGACCGGCGGACATCTTCGTGAAATCCGAGTACATACAGCTGTCCCAGCAGCGGAAGCGGCGGACGAGCCTGCCGGAGTCGAATTCCTTGATGTCATAGCACTGGCACGTCGGGCAGACGAAGGTGCACGTGCCGCAGCCGAGGCAGCTTTCGGACAGCTGCTTCCATTCCGGGCGGTCGAAGAGTTCCTTCGTTTTGCCTGCGCCCACGGCGGACAGATTCAAATCGGCCAGCGGGAGCTTTTTGAGAAGCGCACGCGTTTTTTCCTGCTGGGCCGCGACTGCCGCACCGTCCGTATCCTCCAGCATGGGAAGGTTCGCGGTCAGCGCCGCGCCCTTTTCCGTGTTGGCTTGCCAGAAGAGCGTTTCGTCCTCGATCCAGCAGCTGATATCGCCCTGCGGGGCCGCAGGATCGATGCCGAAGGCCGGACAGAAGCATGTTTCCTCGGGGCGGGTGCAGGCCAGCGTCACGACGGTGCCGTGTGCGCGGCGGGCGGCGTAATAGGTGTCCTGCGGCTCGGAAAGGAAGACGCGGTCGAGAATTTCAAAGCTTCTTGCGTCGCAGGCGCGCACGCCGAACAGGACGAACGGCTCCGCCGGGTCGCGCGTTTCGACCAGATCAAGCTGCCTGCCCGTCACGCGGAAGCCGACGAGGTTTTCCACCTGCGGGAAAAACAGATCCTTGGCCGAGCGGACGGTGTTGAGCTTTTTCGTGAGCGTCAAGCCCTCCTGCCAGACGGTGAAGCTGGCCTGACCGGCGGCGTCGTCCGCCGGAATATAGAGCTTCTGTGCTGCCGACACGGCGGCAAACAGGCTTTGAAGCTTAGAGAGGGGAAGCTGTTTCATTGCGCACCTCCTCTTTCATAGACGACGGACGGCTCACAGTCGTCCTTGCGGAAATCCATGAGCGGCGGGCGGGAGTCGAAATCGGCTCCGGCCTGATAGTCGCCGTAAAGCTCGTTGATGTCCTTGATGAACTTGCGGTTGAGCAAATGCAGCGGGATATGCTGCGGACAGACGCGGGAGCATTCGCCGCAGTCGGTGCAGCGGGAGACGACGTGGAAGGCCCGGATGATGTGGAACATATTTTCCTCAAACGAATCGGCGATGGCCTTGTTCTCAAAGCCAGAATCGTGGTTGTCGAACACGCACTTTTCGCACGAGCACGCGGGACACACGTTGCGGCACGCGTTGCAGCGGATGCAGCGCGACAGCTCGCCGCGCCAGAACGCGTAGCGCTCCTCGGCTGTCATGGCTTCGAGCTTTTGAACCTCGTCGAACCGGCCGCAGTCCACGTTTTCCTCGCCCTGCTCGCCAAGCAGCTCGTCATAGCAGACGATCTTTTTACTCTTGCAGGTCTTGCACTTGAGCAGCAGCGCATCGGCCTTTTTGATCGTTTCCTCGCCGTAGATCGTGGAAACACAAAGAGCTTCGCCATCCTCCGTCACTGCTGTGACACCGGCAAGGCCCTGCTCCTTGATGGCCTCCATGTCGCACATCCCGCCGCACTGTACGCCGACGGCGTAGACCGTCTCGCGCAGGATGCGGTGCTCCTTTAGAAGCTGGACGAACGAATAGCTGTCGCAGGGCTTCAGGAACACGGCGGCCTTGCCGCCCTTGCGGGATTCCGCGATGAGATATTTGGACAGATTCGCGCCGGAGAAGACGCTCCAGACGAAATTTTTCTCAATGTCTTCCACGCTCGTGAATACGGACGGTGTCAGGTCGTAGAAGAATTCGCCCGCGCGCCAGCCAATGACGCGGTCAACAATCTGATCTTGCAGCAGCTGGATCGCTTTTTCCTTTACTCTTTGCATCTCAGATCCTCCAGTCTGCGGTTCTCGCCGAGCTTCGTGATCGTCTCGGCGAATTCGTTCATGGTTTTGGCGAACTTCGCGCCCTCCGCTGCCGAGACCCATTCCACGCGCGTGCGCTCACGCTCGATGCCGAGGAAGTCCAGCATGGAGAACAGGAGCGTCATGCGCCGCCGGGCATAATAGTTGCCGGTCGTGTAATGGCAGTCGCCGGGATGGCAGCCGCAGAGGATCACGCCGTCGGCCCCGCGCTGGAACGCGCGGAGAATAAACATCGGGTTTAACCGGCAGGAGCACGGAATGCGGATGATCTTCACATTGGCCGGGTAGCTCAGCCGGTTCGTGCCGGAAAGATCGGCGCCCGCGTAGGAGCACCAGTTGCAGCAGAACGCCACGATCGTGGGCGTCCAGGAGCCGTTTACCTGCATATCGCATCCACCTCCGCAATGATTTGCCGGTTGGAGAAGCCCTTGAGATCCATCGCGCCGGACATACACGCGACGGTGCACGCGCCGCAGCCCTGACAGACTGCCGGGTTGACCTGCGCGACGCGCCGCACGAGCGTCGTGCGGTTCGGGCCTCTGAATTCCTTGTCAATGTACGTGATCGCGCCATACGGGCAGACCTTTTCGCAGTTGGAGCAGCCGTTGCACATCATCTCATCCGGCTGCGCCACGCACGGGTTGCACGTCAGCGAGTCCTTGCACAGAAGCCCGATGACCTTCGCCGCAGCGGCGGACGCCTGTGCGACCGTCTCCGGGATATCCTTCGGCCCCTGGCACATACCGGACAGGAACACGCCTGCCGTCGGGCTTTCGACCGGGCGGAGCTTCGGGTGGGCCTCGGTGAAGAAGTCGTTCGTGTCCATGGAGGCGGTCAGCATCGTGGCCAGCGGCCGCGCGGACTTATCCGGCTCGATGGCGGCAGCCAGCACGACCATATCAGCGTCGATATGCAGCTGCCGGTTGTCCAGCAGATCGGATGCCTGCACCTTCAGCTTGCCGTTTTCGGGCGTGACCTTGCCGACCATGCCCTTGATGTAATGTACGCCGTACTGCTCGACGGCTCTGCGGTAGAACTCGTCAAAGTTCTTGCCGGGGGTGCGCACGTCGATATAGAACACATATACGTCTGTATCCGGGTATTTTTCGCGGCAGAGCATGGCATGCTTCGCCGTGTACATGCAGCAGATCTTGGAGCAGTAGGGCTTGCCCTTCTCCACGCCGTCGCAGCGCGAGCCGACGCACTGCACAAAGACGATGGTCTTCGGGTGCGTCCCGTCGGACGGGCGCAGGAGTGTGCCGCTCGTGGGACCGGCAGCGTTCATGAGGCGCTCAAACTCGAGGCTGGACACCACGTCCGGGCTCTGGCTGTAGGCAAATTCGTCGAATTTGGAAAGATCGATGGGGTTGAAGCCCGTCGCGGCGACGATGGCGCCGTATTCCTGCTCAATGAACGTGTCGGTCTGCTTATAGTCGATGGCCCCGGCGGAACAGACCTTCGCGCACACGCCGCACTTGCCGTTTTTGAGCATGTTGCAGTAGTTGGGATCGATCGTCGCAACCTTCGGCACGGCCTGCGCAAACGGGATATAGATCGCGCGGCGATTGTCCATGCCGAGGTTAAACTCGTTCGGGACCTTCTTCTGCGGACACTTTTCCGTACACAGTCCGCAGCCGGTGCAGACGTCCTCCTTGACGAAGCGCGCCTTGCGGCGGATCTTTACATGGAAATTGCCGACGAAGCCGCCGACGGATTCGACCTCGGAATAGGAATAGATATGGATCTTTTCATTCTGCGCGCAGTCGACCATTTTCGGCGTCAGGATACACGCCGCGCAGTCGAGCGTCGGGAACGTCTTGTCGATCTGGGTCATCTTGCCGCCGATGGTCGGCTGCTTTTCGACGATATCGACCTCAAAGCCCGCCTCGGCAATGTCCAGCGCCGTCTGGATGCCCGCGATGCCGCCGCCGATGACGAGCGCGCGCTTGGTGACCGGGCTGCTGCCCGCGGTCAGCGGCGCGTTCAGATGTACCTTGGCGATGGCGGTGCGGCCCAGAATGATGGCCTTTTCCGTGCCCGCTTCCTTGTCCTTGTGGATCCAGGAGCACTGTTCGCGGATGTTCGCGATCTCGACCATATAGGGGTTCAGACCTGCCTTTTCGCAGGTCTTGCGGAACGTCTGCTCGTGCATTCTGGGCGAACAGGAACAGATGACCACGCCGGTCAGACCGTATTCATGGATCTTGTCCTGAATCATCTGCTGCCCGGTCTGGGAACACATATACTGATAATTTGTGGAGAAAACAACGCCGGGTTCCTTTGAAAGAGCCTGCGAGACGCGTTCCACGTCGACGGTCGCGGCAATGTTGCTGCCGCACCAGCATACGAATACGCCGATTCTCTGCATTGCGTTCCCTCCTTACTTTTTATATTTGCGGAACGCCGCGGCAATCGCCTGCTGCGGCAGCTCCTCGTCAAGAATCTCCGGGATGCGTTCGGGCTTCAGGTGATCCATGCCCTGCTGGCGCTGCACGGCATTGCGCACAGCCTCGATGAGCTTCGCCGGCTCCACGTTTCGGGGACAGCGCTCGACACAGGCAAAGCAGCTCAGGCAGGTGTAGATGCCCTTCGAGGAAAGCAGCTCCTCGATCCGGCCGTTTTCGACCATGGAGACAAACTGATGCGGATGGTATTCCATCTCGTCATACGCCGGACAGCTTGCCGAGCATTTGCCGCAGCGCATACACTTTCTGGGGTTTACGCCGGAAATGCGGGTGACGGTTTCGATCATGTTCTGGTTGTTCATGCGTCCTCCTCCCCGCAGCCAAGCGCTTCGGCCAGAAGCTCCGTGAAATAAACGACAGGCAGCGCGCCGTCCGTGTTGTGCAGCAGATTGTAGCTGCACAGGGGACAGGCCGTGATCAGAAGCTCCGCGCCCTGCGCCTTTGCGTTGTCCATGATCTTCTGTGCCTGCTTTGCGGCGTAGGACCTGTTCTCGACCGCCATATAGCCGCCGCAGCATTCGTTGCGCTGTGCGTAAAGAACAGGCTCCGCGCCGATGGCCCGGATGAAGTCCTCGAGCATTTTCGGGTTCTCCGGGTCGTCAAACTGCATCTCGCGGCTGGGCCGCAGGAGCATACAGCCGTAATACGCGCCGATCTTTCTGCCTGTAAGCGGCTTTACGACAGCTGCCTTGACTGCATCCCAGCCGATCTCGTCGCGCAGGACTTCGAGATAGTGCAGAACCTTTGTCTCACCCTCGTAGGGCGTTTCCGGCTTTAAGTAATTGTTGACCTTGACGCGGATGTCCTCATTGTGCTGCATATCGCCGTTCACGCGCTTCAAAACGTGATGACAGGCAGAACAGAGGGACACCAGCGGCTGGCCCGCGTCACGCGCGGCCATGAGCGCCCGGACGGAGGAAAGCCGTGTGGCAATTTCATCGTTTGCCTGCGGATACACCGCGCCGCAGCACTGCCACTCCGGGATCTCGCACAGCGAAAAGCCGAGCTTCTCCGCCGCAAGCCGTCCGGCTCTGTCCAGCTGCGCGCCCTTTGTCCTGAGCGTGCAGCCGGGGAAATAGCTGTAATTCATTGCGCGTCCTCCCGTCAGATCATGTTCTCCGGGTGGAACACCTCGTCGAAGCGCTCCGCCGTCAAAAAGCCGAGGCTCACGCAGGCTTCCTTGAGGGAGATGTTTTCCTTGTAGGCTTTTTTAGCCGTCTTCGCCGCGTTTTCATAGCCGATGTACGGGTTCAGCGCCGTGACGAGCATGAGGGAGTTGTGCAGATTGTGCTCCATCTTCTCGCGGTTGGCGCGGACGCCGCAGGCGCAGCGGTCGTTGAACGACACGATGGACTCGGCCAGCAGACGTGCCGACTGCAGGAAATTATAGATGCAGACCGGCATGAACACGTTCAGCTCGAAATTGCCCTGCGACGCGGCCATGGACACGGCCACATCGTTGCCCATGACCTGCACGGCGACCATCGTAACGGCTTCGCACTGGGTAGGGTTGACCTTGCCGGGCATGATGGACGAGCCAGGCTCGTTTTCGGGAATGAAGATCTCGCCGAGGCCGTCCCGCGGGCCGGAGGCCAGCCAGCGCACGTCGTTTGCGATCTTCATCATATCGGCGGCCAGCGCCTTGAGTGCGCCGTGCGCGAAGACGATCTCGTCCTTGCTGGTCAGCGCGTGGAATTTGTTCTCTGCCGTTTTGAAGTCCTTGCCCGTCAGCTTCGCAATTTCAGCGGCGACCGCTGTATCAAAGCCCTTTGGCGTGTTGAGGCCCGTGCCGACGGCGGTGCCGCCGAGCGCCAGTTCCTTCAGGGGCTTCACAGCCAGAAGCAGCAGCTCTTTATCCCGTTCCAGACTTGTTCTCCAGCCGGAAATTTCCTGCGGGAAGGAGATGGGCGTGGCGTCCTGCAGATGCGTCCGGCCGGATTTGACGACGCCCTCGTTTTCCGCCTCCAGACGGCGGAACGTTGTTACCAGCGTGTCGATGGCGGGGATGACCTTGTCCTCAAGCGCGCAGACCGCCGCGATGTGCATGGCCGTCGGGAATGTGTCGTTGGACGACTGCGACATATTGATATCATCGTTCGGGTGCAGCAGCTTTTTGCCCGCAATTTCATTGCCGCGGTTGGCAATGACCTCGTTGCTGTTCATGTTCGACTGCGTGCCGGAGCCGGTCTGCCAGACGACGAGCGGGAAATTGTCCAGAAGCTGGCCGGAAATGACCTCGTCCGCCGCCTGCTCGATGGCGGCAAGCTTTTCTTCGGTCATTTTTTCGGGACGCAGCGCGCGGTTGGCGCGCGCAGCAGCCTTTTTGAGAATGCCGAAGGCATGGACGATCTCGGCGGGCATCGTCTCGATGCCGACGCCGATGGGGAAGTTGTTGTGGCTGCGCTCGGTCTGTGCGCCCCAGTATTTGTCCGCCGGGACGCGGACCTCACCCATGGAATCGTGTTCGACGCGATATTCCATCGTTTTTTCTCCTTTTTTATATCAGATCTCGACCTGACGGATGACTTCCTTCAGCTTTTCCGCGCTGGCGCGGAGCTTGTCGATCTCGCCGTCGGTCAGCTGGTTGAGGATCTTGCCGCGCACGCCCTGATTGTCGACCAGCGCGAGCGTGGACAGGCAGACATCGGATACGCCGTATTCGCCGTGCATCATGGTAGAGACGGTCACAGCCGTCCCGGCCGTGCTCTGCACACATTTGCACAGATGGCAGACTGACATCGCGACGGCATAGAACGTTGCGCCCTTGTTCTTGATGACCTGCGCGCCGGAGGTCTTGACGAACTGCTCGATCTCCTCGTAATCCTGGTTCCACTTGATGCGGTCACAGTCGGGGGAATGCTCCTTATAGGAATCAATATGGTTGTTCGCGATGTGCACAAGGCTCCAGGGCACGAAGGAGGAATCGCCGTGCTCACCGTAGACGTGCGCGTGGACATTCTTCGGGCTGATACAGAAGCGCTTTGCAAGCGTCGACTGCAGGCGGCTGGTGTCGAGGATGGTGCCGGAGCCGATGATGTGGCTCTCGGGAACGCCGGAAATTTTGTGGAACACATACGTCAGCACGTCGACCGGGTTCGATACGATAATATAGATGGCGTCCGGCGCGGCAGCTGTGATCTGCGGGGCAATGTCCTTGATGATGTTGACGTTGGCCTGCGCCAGCTCCAGCCGGCTCTGTCCGGCCTTGCGGGGAAGACCCGAGGTAATAATGACAATGTCGGAGCCGGAGGCCGCGTCATAGTCGCCGGAGCGGACGATCGTCGGAGAACAGAACGGCGCGCCCTGATAGATATCCATGGCCTCGCCAAAGGCCTTCTGCTTATTGACGTCGATCAGGACGATCTCAGATGCGGTGCCCTGGATCATCAGGTCGTTCGCAATCGTGGAGCCGACGCTTCCCGCGCCGATAACAGTGATCTTGCTCATACACAAAAACCCCCAATTTCAGATTTGAATCGAACAAAATATACCGATATAATTTTATCGGTTATTGCGATAAAATTATATCGGTATTATGCTGGAAGCACCAATGCTTTTTTATGCAAAGATATATTCTTTTTGATATGTTGGTTCAATTCCGTTTCTGTGGGAAGTATCAGACAAATGCCTTATGTTCCCGCACAAACTGCACGAATCCGGCCTCAATCTCGCTCATTGCATATTGCTTATGATATACCAGCGCGTTGAGATACAAACTCTGGTTGTCGCTGCACGGGAGCTGGACAAGATTCCAGCGCTGGATGCAGTGCTCCGGGATGGCGGGGGCCAGCATATAGGAATTCGGAATTGTTTCGAGGAGCGTCATCTGCGCCAGACGGTCGACGCAGTAGATCTTCCGCCGCACCGGTTCCTCCGGCTTGCCCTGTACGCGGAACACGTCCCCGTGAACGATCTCCGGCAGCCCGTCAAGCTCCGTGCGCAGAACGGAGCTGCGCCCGGCAAGCGGATGTGACTGGTTCATGGTGACGAGGTAGTGGTATTTGCTCAAAAGCTCGAAGCTCAGGCCGCGGGCGCTGGTCTGTTCGTCAAAATAATCGCGGTATTCCGAGCGGAAGCGGATCACGCCGATCTCCGTTTCGCCGCTCGCAAGCGTTTCGAGCGCCGTGCGCGCGTGGCATTCGCGGATGACCGCGTCGACCGGCTCTGCCTGCGGCAGTCCGGCCAGATACTGCGCCGTCAGATCCAGCATGGCCGCCGAGCGCGGGATGCACACGCGCAGCCGGTTCGCCACGGCCCGCTTGGGACCGAGGGCCTCAATGGCCTCCGTCTCGCGCAGGATGGACTTTGCGTGCTGCAGAAAGATCGTGCCGCGCGTCGTGGGCCGGACGCCGCGCGTGGAGCGCTCAAAAATGCGGAAGCCCAGCATCTGCTCCACATCGTGCAGGATGCGGCTGAGATTTGGCTGGCCGATAAACAGGTTCTCCGCTGCCTGCGAGATCGACCGGGTGCGTTCGATCTCAATGATATACTGCAAATGCTGTGTGTTCATAGCTGTACCACCTTCTAATTTATATCATTTCTAATATATCACCTTTTTCGCCGTTTTGCAACCGGAGGCGTACCGGCGCTCTGCATAAAATCATATACCCTTTTTTGCCGTCTCTTGGCGCTTTTCATGCCCGGACAGCACAGGCAGCTCGGCAAAGAAGGTGTTGACGCCGCCGTCGCTCTCTGCCCAGACGCTGCCGCCGTGCGCCTGCGCGATGGCCTGCGCGATGGAAAGGCCAAGGCCAAAGCTGCCGTCGCGCGTCCGCGCGGCGTCTGCGCGGGAAAAGCGGTCAAAGATCTGCCGCAGCGCCTGCGGGGAAAGCGCCTCGCCCTCGTTTGAGACGGACAGGCGGCAGCGGTTCTTCCCGCACCGGAACAGCCGGACGGCGACCGTGCCGCCGGAGGCGTATTTCCGGGCGTTGTCAAGATAGATCTCCACGAGCTGGCTGAGCTGGCGTTCATCGCCGCTGACGGTGATGTCCGGCTCCAATTCCGTCTGCAGTGTCAGACCGCGTTCAAACAGCGCGGCCTCGAACAGCAGCGCGCTGCTCTCGGCGAGCTGGCTGAGATCGCACGGTGCAAACGAGCGCGCCGCCTGCTCATTTTCGGCCCGCGCCAGCTCCAGCAGCCGCTCGACCAGCGCGCGCATCTGCTTCGCCATGGCGTCGATGCCGGAAAGGAAGGTCTGCTTCTGCGCCGTGTCATAATCCGGGCTTTGCAGCAGCTCCGTGTTTGTCAGAATGACGGTCAGCGGCGTTTTCAGCTCGTGCGACGCGTCGGCGACAAACTGCTTCTGCTGCCGCCACGCTTCCTCCACTGGCCGGACCGCACTGCGCGCCAGCAGCACCGCAAGGCCGAAAAACGCGAGCAGGCCAAGCGCGCCGAGCAGCGCGCCGTTTTTCAAAATTGTGCGCAGCGTCTGCTGCTCACTGGAAATGTCCGCAAAGATCACGCTGCCGGTCACGCGGCAGTAGCGCAGGCTGTATTCCGGGATCTCGCCGATGGCGTCCTGCGAAGCCTGCGCCGCGGCGGCAACCATCCGCAAAAACGTCCGGTCGGTCAGATCGTAATCGCTTGAGCCGATGGCGACCAGATTGCCGAACGCGTCGGTCTGCAGCACGAAATACGGCAGGCGCACCTGCTGCGGTTCGCGCTCCGGCTGGACAGGCGCGAAGGGATCGGCTGCAATGGCCTGCATCATGCTGATGGACTGCGTGCGCAGATTCTGCTTCGTCAGCGTATAGAAAAGCCCGAGAATCGCGCCGAGCATCACGGCGGCGACCAGCACGATCGCAAGAATGATCTTCAAGCGAAGTTTTTTCAGCATGTCTCGTCGACCTCCAGATGATAGCCCAGCCGCCGCACGGCCTCAATGCGCACGTTCGAGCCGATGGCCGCAAGCTTTTTGCGCAGGAAGCCGACGTAGACCTCCACATGGTTTTCTACCGCGTTGGAATCAAAGCCCCAGACCTTCGACAAAATGGCCTCCTTGGACACATTCTGCCCCTTTGTCTGCAAAAGATACCGCATCACGTCGAATTCCCGCGCGGACAGCCGCAGCTGCCGCTGCCCGCAGATCAGCGTTCCGGAGGCCAGATCGAGCGTCGTGTTGCCGAACGAGAGCGCGTTGACCTCCGCGCCCTGCCGCCGGAGCAGCGCACCGACGCAGGCCAGCAGCTCCCGCGCGTCAAAGGGCTTCGTGAGATAATAATCCGCGCCCGCGTTCAGCCCCTCGATGCGGTCTTCAAGCGACGACTTTGCCGTCAGCATCAGGATCGGCGTCCCACAGCGCTTCGCGCGCACCTGCCGCGCGACCTGATAGCCGTCCATGCCCGGCATCATCACGTCGAGAATGAGCAGATCATATATGCCCGTCTCGGCATATTCCGCCCCCGTCTCGCCGTCATGCACCGCCTCGACGGAAAATCCCTTCCCCTCCAGCATGGCCCGGAGAGAGTCCGCAAGCAGGATCTCGTCTTCAATGATCAGAATTTTCATATCATAATACCTCAGGTTCAAATCGCCGGAAAATGGTATGGCGGCATCCAAAGGGAAGCCTTGTGTGCGTCCTATCCCTATCAACTATATTCGTTTTTTTACCGCTTTTCAAGGAAAACCGCAGAAAAATTGTCTCCCGGCCAAACGGCCGGGAGACAGGAAAGATGTATGCTTATGCCTTTTCGCTCTGCGAAGCGGTGAAGCGGTTCAGGATGGCTGCTTCATAATAGCTGCCGGAGGCAACGTCGGTGAACGCGGCCTTCTCAGTCACTTCGGGGCTGCCTGCAAGACGGTAGAGCGTCGCGACGACCATGGCGCGGGTCATGGGCCTGTCCGGAGAGAAGGTATTTCTGCCGGTTCCGGTCATCAGCCCCTCATCCGTGCAGAACAGAACGTCCTGCTGGCAGACCGCCTCGGCCTTGACATCCGCGAAGCCGGAAGCGGCCGGCAGCACGCACAGCAGGAGCAGCAGCGCGCCCCGTGTCAGAAGCCGTTTCATGACGCGCCCTTCAGCGTGGAATTGGCGAGCATGGCCCGCGCGTCCTCCGCAGTTAAGTCGTAATTCCAGAGCAGCCTGAACATTTCCTGCGTCTTTTCCACCATATCATAGTTATAATACTGCGGATACAGCAGATTTCCCAGCCACCACACGCCCAGCAGCATATTAAGACTCGGGGGATTGGAAAGCCAGTTGTAGGGCATGGATGGAATCTCGTAATACCGTCCGGCTTCGATCGCGCGCAGCGGCTGCCACGCCTCGTCGTCTGCCGCAGTCGAGTAAGTGCTGCCTGCTGTAAATAAAATCACGTCCGGGTCAAAGCGGTAAAGCTGCTCGAGATTGATGGGGTTGCCGCCGCCCTTATTGCTGACGTCCTCGACCACGGCGGCATTTTCAATGCCCATGAGGTCGAGTACCTGCGCCTGAATGGAGCCTTTCGCGTTTGTATTGAGGCCGGACGAGCCGGAGGTGTACAGGACGGAAATGCGCTCGGAATCCTGAATTTTCGCGGCGTTTTCCTCCGCCAGCGAGACAGTCTCGTCGACGAACGCCGCCAGTTCTTCGCCGCGCGCCTCCTTGCCGCTCAGGATTTTTCCGAGCGTCCGGTATGCCTCGGCCATATGCGGAAGATCTGCCTCGATGAAGATCACGGGCATCCCGATCTGCCTTTGCAGCGCGTCCAGATCGGCGGCCATGTTGTCCTTTTTGTCGCCCAGATCAATCACGACCTGCGCGCCGGAGGTCAGAATGGATTCCAGATTCAGCGTCGACTTGCTGCCGTACATCTGGCCGGTCGTCGGCAGATCGATCAGGCGCGGGTCGAGATATTTGTACTGGCTGGACGACGGCGTTGCGTTGATGGTCGTCATATATTCGGGCGCGATGGTCGCCAGAAACATCGACGCGACCGTACCGCTGGGGGCCACGCGCGTGAGCGTTTCAGGGATGTCGACGGTTCGGCCAAGCGAGTCGGTGAACGGTACGGTCGGCTCTGCCGGGGCTGTCTGCCGCTCAGACGCGCAGCCGGACAGGCTTCCGCATACAAGCGCCAGCGCCAGCAGAAGGGCAAATAATTTCTTATATCGCATGGTTATTCTCCAAAGAAAACAGCGTTCGGGAAAACAAAGACGAAAGGCTTCCTTTCTGCTTGCATTATACCAGCAGCCGGACGCGATTGCAATGGAGTGTTTCGCTATTTCAAACAAAAAGCGGCGAGTTTCCGCATGGTCGAACGCACAGGACCCCGCCGGGCGGCAGTGCCCGGCGGGGTCTTGTGGCTGTGCGGCGCGGATGCAGAAGGGAGATGTCAGAAAGGATGACGAGGAATTGGAACGAACAAGGTCTGCAAGCGTCCGCACAGTCCGCTGTCCGTTTCAGCACTGCCATCATACCATCGTCCGGACTGCAATGCAAGCTGATGTTTCGACAATAATGAATATAGATACGATAATAACGAAAGAATGCGGAGATTGAAGATCATGGAAAGCAGGAACGCTTCGGCTCTTTAAAATAAAAAAGACACTTGCGAACGCTTGTTTGCTATGCTATAATAAAAATCTGGACTGTCTTCCGGGAAATGAACTACAGAGAGGAATGAGAGCCATTCATGAAGGATATCCTGCCTTATCTGAAGCCGTACCGCAGGCGCATTGCGCTGGCGATGCTGCTGGTCGCGGCGGCGACGGTGTGCGATCTGCTGCTGCCGACGATCATGAACGACATTTTGAATAACGGCGTCCGGCAGTCGGACTTTGCGTATATCGTGCGCTGCTGCGCGTGGATGCTGGCCGTTGCGGCGGCTGGCCTTGCCGCGCTTCTGGCCGGGCGGAAGATCAGCTGCGACGTGGTCGCGGGCTTCAACGCCGACCTGCGCACGGACGTGTTTTCCCTCGTCAACAATATGACGTTCGAGGAATTCAACGCCATCGGCGCTGCCGCGCTCCTGTCCCGGTCGACCTACGATATCGGAACGGTCTCCTGGGTCGCGTCGATGATCTCCGGCAGTCTCATTACGATTCCGGTGCTGTTTTTCGGCGGCGTCATTCTGTCGCTGCGCAAGGACGTGATGATGAGCCTGATCCTGCTGCTGTTCGTCCCGGCGATCTTTCTGATCGTCCGGCCCATCAGCAAACGGATCGGCCCCCTGCACGAAACGTCCGACAAGTACATCGACATTCAGAACGACGTCATGCGCGAGCGCCTGCACGGCATCCGCGTCATCCGCGCATTTAATAAGGAAGCAAGCCTGCAGCAGAAGATCGCCGACGCGACGCACGTCATGGCCGAGAACATCATCAACGCCAACGTGCAGATGGGACTTCTGAGTCCGGCAGCCGTGCTGCTCGTGAATCTCGCAGGCGTGGCGATCATATGGCTCGGCGGCTGGCGTATGGAGACAGGCAGCCACGCCATCTCCGGCGGCGATATCTTTGCCATCATCCAGTATCTGGCGCTTGTCGCCAACGGCGTTCTGATGGGCGGCTTCGCGATGGTCATGCTGCCGCACGCAAAGGTCGCGGCTGATCGCATCGGCGAGATCTTTCACGCCACAGGAATGCAGGAGACAGCCAAAGGCGCGGAGCACACGTTCAGGGGCGAAATCGCCCTCGACCATGTGACCTTCCGCTATGAGGGCGCGTCGGAGGCCGCCGTGCAGAATGTCAGTATGCACATTCTGCCGGGGCAGAAGATCGCCGTCATCGGCGGCACGGGCAGCGGCAAAAGTACGCTCGTGCAGCTGCTGCTGTCCTTCCGTCTGCCGACCGAAGGACAGATCCTCTTCGACGGCGTCAGCGCTTCGCAGATCGACCGGGGCGTGATCCGGAAGAACATCAGCTGTGTCCTGCAAAAGACCGCCGTGTATTCCGGCACCATCCGGCACAACATCGAGATGGGCCGTCCCGGTGCGGAGGAAGCGGACATTCTCGAAGCCGCCGATATCGCGCAGCTCACGCCCTTCCTCAACTCCCTGCCCGAGCATCTGGAGCATCCGCTCCAGCAGTCCGGCAAGAACCTCTCCGGCGGCCAGAAGCAGCGCCTGTGCATCGCGCGCGCCATTTTAAAGGACGCGCCGATCTATGTCTTTGACGACAGCTTCTCCGCGCTCGACTTTTTGACGGAGGCGAATCTGCGGCGGAGCCTCAACGAGAAAATTCAGGGCAAGACCCAGATCGCCATCACCCAGCGCATCACCTCGGCCATGAACGCGGATCACATCTTCGTCATGGATCGCGGCCGGCTGGTCGACCACGGCGTTCATGCGGAGCTCTTGTCCCGCTGCAAGATCTATCAGGAGATCTATGCCTCGCAGACCGGAGGTGACGCGAAGTGAAGCAGGAACAGAAAACCCACGTTTCCGCCGACGCGCTCATCCAGCTGCTGAAGGGCGCGAAGGCCATCCGCTGGCAGCTTGCGCTCGGCGTCGTCATGAGCCTGGCGCTCGTTGTGTGCGCGCTGATCATCCCGACGCAGATGGGCGCGCTGGTGCAGATCCTGATCGATTATTTTGACGCGCCGGAGACGGGCGCGTCCGTGCTGGCGCAGCTCGCGCCGGGGCTTCTGGCGCTGGCCGGTGTGTATCTCCTGCGCGCCGCCATCAGCTACGGCAAAATGCAGCTGCTCAACCGCGCCGTCAGCCGGTATTTTACCTGCAATCTGCGCATCCAGATCTCCGACAAAATCCAGCGCCTGCCCGTCAGCTTTGTCGATCACACGCCCGTCGGCGATATTCTCTCGCGCATGACGGAGGACGTGTCCCGGATCGGCGGCTCCCTGCATACCGTGCTCGATACCATCACGGGCGGCTTTTTGCAGATCCTGGCCATCGCGGTCGTGATGTTTTTGCAGAACTGGCAGCTTTCGCTGGCCGTGATCGCGTTTATGCCGGTTTCCATCTGGCTGTCGGCCAAGATCGCGGGCCGGTCGGAAACGTATTTCCATCAGATGTTCAAGCAGTCCGGCGAGCTGTATTCCGTTGTGGAGGAAGCCTACACGAACTACGCGACGACAAAGGCCTATAACCTCGAGGAGCACTGCGCCGAGCGCCACGCGCAGATCAACGATGCGCGCCGCGTCTCCGAGGCGAAGGCAACCTATCTCTCCGCCATCGTCCAGCCGGTCATTGCCGCGTCCAATTCGCTGGCGTATATCGCCATCAACCTGCTGGGCGGCTGGCTCATCGTGCGGCAGGGCGTTCCGGTGGGTGTGATCGTGACGCTGGTGCTGTTCGCGCGGCAGTTTTCCGAGCCGCTTGAGCAGATCTCCAATGGCCTGAGCACCCTGCAGCAGGCCAAGGCGGCCGCCCGGCGCGTCGTCGATCTGCTGGAGCTGCCGGAGGAAGCGCCGATCGAACAGGAGCTTCCCGCAGGCGGAGACGGCAGCGTAGAGTTCCGCCACGTGGACTTCTCCTACGAGCCGGACACCGAGCTCATTCAGGATCTGAACCTGCACGTGGAAAAGGGCCAGCACGTTGCCATCGTCGGCCCGACCGGCGCGGGCAAGACAACAATTGTAAATCTGCTCATGCGCTTCTATGACGTCGATTCCGGCAGTATTCTGCTGAGCGGGCGCGATATCGCGGACTATTCCCGCGCCTCCACGCGCGACCGCTTCGGCATGGTCCTGCAGGACACGTGGCTCTTCGGCGGCACGATCGCTGAAAACGTGGCCTTCGGCAAGCCGGACGCGACGCGCGAGGAGATCATCCGCGCCTGCGACGAGGCGTACTGTGACCACTTTATCCGCACGCTTCCACAGGGCTACGATACGGTCATCGGCAGCGATACCTCGTCCATCTCCTCCGGCCAGAAGCAGCTGCTGACCATCGCGCGCGCGCTTCTCGCGCAGCGGGAGCTGCTGATCCTCGACGAGGCGACATCCAATGTCGACACGCGCACGGAGCTTCTCATCCAGAAGGCCATGGACCGCCTTATGCGCGGCAGGACGTGCTTCATCATCGCCCACCGCCTGTCCACGATCGTCGACGCCGACCTCATTCTGGTCCTGCGCGACGGCCGCATCGTCGAGCAGGGCAAGCACCGCGACCTGCTGGAGAAAAAGGGCTTCTATTACGAAATCTATAAAAGTCAGTACGATATTGCGTAAAAACAACGAGGCTGCCGCAGATAAAAAAATCTGCGGCAGCCTCGTTCTGTTGAACGGCTGCTTCTCCGGGAGGCACTGACACGGGATTTTATGATGTGAAAATTGACAATCTGACTGCCATTTGGTATGATAAATTTAGAGATATTTTGGAAATGAGGCAATTACATGGAGCCACTGGGAATTCTGAGTCTGGATCGAAAAAAGTATACACAGGCGATGGCGGAAAATCTTCCGGCGCTGCGCGCACGGCTCGGCCTGTCGCAGACGCAGCTGGCGGACTGCATCGGCGTTACGCGGCAGACGATCTCCTCGATTGAAAATCAGTCGCGGGAGCTGAGCTGGACGAATTTCCTGTCTCTGCTGTTCCTGTTCCTGCAAAACGCGCAGACCGCAAAGCTTCTGCCTGTGATGGGGATCTATACGGACGAGCTGGCGCGTATTTTTTCCTTTACTGACCTGAATCAATTCAGGCAATAACGGTTGATGGGAGACGCAGATATGGAGATCATCATACGCATCTATGACCGGGAGCGGCTGCTTGAGGCGAAGCTCCAATCAGGCGAAACGTGCACGATCGGAAAAGCTGCGGGCTGCACCATCCAGCTTGCCGCTGCCTGTCTTGGAAAAAAGACGATCACGGTCAAAACGGACGCGGATAGCTGGTCCGTGTCCGGCGCCGGGTTCCGGCAGGAGAAGCTCCCGTATGAAAAATCGCTCGTTCTGGATCCGGACGCGCATCTCGCGCTTACGGCGTACCCGTGCCGCACAAAGGCCGCCGTTCCGGTGCCGCTGACCGGGACGGAACGGCTCACGATCGGCCGGAACGCGGACTGCGATATCCAGATCGCGGATCAGCAGATCTCCGGAAAGCATACTGCGCTGTTCTATCAGGATGGCCGGTGGCGCTTTCAGGATCTCAAAAGCCGGAACGGCACCTATTTGAATATGCGCCTTGCCGGAAGCGGCGTGCTTGCCGACGGGGATGTGCTCTCGATCGGCTTCTGCCAGCTCCGCGTCAGCGGGGACCGGCTCTTCGTGTGGAGCAGCAAGGCTGTGCGCGTGAAGCCGGCCGCTGCGCCCGAAAAGCGGACGGCGGTGTCGCCGGACGATCCGTATCCGTTCTGCTTTAAGCCGTCGCCGCGCCTGCTGGAGGAAACGCCCTGCAAAACGCTGGAGCTGCAGGCGCCGCCGACGATCGGCGGAAAGCCGAATGTCAGCTGGCTGAATATCCTGCTTGCGCCGCTGCTCAGCGTAATCGTGATGGTCGCGGTGTGCCTTCTGGTCACCAATGTGATGACCATGCTGTATTTCAGCGTCCCCACGACCATCATCGGCGTGGTGGTATCGATCCTCCGCTACCGGGGTGAAAAGAAAAAGTACCGTTCCCAGCAGCAGCTGCGGCTGGATACATACAGCACGTATCTGCAGGAGCAGGTCCGTGAGCTGGAGGCGCTTCGCAGCGAACAGCAGACCGTTCTTGCACATATGTCCCCGTCGACGGATGTGTGCATCCGAAGAGCGGCGGCGGTCGACCGGGAGCTGTGGGGGCGGCTCTCCCGCGACGAAGATTTTCTTTCCCTGCGCGTTGGCAGCGGAACGCTCCCGGCAAGCTTCTCGGTTCAGGCGCCGAAACAGATGCTGCGGCTGGAAAGCGACGTCCTCGCGGAGCAGCCGACGCAGATCGCGGAGCGGTTCGCCATGGTTCCGGACTGCCCGATCTGCGTTCCGCTGGGTGAGCATCTGTCCTGCGGCGTTGTGGGAAAGCGCGCGCGCTGCGTCGCGCTTGGGAAAAATCTGATCGTGCAGGCCGCGGCCCATCACAGCTACTGCGATCTGCGGATCGTCGTGCTCTGCGAGCAGGAGGAGACTGCGCAGTGGGAATTCTGCCGCTGGCTGCCGCATTGCTGGGACGAGGGGCATACGGCGCGCCTGATCGCAAACACGCCCGAAACGATCCGCGCACTGCTTGAACGGCTCGAGCCGGTCTTCTCGGCGCGGGCCGCTGCCGGGCAGAGCGCCGGGCTCGGCGCAGCGCCGCGTGCAAAGCCGTGGTACCTGTTCGTGTGCGCAGCGCCGGAGACGGTCACGCAGCACGCGTTTATGAAATTTCTGACGGCAAACCGCCGGGAGCTTGGCATCAGCGTGCTGTACCTGTTTGACCGGATCGATCTGCTCCCGGAGGAATGCCACGATATTCTGGACTGCAGGGAAGCAGTGGGCGTGCTGTTTGAGCGCAGGCACGCGTCCCGGAAGCAGCCGTTCCAGCCGGAGCAGGTGCCGCAGGCCCGGTACGAGCAGTTCGCACGCAGCATGGCGCCGCTCCGCATGGAGGCGAAGGGCGCTCCGGCGCTGCCGCGCTCGGTGTCGTTCCTGCAGGGCTATCACGTTTCGCGGCCCTCGGAGCTGGCACTGGATAAAAACTGGGCGAACGCAGAGCCGGAGCGCAGCATGGCGGTCCCGATCGGCGTTCGCGGCGACGGCACGCCGTTCCTGTTTGATATTCATGAAAAGCGGCACGGGCCGCACGGCCTTGTCGCGGGCACGACCGGCTCCGGCAAGTCCGAAATGGTGCAGTCCTGGATCCTGTCGATGGCAGTCCGCTTCCCACCGGATGTGGTCAGCTTCGTGCTGATCGACTTTAAGGGCACCGGCCTGCTGCTCCCGTTCCAGAATCTGCCGCATCTTGCCGGACGCATATCCGATCTGGATACGAGCATCGGCCGGAACCTCATCGCGCTCGAATACGAGCTGACGCGGCGCAAGGAGCTGCTCGACCGCTGGAAGGTCAGCAATATCTCCGATTACAGACGGCTGCTGCGCGAGGGCAAGGCGGATGAGCAGCTGGGATATCTGTTTATCGTGATCGACGAGTTCGCGGAATTCAAGAACCGGTTCCCGGAATTCATGCAGGCGGTCAATCGCGTGTTCGCGGTTGGCCGGACGCTGGGTGTCCATATGATCCTTCTGACGCAGAAGCCCGCCGGTGTTGTAGACGATAAAATGAACGCGAATACGCGCTTCCGCTGGTGTTTGAAGGTGGCAAACGCCGCAGACAGCCGGGAGATGCTGCACCATACCGACGCGGCGCAGATCACAACGCCGGGCCGCGCCTACGTGCAGGTGGGCGAGGACGAGGTCTATGAGCAGATCCAGTCCTATTGGAGCGGCGCACCCTATCAGCCGTTCCGCGAGGCTGCGGGGCAGACGGGCGGACAGACGGCTGTGGTGGATCTGTACGGGAACCGCCATTGCTACGAACCGGAAAAAACAACGGGATACCGCTCCGAACGAAAGGAGATCAATGCGGTCGTGGACTATCTGGACCGCTATTGCCGGGAGCGCGGCGTGGAAAAGGCGCGGCAGCTCTGGACGGCAAAGCTGCCCGAGCAGCTGCGTCTGCGCGACGTCGTCTGCGCGGCGTTCGACGGCGCGCATTGGGAAACGCAGCAGCAGGGCCTGCGGGCCGTCATCGGCCTTCTGGACGATCCTGCGGCGCAGTCGCAGCGCCCGATGTCGCTGAACTTCTCGGAATCCGGAAGCTATGCAGTCTACGGTGCGCCTGCGACCGGGAAAACGACGCTGCTGCAATCGGCGGTCATGTCCCTTTCCCTCTGCTATTCTCCGGAGCAGGTGCACCTCTATCTGATGGACTTCGGCGGCGGGAGCCTCCGGCTGTTCCGGGAGCTGCCGCACGTCGGCGGCATCGTGGACGGAGACGACGCGCAGAAGCAGAGCAAGCTGACGACCATGCTCATCGACACGCTGGACCGCCGGAAGAAGCTGCTTGCCGGACAGGGCCTCGTCAGCATAGACGCTTACCGGGAAGCCACCGGCGAGCAGCTGCCATGGATTGTGCTTCTGCTGGATCACGTTGCGCCTGCGCTGGAGCTGTACCCGGATATCGACGGCTTTTTGCAGACGCTCGTGCGGGACGGCGCGGCCTGCGGGATGTATCTGCTGGTCAGCGCTGGCGCGGTGAACGCGCTGCCGTACCGGATCAGCCAGCACATCAAGGCGGCTGTCTGCCTGCGGATGACGGACCGCGGCGATTACGCGCAGATCGTCGGCAAAACGAACGGTCTGGAGCCGGAAAATCTGGCCGGACGCGGTCTGGTCAGAAGCACTCCGCCGCTGGAATTCCAGACGGCGCTTCCCGCAGCGGGAAAACGGGAGATCGACCGCGTCAATGAGATCCGGCGGCTTGCCGGGCTGATGCGCGGGGCATGGACAGGCGCCTGCCCGCCGCCGATCCCGGTGCTGCCGGAGGTCGTGGACTGGCGGGAATATCCGTCGGAGCAGATCCTCTGCGGTCTTACGGAGCAGTCCGTGCAGCCGTGCTTCGCCGCGCTTGCGCAGGAGCAGTTTCTGCTGATCTCCTGCGCGCAGGACGGAAGCAGTACCGTTCAGGCCATTTTTGCGCAGGCCGCAGAAAAGCTTGCGCCTGCGAAGCACATTGTATTTCACGGCTCGCAGGCGCAGGCTGCGGCGGCGTTTGACAGCGAGATCGCCGCGCTGATGCCGGAGATGCAGAAAAGAAAGGACGCGAGCGCCGGGAGCACGGACTGGCCGTGGATCCTGATCTGCATTGACGATCTGAAGCGCTGCATCGATTCGATCAACGACCAGACGCTGCGGCGGCTGGCCAGCATTCTGGTCCTTGGCAAAGGGCTGCGCGTCGCGGTGATCGTAAGCGGAAACGCGGCGGACATTACAAAGCTGTCCGCTTCGGGCGAGCGCTTCACCATGGAAATGACCGGAAAAACGACCCTTCTGCTTGGCGGAAGCGCGCAGGCGCATATGTTTGCCCGGACCGATCTGGCGTACAGCGCCGCGTCACAGGATGCAGGCGCTGGCATGGGCTATCTGGTTCAGGATGGCCATGCGGTCAAGCTGAAGGCAGTACAAAAATAGAGGAGATAGAGGAGGCAGAGAAAATGGAGCGGAGCAGGCTCTCGATCAGAGCGCTGGTCGTGCTGGCGTCCGAATTGGGCGCGGAGCATCTTTTTGGCGTGCGCGACCCGTTTATGATGATGGATCACGAGCAGATCCGGGCGGCGTATGAAGTCTGCCTGGAGGAGCTGGAGCAGAGCGGCGCGATCACGCGGCAATTTGAAGGCGCGGCGATCGTGCGCGGCGATCTGCGGCGGCTCATTGAAATCTGTGCGGAATGCGACTTGTATCTGACCGTCGATGCGGTCACCTGCGGACAGGCGGAGCCGTCCGTCGTATTGTACCGGCAGGGGAGCTGCTGGGCGCAGCTGACAAAGAATGGCGAGCTGGCAAGCCTGACCGGAGCTGCGGACGGGGAAATAGAAGAGCTGGCGCTTGCAAGGCTGATGGAGTGCTGCAAAGCGCAGGAAGCCCCTGAGGCGCAGACGCACTGGAGCCTTACAAACGAGCTGCTGCAGCACTGTCTGAAGGACACAGACGCAGGCCGGGCAGAGCTGTTGGCAGCCGGAATGCCGGAGGACGCGGCGGCGCTTCTGCTTGCCGGTCTGGAACGGCGGTGCGGCTATTGCTGCGTGAACACGGTCCATTTGCAGACGCGAACGCTGGAAAGCCTTTGTCTTGTGTACGATTCCGATATGCTGCTCCGGCTGGAGCCCGGCGAGGAGGAGACGGAGGACTGGATCGTCCGCAGGAGCACGCCGGAGCAGATCCGGCGCACGCTGCGTGCGCTGGTACGGGAGGGCGCGCCGCAATGAAGGCCTGTCAGAATGTGATCGTGACCCTGACCATCGGAGACGAGCAGCTGGATGTGGAGCTTCCGGCGTTCCTGCCGGTCGCGGAGGTGAATGCGCGTGTTCTGGAAATGCTCCGCGCCCTGTATCCGCAGGTTTACGGCAGCTGTACTGCGATCCGCCTGTACGACCAGGGAGCGCCCATTGCGGAGTCCAGAACGCTTGCGTCCTGCGGGATCTGGGACGGCGCAAGCCTGCAGGGCTGCGCTATATTGGAGTAATTTGCTGTTTTTAACAAATTACAGCGCCAGTTTTTGTATATTACAACGTATTTGAATTAACATATTGACAAATTATTTTACATAGTGTAAGATAGAACCATCCTGAAACACACCCTTGGAAAGGAGCTTCAGAAATGAGCCTGATCCGCATAGATTATGAAAATGCGCGTGCGCAGGCAAGACAGCTTGAACAGAGCGAGCAGCAATGCAGTCAGATCGCGCAGAGCATTCAGGCGCTCCGGCAGCAGCTTGCCGGCGTGTGGGCCGGAGAAGCCGCCGATACATACGATCAGGCAGCCGAGCGCCGGCTGCGCGAGATCCGAAAGATCCAGGATGAGCTGTCGCGTCTTGCGCACACGATCCGCAAGGCCGCAGATGAGTTTGAAGCCGCAGAAGCACGAACAAAGGCGTCCATGTCCGCGTCAGGCGGGATGGGCTCCGGCGGAGGCGGCGAATGGTAAGGAGGTTGTGCCGGTGCAGATCAAAATTGAATCCGCAGTCGTCCAGCAGGCGCAGGCACGGCTGAGACAGCAGTCGGGCGCGATGCGCGCGGTCGCCGCGAATGTTTCCGGCGTCCTGAACGGACTGGATATGCAGATCGCGGCGACGCAGCAGATCAGACAGTCGCTGGAGGCGCTTTCCCGCAGATGCACGACAGAGCAGACCCAGCTGGAGGCAATGACGCAGATGCTGCTTGCCGCAAGCGACCGCTTCACGCAGACGGACCAGAAGCTCGGCCACAGAGCAAGAGGGCTTGGCGAAGCCGCCGACGCCATTGGCGCGGGCCTCGCGGCCACAACGCTGCCGGCTGTCGCGCTGCGGGGGATCGACAGACAGAAATGCGCGGACGAGCTGGGAAAGACGTTTGGCCTTCGGACCTCCGAAACCCTGTGCGACGGCGTCAAGCAGGCGGTGGTCAGCAAAAAGAAGGGGTGGTTCTCCAAGCTCAAGGACGATGTCTCGGACTTTGGCAGCGCGGTCAAAACCTCTGTTTCGAACGTCGTCAGCGCGGCAAAGAAAAGCTATCAGAATCACGGGACCATGTATGATGCCGTGGAATACGGCAAGGCCGCGCTCAAAATCGGCAAGGGCGTTGTCAAAATCGCCGGAGCAGTCGCCGCGTGTACTACCGTTGCCGGAATTCCGCTCATGCTCTGCAGCATAACCAGTGCGGTTAATGATTTCGCAAATGCGGGAACGGACATCATCAATGTGGCGTTTGACCAATATGATGAGGTCGGGAAAACAAATTACCTGAAGGATCTGCTGAAGAAGAACGGCGGAGAGCTGGGCGAAATGCTCGGAAACAAGAAAGCCGGTGAGAAATTCGGCGAGCTGGCCTATACGGGACTGGATATGGTGTCGCTCCTGAAAGGCACGGAGAAAATGCTCAAGTCGTTCGGAAAGCTCAATACGGATCTGACGGGCAAGACCGGATATTCCTTTTTGTGGGGCAAAACCTCGTTTGAAGACGTCATCGGGAATGAGTTCAAATGGTACAAGCCGGATGAATGGCTCCGGAGTAAGTTCATGGACGCTGATTCGACGGCGAATTTCGTGATCGAAGCGGCGAAAAATGTGAAGTCTTTCTATAAGCAAAGCAAAAAATATGTGGATGAGATGCTGGAATTTGCGTTCCGGTAAACACCAGTAAGGGAGGATATGTATTATGTATAAGGATCTGCTTCCGATCGGAAGCGTGGTCGCTCTGCAGGGCGCCACACGGAAATTGCTCATTATCGGCACAATCGTTCATGACGAGCAGACAAACACCACGTATGACTACATTGGCGAACCGTTCCCGGAGGGGTATATCGATGCGGAAACGATGTTCCTGTTCCAGCATGAGGATATTGATTCGGTTCATTTTCTGGGCTACATCAACGCAGAGGTGCAGAGCTATCAGGCAAGCGTGAGAGAAGAGCTGGAGAAAAACGCAGAAAAAGCAGACAGCTGAATTTGAAGTTTAAAATTTATAAAATATAAATAGGAGGAAATGATCATGGCATTGATTCAGGTAACACCCGAGGTATTGAATTCCAAGGCGACAGAGGTCCGCAATCTCCGCAGTCAGCATGACGACACGATGGCGCGGCTGCGCTCGCTGATCCTTGCGCTGAACGAGACCTGGAAGGGCGAGGCACAGGCTGCGTTCGTCGCAAAATTTGAGAGTATGCAGAGCAGCTTCACAAGCTTCTCTGAAATGCTGGAGGGCTACGCAACGCTGATGGATACGGCGGCCCGCGAGCTGCAGAACACGGATCAGGGCCTGAAGGCGACCATGCAGAGCAGCTTCAACTAAGACAGAATTACAAAGGGGCAGTGCTTCCACGCTGCCCCTTTTGTCTGCGTTATAGATATTTGGAGAAAATGGAGAAAAGTATGAAAAGAATAAAGATGATGTGTTTCCTGCTGGCGCTGCTCGGCTTGCTGAGCGCCTGTTCCGCGCATTCCGTTGACGCTGAGGAGCAGTCCGCGCCGACGTGGCAGTCCCGGTACGATCTGGGCGTGCGCTATCTGTCGGACGGAAGATATGAAGAGGCGATTCTGGCCTTTACCGCAGCCATCGAGATCGACCCGAAGAACGCGCAGGCGTATGAGCAGCGAGGCGACGCGTACTGGGAGCTGGCGCAGAGCGCGCAGGGCAGCGAACAGACGGATGCATACCGCAGCGCTGCGGAGGATTACGAATCGGCAATGCAGTGGGGGAGCGAGACGGACGAGCTGTACCGCCGCGCGGCGGATGCGTACTACGGTGCGCAGGACTATGAAAAGGCGGAGTCCTTTTATGAAAAGCTGCTCGAAAAGGACGAGGATGTGCTTGCGCGTCTGATCGAATGCAGCCGGGCGCTTGGAACCGGGAAGGAGCTTGCGAAGCGGCTGCAGGCGCGTTATCTCGAGACGGGTGAAGAACGATATTTGCAGGCGCTCTGCGAGCTTTGGCCGCAGGAGGCGCTGCGCGCCTATGCCGCGCTGCTCGGCACAGACGGCACGATGGGCTTTGCGCTTGTCGATCTGGACGAAGACGGCACGCCGGAGCTGATCTGCGGCGAAATTGATACGCAGGGGCAGTCTGAGCAGATCGCGCTGACCGATTATACGCTCTATACATGGCAAAACGATCAGGTGATGGAGCTGTACAACGGCTTTGTCGATACCTGGATCAATCCCGATGTCCGCGTCACCACGGCGGGGGCCATTGTCAATGAGGGCCACGGCACGTCTGCCGGTTACGAGCTGCAGTATGTCCGCTGGGACGGCGTGCAGATCGAGCATCATGATTTCTGGAGCTACGCGAAAACCGAGGATGTGTCCGGTGAGCGGGTATGCTACCTCGATGATGTGGAGGTTTCCGAGGCTGTTTTCGACGAGCGCCTTGCAGCCTGCACAGCTGACGACGAATACGTGCTGCACTTCCTTGCCAGCACGCCGGAAAATTGCAGAAAGTACCTGCGCGATTCCATACAGGCCAGCCGGCAGCCGGAACAGCCGCAGCTGAACGAGCAGGAGCTTCTGGCGCTTTTGCAGGAGAATCTGGCATGGCTGAACGCGGTCGAGGGTGAGACGTTTTTTGTTGAGGGCCAGGGATCGTATATGGCGATCGTTTCCTATGAAAACGGCCAGTACGGAAGAATCAAGCGCCTTGTGCCGTCTCCGGCGACCACCTCGGAGCTTGAGAGTACACTCGCAGAAGACGAAGCCATCGACCCGACGTTCAGCTCCTATTATCCGATTTCGAACTATTCCAGCAAGGAGCAGATTCTGGATAACCTGAGAGAATATATGGACGTAGACAGTCTGGGCATTATGCAGAGCCCTTACGCAACCGTTTCAGACGTACTGAATGATAACGTTTGGGAATTCAATGGCGGTCTGTATCTGGTTCGCGGCGGGCGCGGATACGGCGTATTTACTTACGACCCGCAGACGCTGAAAATCGTCAGCTTCGATGAAACGACCTGCGAGGCGGAATGTGATCTGATGCGTTTTGGAGATTACTTTGATTCCGTTCAGACCATTTCATTTGAGAAACGCAGCGGCCGGTGGATCATCACGCATATAGAAAAAGCCAATAGCGGCGCAGACCCCTATACCATCACCGCAGAAACCAGAGCGGACCGCAGCCTCTATCCCCGCCCGGAGCGCACCTTGGAGCGCGGCAGCCAGGGAGAGGACGTCAAATATGTACAGGCTATGTTGGTTGTCATGAACTATGATGGCGTGGTCGTGGACGGCGATTTCGGCCCGGTCACAGCGGATGCCGTCATGCGCTGGCAGAAAAACCACGGCTATACACAGGACGGCGTCGTCGATGCGCGGCTGCTGTCCGCAATGGAGGAAGCCGAAACAAGCTGGAAGCTCCGGCAGTAAAACAGGAGGGATTGGATATGAAACGATGCATATGCGCCGCGCTGGCGCTGGTATTCCTGCTCACGCTCTGCGCGTGCGGGAAGACGGGAACAGGAAGCGGCAGCGCAGTTGGAGGAACGTCCTCTGTGGAGAATATTTTTGAGCAGCTGGTACAGGAAAAGACCAATATCGAGGCGTTCAGCTGCAAAAAGGCTTATACCGCCGCGAAAAAGTGCCTGGACAAGCAAAATTATGATGCTGCCGCAGTGTGGCTCTGGATCGCAAAAAATGCGGCGTGGGAAGTCTGGGAGGATGAAGGTTGCGGAAAGCAAGCGCTGCAGGATGCGGACGAATACATCAGCCGCGGCGACGATAATGCAGCATATCTTCTTCTGAGCTACGGGGAGGAAATAGATGGAGTGCATTATGAAGACGATGCACGCTTTGACGAAAAACTGTCCGCCTTGCAGAATGTGCAGCACGACAAGATTCCTGATAGATGGAAACTGGAGGAAAAAATGTACCGGCTGGAACAGGCAAAGCAATACGGCACGCTTTCCGTCGCATCCGTACCGCTGCGCCGGTGGGAGGAAGACGGCTTTGCCCCGGCAGAGCCGCTCCGCCCGGGCGAAACGGAACTGGAGCTGACCTGGGAGGACGATGGACGGCGCGCGTCGCCCGACGGCACATGGGAAGAGATCTGGTATGGAGACAGCGTGGTCAAGATCACGCGGACAGATCTGGAGGGCAACACCATTGTAACAGAGTATTATGAAGGCGAACCGGAGACGACGGAGGAAAGCGACGCGCTTGGCCGCGTGCATATCCGAACGAACCATCGGACAGATCTGTGCGGCATTTACTGGTATGCGTATGCGCTGTATGTGCCGGACACCTATCCTTCTTCATGGGAGCCTGACCGCTTCACACATCAATACTGGTTTGACCTCGACGGGCACCTTTCGTTTGAATATTTCTACAATGAGGACGGGACAGAGTGCACGGAAGAGCTCTTCTACAAAAACGGGGAACCGTCCTATCGCCGCGTTGCGGTCTATGACGAAAATGGAAAACAAACGGGCGGCGTCAGATATATCAACGCAAAAACCGGCGAGGAATTTGACCCGGATACGGACGGTTATCCGGATTGAGCGGAAAGAGAGGAGACGCAGATGAAAAAGCTGTTTTGCACCCTTCTTGCGGCAGCCCTGTTGCTGACGCTTGCCGCATGCAGCAAAGCACCGGAAGCTGACCGGGCGGACGAAGCACCCGACTGGCAGACCCAATATGACCTCGGCGTGCGCTATCTGTCCGAGGGGAATTATGAAGAGGCCATTCTGGCCTTTGAGGCGGCTATCAAGATCGACCCCAAGAACGCCGACGCGTACCGCAAGCTGGCCGAAGCATATGAAAAGACCGGCGACGAGGACGCCGCGCTGCGCACACTCGAAACCGGCGCAGAAGCGACCGGCGACCGCGAGCTGGCCGACCTCGCTGAGAAAAAGCGGCAGGCGCTCGACGAACCGGAAACGTCTGACGCAGAAACATCGGCAAAATCGACGCGAGACGAACAAATCGAGCAGCTCAGCGGCTGGTTCCCACAGGGGGTCGGGGCGAACTGCGCGGAATATGTCTCTTACGCGGATGGCTTCGGCGTATCTGTCTACGACCCGGGTTTCAGCCCGATGGTGGATGACCCGGCAAATACATATGTCCTGTACCGCAGTGTGACTGTCGACGGGACAAACGGCCCGGAATGCTACGCGCTCTATGGCCGCTATGAAGATTATGCGGCACGTGTATGGCAATGGGTGCTCTATTACGGAGTATTTGACGCAGATGGTGCGGTCGTGACGGGCGAGCTGCCGCTGCCGACGATGGATATCTATAACGCACAGTCCGAGGTCGTGCTCTATCGGGACGAATCGCGCAGCGTCTGGTGTCTGGAGGTCTGCAATATGATCGCCAGCGGCGACTGGATCGCAGATAGCGCGGATATCACAGCCTTTGCGCTTTCCGGTGCGCCGCGCATGATCGAGACGTGGCAAAAAGAAAGCGGCGAGGACGACGAGGATTTTCTCTCTGACGTTAACCTTTCCGGCCTGAAGAGAGAGCTAAAGGCAGCTGGGCTGCCGCATATTGTATACGGCCATATGGAGAACAGCTATGCACTGAATAATTTGGACGAGCTCCTTTGCGGCACATCCGCGCGGCAGGCCATTTGGCTCTATTGCTGCGACCACTTCATCCTCGGCGACCAGTACGGCGCGGATGACGAAGCGCCAACGGCAACGCACCTGCGGCGGGAATGGCTCGAATGGGAGCTTGCGGAGCAGGAGCAGTGGGTGCAGCAGCATGCGGCGGACGCAATAGAGCGGGACACGGCGATGGAACGGTATCAGCTGGAATTCCGGCCGGAACTGACGCGGGAAGAGGCCGACTATTGCCATGGCGGTGCCACAGGTCCATGCGGCGGCTACGCGGTCATGGACGTGTCGACGGGGCGGCCAGCTGCGACGATTTGCTTCACCTATCAGGATGAAAAAAGCAGGGAATGGAACTACAGGCCGGATCACGGAGAAGATTTGACTCATACAATCTATGCGGATGGCTGCATTATATATCGGCTTGGAAACTCATCGGCGGGAGCGATTGGATATTGTATGATCAGCTTCGACACGCGGACGGGAGAACTCCGCGTACTGCCGGACGAGCATTATTCTCCTGTTCAGGGAAGAACTTATTATGCCGTGGGAAAGTACCTGCTCGGATCGCGGTACGACTTTGAAAATGGAGAACACTACCTTGAACTTCTGACGCCGCGCGGAGCAGTCATCGGCGGACTGGTAGACAAACCGTATAAAATAGCATCGGCTGTCGTATGCAGAAGAAATATAATCTATTATCATTTTACCGACGATTCAGTGTCCGGGGGTTCGGTCGAGAGCAAAGTCTGGAAATATGATCTTGAAAGCGGAGAGCGGATACGTCTCGGCGCGGTTCCATCGCCCTTCTGCATCTATATCTGTGATCGATTTGCAGAGCATTATGATTATAAGCATGGATTTGCAGTCACTCGCACATATTTTTGATAAAAATCGAGGGAACTACATATGAAAAAGCTGTTTAGTATTCTTTTGGCGGCGCTTCTGCTGCTGACGCTTGCCGCGTGCCAGAAGGCACCGGCAGCCGAACCGGCGGACGAAGCGCCCGACTGGCAGACCCAATATGACCTCGGCGTGCGCTATCTGTCCGAGGGGAATTATGAAGAGGCCATTCTGGCCTTTGAGGCGGCGATCAAAATTGACCCCAAGCAGGAAGCCGTCTATCTGAAATATGCGGAGGCTTACGTGCAGCAGGGCGAGTATGCCTCCGCGCTGCAGGTGCTGGAGCGGGGCTTCCGCGAGACGCAGAGCAAGCTGCTGACGCGGGAGGAAAACAGGCTCAAGCGGGAGATCCTGGAGGAAAACCCGACCGTTGCGGCGCTGCCAGCCGCTGTCGACAGCACCGGCAGCACAAATGATAACGTGGATGCGGAGGAGCTGTATCGGAGCGTCATTCTGGAGGATCCGGACGGAACACCGGTACAGTTCGCAATGATCGCGAGCGCAGAACACGGCGGAATTTGGCTGCATCGCTATACCGTCTCAGAGAACGCGTCGATCCGCGATGAAAAGCTAGTCGAGCTGCATACAGAAGGCGGCCGGACGGATTTCTACGTGTACTATGACGCACAGCTGGGCTGCTTCTGCGCGGCAAACGCGGCGACGTACCACGGCACACAGTCCGGCGCATGGGGCTGCGTGGTAAAGCTCTACACACTGCGGGAGGAAGCACAGGAGCTCCATGACTGGAGCTGGAACAGCATGATCGATTTTGTTTACAGCTACAGCCCGGACATCGACGCGATGCAGCGCGGGCGTCTGCCGTATTACCCGGATTATTTTGAGGATAACTACAGCGTGATTCTGACCCCGGAGCTGCTGGGCGAATGCTATTGGCTTTACAAGCATGACAGCTTTAACGTGTTCCCGTCCGATATCCGCGTGCAGGACGAGTATATGGTCGTGTGGAACAGCGAGGAGCTCGAACGCTTCGAACAGGAAATGCAGGCGCGGGCCGTTGACAGCGGGGAGGAATCGCCCGAAACGCTTGCAACACCCGACTGGTCCTCGCAGCTGAGCAGCGTCATATATTTTGGCGACGCATCAAGCTGCCGCATGAGCCGCGAAGCAGCCGAGGCGTATGCCGACACGCTCGAACAGCTTCCAAAGACGAAGGACGACGAATATGGTACGATCTATCTGCTGCGCACGATGCTGATCGACCCCGGCGACGGGTACCCGCTGCTGGTGACGTGCTATGCGGGAAGTGAAAACCTGTATAACATGGGGTGGCCGGTTTTGGGCGAGCATCTTCTGCCATATCAGGTCTGGACCTTCAACGGGAAAACGGCGGAGCGCTACCCATTTGAAGAAGAAACAAGAGATATGTGGGGTACGGACATCCAGTTCGGAACCTTTGAAGGAAAGCCGGGAATTTACGTGCAGGATGGCATAAGCCTGGCTGTCGGTGATTCAGAGGGCTATATATACTATACGGTGTCTGAATATCAGCTGGAGCTGCAGCATCATCTGTGGTATGCGTCGAAGGATATTTACAGCGGCAATGACCCGGAAATGATGCAAGGGCAGGAAGCTACCATGCAGGATTATCTGGATGATGGGTGGGTGCTTGAAAAAACGTATGGTGACTGGAGCTATTTGACCAGATACGAGCTGGACGGTACGATAATCAGTGGAAATGACCCGGATTATGAGCGGCTGATGGATGAATACGCTCGCATACAAGGGAGCTTTCAGGCATCTGCATATGTATGCTACCAGCTGTCGACACCAATCGGCTTTATCCCTGCGCCGTGGAGCAGCCCTTCGGAGATGTGCGCCGCGCTGCGCGGGCAGTAAAAAAACAGAAAAGAGGAGAAACCAACATGAAACGCTTCTTTTGCATCCTTCTGGCAGCTCATCTTCTGCTGTCGCTTGCCGCGTGCAGCAAAGCACCGGAAGCTGATCCGGCAGACGGAGCGCCCGGCTGGCAGACCCAATATGACCTCGGCGTGCGCTATTTGTCCGAGGGCAATTATCAAGAGGCCATTCTGGCCTTTGAAGCCGCGATTGAAATTGACCCCAGGAATGCGGACGCGTATCTCAAGCTGGCGCAGGTCTGCGAACAGCGGGAGGATTATGCGAAAGCGCTCCAGACGCTGGAGGCTGGTCTGGAACAGACGGACGACCAGCGCCTGCGGGAGTACATATGGCAGGTCAAGGTCAGCCTGCTGGAAAAGCCGGGCGCGATAGAGGGAACTGCGCTCAATGGCACGGCGGAGGAAGTGGTTTATGACCCTTCGCTGGACGACCCTTACTGCGAAGTCGTGCCGGAGGGATATACGCGGAGCGTGCTTCTTGCGCTGGATGACGTGACGCCGGCTGTGTTCCGGTTCGTGCGGTCAGAGTTCACGCTGCACCGCTACTGCGTGCTGCCGGATGGGCAGATCGAGGACACCGCGTATCAAATGGAGCTGGGACTGGACTATTGCAGCTGCGCGGAGCTGATGCTGTATTATAACGAGCGTCTGGGCGCCTATTGCTGCGCGTATCTGAACGACATTTCGCTGGCGTATACGGGAATAAACGGGTACTATGCAACGACATACATACTGGATGATACCGGGGCAAGATTGTACCGGCGCTGGGATCAGGTCTGGCTCGAATGGGACGATGAAAAGCACAGAAATGCTGTTTCCGATATGAGCAGTGCGGGGTGGCCCTATCTGAAAGAGAAGATCATGAATCGGGAAACGCTGCCGTATACCTACTGGATGTTCAAATGCGAATCGTGGATCTCCGGCGGCGAAAGCGCGGCGGAGTGGCGCTACAGCCGCCGCTACTGGACCGCGGAGGAGCTGGAAGCTTACGAAAAAGAGATACGCGGCGAACCGCGTACGCCGGATTTTTCAAAGAAAACCGCAGCACAGCCATCTGACGCAGCGGACGACGCAGACACCAAAGCCTTGCTGGCCTATATCGATACGCTGCCATATGACACCATTGCCGACAGTGCGCGGAAGCTTGTAGACGCATACGCAGATATGCTGAACAGCACCGATTCTGGCGAGGGAATTTTCTATCCGGACGAAACAGATGCCAACCGCTTCTGGACGGCAATTTTTAACTACGAAATCAATCAGAGGGGATACCTTGATGCCGATGACGTCAATTATTGGATGTACAAAGGTTACCGGATGGATAGCCGTCAAAATGTGCAGGATGTTGCAAATGCGATGTATGGACATATCGTAGAGCTGCCGCCGCGTGATTATGTGTCTAGCTATTGTCCGAAGGACAGTGATACATGCTATTATTTCGGCATAGGCGACCGCGGCGCGGTACAGGTGGCGCTGGACGGCTTCGAACGCTCGGAGGATGGCAGCGCCGTGCTCAAGCTGTCCTATTCTTACCCCATGGATGGCCTATACATGACCGCGCTGGCAAAGCTGCGGGTCAACCCGAATGTAAATCTCGACGGCGAGATCCCGTTTTATTACATGATAGAATCCGTGGAGATCCGGTACGCGTGATCCTGCGCGGACGAGAAAACTGGTATAAACAGGAGAATCAACATGAAACGCTTCTTTTATATCCTTCTGGCAGCGCTGTTGCTGCTGACGCTTGCCGCGTGCGCAAAGACACCGGCAGCCGAATTGACGACCGAACCGGCGGGCGAAGCCCCCGACTGGCAGACACAATATGATCTCGGTGTGCGGTATCTCTCCGAGGGGAACTATGAAGAGGCCATTCTGGCCTTTACGGCGGCGATTGAGATTGATCCCAAGCGGGCGGAAGCCTTCCTGGGCCGTGGCGACACCTATGAAAAGCTTGTTGATTTGGAGCGGGCTGCGGCAGACTATCGAGTTGCTTTGGAACTTGAACCCAACGCAGATGCGGAGATAAAATTGAAAAAATGGGAAGCGGAACTGTTGTCAGCGCAACTGCAGGACGAGCTTTGGCCGATGGTTCGCGATCTGGTGCTCCCAATGACGGTGGATTCCGTGGTGCTGGGAGAGACGAGCATTGAAACAGCCAAGAGCATTTATGCGTCATATCCCTACGCCAAATCCAACCTGATGAACGATGCTACACAAGACACGGTGTACAATTGCTTTGGTATGGATATGCCAATTCCTGCCGGTTACGAAGAGAATGAATTCGGGTTTCTATTTGCTGCACCCGTGGGTGGAGCTGTCTGCGACATCTGTATAAACCAACCTGGTTTCGTCGCGCTTGGCGCATTGCAGGTCGGGGATGCGGCGGAAATGGCACTGGAATTATTCGGCTTTCCTGAAATGCCGCCCCATGTACCCCTCCAATGGATTCTGAAGAATGGTGCACAGCTGGAGTATAATTGGTATAGTGATGACGACTTTACGTTTACTTATCAACTCAATGAGCAGACAGCAACGGTTTACGTTGAAGGTGGAGTTGTGCATTATGTGGGGCTGAAAGTGGAAGATAGTCTTGCATAAGAGACTGATTTTCGATTGGCTTTTTTTGAAAGTGCGTGACGGCAGAGCAAAAGACCAATAAGATAAGTGTGGAAAAACAAAGGAGAAATATGGAATATTCAGTTGGAGCGGCTGCTTTAGACGGCTGGAATATAACGCGGCTGCTGGGCGAAGGCAGCTATGGAAAAGTATTTGAAATCGAGCGCAGCGAGTTCGGGCAGACGTACCGGGCGGCGCTGAAGGTGATCACGGTGCCGCAGAGCAGCGCGGAGGTCCGGAGCGTGATCTCCGAGGGTATGAGCGTTTCGCAGGCCGAGGCATATTTTCACGGCATCGTCGAGGAGCTTATGCACGAGTTTTCCATCATGTTCAAGCTCAAGGGCACGGCGAACATTGTAAGCTGCGAAGATTTGCGGGTGCTTGAACATCCGGACGGCATCGGCTGGGACATTCTCATCCGCATGGAGCTGCTGCACCCGCTGCTGCCGTATGTCTATCAGCACCCGATGGCGCGGCGGGACATCATCAGGCTCGGTATCGATATCTGCAAGGCGCTGGAGCTTTGCCAGCGGTACAATATCATCCACCGCGACATCAAGCCGGAAAACATTTTTATTTCCGACAACGGGGATTATAAGCTCGGCGATTTCGGCATCGCGCGCACGATCGAGCGGACGACCTCGGGCTTGTCCAAAAAGGGAACGTACAGCTACATGGCTCCGGAGGTCTACGCTGGGAGGGAATACGGCTTCAGCGTTGATACGTATTCGCTCGGACTGGTGCTGTACCGGATGCTCAATAAAAATCGCGGTCCGTTCCTCCCGCAGCCGCCGGAGGCGATCACGTTCAGCAGCCGCGAGCAGGCGCTGGCCAGACGGATGTCCGGCGAACCGCTGCCGCGCCCGTTCTACGGCGAAGGCCGCCTCGGCGAGATCGTCCTGAAGGCCTGCGCGTTTGACCCGAAGGACCGCTATTCCAGCCCCCAGCAGCTTCGGCAGGAGCTGGAAGCAATCTTATATACCCAAACTGACGCGGCGGTTATCTACCCTGACGGCGACGAGCTGACGATGGATCGTGAGTCGTATGCTTCTGCGCGATATGCGGCGGCATTCGGCACTAGCACGTCCAAATCAGCGAGTGCAACGCAGGGCGTCTTTACCGGCGATTACCACACAAAGGCCGAGGCAACCAGTGAAGAACGAACACAGTCCGCCTTTGGTTCGGAAGAGCCGAAAGGCGCAGGCACGAAAAAGAAACGGAAGAAAATAGGACGTTTGATCATTGGGATAGTCGCGGCGGCTCTGCTTGTGCCGGTGGTGCTATGCGTGATTGGGGCAATTCCGGTTCCTGCTGCTATCCACAATATATTCGTGCCGCAGACAATTCCGGAGGCACTGCGGGAATATGAGGAAGCCGGTACGCTGGAAAAACTTTATGAAAACGGGATCTTAAGCGGATACAGGGTTGAGACCCACGGAGAAAATGGAGAACTTGATTCTGTACAGATATTTGATACAGCAGGAAACAGCATACGGAATGAACTTTACAACTCAGATGGTACGCTTCTGGGGTATGTCCTGTACGAATACGATTCAGATGGAAACAGGACGAAAGATGAATACTACGATTCGGACGGCATTCTTCAATACTATACCCAGAATCAATACGATTCGAGCGAAAAACTGCTCAGGGAGGAAAATTACGATTCGAATAACTCTCTTCAAAGTTATGTGCTTTACGAATATGATTCGAATGGCAATTGCACTATGGAGGATGTGTACAATTCAGGTAGCCCGCATCAAACGTGTGTGTATACGTACAACGAGAATGGAGAAAAAGTGATGCTCCAATTCTATGAAGATGATAAATTGCTGTACTATGTGGATTTGAATGATGCTGGCGAGTGGGAATATCATGTTGTCGGCGATACGCCGGAAGAGTAGCAAAAAGAAACGGAGAACAAACTATGTCTACATATGAGATCGGCTCCATTGTGTTTGACAAATGGAAAATCTGCCGGGAGCTGGGGCAGGGGAGCTATGGGACGGTCTATGAGATCCAGCGGGAGGACTTCGGCGGCGTTTACAAAGCTGCGCTGAAGGTCATTACCGTGCCGCAGAGCAGGACGGAGCTGCAGAGCGTGCTGGACGAGGGCATGACGCCGCCGCAGGCAAAGCAGTATTTTTACAGCGTCGTGGAGGACATCGGCCGCGAGTGCGCCATCATGTCAAGGCTCAAAGGCACTGGCAACATTGTCAGCTATGAGGATCACGCCGTCCTCCGGCACCCGGACGGCATCGGCTGGGACATTCTCATCCGCATGGAGCTGCTGCACCCGCTGCTGCCGTATGTCTATCAGCACCCGATGGCGCGGCGGGACATCATCAGGCTCGGTATCGATATCTGCAAGGCGCTGGAGCTTTGCCAGCGGTACAATATCATCCACCGCGACATCAAGCCGGAAAACATTTTTATTTCCGACAACGGGGATTATAAGCTCGGCGATTTCGGCATCGCGCGGACGATCGAACGCACGACCTCCGGCCTGTCCAAGAAGGGCACGTATAGTTACATGGCCCCGGAGGTCTACATTGGAAAGAAATATGGCTTCAGCGTCGACACGTATTCGCTCGGACTGGTGCTGTACCGGATGCTGAACAAGAATCGCGGCCCGTTCCTCCCGCAGCCGCCGGAGGCAATTACCTATGACAACCGTGAGCAGGCGCTGGCCAGACGCGTGTCCGGCGAACCGCTGCCAAGACCATTTTACGGCGAAGGCCGCCTCGGCGAGATCGTCCTGAAGGCCTGCGCGTTTGACCCGAAGGACCGCTATTCCAGCCCCCAGCAGCTGCGGCAGGAGCTGGAAGCGATCTCCTACGAGGCGCAGGACGCGGCGCTCATCTACCCGAACGGCGACGAGCTGCAGATCGACCCGAGCCGCTACGCGTCGGGGAAGTCCTCCGGCGCGGCGGGAACTGCGGGCAAAACGAATGCGGTGTTTTCTGACCGGCCGCAGCGCACATCCGGCACAAACAGAACGCAGGGCGTCTTCGACGCCTCCGGCGGGGGCAGTCCGGCTCCCGTGCGGAAGGAAAAAAAGAAAGCCCACCGGGGGCTTGTCTGGGTGCTGGTGCTTGTCGCCGGTGCGGCGATCGCAGCGGGCAGTCTGCTGCTTTTGCACACGCGGCAGGAAAAGCAGGCGCAGCTTGCCGCCGCGCAGCAGGCACAGGTACAGGAGCAGCAGAATCAGTACGAGGCTCTGATGGAGCAGGGAACGCAGCTGTGCGAAACGGATCCGGAGCAGGCGCTGGGATGCTTCGAGCAGGCGCAGGCGCTCTACCCGGAGGAGTCTGCACCTTATATTTCCTACGCCTACGCGCTCTACTGCGCGCAGGACTATGAACGCTGCATTTCCTATATCGAGGACGAGCTGGGGCTTGGAAAGGCTTACGATATCGAGGCGCAGAGCCAGCTGAGCGAAATTCTGGGCGCGGCGTATTTTGAATGCGATGACTATGCCGCCGCGGCCTCGTTCTTCCGGCTGAGCACCGCCGGAGGCGATATCACCGTCAATGCCCAGCGCGATTACGCGGTTTCCCTCGGACGGCTGGGCGATATCGATGCGGCGGACGAGATCCTGTCGCAGATGTACGCGGCAGGCGCAAGCGGCGACGTGACTGACTACGTACAGGCGGAGATCGACTACGCGAAAAAGGAATATCTGGACGCGGAAAGCGGCTTTCAGGCGGTGCTGAATCAGACGCAGGATATCGCGCTGCAAAAGCGGGCGCTGCGCTCCTTGGCGGAGGTCTACCGCGATTGCGCGGCGCTGGTCCGGACGGGAAGCTCCCCGATCGGAAACCCCGCGACAAAGGCCGTCGAGGTTCTGGCGAACGGGATCGAAACCTACGGCCTGCGCTATGACTCGACGATCTGGGAGATGCTGGCGCTGGCCTATTTCGAGGCGTACCACACCGACCCCTCCGTTCCGCAGAGCTACCTGCGCAAGGCCGGGGAGTGCTTCAACCGCGTGCTGGAGCTTGGCGTGACGAAAAGCTATCTCTACAGCAACCTGTATACGATCTATTATGAATTACAGGAATACGATCTGGCGGAGCAGACGCTGGACGCCTATGCCGCGCAGTATCCGAAGGATTATGAACCCTACGCGTTCCGCGCCATGCTGTATATCACGCTGGAAAACCGGAAGGAACAGTCCGCGCGCGACTATTCCGCCGCCGTCGAGGCCTACGAGACAGCCGGGCAGCTGCTGCGCAGCGACGACGACGCGACATACTATCAGCAGCTGCAAAGTCTGATCCAGCAGCTGCAGAAGGAAGGATGGATCAACGGATGAAATACAGCTATGCCGCCGTCTGCGCGACAGGGCGGGTGCGAACGGAAAATCAGGATCGGATCTATCTGAACGGCACGATCTGCGGCGGCGGGTACGCGCAGACGGACGGAACCGGGAGAAAGCAGGGCCTCTTCGCCGTGGCAGACGGAGTGGGCGGGCAGGCGCAGGGGGCGCAGGCCGCGCAGGCCGCGCTGGAGGCGCTTCCGCCGAAAAAATGCTGGTCGCCGGAGGCGGTTTTGCAGGCGTATGACGCGGGAAACCGCGCCATCTGCGACCAGATCGGGAAAATCGGAAAGCGCTCCGGCGCGACACTGACGACGCTGCTTCTCGCAGACGGCGAGGCGTATGCCGCCAATATCGGCGACAGCCGGTGCTATCTGTACCGGGACGGCTGCCTGTCGCGGCTGAGCGAGGACCATACGGCGGTGCAGCGCCTGATCGCGCTCGGCATCATCGAGCCTGCGGAGGCGAAAACCCATCCGGAGCGCCACCGGCTGACGCAGCACCTCGGAATTTTCCCGGACGAGCTGATCATACAGCCGCATACGGTCCAGCTTCCCGTGAGGCCCGGCGACCGCTTCCTGCTCTGCAGCGACGGACTGACCGATATGCTGGAGGAGGAAGACCTCAGCGCGCTCCTGCGCAGTCAGACAGCAGCGCCGGCCTGCGCCGCCGCACTGTACCAGCTGGCGATGCAGCGCGGCGGGAAGGACAATATTTCCGTGCTTCTCGTGGGGATCGACCGCTGAAGCTGCCCAAAACGCACAGAACGCCGCGCCCGGCCGGGCGCGGCGTTTATGCGCTTATATCAGGAAAAACTCCAGTACCAGCACGACCGCGCAGCAGCCGACGGCGACCTGAAGCAGATTTGCGCCGAGCCATGCGGCGGTGATGCCCAGCACCAGCGCGGCAAGGCCCGCGATGGGGGAGCTTGTGGCGTTTACAATGGACGGGAAGGTCATGACGGCCAGCGTCACATACGGCACGTAGAACAAAAACGAGCGCAGGAAGCGGCTTTTGATGGGCCTGCGGATGAGCGTCAGCGGCAGCTCCCGGATGAGGAACGACACGGCGGCGCAGACCAGAATATACAGATAAGTTTTACCGTTCATCCTGACTTCCCTCCTTCTGCTCCGGCGCGTCCTTCACCGGGAAGAGCAGCGCCGCTGCCGACGCAATTAAAATCGTCAGCAAAATCGTCCGCGTGCCCTCGGACAGCGTCTTGACGTATGGCAGAACGGTGCACAGCCAGCTTGCCGCGAAGCTCACCGCCACACAGCCGAGCACGACCGGGTTTTTCTTCGACGGCGGAATGATGATCGCCAAAAACATCCCGAACAGCGCGACGGAAAGCGCGCTGACCAGACGCGCGGGCAGGATGCTCCCGGCCGTGACGCCCAGCGCCGTGCCGATGGCCCAGCCGGGGATGGCAGGCAGGAACGCGCCGTAGGAATAGAACGGGTCGAGACAACCGGGCCGCGCAATGGCGATGCCGAACAGCTCGTCCGTCACGTCGTAGCCGACGAGCAGCCGGTGGTACAGCGGCGTATCGGGCGAAAATTTCTGGCTGAGCGAGCAGCTCATGAGCAGGTAACGCGCGTTGGTAATGAGCGTGATGAGCGCCATTTCCAGAAAGCCGCTGTCCGCGGCAATGACCGTGAAGGCTGCGTATTCGCCCGCGGAGGCGTTATTGAGCAGGCTGATGAGAAAGCCCTGAAACGCGTTCAGCCCGGCGTTCCGGGCCGCGATGCCGAGAGAAAACGCCACGGCCAGATACCCAAGCCCAATGGGAACGCCGTCGCGGACACCGGCAAGAAACACCCTGCGCCGTTCGGCGCGCTGTGCGCAATCCATAGGAAAAACCTCTTTTCTGCCCGGTTCAGATACCGGAAGATTTACTTTTAGCACAGCTTTTCCCGCTTGTCAAGCGCCGACGGCATTTTGACGAAAGCGTGGGAATATGCGCCGTGCCGTTTGCAATCTGTCCGTTTCTGAACGGCAAATGTACGCAAATCGCGCGCATAGCCTTGACTTTCCAGCCCAAGTCTGCTATAACTTCAAAGTAGCAATTTAAAGCATTTGCCTATTAAAACGAAAAACGGAAAGAGAGACTCAAATGGAAAGAGAACGCTTGGGTTCCCGGCTGGGCTTCATCCTGCTGTCGGCAGGCTGCGCCATCGGCTGCGGAAACGTATGGAAATTCCCGTGGATGTGCGGCCAGTACGGCGGAGGCGGCTTCGTCCTCATCTATATCCTCTGCCTGCTGCTTCTGGGCCTGCCGGTCATGACGATGGAGTTCGCCGTGGGCCGCGCGGCGCAGGCCAGCCCCATCCACATGTATCAGAAGCTCGAACGCAAGGGCCAGAAGTGGCACCTCCACGGCTATGTCGCCTTCTTCGGCAATATTGCCCTCATGGCGTTCTATACCGTCGTCACCGGCTGGATCATCTATTACTTCGTCAGATTCCTGACCGGCCGGACGGAAGACCTCGGCTTCGTCACCATGATCACAAACCCCGGCGTCAACGTGACGTATCTGGCCGTGACGGTCATTGTGGCCTTCGGCATTCTGTGCTTTAATCTCCAGGGCGGTCTGGAGCGCATCACGAAATATATGATGACGCTTCTGATGGTTCTGATGGTCGTGCTGGCGGTCCACAGCGCAACGCTCTCCGGCGCGGCAGAGGGTCTGAAATTCTATCTCGTCCCCGATTTCTCCAAGATCACCGGCAAGGTCATCGTCGGCGCGATGAATCAGGCGTTCTTCACGCTGTCCGTCGGCATGGGCTCCATGGCGATCTTCGGCAGCTATATCGGAAAAGAGCAGTCGCTGCTCGGCGAATCGGCGAACGTCATCGTGCTCGATACGTTTGTCGCCATCGTCGCGGGCCTCATTATGTTCCCGGCCTGCTATACCTACGGGCTGGAGGTCAACGCTGGCCCGAGCCTGCTGTTCGACACCATGGCTACCGTCTTCAACCACATGGCGGGCGGCCGCTGGTGGGGCTCGCTGTTCTTCCTGTTCATGGTCTTCGCCGCCATGTCCACGGTTCTGGCTGTCTGCGAGAACATTCTCGCCATGGTGCGCGAAATGACCGGCTGGAAGCGGCCTCTTGGCTGTCTGGTCTGCGGTGCGGGTGTGTTCGTGCTTGCCCTGACCACGGCGCTGGGCTACAGCGTGTTCAAGTTCCAGCCGTTTGCGGACGGCAGCGCATGGCTCGATTTCTGGGACTTCCTCGTCTCCAACAACATCCTGCCGCTCGGCTCGCTCGTCTTTGCGCTTTACTGCTGCAATAAATTCGGCTGGGGCTGGGACAATTTCCTCGCCGAGGCCAACGCGGGCAAGGGCTGGAAGGTCAAGGCCTGGATGAAGCCCATCTTCCGCTATCTCGTCCCGGCTGCGATCATCTTCATCTATATTTACGGCATGGTCACCTTCGGATGGAAATAAACCCGAACGCAAACAGCGCCGGAGAGGGCAGAAGCCTTCTCCGGCGCTTGATTTTGCCGGGCGCATCCTGCATAATAGAGGACAGAACAGACAAAGCAGGAGGCTGCATATGGAAAAACAAATCGAACGGCAGTGCCGGGCGAACGCCGTGTTTACGGACGAGGCGTATCTGAAAACAAGATATATCTGCCGCGAGGACGGAACGTATACCATCCGCGTCGGACGCGGTGAACGCCGGGACGTGCTGGCATGCAAGGAGCTTTACGGCAAGGCGGTCAAAACGGCGCTGGAGCTGGACTGCACTGCCTGCGCCTTTGACCTCGGCCCCGCGTCAGAGCTTGGGCAGAACGGCCTTTTTGCTGCGGCAGAGGGCGTCTGCGGCGGCGCGTACCGGAAAAAATTCGCGCTGTCTGGCCGCTGGGAGCCGGAGCTGGCGTGCAGCTTTCCCGGCGCGGACGCGGAAGGCGAGCAGGTGCAGAAGGCATGGCAGCTGGCGCGGTCGATCATGGAAACGCGTGATCTGGTGAACTGCCCGGCGAATCTGCTCAGACCCGAGATGCTGGCGCAAAAGCTGAAGGACATGGCGGATGGTCTGCCAATTGAGGCAGAGCTCTATGACCGGCAGGCGCTGGAGCGGCTCGGCCTGCGGGGACTTCTGACCGTTGGCGACAGCAGTGCATACGCCCCGGCGATGGTCGTGCTGCGCTATACCGGCGCACCGGACTGCGGCAGGCGGCTCGGTCTTGTCGGCAAGGGCGTGACGGTGGATACAGGCGGCTACTGCCTGAAGCCTGCTTCGTCGATGGCGGGGATCAAGGGCGATATGGCGGGCGGAGCGGCGGCTGCCGCAGCGCTGCGGGCGCTGGCGGCGAACGGCGTGCCGGTCAATGTCACGGTCGTCGTGCCGGTCTGCGAGAACCGGATCTCCGATTCGAGCATGGTACCGGGCGATGTCATCACCAGCTTTTCCGGCAAAACGATCGAAATTCTGAATTCGGACGCGGAGGGGCGGCTGATCCTCGCCGACGGCCTTGCGTGGGCCGCAGAGCGGGAGGGCTGCACGCATCTTGTGGATATTGCCACGCTGACCGGCGCGGTCTGCGCAATGCTGGGCTTTGTGACGACCGGCGTGATGGCGAGCGATAACGGCTTTTACGATTGCCTCTTGTGCGCGGCGGAGCGCTCCGGCGAGAAATTCTGGCGGATGCCGGATGACGCGGAATACGAGACGCTGATCGAGAGCGACTATGCCGATGTCCGCAACACCAGCAAGGACGGCTGCGGCGCGATCACGGCGGGCCTGTTCCTGAAAAAATTCACGGCAGGACGTCCCTGGCTGCATCTGGACATCGCCGGGACGGCGGACAACACGGGCATTGTCTGGCAGCATCAGGTCCCCGGCGCGACCGGCACCGCCGTGAGTACGCTCTATCATCTGGCACAAATTCTGTTTGAAACATCTGAGGAGGAACCTGCATGAACACACCCCTGATCGAAGCCTGCGTAGATTCCTACGCCTCCTGCCGGGCGGCGTATCGCGGCGGCGCGGACCGTCTGGAACTGTGCGCGCATCTTGTCATCGGCGGCACCACGCCGTCCACGGCGCTGTTCCGGCAGGTGCAGCGCGATATTCCGGTCAAAACCAACATCCTGATCCGCCCGCGCTTCGGAGATTTTCTTTACAGCAAAGAAGAGCTGGAGCAGATGTGCGAGGAGATCCGGACGTACCGTGAGCTTGGCGCGAACGGCGTTGTGATCGGCGCGCTGACGCCGGACGGCGATCTGGATCTGGACGCAATGCGGCGGCTGATGAACTGCGCGGGCAATATGGACGTGACGCTGCACCGCGCGTTCGATATGACGCGCGACCCGTTTGCGGCCATGGAGGACGCCATCCGTCTGGGCTGTAAGACGATCCTCACCTCCGGGCAGCAGAAGGATCCGCTGACCGGTGCGGAGCTGCTGCGGGAGCTTTTTGAAAAAGCGGACGACAGGATCGATATCATGGCGGGCTGCGGCGTAAAAAAATGGAACATTCAGGAGATCCACGACAAAACCGGCATCGTGGTCTTCCACACGACCGGCCGCAAGGGCGTGCTGGACAGCGGAATGCGCTACCGGAAGCAGACTGTGGCGATGGGCCTGCCGTCGCTTTCGGAGTATGAGCTCTGGCAGACGGACGAGGAGGAATTCCGCGCCTGCGCACAGATCGTCCACAGTCTTGCGGCGGGAGCGGGACAATGAGACTGTCAGACGGCGAACAGCAGCGGATGGAGCAGCGCCTCGCGCTTCGCTTCGCGGCGATAGGCGACGGGGCGCAAAGCTGGCTGGAGCGGCAGCTTTCGGCGCTTTCGCCGGACTGTGCGCTGCTGACCAGATGGTGCTATTCCGCAAGTCCCGTCAGCGACTGGGCCAATTATGAATTTTCCCTGTTCCGCGCCTGCGCGGAGCACGCGCTGCGCCTGCGGGAGCAGTCGCCCCTCGCGCGGGAACTGCCGGAGCCGTTGTTTCTGAATTACGTGCTCCATCCGCGCGTAAACGAGGAGGAGCTTTGCGACTGCCGAGGCTTTTTCTACGCGCAGATTCGGGGGCGGATCGAAGGGCTTTCCGCGCGCGAGGCCATTCTGGCGATCAATGAATGGAACGCGGAGCAGGTCTGCTACCGCGCGACGGACGAGCGGACGATCAGCGCCCTCGGTGCATGGCGCTCCGGCTTTGGCCGCTGCGGGGAAGAATCCACGTTCGCGGTCAACGTGCTGCGCGCAGCCGGGATCCCGGCCCGGCAGGTCTATACGCCGCGCTGGGCGCACTGCGACGACAATCACGCGTGGGTCGAGGCGTACTGCGGCGGCGCGTGGCACTTTTTCGGCGCGTGTGAGCCGGAGGAAGCGCTGGATCGCGGCTGGTTCACCGGCGCGGCGAGCCGCGCTCTGCTCGTGCACAGCCGCTGCTTTGGAACGCCTGCGGCGGACGAGGAGATCATTTCGGTCGACGGCGCGGTGACGTTCCTGAACCAGACCGCCCGCTATGCGCCCGTGCGCCTGCTGGCAGTGCGGGTGCGGGAGAAGGACGGGCGGCCCGCCGCCGGTGCGGAGGTCACGTTCGGCATTCTCAACGCGTCGGAGGTCTTTCCGGCTGCGGTCATTCGGACGGATGCGGACGGAATGGCGCGGCTGCGCTGCGGATACGGCGATCTGATCGTGCAGGCCCGGAAAAACGGCCTCTGCCGGGAGACGCTCTGCCCGGCCTCACAGGAGGAGCCGCTGGAGCTGACACTGGCAGAGCCGGAAGCACCCGCCGGGTGCTGGACGAGCTTTACACTCCATGCGCCGAAGGAGCGCCTGCCTGAGAGAAGTGCCCCAACGCCCGCACAGCGGGCGGCAGCGACGGAAAAGCAGGCTGCGGCAGATGAAAAGCGCCGCCTCCGGCTGGAAGCGGCGTATGACGCGGCGCGGATACGAGCGCTGCGGGAGCGGTTCGGGTACGGTGCGCAGGCGGAGGCGATTTTGCGCGCAGCCTGCGGGAACTTTGCAGCGCTGGCAGAGCTGCTGGAGGATCCGGCGTATCCCGCGCCGCGGAAGCTTGCGCTTTTGCAGACGCTGGGGGAGAAGGACCTGCGCGATGTCCGGCCCGCCGTTCTGCGCGAGGCGCTGGACGCGAGCGGCGGCGTTTCGCCGTCGGACGAATTTTCCATGCAATATCTTCTCTGCCCGCGCATCGGGACAGAACCGCTGTCCTGCTGGCGAAGGACGCTGGCGGACAGCTTCCCGGAGGCGCGGAAGCGGGAATTTCGCGAAGCGCCGGACGCGCTCTGGCGCTGGATCCGGGAATCGATCCGGCAGGCGCCGCAGACGGAATACCGGCAGCTCGTGACGCTGCCCGCCGGGGCAATGCGCCTGCGCTGCGCGGATCTGCCGTCCCAGCGGCTGTTGTTCGTCGCGGTCTGCCGCACGCTCGGCATCCCGGCGCGGCTGAACCCTGCCGGCGGCGCGGCGGAGTATGCGCTTGACGGGCAGTTTTTCTCGCCGGAGGCTGGCCGGACGGCCAACGCGCGATTGCAGCTTCAGAAGCAGCCGGGCCAGACGTGGCAGCCGGGGGCGGATTTCGGCCTCTCGGCGTTTGAGAATGGCGCGTGGCAGCCGATGGCGGTTCCCGGCCAATGGGACGGCGCCCGGCTGACGCTTTCGCTATCCCCGGGCGTTTACCGTGTGATCACGGACAGCCGCCTCCCGAACGGCGACCTGCACGCCATGCGCATGGAGCTGCGGCTGGAGGCGGAACAGGAGGCCTGCGTGCAGCTGCAAAAGCAGGCAGTCTCGCTTGCGGAGCAGGCCGTGGATTTCACACTGGCCGATTTTCAGGCCGAAGCGCCGGACGGCCATCAGGCCGCAGCGGCGGAGCTGACACGGACACAGTCTCTTCTGATGTGGCTGGAGGAGGGGCGGGAACCGACGGAGCATCTGCTGAACGAGCTGCTGAGCAGCCGGGCGCAGCTTGCACGGCTGCCGCTGCGTCTGGTGTTTTTCCTGCGCGGCAGACAGGCGCTTCAAAACGAAAAGCTGCAGGCCGCGCTTGCCGCCCTTGCGCGGGCGGAGGTCTGGTTCACGGCGGACTCTGCGGAGCCTGCGGCGCGCAGCGCCTATGTGGAGCCGGACCGCCTGCCGCTTCTGCTGCTGTGCGACGGCCCGCGCCGTGTCCGCTATGCCTGCGCCGGATACCGCATCGGCAGCGTCGACACCGCGCTGGCCTTCTGCCGGCAGGACCGGACCGCACCAGAATAAATCATGTGCTTGATCGCATTCAGATAAGCGACAGCCCGGATCGTCCGCTGGACGGGACGGGCTGCTTTGCAGATATTAAAAGGGATTTCTTGGTGAAATTGTTTATTTTACGCGAAAAAAGCGCTTGCCATCCAGAAGGGAGCATGGTAAACTATCCCTGCGGCAAGTCTTTCTGTTTCCCTGCAATGGCGATGCATTTGTAAAAATACATGGTCTTCGCTGCCCCTGCCGTTGTGGGAAGAACTGTGCCGTAGCAGGGACGGAGCCATGCGTTTTTCATGCGTGGCTTTGACCGCGCACTTTTTTATTTTTGTGGAGGAGAAAGATGAAGCATAGAAAAATTCCAAGCCTGCTGCTGGCGCTCAGCCTGCTCGTTTCCCTGTGCGCTGCATTCGCGCTCAATGTGGGCGCGGCAAATACGACGCGTGAAAGCGACTTGGTGCTGGTTTCTACCAATTCTGAGAAGAATGCAGGCGAAGGCTGGACGTGGGACGCAGGCACGTGTACACTCACGCTGGACAATTTCACGCTGGACCAGTCAGGACTCAGCCGCGCTGAAACTTCCTGCGCCATCGCGATTGGCGCCCCGGATGACAGCATGATTGACGTGACCATCGTGCTGAAGGGCGAAAACAAGATCGTATCCGGCAGCACGACGGGAGCCGAAAACCATAGCTGTGGACTTTTTGTTCTCGGCAATTGCAAAATCGTCGGAGATGCGGACAGCTCCCTGACTGTTGTCAGCGGAGATGCGGCCGGTGCGGATAGTCTATCTGTTGGCATCGGGGTCAATGGCGACCTTACCATACAGAGCAGCGGCATGATCAGCGTGAAGGCCGGACACGCAGATATTTCCTGTGCAGTTTACTGCTCCGGCAGCCTCACCTTTGCCGGCGGCACGAGCACGCTTACCGGTGCAGATGCTGCGTGTATGTCTGATGAAGATATCATCCTTGCGGATCACGTGACGGCGAAGGGCGCTTCAGGCTATGCGGCTTCCAGCGTAACATCGGACGTCACGCTTGTATCGGACGCAGACGTCACATCGTTTGCGGTCGGCAACAGCATCGCGAAAACTGTTACGGTCACATATACCGCACCCGCAGCGTCCGGAACCGGGCAGAATATGCCGTTTACCGACGTTTCGACCGGCGACTGGTATTATGGCTCCGTCTATGGCGCATGGAAGAATAAGCTGATCAGCGGCGCAAGCGAAACGCTGTACAAGCCGAATAACACGCTGACTGTCGCCGAGACGGTCAAGCTCTCCGCCGCGCTCCATCAGCTCCAGAATAACGGTCAGGTTACGCTTACAAACGGTACGCCGTGGTACAGCACGTACGTTGCGTATGCTGTCGAGCATGGCATCATCGAAAAAGAATACCTCGACTACACCCCGGCCCAGATGCACGCGCCTGCAAGCCGCACCGAGTTCGTCCACATCTTCTTCGGTGCGATGAACGATTACGAGGTGCTGAACGACATTGCGGATGACCAGATCCCCGATGTGAAAATGGGCGACAAGTACGCCAGTGAAATCTACACGTTCTATCGTGCGGGTATCCTGACCGGCTCCGGTTCGTCCGGCGTCTTCAATCCGAGCAGCACCATCAAGCGCAGCGAGGCTGCTGCCATCCTGAACAGGATGTTCGACGCCTCTACCCGCAAGAGCTTCACGCTTTCATAACCGGCTTTGTCTGCAAAAAGCCGTGGCAGCGTTGAAACGCTGGACTTTTATAAAATCTGCAAAATATCTCCCTTGAGGTACAGCGACTGCTCGGAGGCGAGGCTTGCGGGGTGGTCGCGGGACTGGATGAGCGGTTCAAGCAGCCTTGCGTCGCGGCCCGCGTCCTGCGCGGCCTCGCGGAGCATTTTGAGAAACAGCTCCGGCGTCATGAACTGGCTGCACGAGCACGAGACAAGATACCCGCCGGACCTGACAAGCTTCATGCACTGCAGGTTGAGTTCTTTATAGCCCCGGTACGCGTTTTCCAGCGCCTTGCGGCTCTTGGCAAATGCGGGCGGGTCGCAGACAACGAGACCATACTGCCTCCCCTCCCGCACATACTGCCGTGCAAGATCAAAGACGTTGGCGCAGGTGGTCGTGACGACATCCTCCACGCCGTTGAGCGCCGCGTTGCGCCGCACGAGCGCCAGCGCGTCCTCGGACACGTCGACCGCCTCGACGCTTTTCGCGCCGTAGAGCGCGGCGTGGATGGAGAACCCGCCCGTGCAGCAGCACAGATCGAGCACGTTCTGCCCCGGCGCGTAGGGCTTTAACCGGCCCCGGTTTTCCTGCTGGTCGAGAAAGTGCCCGGTCTTCTGGCCGTTTGCGATGGAGACGAGCATACGCGCGTCGTGCTCCCGGATCACAAGCTCCTCGGGGACTTCGCCGTAAACGCACATCTTGATGAGCGGGAGCCCCTCTTTTTCGCGCACGGGCAGATCGTCGCGCTCGTAAATGCCGCGCGGGGTGAAAAGCTCCGCCAGAATGGAAACCAGTTCCGGTTTCCATTGCTCCAGCCCCAGACAGGCGATCTGGAAGGACAGGCAGTCGGCGAATTTATCGACTGTCAGCCCCGGCAGCCCGTCGGATTCACCGAAGACGACGCGGCAGGAATCGGAAAAGCCCAGCGCCTGCCGCGTGTGCCACGCCGCCTCGATCCGGCGGGCAAAAAACGCGCGGTCGATCGGCTCTGCCTCGTCCCGCGTCAGAACGCGGACGGCCAGCCGGGAGTTCGAATTGAAAAACCCGCGCGCGGCAAAGCGCTGCCGGCTGTCCAGCACGTCTACGACGCATCCGTCCGTGCAGATATCATCCGCCCAGTCCAGCTCATTGTCATAGATCAGTCTCTGCCCCTTCAGAACGCCGCCTTCCTCGCCGCGCCGCAGGCAGACCTTTGGATATTCCATATATTATACCTCCAGCGTATAGCGCTCATAGGCGTTGATGATCGTCGTGTCCCCGCGCCGGAGCACGCGGGCGATATCGCGGCCATATTCCATGTGCACATGGCCGTGGATGAGATAGCGGGGCTTATACCGGTCGAGCAGCGGCAAAAACGCCTCGAAGCCCATGTGCGCGTAATCGTCCCCGTCGCCGAAGCCCCGCACCGGGGCGTGCGCCAGCACGATGTCCACGCCGCCCGCCCGGCGGATCTGCCAGCCGAGCTTCCAGATGCGGTTTTTCATCTCACGCTCGGAATACTGGTCCTTTCCGCCTGAGTACAGGCGGCTGCCGCCAAGCCCGGCGATGCGCAGACCGTTAAAGATGATCAGCTTGTCCTCAATGCAGTCGCAGCCCTCCGGCGGGCGGCGGTCATAATTGCCGTCGTGATTGCCGCGCACATAATAAAGCGGTGCGCGGCCAAGTGTCGCCAGAAATGACAGATACTCCGCCTTCAGATCGCCGCAGGAGAGCATCAGATCGTATTCGCGCAGCCGTCCCGGCTGATAATAGTCCCAAAAATAGGGGCTTTCCTTATCGGCAAGCAGCAGAAGCTTCAAAGCAGCGGCCCCCTTTTCTCCGGCTGGAGCGTCTCGCGGTACAGTCCCAGCAGACGCACCGTCGGCCTTGCCATCGGCAGCAGCTCGTCATACTGCGGGATGCTGCCGCGCACATTGGCGCACAGCCAGTCCATGTGTAAAATTTCCTCCGGCGCAAGCCAGCGTTCGCCGTCATTTTGCACCGCGCCCGTCTGGTCGGCGATGCGCCGGTGGAACGGCGCAAGCTCACCGTGGGTCAGCGCGGCGCGCAGCAGGCGCACCAGCTCGCGCGGGCCGTCCGGCAGCGATTCCATGAGCTGCACGTCCACCGCGCCGCTTGCAAAGCCCCACCAGTAATTGACGGCGGCCACCGCGCTCAGCTCGTCCCAGCCGCCGCGCAGGATGCTGCGCGCCAGCCGGATATAGACCTCGCCCCAGTTCCACACCGGAAGCGCCGCGCAGACCGGCCCTGCGTTCTGGGCCAGACACAGTCCGCGCCAGTCCGGGCTGTCGCCCGAGCCGGGCAGATCGCGCGCGCAGATCACGCGCAGCCCCTCTTCCGCAAGACGCGCCGCAGGTGAGGCTTCGCAGCACGACCAGCGCAGCTCGATCTCGGCGCGTGGATTCGTCAGCTGCGCGCCGAGCGCAAAGGCATTGATGGCCGCAGGCGTGCCGAAGATCGGCCCGTCGGCGACATAGCCGATGCGGCTATCCTCCGCCAGTGCGCCTGCGATCGCGCCGAGCAGAAATTTCGCCTCGTAAATACGGCCGTAATACGTCCGCACGCCGGGATACGGCATATCGACCGAGCAGTTGAGAAAGCGGACGCCCGGATATTTGGGCGCAAGCTTGCGGCAGGCGAAGATCAGCGGCACGGTCGTCGTGAAAATGACTTGCGCGCCGTCAGAGACGGCCTGCTCCAGTGCGTCCTCGGTGCAGGGGTAGTCCGCCGCAAGATAGGTCCTGACCGAGACGGCGTCGCCGAGCGCCTGCTCGAGCTGCTGCCGCCCCTTGTCATGCTCCCGGATCCACGGGCTTTTCTCCGGCGCGCATTCATGTACGAACGCCGCGCGGAGCGTCCCGCCGGGGATCATCCGCCCGGCCAGCAGCCCGAGAAGCCCGGAGCCGGATGCTTCCGGCTCCGCGTCGGTCTGCATCTCGATCTTTCCGCCCCGCGCGTAGGCGGTCAGCTCCGTCCAGACCGCGCGGATGGATTTTTCCAGCTCCGCAGGCCCCAGCACGCGCAGATCGCCCAGCGTATACGTGTGCAGCCACACCAGAAGTGCTTCCGCCGTCGTGACGGGCGGCTCCTGGCTGAGCTTGTAATAGGCTGTGCGGAAGGTATAGAACGCGGTCAGAAACGCACGCTTTTCCCGGTCCGACCAGATGTGGTCGGCGTCAAAGCCCAGCGCGGCCTGCAGCTTGGGATAGTCGCCGACGCGGTTGAAATGCACCTGATACAGGCCGCACAGCCCGTAAAAGTGCAGAAATTCATAATAGACCCGCACAGCCGGATCATCGGAATAGACCGGCAGAACGCGCGTGACATACGCGCGGATGGTCGGCGCGTCGAAGCTCTTGAGGACGCTCACGCGCTTGTTGCCCTCCTGCACGTAGAAGCAGCCCATATATTCAAAGCACCGGATGGGATCCGTGATGCCGGTGTCGCCCAGGTGCGCCTCGCAGAGCGCGACCCACTTGCTTGCAAACTCCGTCCCAAGATCCAGAAGCGGCATGAAATTCGCGGCAAACGCCGCCTGCCGCCCCGCCGTATTTGTGCCGATGATCTGCGCGATGGGAATGTCCAGTACGCCGAGATCGACGCGGCCCGCGACCGCGCAGCCGCGCAGCCGTTCCTCGAGCACCTGCGGATACGGATAGCGTCCGCGGTGGACGCACTCGCGGTAGCATTTCTGCCCGGCCTTGAGCGCCTGCCGGAACTGCTGCAGCGCCTCCTGTCTGCTCATATCAGGCACCTCCTTTTTTGATTTCCGCCCCCATTTTCCTACGGCAGACGGAAAAAGTCAATCAGATTTTATACGGAATGCCGGAACAGGCGCAGGCGGCGCACATCAAGCCGCCCTGAGCAGCCCCGTGTGGAAGCTGAAAAGCTGAATCAGAGCAAAAAAACGCCGGAGGCCTCCCAAAGGAGAGCCCTCCGGCGTTTCATCGATTCGGGAATCAACAGCACTGGCCCACGACCTGATACATTTCATCGTTGGAGATCTGCACTGTGACGGTCAGATGCTTTGCAAACAGCCCGGCCAGCGCCTCGACCGGCAGCAGACCGTTGGAGACGCTGCGCGCCGTCTTCGCATGGTGCGCGTCGAGCGCCTTGCGCGAAAACCCGTGCGCCACCGTCAGCGTTCCGCCGGGCGTGAGCAGCCCGACCAGATGGGAGATCAGCCGCTCCGGCTCCGGAAAATGCGGAAATGCGTTGTAGATCACAATGCAGTCGAACAGGGCAGGGAAGTGCGCCTGCGCTGCGTCGCCGCAGAGCACAGTTACGTTCTCCTGCGGGAATTTTTCACGCGCGATGCGCACCATTTCCGGTGCAATGTCAATGGCCGTGATCTGTGCCGCGCCGCGCTTCAAATAATCCGGGATCAAAACGCCTGTCCCGCAGGCAACGTCCAGCACCGATACGCCGGGGCGGATTCCGGCGTTGTCCAGAATCTGCCCGATCACTGCCTCATTGCGCACCAGCTGTGCGTCCCAGCCAGCGGCGGCGTTGTCAAAAAAGTCAATGACAGCCTGCTGCTCCATCGCTGCGCCCTCTTACGCGGACCGCACCCGCAGCAGCCGCGCCTTCGTCAGCGCGGCAACGAGCGTCGGCAGCAGCACGAGCTGGATCACAATGCCGGGCAGGCCGGTCACAAACGACGTTGTCGCCCATGCCGCGACCGTAAACGTCGCGGGTGCGAAGATCAGCGCCTTGCACACGCCGGACAGGATTCTGCCCAGCAGCATTGCCGTGATCTGGCTGATATACAGGTCGGCATACAGCTTCTTCGTGTGAACGGCCTGCATCATCAGACCGCTGACCAGACCATACACGCCGCACTCGACCATCATGCCGGGCAGCACAGCAGGGGAGGGCATACCCGTCAGTACGCCGGACAGCACCGGACCCAGCAGTCCGCAGACAAGGCCATACGGCCATCCGCAGGCCAGCCCGCACAGCAGCACGGGAATGTGCATCGGCAGGAAGATCGGGCCGGCGTTCGCGATCGCATGAAACGCCATCGGCAGCACAACGCACAGCGCGATGCACAGCGCGCAGAACGCCAGATTTTTCGCAGAAATCGTCTTCTTCATGGGGAAACTCCTTCACTGAAATCTTTGCCCACATTATACCCGACCGCACCGCCCAACGGAAGCCCCCCCAGGGGGTTGAAAATTCTCCCCACGAATCTTTCACTTGCTTTTTCCCGCCATATCCGTTATAATAATCCCGCAAATTTCCGGGCCAGCCCCGCTTCCCAATTTCATAACCGGGTGTAGCTCAGATGGCAGAGCGCGTGGTTTGGGAGCGTATCGGCATCCATCCGACCTGCCGGAGTCAAAACGCCCGAACCCCTTGACACACGGGCATCTGCGGGTTTTCCGCAATTTCCGGAATCGCCCGAAAATTCCCCTTTGACCACATGGCTGACTACAGACAGCTTAGACTTTCAATTTCATAACCGGGTGTAGCTCAGATGGTAGAGCGCGTGGTTTGGGAGCGTATCAGCATCCATCCGACAGGCAGCAGCCAAAACGCCGGAACCCCTTGACACACGGGCAGTTGCGGGTTTTCCGCAATTTCCGGAATCGCCCGAAAATTCCCCTTTGACCACATGGCTGACTACAGACAGCTTAGACTTTCAATTTCATAACCGGGTGTAGCTCAGATGGTAGAGCGCGTGGTTTGGGACCACGAGGCCGCTGGTTCGAAACCAGTCACTCGGACCAGGAAACCCGCTGAAATCATAAGATTTCAGCGGGTTTCCTATGTAAATTGTTTGAGTT
>OGMC01000034.1_pt1 | contig 74873 bp, 72 predicted proteins | sample 1573011 | NCBI WGS metagenome assembly OGMC01 (sample SAMEA2581888, study PRJEB24529) | metagenome | biome: Human gut stool | place: China | collected 2011
TCTTTCCGTATATGATCTGTCTCCTGTATTTCGGCGCAAATACGATATGATATTTACATTCCCACTTCGTGTGTGCTAAACTACTGACATCAAGTTTCATTTGGACTTGATTCCTCCTTTGATTTTTGTTCCTGGTTGGCAGACCATCTTCATTTTATCAAAGGAGGACATTTTTTCTATGCATAGCTAAAGCTTTTTGGAACCACCGGCATTGCCGGTGGTTTTCTTTATACAACAAAGGGGCATGTGTCTTAACGGCACATACCCCTTTTTGTCAGCAACCCTTGTCCGGCAACTGCCATATTATTTGTTTCGTGAAACCTGTTTTATGGACAGCTACCTGCCGGGGAGGATTTTTATATTTTACGCCTCAAGGCTCGACGGATACTGCTCCAGCAGAGAGACGTTCGGGAGTTCTGCGCCGAAGCGGGCCATGCTGCGTTCGCATTTGCGGCGGATGCCGCAGACGTCCTTTTCGTCGACCGGAATGTGATAAATATAGTTTTTCACTGCCGCCTCCAGCAGCAGCTCCCGCGTCTCGGGATGGGACAGATACTGCCCGTTCCAGAACGCCGCGTCCGCCCGGCGGCCATGCAGAATGGCGCGGTGGCGTTCCGTGTCGATCTGCGCGTCGGCAGTCACATAAATGCTTTTTCCGGCAGCGGAGATCCAGTATACAGCGTGCGGGGCTTCGGCCATACCCGGAACGGGGATGTGCGGAAAGCGGCTGCATTCGACCGTAAACGGGCCAAGCTGCATCATCAGGCGCTCTGGCGTGTTCGGCTGCGGAAGGAAAACCGGCGCGCCGCAGGCCGCGCGGAGCAGCTCCGCGCGGCTGGCGCTGTAATGGTCGGGGTGCGCGTGGGTAAACAGGACGCCGCAGACGGCGTCATAGGGCGGCTCGCCTGCCAGCATTTTCGCAAAGACTTCAGGCGGCAGGCCGTAATAGCAGCGGAACTGCTTGTTGAGCGCGTCGATCAGGAGCGCGCTCCCATCCTGCTCCAGCACAAGGCCGCAGCTGCTGACGAGTGTGATCCTCATTGCAGCAGCTCCAGAAATTCCTGCTCAGACAGGACCGGGATGCCCAGCTCGTTGGCCTTTTTCAGCTTGCTGCCCGCGTTTTCGCCCGCGACGACATACGTCGTCTTTTTCGAGACGGACGAGGCGGCCTTGCCGCCGAGGCTTTCGATCTTCTCCGTCGCCTCCTCGCGCGTAAAGAGGCTCAGCGCGCCGGTCAGCACGAAGGTCTTTCCCGCAAAGCGGGTGTCCGTGATCCGGTTGGTCGACAGGAAGTTCACGCCAGCCTCGCGCAGACGCTCAATGAGGTCCTGCGACTGCGGGCTTGCAAAATAGTCGAGAATGTTCTGCGCCGTCGTCTCGCCGATATCAGGCACGGCAGTCAGGTCTTCAAGCGCCGCGTTCTGCAGCGCGTCGAGGCTGCCGAATGTAGCAGCCAGCACCTTGGCCGCCTTGCTGCCGACCTGCCGGATACCGAGGGCGCACAGAAGGCGGGACAGATCGTTCTGCTTACTGGCTTCAATGGCCGCCTCCAGATTCGCGGCGGACTTTTTGCCCTGACCGGGAAGCTCGGCAAACGCGGCGTAGTCCAGCCGGTAGAGGTCGGCGGGATTGGACACCATCTTCTGCTCGATCAGCTGATCGAGGATCGCGCTGCCGAGGCCGTCAATGTTCATGGCCTCGCGCGAAACGAAATGCGCAAGATTGCGCGACAGCTGCGCGGGGCACTCCGCGCCGGTGCAGCGCAGAGCCGCGCCGTCCTCATCGCGCACGACGGGCGCGCCGCAGACGGGGCATTTGTCCGGCAGGTGATAGGGCTTCGCGCCCTCCGGGCGCCTGGCGAGCACGACCTCGAGAATTTCCGGGATGATCTCGCCTGCTTTCCGGATCTTGACGGTATCGCCGATGCGGATGTCCTTATCCGTAATAAAATCCTGATTGTGGAGCGTCGCGGCGGTGACGGTCGTTCCGGCCAGATGCACGGGAGCGACGATGGCGCGGGGCGTGAGAACGCCCGTGCGGCCCACCTGCACGACGATATCCTCCAATACCGTCTCCTTGACCTCGGGCGGGTATTTGAAGGCTGCTGCCCAGCGCGGGAATTTGGCCGTGCTGCCGAGACGGGCGCGGCCCGCAAGGCTGTTGAGCTTCATAACGGCCCCGTCGATATCATACGGCAGGTCATAGCGCGTTTCACCAAGCTCGGCGATCAACTGCTCCGCTTTGTCCATATCGCGGCAGAGCGTATAGGGAATGACCTTGAATTTCAAATTTCGCAGATAGTCCAGCGTCTCGCTGTGGGTCTGAAATTCCGCGCCCTCTGCCAGCTGCAGATTGAAAACCAGAATGTCCAGCCTGCGCTTTGCAGCGATACCGGGGTCGAGCTGGCGCAAAGAACCCGCCGCCGCGTTGCGCGGATTGGCAAAGAGCGGCTTTCCGAGCTTTTCCTGCTCGACGTTGAGCGCCTCGAAGCTGGCGCGGGGCATAAAGACCTCGCCGCGCACGATCAGACGGGCGGGCGCGTGCTCCAGCGTCATGGGGATGGAGCGGATGGTCTTGAGATTTTCCGTTACATCCTCGCCGATCAGGCCGTCGCCGCGCGTTGCGCCGCGGACGAACTGTCCGTCGACATATTCCAGCGCGACGGAGAGACCGTCGACCTTCGGCTCGACGGAGTATTCCGCGTCCGGCTCCTCCTCGCGCACGTGCGCGTCAAAGTCCCGCAGCTCGTCATAGGAAAACACGTCCTGCAGGCTTTCCAGCGGGACGGCGTGGCGCACCTTGACAAATTCGCTCAGCGCCTGCCCGCCGACGCGGCGCGTCGGACTGAGGGGCGAGGCGTACTGCGGGTACTGCGCCTCCAGTTCTTCCAATCTGCGCAGCTTGTGGTCATAGTCATAATCGCTCATTTCGGGGTTGTCGAGCACGTAATAAAGATATCCGGCGTGTTCCAGCTCCCGTGTGAGCTGTTCAATTTCCTGTTTCGGTTCCATATTGTTCCCAGCCTTCCGTTGTAGTCAGATGTCCCAGGTTTACGTACGTTTCAGGCACTGTGCCGACGATCACGGTCTGCGCGAGCATGACGTCGCTGTCCACGTCGACCGTCTCATAGCCGACGGTCGTCAGGATGGTCAGGCTGATGGTGAATTTCACCTTCAGCGTCTGCAGCGTCTGGTTGATCCCGGCTGCGGTAAAATCCGAAAAAAAGTCAGCGTTCGACATGGTGAGGCTGACGGCCTTGACCGGCAGCTCCGGGCCGGTTCCGGCCAATAGATCCGGCAGCAGGAGGTTCCCGAGCGGGATGCCCATCTGCTGCGTGTTGATCTGCGCGACAAGGGTATCCAGAAGTTCCAGCACCTCGACTTTGAGGCGCTCGACCTGCGTCATGTCGGTGCGAAGCGCGGTGATATGGCCCTCCACGTCTTTTTCCAGCACGATCACGCGGGAAAAATCCGTGTCGCCCCTGCGGAGCATTTCGCTGACGGCCTCTATGATGGCGTTCGACGCGGCGTTGACCGCCTGATTGCGCGCAAGCTCGCGGATATACGGTGACAAATGCAGCTCCACGAGCAGAACCAGCCCCGTCAGCACGAGCAGCGGGACGATCAGAAGCAGTCTTCTGCGTCTTCGTTTTTTCCGGCTCATCTCCATACACCCCCAGCATAGCCTATGCCGGGGTCATGGGAAGATTACAGCTTTTTCATGTGCTGGCTTGCCGTGTTTGCCATAAGGCGCTTCGTGCCGACGCCGTCGAACGCGATCTCGAGCAGCGCGTCGGCGCCCATGGGCAGGACCGTCAGGATCATGCCCCGGCCAAAGGCCTTGTGCTGCACCATCTCCCCGGCCGCGAAGCTGACCTTCGGGGCCGGCTTCGGCTGCGTGTGGACGGAATAGTCCTTCTGCGGCTTCGGGCGCGTGGGGATCTGCGAAAAGTCATTATACTCGTCGCCGTAGATGCTGACGCGGCCAAACGAGCCGTACTGCCGGGGGGCCTGCTGCGAATAGCTGGGCTTCGGCGCGCCGGCGCGCTTGACGAATTCCGCCGGAAGCTCGTCTACAAAGCGGGAGGGCAGGTTCGTCGTCGTGCGTCCATAGAGCATACGCTGCCGGGCATAGGAAATAACGAGGTTCTGCTTGGCTCTGGTGATGGCGACGTAGCACAGGCGGCGCTCCTCTTCCAGCTCCTCCGGTTCGCTCAGGCAGCGGTTCGACGGGAACAGCCCCTCTTCAAAGCCCGTGAGAAATACATTCGGGAATTCCAGACCCTTGGCCGCGTGCATCGTCATCATGACGACGGCGTCCGCGTCCGGGTCATACTGCTCGATATCCGTGTAGAGGGCAATTTCCTCCAGAAAGCCCGCCAGCGTGGGCGTATCGGTGTTTTCCATGTAGGCAAGGATGCTGGATTTGAGTTCGCGGACGTTTTCGGCGCGGGTGCGCGCTTCGACATCGTCCTTTTCCTCGAGCATTTTCAGATAGCCGGTGCGGAGCATGACCTCCTCATAGAAGTCCGGCAGAGAAAGCGTTGTCAGAAGCTCGGCGCATTCCTCGATCACGACCGTGAAGGCCATGAGCTTCGCGGCGGACTTTTCAAGGCTCGGATAGCTGTACGGGTCGGAGACGACCGTGTAGAGCGGCACACCTGCCGCAGCCGCCTGCCGCTGCGCCATTTCGAGCGTTTTGCCGCCGATGCCGCGCGGCGGGTTATTGATGATGCGCTGCAATCTCAGCTCATCTGCGCGGTTATTGATCACGCACAGATAGGCCAGCATATCCTTGACCTCGGCGCGGTCAAAGAAGCGTGTACCGCCGATGATGCGGTACGGGATGCCGCTGCGCTTGAACGCGTTTTCCACCGCGTTCGACTGCGCATTCGTGCGGTAGAGCACGGCGAAATCCTTGAAATTCTTCCCCTTGGACATGGAGATAATGCGGCTGGAAATGTAATTGGCCTCATCCGACTCGCTTGCCGCCTCGTAGACCGTGATGCGGTCGCCCGCAGCGTTCTGCGTCCAGAGCTTTTTGCCCTTGCGCCCCCGGTTGTGCGAGATGACGGCGTTGGCCGCGTTCAAAATTGCCTGCGTGGAGCGGTAGTTCTGCTCGAGGCGGATGACACGTGCGCCCTTGAACTGCTTTTCAAAGGAAAGAATGTTCTCGATAGTCGCGCCGCGGAATTTGTAGATGGACTGGTCGTCGTCGCCGACGACGCAGATGTTTTCATACCCGCCCGCAAGCAGCGCTGTCAGCTGATACTGCAGCTGGTTCGTGTCCTGATACTCGTCGATCATGACGTAGTGGAACTTGCGCTGGTAATACGTCCGCACGTCCTCAAACTGCTCAAGCAGCTCGACGGTCTTGAGGATGATATCGTCAAAGTCCAGCGCGTTGGCCTCGTGCAGGCGCTTTTCGTATTCGGCGTAGAGCTGCGCGATGCGGTCCATGCGGTAATCGCCGGACTTTCCGGCGTGTTTGGAAAACTGCTCCGGCCCCTGCCGCTTGTCCTTGGCCTTGCTGATGACGGAAAGCGCCAGACGCGGCGGGAGGGATTTTTCGTCCAGCCCGAAGTCCTTCAGAATGTCCTTCATGACCCGCTCGGAATCGCTCGTGTCATAGATCGTGAAGCGGCCCGTGTAGTCGTCCAGGCGGCCAATCTCCCGGCGCAGAATGCGGCAGCAGGCAGCGTGGAACGTCATGGCCCAGACGTCCATGGCGTAGTCGCCCAGCAGCGCCTGCAGTCTGGCCTTCAATTCATTTGCGGCCTTGTTGGTGAATGTGATGGCCAGAATCGACCACGGCGCGGCGGGCCGGAGCGCGCACAGGCGCTCGGCCTGCTGCTGCATGGCGGGATCGCGCGTTTTGAGGTAGTCCTCAAGATATGTAACGTCTTCCTCCGTGATATACTCCGGAATTTCATTCGAGTCGGAGCCTTCGCCGAAGGCGATGAGATTGGCGATGCGGTTGATGAGAACGGTCGTCTTGCCGCTGCCCGCACCGGCCAGCAGCAGCAGCGGCCCCTGCGTTGTAAGAACGCCCTCGCGCTGCATCTCGTTCAGGTTCTGAAAGCGCGCAGCGATCACAGCGCGGCGCGCGGATAAGAACCGGGCTTCAAATGTCTGTTCCATAGCTTCCCCTTACGGGCAATGTCGTCGATCTGCGCAGCAGCCTGTAGGGGCCGATGCCTACATCGGCCCGGCAGAATGCACCGATTTTACGGTAGTCTGCGGCAAATTCGTAACTTCCCAACGGGCCGATGTGGGCATCGGCCCCTACAATCACACAAGCAAGTGCCTGCGAATTCGCCGAAGATTTTCGATTATCCGGTGCATCCCGCAGGGCGGAGCAGAGCCCCGCCCCTACCAACCTTGTTCGAGGTTTCGTCGTGTTTGCGTGACAGGACACAGTATTAAGTGGTATGACATTGCCTTTTCAATAAACTACGGATATTCTACCGCATTTTGCCCGGTTTGTCGACATCAAAAAAATGTTCGAAGCCGTTCCAGCGCCTTCTTTTCGATGCGGCTGACCTGCACCTGCGACACGCCGATGAGGCCCGCGACGCGCTGCTGGGTCAGGCTGTGGTAATAGCGGAGCTGGATGACGAGCCGTTCCTTGTCGTTCAGGCGGGCAAGCGCCTCCTGCAGGGCCATGCGTTCGAGCAGCTTTTCCTCCATGCCGTCGGTACACAACACGTCTTCAAGCGAAAAGCCCTCTTCGCCGGTCTGGCGCTGGATGGACTCGGTCGCGCTGGTGGCGGTTTCGGCAGCCGCGATCTCCTCCGGCGAAAGGCCCAGCGCCTCGGAAAGTTCGGAGACCGTCGGGTCGCGGCCGAAATCGCCGGTCAGGCGCTCACGGGCCTTTTTGATGGCGGCGGCGCGCTCTTTCACGCTGCGGCTGACCTTGACCGCGCCGTCGTCGCGCAGAAAGCGGCGGATCTCGCCAGCGATTTTGGGGACGGCGTAGGTCGAAAACTGCGTGCCGTAGGCGGTATCAAAGCCCTCGACCGCCTTTAAAAAGCCGACGCAGCCAAGCTGGAACAGATCGTCCGGCTCTACGCCGCGGCCAAAATACCGCCGGGCGATCGACCAGATGAGGCCCGTGTTTTCCGTCACGAGCCGCTCGGACGCGTCCCGGTCGCCCTGCTGGGAGCGCTGGATGAGCGTGATGGTGTCGCTCAAGCGGTTTTCCTCCGCTGCACGATCTTGCGCTTCATATGTACCGTCGTGCCCTTGCCTGGCCTTGACGTGACCTGAAGCGAGGTCATGAAGCTCTCCATGATCGTAAAGCCCATGCCGCTGCGCTCCGGGCCGCCGGTCGTGAACATGGGCGCGCGGGCCTTTTCCACATCCTCCATGCCGCAGCCCTTGTCGCGGATGACGATATCCAGCACGTTCTCCGGCAGAATGCGGCAGCGGATGGTCACGGTGCCGAGGCAGTCGCGGTAGGCATGAACAATGCAGTTGGTCACGGCCTCGGACACCGCGGTCTTGATATCGTTCAGCTCCTCGAGATTGGGGTCGAGCTGGGCGGCGAAGCACGCGACTGCCGCGCGGGCAAAGGATTCGTTCGAGGACCGGCTGGGGAAGGTCAGCGTCATTTCATTTTCAGCTTTCATGGACAAGGCTCCTTTCGTCTTCCAGAGTTGCTATGCGCTCAATGCCGGAGGCCTTGAGCACCTTCATCGGCTGCGGCGGAACGCTTCGGAGAATGACCTCGCCGCGCAGCTGCCGCATCCGGCGCACGCAGGAGATCACGATGGCGATCCCGCTAGAGTCCATAAACGTGACCTCCCTGAAATCCAGCACGCACACGCGCGGCAGATAGAGGTCGATTTTGTTGCCCAGGACGCGCATGATATCCTTCGCGCTGTGGTGGTCAATTTCGCCGCGCAGCGCGACGGTCAGATGCTTGTCCTGCAAAAAGCTTGTGAGATTCATTTGTTCGCCTCCAAAATAGAAAATGGACACACAGGGCTTTTTCCTGTGTGTCCATTATAGAAGCTTTTACGCGCGGGTTTTGTCAAAGGGATTACCGGCGCAGACGCTTTTCACTTTCTTCGAGCTGTGCAAGCAGGGCGCGGTTCTTTTCGAGCTTTTCGCGCTGCTCGGCCACGACCTTTTCCGGTGCGCGGGAGACAAACGCTTCGTTTGAAAGCTTGCCCTCGAACATGGCGATCTGCTTGAGGCAGTTCGCCTTTTCCTTTTCGATGCGAGCCAGCTCCTTCTCGAAGTCGATCAGCTCCTCCAGCGGAATATAGAGCTTGGCATCGTTCGTGACGACGCAGACCATGTTCTCGTGGCCCTCGGGGTCCGAATCGCAGATGATGACCTGATCGGCGTAGGCCAGACGGCAGATAAAGCCCGTGCCCTGCCGGAAGATCTCGCCCTTATCGGACACGACGTAGAGCGTGCTCTTCTTCGACGGCGGGACGTTCATCTCCGCGCGGCGGTTGCGGATGGAACGGATGGCGTTCATGACGGACTCCATATGTGCCGCCTCGACGGAGAAGTTCAGATTCTCGTCGTACTTCGGCCAGTCAGCCAGCATGAGGAAGCTGCCCTCGTGCGGGATGGCCTGCCAGATTTCCTCTGTGATGAACGGCATGAACGGGTGCAGCAGGCGCAGGAACTGGTCAAGCACATACACCAGCACCTTCTGCGCGGCCAGCTTGCTCTTTTCGTCCTCGCCATACAGTCTTGCCTTGGTCAGCTCGATATACCAGTCGCAGTACGTGTCCCAGATGAAGTCATAGACCTTGGCGGAGGCCACGCCCAGCTCGTACGCATCCATATTCTCCGTGACTTCTTTGATGAGCGTATTGAGCTTGGACAGCACCCATTTGTCCTCGATCTCCAGGTCGGCGGCATCCGGAAGGCCGTTTTCTTCGACGGTCAGGTTCATGAGCACATAGCGGCTCGCGTTCCAGATCTTGTTGGCGAAATTGCGCATGGCCTCGCACTTTTCGACGTAGAAGCGCATATCGTTGCCGGGCGAGTTGCCGGTGATGAGGTTGAAGCGCAGCGCGTCTGCGCCGTATTTCTCGGCCATTTCCAGCGGGTCGATGCCGTTGCCGAGGGACTTGGACATCTTGCGGCCCTTGTCGTCGCGGACGAGGCCGTGGATGAAGACGGTCTTGAACGGCTCCTTTTTCATCTGCTCCATGCCGGAGACGACCATGCGCGCCACCCAGAAGAAGATGATATCATAGCCCGTGACCATATCGGTCGTCGGGTACCAGTATTTGAGGTCTTCCGAATTCAAATCGGGCCAGCCGAGCGTGGAGAACGGCCACAGACCGGACGAGAACCACGTATCGAGCACGTCCTCGTCGCGGGTCAGCTTCGTGCAGCCGCATTTTTCGCACTTCGTCGGGTCTTCGCGGCTGACATTGATATGGCCGCATTCGTCACAGTACCACGCGGGGATCTGATGGCCCCACCAGAGCTGGCGGGAGATGCACCAGTCGTGCACGTTTTCCATCCAGTTGAGATACGTCTTGGAGAAGCGCTCCGGAACGAATTTGATCGTGCCGTCCTTCACGACGCGGAGGGCCTCTTCTGCCAGCGGCTTCATCTTGACGAACCACTGCGCGGAAATGAGCGGCTCGACGTCGTTATGGCAGCGGTAGCAGGTGCCGACATTGTGGGAATACGGCTCGGTCTTGACCAGATACCCCTGCTCTTCGAGGTCCTTTACCAGGGCCTTGCGGCATTCGTAGCGGTCCATGCCGTTGTATTTGCCGCCGTTTTCGTTGATATGGCCGTCGTCGGCGATGACGCGGATGACGTCGAGGTTGTGGCGCAGGCCGACCTCAAAGTCGTTGGGGTCGTGCGCCGGGGTCATTTTGACCGCGCCGGTGCCGAAGCCGATCTCGCAGTATTCATCGCCCACGATGGGAATTTCGCGGTTCATGATGGGCAGGATACAGGTCTTGCCGATGAGGTGCTTGAACTTTTCGTCGTTCGGGTTGACGGCCACGCCGGTGTCGCCCATCATGGTTTCCGGGCGGGTCGTGGCAACGACGATATCGCCGGAGCCGTCAGAGAGCGGATAGCGGATATACCAGAGATGGCCGGGCTTGTCGACATACTCGACCTCCGCGTCGGAGAGGGCCGTCAGGCAGTGCGGGCACCAGTTGATGATGCGGCTGCCCTTGTAAATAAGGCCCTTGTCGTACATCTCGCAGAAGGCCTCACGCACGGCTTTGGAGCAGCCCTCGTCCATCGTGAAGCGGCTGCGCGACCAGTCGCAGCTGACGCCGAGCTTTCGCTGCTGTTCGACGATGCGGCTGCCGTACTTTTCCTTCCACGCCCAGACGCGCTCGAGGAACTTTTCGCGGCCAAGGTCATAGCGGGTCTTGCCCTCCTTGACGCGCAGCTCTTCCTCGACCTTGATCTGGGTGGCGATGCCGGCGTGGTCCGTACCGGGAAGCCACAGGGCGCTGTAGCCCTCCATGCGCTTGTAGCGCGTCAGGATATCCTGCAGCGTCGAGTCCAGCGCGTGGCCCATGTGGAGCTGGCCGGTGACGTTGGGAGGCGGCATGACGATGGAATAGGGCTTTTTGTCGGGATCGGGTTCGGCCTTGAAGCAGTCGCTGTCCAGCCACATCTGGTAGATCTGGCTTTCCACCTGCGTCGGGTCGTATTGCTTGGGCAGTTCTTTTCTCATGTTGATTCTCCTATTGAAACATATTGTTTATTCTTCAGTCAATTTTGCACAGGGGCAGGCTGCGTGGGCACGGAAAAAGTCCAGAAATTCCTCCGGCGTGCCTAAAATCAGATCCTTCTTTTGCAGGACCGTGGCCGAGCCGGAGTGCGTCAGCAGGAAAAGGCTCGGCGTTTCCACCAGCGTTTCCATTTTTTCATACGGGAAGTCGGCCGATTTCTGGTTTGTCTTGATCTGCATGGCCTCGTCCGTGAAGCGGATCTTCGGCTTTGACGACAGATCCATCCCGCCGAGGCTCTTTAGCAGCAGCGACGCGGATCTCTGAAACTGCCGCGTCATGCTCGCGTCCGGCCTTGGCAGGAGCCGCGCCGCCGCAATGACCAGCGCGATCGCGCCTGCGGCAAGCAGCGTCGTGTTCCTCGGCTCCGTCAGGCCTGTCACGAGTAGGAAAACGCCTATGGCCGCCAAAACCACAGACAAAACAGTCTGCACGGTCTTCCGGCGCTTCAGCACCGGATTGTCGGCCCGGTTCGCTTCCGCAAAGCGGTTCACGCCGTCGGTCATGCGCCAGAGCTTCGGGTTCATCTTCCGCGAAATGATCTCCGTGCGCGCCCGCAGCGCCTTCGCGAGCTCCTCCTGAAGCTCTGCGCTGTAGGGCGTGGGGACAAATACAAATTCGCTCGGCATATGGCGGTTCCTCTCTTTCTCTATGGTATTGGCGGCGGTTTTGCGCAGGAAAAGTCGAAAAACCGCTTGTGGTTGATAGGGGCGGGGCTCTGCTCCGCCCGGCGGAGGGCAGTTGTTATAGCGGAAATCTCAGGCGGATAAGAATGCAGTTTCCTGCGTGTTCGTAGGGGCCGATGCCTACATCGGCCCGTTGGGAAGCCGCGAAATCGCCGGAGATTCCCGTAAAATTGGTATATTCTGCGGGCGGACAGAGTCGTCCGCCCCTACGGAGTACAGGGGGCAGCGAAACCTTGCTGTAGGGGTCGACGACTCTGTCGGCCCGTTTGGGTAGTTACGAATTCGCCGAAGAGTTCTGTAAAAACGGACTGTTCGGCGCGGGCCGATGTAGGCATCGGCCCCTACAACCAAATGCGCACGTACCTGCGGATTCGCCGTAGATTTCTGTAAAAGCGGTCTGTTCTGCCGGGCCGATGTGGGCATCGGCCCCTACAATCGAATGCGCAGATGCAAGAAAAAACGCCCTGAGTTTCAAAACTCAGGGCGAAGAAGATCTCCGTGGTACCACCTGTATTCCCGCTTGCGCGGGCACTCGCAGCTCTGTAACGGGAGGACCCGGCGGGGCTTACTGTGCGTTCAGCCCGGCAGCTCGGAGGCGACGGGAACTTCGGCTTGGCGGAAGCTTACACCAGCCGCTTCCTCTCTGCGGCGCTGCGCGAAGTTCATTCCTCTTCTCAGCTTGTATCGGTATGGGAAACTGATGCGTTATACGTCCTCGATGATGGGCGAGGGCTTGGCCTGCTGCGGGTTGACGAGGGCGCGGAACTTGCTCCGGGACTCGCGGATCTCGCTCAGGGCCTGTGCGATGGCTTCCTCTGTGCGCTTCATGGAATCGTCGACATAGTCGTTCGTGACCTGACGCAGCTCCTTGATCTTGGCCTGCGCGTTCTTCATGAGGTCGTCAGCCTCCTTCTGGGCCTGCAGATAGACCTCCTCGTGCGAGATCATCTGCCGGGCGCGCTGCTCGGCCTGCTTGAGAATGTTTTCGGCCTCGCGCTTGGCGTTGGTGATGACGTCGTTGCGGGATTCCACGATCGTCTTGGCCTGCTTGAGTTCACCGGGAAGCTGATTGCTGATCTCGTCGAGAAGATCGAGAACCTTGTCGCGTTCGAGCACGCACTTGTCCGCGCCGAGCGGCAGGCTCCACGCATCCTGTACCATCTCATACAATGTCGTCAGGATCTCTTCAATACCGCTTGCCATAAAAATACCTCCTTAGATTTGCTCCATCATGCGGGCTTTAAAGTCCGGGATGATCGCAGCCGGGAGAAAATCACTCACGTCGGCGTCATACCGCGCCAGCTCCTTGACGGCGCTCGAGCTCAGGTACATGAACTGGTGCTCGGCAGTCAGGAACATGGTATCCAGTCCGGGGTTGAGTTTGTGATTCATGAGCGCCATCTGGAACTCGCGCTCGAAATCAGAAACGGCCCGCAGGCCCTTGATGATAATGGAGCTGCCCTGTTCGCGCGCAAAGTCGGCCAGCAGCTTGTCGGAGTGCATGACCGCGACGTTCGGAATGTCCGCCGTGACGCGGCGGATAAGCTCAGCGCGCTCCTCCGGCGTGAACATGGGGCTTTTTTCACAGTTATACATCACGCAGACGATCAGCCGGTCAAAGCTGCGCGCCGCACGGGTGATGATGTTGAGATGACCGTTTGTAACAGGGTCAAAGCTGCCGGGGTAAATTGCTGTTCTCATGGCGCCTCCAGCCGGCTATCCTCTGCGGAAGATCGTCACCGCAGCCTTGCCGTAACGGTAATCCCGGTAACGCGCAAGACCCGGAATGTCGTCCGGAAGGGACTTCTCAAAGGGTCTTTCACAGACTATTATACCACTGTTCGTCAAAATGTCAATTTCTGATATGATTTTTAGCGCAGTTTCAAGGAAAATTTCCGCGTAAGGCGGGTCTAAAAGGATCAAATCGAACTGCCTGCGGCAGGTTTTCAGGTAGGAACTGTAATCCGCCTGCACAACTTCGGCACGTTCTTCCAGCCTTGTCTTTTTCAGGTTCTCCCGAATAACGCTGACCGGCTCTCTGCCCTTGTCGACAAAGGTGCAGTGCGCCGCGCCGCGGCTGAGCGCCTCGATGCCGAGCTGTCCGGAGCCGGCAAACAGGTCGAGCGCCGTTCTTCCCTCGACCTCAAACTGGATGGCGGAGAAAATGCCCTCCTTGACCTGATCCATGGTCGGGCGGGTATCCATGCCCCTGGGGGCCTTCAGCGGGACGCCTCTGGCGGTTCCTGTGATGACGCGCATGGCGTTTGCCCTCCTTCCTTCGGGTGAAAATGCTGATAGACAGCCAGCGCGGCGGACGCGGGGAGCACCTGCTCAAGCTGGCTGCGCTCCGCCTGCGAAATGGCTTTAACGGAGCGGAATTTCTTTAACAGCGCCTGCCGCCGCTTTTCACCGATGCCGGGGATATCCTCCAGACCGGATTTTTTCATGCGGCGGGAGCGCAGCGCACGCTGGTACGTGATGGCGAAGCGGTGCGTCTCCTCCTGGATCGTGCCGATGAGGGCGAAGACGGACGGGACGGCGCTGATGGCGATCTCATCGCCCGCAGCGGTCACGAGCGCTCTTGTGCGGTGCTTGTCGTCCTTGACCATGCCGTAGGCCGGGATATCCAGCCCCAGCGTTTGCAGCACATCCTCCGCGACCTTTGTATGCTCGACGCCGCCGTCGATCAGCAGCACGTCCGGGTGCTCGGAAAAGCCCGCGTCCTGCTGGACGTAATGCGTCAGCCTGCGCAGCAGCACCTGATGCATGGACGCGTAATCGTCCTGATCGGTCAGGCCCTCGACGCGGAAGCGCTTATAGGCGGATTTGAGCGGCCTGCCGTCCTGAAAAACGACCATGGACGCGACGATATCCGTCCCGGCCAGGTTGGAAATATCATAGGCCTCCATCCGGTGCGGGATATCCGGCAGATGGAGCATATCGGCCAGCGCACCGAGCGTGCCGGTGCGGCGCTCGGCTCTGGTTGTGATGCGCTCAGCCTCTTCGCGCGCATTTTTATGGGCAAGTTCGACCAGACGCACATTATCGCCGCGCTGCGGCATGCGAATGAGGACTTTTTTGTTCAGCTCCTGCTGCAGAAGGGCGGAAAACAGCTCCGCGTCCTCCAGCTCAAACGGTGTAAGAATGACCTTGGGCGCTGTGCCGCGCGCAAGATAAAACTGCTTGACGAGGGCGGAGACAGCCTCCTGCGGGTCGTCCGCCGGGGAAAGGATCTCATATTCCTTGTCGAGCAGGCTTCCGCTTACATAATGCAGGACTGCGAAGCAGGCCCGCGCTTCGTTCTGGTAATAGCCGATCACGTCGGTATTGGCCATCGTCCCGGCGGTCACAAGCTGCTTTTCGCCGAGGGATTCGACGGCGCGCAGCCGGTCGCGCAGGGACGCGGCAAGCTCAAACTGTAATTTATCTGCCGCGGCCTCCATCTGCGTGCGCAGCTCGTCCGCGACCTTTTTATAATTGCCCTGCAAAATCAGCACGGCCTGCTCCATGCGGGCATGGTAGTCCTGCTGGCTGCGCGAGAGCTGACACCAGCCGTCGCAGTTGTTCATGTGGAAGTTGAGGCACGGGCGGTCCTTGCCGAGGTCGCGCGGGAACTGTTTGGAGCAGCCGGGCAGCTTCAGCGTCAGGCGGAGCGTGTCGATCACGTGCTGCGTGACGGAGCGGCCGCCGAAGGGGCCAAAATAGCTGGCCTTATCCCCTGCCGTTTTGCTGACCATCTGCATGACGGGATAGTCCTGCGTCAGGTCGACACGCAGATAGGGGTAGCCCTTGTCGTCCTTTAAAAGGATGTTGTACTTCGGCATATGCCGCTTGATAAGCGAGCATTCGAGCACCAGCGCCTCAAACTCTGAACGCGCAACGATAGTATCGAAATGGTCGATCTGCGACACCATTTTACGCGTCTTCGGCGTATGCGCCGCCGTATCCTGAAAATACTGGCTGACGCGGTTCTTGAGCTTTTTGGCCTTGCCGACATAGATGACCGTGCCGGTCTTATCCTGCATGATGTAGACGCCCGGCTCGTATGGCAGAGAGAGCGCCTTGTCCTTGAGTTCTTCAAACGTCATAGCTTCTGAATAAAAAAGCGCTGCGGACGCAGCGCAAGCAAATGTGCAGATCGGGCGGCAGAATCAGGAGGGGTATCCCCTCCTGATTCTGCTGGTTTGTAAAAAATGCCTCAGAAGACCTCTTTTACGAGCATATCGGTCAGTGCTTTTACTGCTTCTTCCTCATCGGGGCCTTCCGCAATGATGCTGACGCGCGTGCCCTTGGTGATGCCCATGGACAGAACGCCGAGCAGGCTCTTGGCGTTGATCTTGCGATCCTCGACCTCGACCCAGATGCTGGACTTGAACTCGTTCGCCTTCTGGATAAAGTAGGTGGCCTGCCGGTTGTAAAGGCCGGATTCACACTTCACGATGGATTGCTGCATATACATAGACGACACTCCTTATACATCCTGCCGGGGATTTCAATTGGTTTTGACCTTCTAATTTTAGCAAATTTCATTGAAATGTCAATCACTATTTCATTGCGCCCCGATTTCCGGACAAAAATCGATGGGACTTATTTGAATTCGACGATCGTGACGCCGGATTCGCCCTCGCCGTAAACGCCGAGGCGGAAGGACTTGACGTATTTGCAGCGGCGCAGCTCCTCCTGCACGGCTGCGCGCAGGACGCCCGTGCCCTTGCCGTGGATAATGCGTGCGTTTGGGAGATTGCCCATATAGGCCGCGTCCAGGAAATTATCGAGCACCGGCAGCGCCTCGTCCACGGCCATGCCGCGGATATCCAGCTCCGGCTGGGCCGCGGCCTTCAGCTCACGCACCTTGCCCGCGATGACCTTTTTCGCCGCGTTCTGCGTCTCGTTTTCGAGCAGGTATACCTCCTCCGGCTTCGCCGTGATCTGCATGATGCCGGCGCGCAGCTGATAGCTGCCGTCCTTGTTAATGGCAAGGACGCTCGCCTTTGTGCCGAGCTTCAAAAGCTCGACCGTATCGCCCACGCGGATGGCGCGGGTCGGCTCCGGGCGCTGCTTTTCCTCACGCTGGGGCTGCATTCTGCTTTCGGCCTCGTTGAGACTGCGGCGCAGCTGCGCCTGCTTTTCATTGGAGCCGGGGACGAACGCGCCGTTTTTCGCCTGCTTCCGAAGCTGCTTGAGTTCTTCATAGACCGCGTCGGCGGCACGGCGGGCATCGTCGATGATATACTGCGCCTCCTTGCGCGCCTGCTGGGCGGCCTTTTCCTTTTCCTGCTTGATCTGGGCGTAATATTCGTCGGATTTTTCCTTCTGCTTTTCCGTCTCGCGGCGCAGGCGCTCGGCCTCCTCCTTTGCCTTCTCCATCTCCTGCCGCTGCTGGTCAAGCTGCGTCAGAACGTCCTCGAAGTTCACGTCGTTCTGGCTGACAAGACTGCGGGCCTGCTCCAGAATGGCCTCGTCGATGCCAAGGCGCTTGGAAATGGCAAACGCATTGGACTTGCCGGGCACGCCGATGAGCAGCCGGTAGGTCGGCTGGAGCGTCTCGACGTTAAACTCGCACGACGCGTTCATGACGCCGCTTGTGCGCATGGCATAGAGCTTCAGCTCGGCATAGTGCGTCGTCGCGGCGACGCCTGCGCCGCACTTGCGGCAGAACTCAATGATGGAAATGGCCAGCGCCGCACCCTCGGCGGGATCCGTGCCCGCACAGAGCTCGTCAAACAGGACGAGGCTGTCTTTGTCGCAGACCTTGAGGATCTCTACAATATTCTTTGTATGCGACGAGAACGTGGAAAGCGACTGCTCGATGGACTGCTCGTCGCCGATGTCGGCGAAAACCTGCTCGTAGACATTGATCGCGCTGCCGTCGTCGGCAGGGATATGCAGGCCGCATTCGGCCATGAGCGTGAGAAGGCCGATGGTCTTGAGCGTGACGGTCTTGCCGCCGGTGTTGGGGCCGGTGATGATGAGCGTATCAAAATCGCTGCCGAGGCGCACGGAGATGGGCACGACAGTCTTGCCGGTGATGAGCGGGTGGCGGGCGCGGATGAGGTTCAGCTGCCCGTCCGTCCGCACCTCCGGGCAGATGGCGCGCATGGCAAAGGACAGACGCGCCCGCGCGAAAATGCATTCCAGATCCAGCAGCACGTCGTAGTCCAGCTTGATCTGCTCACGGTGACCCGCTGCTTCGGCGGAAAGCTCGGCGAGAATGCGCTCGATCTCCTTGCGCTCGGCCATGAACAGCTCGCGCAGCTCGTTGTTGCCGTTGACGGCGGACATCGGCTCAATGAAATACGTGCTGCCGGAGGACGAGACATCGTGCACGAGGCCCGGAAGCTGGCTCTTGCACTCGGCCTTGACCGGGACGACGAAGCGGTCGGAGCGGATGGTCACGATCGGCTCCTGCAAAATCTTCGCGTAGGACGGCGAGGTGATGATCTTTTGCAGCGATTCGCGGATCTTCGCGCTCTGCTGGCGGATCCTGCGGCGGATAGAGGCAAGCTCGCTGCTGGCCGCGTCCGCGATCTCGTCCTTGGAGAGGATGGAGGTGAAGATGCGCTCCTCCAGATACTTATTCGTGGTGATCTGCTGGAAGTACACATCCAGCACGCTTGACTCCTGCGCGCTTCTCCCCTCGCCCTCGGAATACGCCTTTGTCTGGCGGGCGGATTTTAAAACAGCCGCGATGCGCAGCAGCTCCTCCGGGCTGAGGCAGCCGCCGCGGTCGGCGCGGTCCAGCGACGCGCCCACGTCATATAATCCGCTGAAGGACGGCGAGCCCTTGACCATGATGCAGGCGCAGGCCGCGCTCGTCTCATCCAGAAGGTGCCGGATCTCATCCGCGTCCGTGCTCGGACGGACGGCAAGGCAGCGGTCCTTTGCCGCCTGCGACGCGGCGTGGTCAGAGAGCATAGCCAGGACCTTATCCAGCTCCAGCTTGGTCAGTGATTTTTCATATTGTTCGTTCATATGTACGATCCTATTCTGTCAAAAGAGATTTATAGAAATCCAATGTATAGAAGCTGCGCTCGAGCTGCGTGAGCAGATAGCTCTCCGCCGCGTCGCACAGCTCCTTTTCCGCCGCGCCGGTCAGCGCAAACGAAAACAGCTTTTTATCCGGGCAGGAGACGATATAGCGCATGGCGGCCAGCGACGCGGCAGACAGCGGCATCCGCACGCCGTCGGACGCACGGCAGGACGCGCACTCAAGCGTCCCGTCGGCGATGGAAAACCGGTCAGGCTCCGGATCGCCGCACACGCAGCAGCCGGAAAGCTCCGGCAGATAGCCCGCAAGGGCGGCAAGCCGCAGCTCCGTTGCCGCCTTGACGAGCTGCGGCGGCTTCTTGAGCTTCGCGAGCGCGTACAGCGCGTTCAGAATCAGCGGCAGCAGCGCGGGACTGGCTGCATCCTCCTGCGATAGGACCTCGGCCAGCTGGGCAAAATAGCTGGCAAGCGAGAGAAGCACAATGTCTGTCCGCAGCTCCGGGAACATCTCGATGGCGGTCGCCTCCGTGATGGACGAAAAGCCGTGCGCTTCGCCGACGGTGAACTCCGCATAGGTCAGCAGCTGGCACGCGCCCTTGAGCTTGCTGCGGTTGGAGCGGACGCCGCGAGCCTTCATGGTGAGAAGACCATGGTCGGCGCTCAGAACCGTCAGGATGCGGTCCGTCTCCTTATATTCGGTTGTCCGGAGGACAAGCCCCCGCGTCGTCAGGTAGTCCATGCTCCGCTTTCCTTACGCTTTGCTGCGCGCGGCCCGCATCCTTGAACAGCAGATACGCCTCCGGCGCGCCGGTATCGGTAAAAACTTCCCACAAAAACTCTGCTCGCATCGGTTCGGCCTCCTTTTCTGTTAGGATAAGCCGAACCGCCGGACGCTATGCCGGGGATTTCTGGCAGAACACCGCTCAGCCCCGTTCCAGCAGCTTCGCAAACGCGCTGCGGCCCACCCGCATCGCGCCCTTCGGGCAGAATTCCTGACAGCAGAAGCAGTGGATGCAGGCCTTGCGGTCAATCTGCGGTTTTCCATTTTTCATTGTGATGGCTTTGGCTGGGCAGATATTCGCGCACTTTTTGCAGCCGATGCAGTCCCTCGCGCAAAGCCTTGGGTACGGCGTAAGCATATGGAACAGGAAGCTGTCGGCGAGCCTGGCCACAGGCCCCTTGCCGCCGCTGCGGAAAAAGACGCTTGCCTGCGAGGGGACGGTCTTATAATCCGGCACCGTGAAGGCCGCAGGATCGCCGAAGATCGTCAGCTTTTCCGCGCTGTCCGGGCAAAGGCCGCGCCGGATGGCGGCGGAAAGCGTCGGCACCTCGCCGGGCGTCAGGCCGATCAGGCCGCAGGCGGCCAGGTCAAGCTTATGCGCGCTCTGCGCTGCGATCAGACAGCCGATGGGCCGCGCGGAGCCCTGCGTCGGGCCGTTGCCCTCCATGCCGACGACGGCGTCGCAGATGCAAAGGCGGGGCTTACAGTATTCGCAGAGGTCGACGAGCATATCGGCAAAATCGGCGGCTTTCGGGTATTTATAGTGATATTCCGGCTTCATTGTGCCGGGAATGATGCCGAAAAAGTTTTTGACGGCGTTCGTCATGCCCATCATGCCGTGCGTCTTGAGCTTGCAGACGTCGATGATCGCGTCAGCCTGCTTCAAATATGCCGTCATCGTAAAGCTTCTGGCCTGCGCTGCTTCCGGATACGAGACAGGGCAGACGGAAAAATCCGCGTTAAGCTCCGCGCCGAGGGCTTCGGCGGCACGCAGGCCGGTCACATCGTAAACGCGCTGCAGATGCGCCGCAGTATACAGCCCGCCGGGGCTGTCGCCAAGAATGACGTGCGCACCGCGCGCCGTCAGCAGCTTTACCAGCGCGCAGACGACGGCCGGATGGACTGTCGCGGCCTGCTCCGGCTTCATGGCGGAGACAAGATTGAGCTTCAGCGCCAAGCGCATCCCGGGCGTGACCCAGTCAAGCCCGCCCGCCGCGTCGACAGCGGCTTGCAGCGCGGCGGAAACCTCCGCCTCTTCATAGCTTTTGCAGGCGGCAAACGCAGCATCCCAGTTTCTATTCATACGCCCTCCTTCAGGCAACGTGTCGGAATCACAAATCGATATGCGCCTGCTCTGTAGGGGCGGACGTCTCTGTCCGCCCCTACGCAGACTTTTCTTTTGTAAAACAGTCTACCACTAAACGGACGCGATTGCAATGCGGGAAATCCGCACAGTATTTACTTTTTGGTGAATTTATGTTACAATGATACAATATTTATGGGACTTTCTTTCCACCAGCTGCCCCAGCTGCGCGGAAAATGGAAGGAGAACATAGTATGGAAGACAAGTATGCAGTGCAGCCCGAACAGGAAATTGCGCCGAAAACACCGGACGCGGACGACGTCGACGCGCTTTTGCAGGATGTAAAATGCCTGCTCGGCGAATCGGACGGCGAAACTGCGGAGCTGCCTCCCCCCGAAGACGAGCCCGTGCCGGAAGACCCCGGCAGTGAGCCGCTGAATGCGGAGGATGTGCACATCGACTACGGCAAATTCTACGGCCCGGAGGAGCAGAAGGAGCCGGAGGCTCCGCTGACGTTCTACGAGCAGTCCAAGCCCGCGTACCAGCGTGCACGGCGCGCGGAATACGAGCGCATCCGGGAGCAGGAGCGGCTTGCAAGAGCCGAGCGCCAGCAGGCATTTGAACAGGAGCGTGCCGCGCATATGAAGCAGAAAAAGGCCGCACAGAAGCACGCGAACGCGCACAGGAGCACAGCGGAATACGCCGAATGGCTCTACACGCAGGGGCTGAGCGACGACGAGCGCAGCGCACGCGCCGAGCAGGAGGAAAAGCTTGCGCAGCCGGAATCACGGCGGCGCAAAAGGCCGGAAAAGCCGAAGCGGCGGCACGGACTGCGCATTGCGCTGGTGCTGGTTCTGCTGCTGACAATCAGCGCGGCGGTGTTTCATTTTCTGATCGCCCGCGCACCGCAGAGCGAGGCCGCGCTTTCCGCCCGCAAAAAAGGCTGCGCGACCATCCTCGTCGCAGGCACGGACGAGGGCGGCTACCGTACCGACTCCATGCTGCTGCTGAACATTGACCGCACGGAAAAGGCCATTCATCTCGTCTCCATCCCGCGCGACACGCTGATCTACTGCGAGTATTCGGTCCCGAAGATCAACTCCGCCTACGGCTGGGCCGGCGGCGGAGAGGCCGGGATGCAGGAGCTGCTGCTGCGCGTGTCGGAGATCATCGGCTTTGAGCCGGACGGCTACGCCGTGGTCGATCTGAGCGTGTTTGAGCAGCTGGTCGATCTGATGGGCGGCATCACGTTCGATGTGCCGGTCGATATGCACTACTCGGACCCCACGCAGGGGCTGAATATCGATCTGCAGGCCGGGACGCAGCATTTGAACGGCGAGCAGGCCATGCAGGTCGCGCGCTTCCGCTCCGGCTACGCAACAGCCGACCTTGGGCGCATCGAGGTGCAGCGGTCGCTCGTCTCCGCGGCGCTCCGGCAGTGGGTATCGCCGAAGGGGATGCTCCATCTGTCGAAGGCCGTCAAGCTGGTGCTGGAGCACACCAACACAAATCTGACGAAGGCCAACCTTCTGTGGCTGGCAGAGAGCTTCCTGCTCTGCGGCCGCAGCGACATCGCCTCCGCGACGCTGCCCGGCTATGCCGCGAACTTCACAAGCGGGTCTTACTATGTGCTCGACGCGGGAGGCGTCGCGGACATTGTGAACCGGTACTTAAATCCCTATGAGAAAGAGGTGCAGGCCGCGGAGCTCTACATCCGCAACGGCTGACAGATATGTATATCGATCCAGTACGGTACGAGGGCCGTCCGGGCAATGTCCCGGAGCGGCTGGAAAAGGAGCAGCGCTGCTATGCGCTGCTGGACGAGCTGCAGATTTCCTACGCCCGCGTCGATCACGAGCACGCGGACACCATCGAGGCCTGCGAGGCCGTCGAGCAGGTGCTCGGCGAGAAGATCTGTAAAAATCTATTCCTCTGCAACCGGCAGAAGACGCAGTTTTATCTGCTGATGCTGGAGGGCGAAAAGGTATTCAAGACGAAGGATCTTTCCAGGCAGCTGGGCGTGGCACGGCTGTCGTTTGCGGACCCGGCGGATATGGAGAAATATCTGGACATCACGCCCGGCTCCGTCAGCGTGCTCGGCCTGATGAACGATACGGAAAACGCCGTCCAGCTCGTGCTGGACAAGCCGATCGCCGAGTCCACCCGCATCGGCTGCCACCCGTGCATCAACACCTCGACGCTGGCCGTTTCCACGCAGGATATTCTGACAAAATTCCTGCCCGCCGTCCACCACGAACCGATCATCGTCGACCTGCCGGACCCGGAGGACGCAGACTGAAGCCTCCCCCACCGGCCCTGACCGATCTCATGAACCATCCTGCAACCATCAAGAACCGGCACGTACAGTTTGTGCGCGCCGGTTCTTGTCATTTTCTCCGCAAATCCGAAACATTTTGCCGCTATTTTATCAGCACCCGGCTCCTGCGCAGCTACGGGGCGCCCTTTGCGCCGCGCCTGACAGCCGGAGACAGCGGTCATTCGCTTGGCGTTTCCAGAATAGGAAAATCTTATTAAAACGCTTCTGCCGCTTATCATTTGTTAATTACATGGCTCGTTTTTTGTAATAAAATAAGAGCACAAACAGAAAGAAAACTTAGGGTGTATCTGAAAACTCCCAACGCGCCCGGACAGCGGGCCTTTTTGCGGTGCGCCGCGTCATTTTTCCTTGAAATACGTCAGTATTCCTGCGAAAAAATGTCTTGCGCAACGCAAAGATCCCTCGCTGCCGGTCACATCATGAGTTTTCAGATACACCCTAGCAGAAATGGAGAATTCATATGGATGAGATTTTTCAATTGCTGGACTATCTCGGGATCCAGTCTCAGAGCACGATCCAGACCTACGCGCGGCTGGCGCAGCGGCGGCACCTGAAAAAGGGAGAATGCCTGTACTACGGCGGAGAAGACTCGACCAATCTGTATTTTCTCATTTCCGGCATCCTGCGCGGCTTTACGGTCAGCGCGAGTGGAAAGGAATATACCGAGTGTATTCTGCACAAATACGGCCATGCGCACATCGGCATGATCGGTATGGATAACCGTCAGGAATTCAAGCTCAACAAGAATCTGGAGGCGCTTACGGAGGCGGATCTGATCTATTTTGATGTCCGGCCGATCATAAAGGAGCTGCCGAACTCCATCGAGTTTCTGCGGGTCTATGTCAAGAAGCTGGAGGAGTCCTACGCGCAGATGTGGGAGGTCCGCGAGATCATGCGCGAGTCCGCGCAGGCGCGCTACGCGTGGTTCCAGAGGACCTACCCGAAGCTGCAGAACATCATGCAGCTCAAGGATGTGGCGACCTTCCTCGGCATCACGCCCGTGACGCTCAGCCGTATCCGGGCCAGAGAAACCATCAGCGCTGAAGAGGATGACGCAACATGAAGCAGAATATTCTGTACCTGAATCTTCCGGATTCCTACTGTCAGATCTTTCTGCCGACGGAAAACAACCGGAAATACGAGCTTGAGCTTTCCGCGCAGCTGCCGGTTCCGCCCTGCAAGCTGGAGCTGGAGCTGCTTGACGGCCATTGGTGGCTGCTCCAGAACGCGCAGATCCGCCTTTCCGCAGAGGACGGCCCGGCCTCCATGCAGCTGTCCGGCCAGACGCCGGTCTACGGCCTTCTTGGGGCTGAGAGAGAAAAGTTCTCGGCGTGGATCCGGGAAACCTCGGCGCGGGAGCTGCAGTTTGAAAAATTCAGCCTCCGCGGGTTGACGCGCGTTGTCGTCGGAAAGGCAGAGCAGGCCGATATCCGGCTCGACAGCCCATACATCAGCCATATTCATTTTATCCTGACAAAAAACCGCGACGGCTGGGTCATCGAGGATATGAGCCGCAACGGCGTTTATCTCGACAACCAGCGCATCCCGCCGAAAAAAAGCCTGCAGCTGCGCCCGTTCAGCCACATCTATACGGGCGGCTTCCATCTGATCTTTCTGGGCGAGCTGCTTGCGATCAACTGCGCCGACCAGATCTCCACAGCGCTTGCGCGCTACGCGCCGCCTGCGCAGGAGGACCGGCAGCAGTCGCGCGTGCATGAGGCGTTCCTGCGCAGCCCGCGCTTTTTTGAGCCGCTGCCGCAGGACGTGATCGACATTGAAGCGCCGCCGCAGAAGCAGAGCCGGAAAAAACAGCCGATGCTGTTCGTGCTTGGCCCGGCGCTGACCATGCCGCTGCCGATGCTGGCGACGATGGTCCTGCGTATGGGCGTCGGAAACGGCATGGGCTCCTACTGGATCATGGGCGTGTCGGTCGTAATGAGCGCGCTGATCGGCCTCGGCTGGTCGCTGGCGCGGCGGAAATACGACGCGAAGGAGGAAACCGCAGAGGAATCCGAGCGGCAGAGCGCATACCGGTCCTATCTGCAGAAGAACGAAGCGCTGCTGCAGCAGCGGCAGGCGATCTGCCGGGAACGGCTGCTGCGGCAGTATCCGTCCACGCCGGAGCTGGTACAGAAGCTGACCGGCGGACAGGCCGCAGAGGTACTCTGGAACCGCAACGCGCGGGCCGAGGATTTCACGACCGTGCGCCTCGGCCTCGGCCGGATGGACATTTCCTCCATGATCCGCACGCCCGCCGTCCGGTTCAGCATCCGGAGCGACGAGCTGGAGGAGCAGCCGACAAAGCTGAAGGCGGACTACCAGACGATCCTGCAGATCCCGTCCCTATTGTGCATCGGGCAGCACAAGCTGACCGGCATCATCGGTGAGCAGGCACGCGTGCAGGAGGTCGTCCGCAATATCGTCCTGCAGCTGGCCATGCTGCACAGCTACACGGACGTGCGCCTGATCGGCCTGTTCCGGGAGGGCGAGCAGGAGCTGTTCAGCTGGCTCCGCTGGCTGCCGCACGTGTTCTCGCCGGACAAATCGCACCGGCTGCTGGCCTGCTCAGAGGCAGACTATCAGGCTGTTTTGTCTTATCTGCTCGACGTACTGCGCGCAAGGGACTCCCGCGACGCGCTCCAGAGCGGCGAGGCGCCGCTTCCGGTCTATGTCGTGCTCTGCACAGACCCGAAAATTCTTTACAACCACGCCGTCTACCGCTATCTGACCGACGGCGGCAGCTATAACGTCTTTTTCCTGCTGGCTTACGGGCATATGGAATTCCTACCAAATGAATGTAAATATCTCATCCAGGCAGACGACAGTTTTTCCGGCGCGTTCCGGATGGATCAGAACCGCAGCGAGACGGATCTTGTGTCGTTTGATCCCGCGGCTGCGTCCATGGCCGAGCAGACCGCCCGGCAGATCAGCCGCTACTGGGTCAACGAGATCGCCGACGGCGAGATCCCGAACCAGATCGGCTTTTTGGAAATGTACCATCTGGCCGACATCCGCAGCTGGGACCTGCTCAAACAATGGAAAACGCACCGGGCGTATGAAAGCATCCGCGCGCAGATCGGCGTCAGCTACGGCGCGCAGCCGGTATATCTGGATATCCATGAAAAGCAGCACGGCCCGCACGGGCTTGTCGCCGGTACGACCGGCTCCGGCAAGAGCGAGCTGATCCAGACGTTCATTCTCTCCCTGATGCTGAACTATCACCCGGACGAGGTCGCATTTATCCTGATCGACTACAAAGGCGGCGGCATGGCGAATCTGTTCGGCGGCACGCCGCACGTTGCAGGCGTCATTACGAATATCTCCGAGTCCGGGAGCGGCGAGGAAAAGAGTGCATCTGCCAGCGTCAACCAGACACAGCGCGCGCTGCTTTCGCTGAAAAGTGAGATCAAGCGGCGGCAGAAGATCTTCAGCGAGTTCGGCGTCAATCACATTGACCAATACAGCAAGCTCTACCGGCAGGGCACGGCAGCGGAGCCGCTGCCGCACCTGATCATCATCAGCGATGAATTTGCCGAGCTGAAAAAGGAGCAGCCGGAGTTCATCAAGGAGCTGGTCAGCACCGCCCGCGTGGGCCGGAGTCTCGGCATCCACCTGATCCTTGCCACGCAGAAGCCCTCCGGCGTCGTCGACGACGAGATCTGGAGCAACGCGCGCTTCAAGCTCTGCCTGAAGGTGCAGGACCGGCAGGACAGCATGGAAATGCTCAAGCGGCCGGAGGCTGCCGATCTGACGCGCATCGGGCGCGGCTATCTGCAGATCGGCAACGACGAGCTGTTCGAGCTGTTCCAGTCCGGATATTCCGGCGCGGAATACCAGCCGGAGCTGGAGCCGGAGGAGCTGCAGCTGAACCAGATCGAGCTGCTTGCGCTGGACGGCACGCGCACGCATAGGCGCACGCGGCGCCCGGCCGGTTCGCAGAGCGTCTCCCAGCTTGACGCCTGCGTCGCCTATATCTCGGAAACGGCGCAGAGCGCCGGGGTCCATCCGGCCAGAAAGCTCTGGCTGCCGATGCTCCGCAGCGAGATCACGCTTGAGCCGCTGCTGGACCAGCTTCCCGACAGGCCGTATTCCGCCATTCTCGGCAGGATCGACTATCCGGAGCAGCAGGCGCAGCCGCTTTATATGCTCAGCTTCCCGCGCTGCGGCAATGTGCTGATCGTCGGCAGCGCAGGCTCCGGCAAGAGCACGCTCGTGCAGACGATCCTCTATACGCTCTGCATCCGGCAGACGCCGGAGCTTCTGAACTGGTACGCGCTCGACTGCTCGAACCACCGGCTCGACGTTCTGCGCAGCACGCCGCACTGCGGCGGGATCGTATACCCCGAGGAGGAGGAAAAGGTCAAGCGGCTGTTCTCGCAGCTCACAGAGCTCATGCAGGAGCGCAAGCGGACGCTGGCGGACGCCGGCGCTGCAAGCGCGGAGGATTACCGCGCATCCGGCAGGGGCGTGATGCCGCTGACGCTGGTCGTGCTTGACAACTATGCCGGCTTCATGGAGAGCTACGAGCGCTTTGCGGAGCCGCTTTTGAAGCTGCTGCGCGAGGGCATGGCCTGCGGCATTCAGTTTATCGTGACCATGAACGCCCCCATGGATATGCGCAGCCGCTGGAGCCAGAACTTTACGACGACCATTCCGCTGCAGCTGAACGAGCGCGCGGATTATTACAGCTATCTCGGCCTGACGCCGCAGATGATGCCGACCGGCGAGCCGGGAAGCGGCCTGACCGTCTTCAACGGCAGTGTCGTACAGTTCCAGTGCGCCTATGTCGCCGACCCGAAGGTGTGCGGCACGCTTGCGCTGCGCGCGGCGTCCGGCTACCGCGCCCCGGCGCTGCGATACATCGACAAGCAGCAGCTTTATGCCGAATTTTTGCGGGAGGACGCCATTCAGGCGCTGCCGGAGGACGCGCTTCCGCTCGGCTGGTACACACGCAGCATCCGCCCGTACAGTCTGCGCCTGCAGGATACGTTCTGCTATTTTATCAGCGACGTACAGGGCGCGGGCGCGCAGGCGGCAGTGGAAAACCTTCTGCTGACCATCACGCAGAAGCGGCTGGAATGCCATATCGTCTGCCGCGGCAGCACCGCGCCGTATGACACGGCGCTCCGGCAGTATTGCAGCTACGAGGACGTGCTTTCGCTTATGACTTATCTGCGCGATCTGTTCAAGACGCGCGCAGCGGCGAAGCGGGAATACGCCGCATCTCACACGGAGGCGGAATGCGAGGCGTATCTGCGCACGGCATTCCCGCCGGTCATCGTCCTGTTTGAGGACTACAACGCCTTCTGCGCCATGAGCTATTCGCCCGGCACGCGCGTCTCCTACACAGACGTCTGGGAGACGCTGCTGAAAAACGGCAGGGGCTACGGCGTGACCTTCCTCGCTGTGTGGAACCGGGCGCTGTATCAGCAGAGCTTCCAGAAGCAGGCCGTCCAGCTGTTTTTGTCGTATCAGACCGGCGTGCATCTGGGCGGCAAGCTGGATGCGCAGCGGGCGATCGAAACCGGCCTGTCCATCACCGAGCAGGCGCGGGTGCGCCCGCCGGAGACGGGCTTCGCGCTCGAGGGTACGCGGTTGTCCGAGGTCTATCTGCCGCGCGCTGCCGCGCCTGCGGAGGAGCTGTGATCCAAAATGTATGATACCTATATTATTGACGACCGGCAGGCCGACCGGAAGCACCTGCGGAACCTTCTGGTGCAGTACCAGATCCAGAACGGCGTTGAGGCACGGATCACTGGCTGCACGTTCGCAGATCCGCTGACGCCGCAGACCGTGACAGTCATGTATCTGCTCGACGCCGCCGATGGCCGCGCGCAGCCGGTCATCGCGCAGGTGCGCGCCGGGCAGACGCAGCACCACATCGTGCTGACCGCGCCGACCTTCCAGCAGCTCATTCAGGCCGTGACCGCCGAAACGCTGCCGACCGGGCTGCTCTTAAAGCCGGTCGGCGCGGAGGAGCTGTTCCGGCTGCTGCGCGCAGTGGAGCAGCCGTCCGTCTCGCAGACGCAGGCAACCTATGTCTGGACAGTCAAGGCCCGGCGCTATTCCATCGCGCAGGACGCGATTTTATATTTTGAAAGCCGCAGCAAAAAGACGTTTCTGGTCACGGCAGCGCAGGAATATGAGCTTTCCGCGTCGCTGGATGCGCTTGAGGAGCAGCTTGGCAGCCGCTTTGTCCGCACGCACCGCAGCTATCTGGTCAACCAGCGCCATATTTTGTCCTATGACGCAGGCACGATGACCGTGACGCTGGACGATGAAAGCGTCGTTTATCTTTCCCGCGCGGGAAAAGCAAGACTGAAGGAGGCTTTGGCATGGTGACCGGCTACCGCTTTACGGAGGACGAATTCGTCTTTCTGGCATATTTCTATCAATGCATGACCGTTCCGGCGTGGTTCCTCTGTGAGCCGGAGCAGATCGACCCGGAAAAGGCGCTGCGGACGCTGGAGCGCAAGGGGATGCTGCTGAAAAACGGCGGGAAGAACACGCCGCATCCGGTGATCGAGTACCTGTTTTCGCAGCTTGCGCAGGCGTGCGCCTTCTTCGGCGGGACGGACCGGATCTTCTGCTATTTCTGTCCGCAGCTGACGCTGGCTGCGGAGCAGAGCGGCGCGGGCGTGCGCCTGCTGCCGTTCCAGACGCCGCAGGACTGCTTCGCCTATCTGCGCGAAAGCGGCTATGCACGCGAGGCGCTTCAGCCGTCCACCCGGCAGGCAGACGGCAGCATTCAGAACGAAACGGAAAAAACGCTTTGGACGCAGTGGGAGGAAGGGACATGAACAGCGAGAAAATTCTGATCGAGATCAATGTCGCCGGTGTGAACCGGTCGTTTGACTGCATCGTACCGCGGACGCTGCCAGCAAAGCTTCTGTGCCGCGGCTTTCTGGAGCTGGTCGAGCAGAGCATGGGCATCCCGTTCGGCGCTTACCGGCAGGCGCTTCTGATGTCGGAGCGCACGGGCCGCATTCTTTCGCCGGAGCAGACGCTCGACGACGCCGATATCGACAGCGGCGACACGCTTTATCTGGTCTGAGATGCGGTTTTCAGGCAGAAATTTACCGTTCATCGCGCCAAGTGTACCGTTCGTCGTCATTTCATCCCAAACCCGGTTCGCTGTGTTAGACTACAATCACAGCAAGGGAACAGATAAAAAACAGAAATGAAGAGGTGAGAAAATGGCAGAGATTGCATGGAACACCGACGAGCTTGAAACGCTCGCACAAAACCTCAGCAGCTGCCTGAACACGCTGCAGACACAGCAGCAGAGACTGATCAAGCTCGACCGCGAGACACAGGACGGCTGGAAAAGCGACGCAGGCAATCTGTACGCGGAACGGCTGAACGATGATATTCAGGAGCTGACCCAAACGATTGAGGCGCTTTCAACCGCGATCACAAGGCTCCAGGACGTAAAGGGAATTTATCAGGACGGAGAAACGCAGATGCACAACATCGTGAGCAGAGCGCTCGCCGAAATGTGACGAACCGAGGTGAACAGACATGAAATTGGAATTGGAGCTTGCGGCTCTCGCTGAGGTCCACGCGGGAATGGTCGACTGTATGAACGCACTGGAAACGCTGAAGCCGTCTCTGGAATCCAGCGCCAGGTCCGTCACGGTATGGACCGGCAAGGGAAAGGACGCGTTCTTCCGGATGAACGAACAGCTGAAGAAACGCACAGAGATCTGCGGTGATCGGGTGCGCGGCACAGTCATCGCATTGACAAACTCCCTGAACAAATACTCCGAGCTGGAGTACAGCACATACGAAAGCAACAGAGCACTGGATGCAGGCAATATTTTTAATTAGGAGGTAGGAGATGTCCAGCAAGGTTTTCGTTTCCCCGCCAGTGCTGCGGCGAACCGCAAACAGACTTGAAACCGCACGGACACAGCTGCAGCAGCTGCTTACCGCGCTGGAGCGTGTGAGAAGCGATCTGCCCAGCTACTGGTCCGGCCCTGATACAAGCACGTATCTCGCAAGCATCGAGGAAGCATACAAAAAAGCAAAAAGCAATCTATACAACATTGAAGCCATTCAGAAATCCTTACGGAGCGTCGCGTACCAGACAGAGCGTACCGAGCGCGAGGTTCAGCAGCTCTTCCATAAATCCTGAGCGATATGCTCAACAACAATAAAAACATAATAATTAAAGGAGAACAAAAAATGGAAATCAGAATCAATACCGAGAATATGCGCACCACCGCATCCGTTTTTCAGGAGAAAATCAACGAGTGGAACGGCCTCGCTAATCAGCTTTGGGCGCTGATGGGTGAGCTGGACGAAATGTGGGACGGCGAAGCAAACGACGCGTTCAATGCACTGGTGTCTGAGGACAAGCCGAAATTCGAGCGTCTGGCACAGATGATGGAAACCTACAAGACCGCCATCGAAACCGCAGCCTCCAAATATGACAGCGGCGAATCGGAGGTCAAGACCATCGTAACCTCCCGTTAACGCCCCGCGCCGGACAGAGCAGCAGCACACAGTTTCATCCCCGAAAATTCAACTACAAATCAGATTTTTAATAATAAGAAAGGAAACAGGTATTATGGCTAACATTTTGAAAGTTACTCCGCAGGAGGTCACGGAAAAGGCAAAGACGATCACTGCCGTTAAGGACAACATGGATACGCTTCTGACCGAGCTCAACAGCCGCATCAAGGCCATGACCTCAGAGGACTGGATCGGCAGCGCAGGCGCCGCATATGAAAATCAGTTCGTTCTGCTGTACAATCAGGTCATCCGCGCGATGGAAACAGTCCAGACACACGCGAACAACCTCGCCGAAGCCGCCGCCAAGTATGCGGAGCTCGAAAACGACCAGGCCTCTACGGCAAGCAATCTGGATTCGACCAATATTTTCTGAGCATTCAACCATGAGGCGGGAACCCGCAGCGGCTGCGGGCTCCCGCCGGAGAGGATACGACTATGAGCAGCTATATCAACCTCACATCCTGCCGGGAGCTGGCGGAAGACCTGCGGCGTCACATGGACGACCCGGCGCAGGCGCGTATGGCTGCTCAGTCTGCGCTGCAGCAGCTGGAGGGTCAGACCTGTCAAAAGGAGATCGAAGCTCTGCAAAAGGCCTCGCGGGCTCTGGCGTCGTTGGAGTCGGACATCAGCAGCCTGCACCGCAAGCTTCTCGCAGTCGCGGATTGCTATGAGCAGACCGAGCAGTCCGTTACGCAGATGCTGCTTTCAACGCTTCCGGCTCCGGAATTCTTTGAATCCGGCGGCTCCGCCGCCGCATATGCGCCCGCACCGCAGAACGAAGCTGTGCACACACCGGGTTCCATATCCCGGACCTTACCGAAAATACCTGAAACGCTGAGTCATGCCGTGGGCCGGCTTGCGCAGCGGCGCCCGGAACACTGGGTACAGGCAGTGCCTTTTTCATCCAGTTTTCAGATTCAGGGCAACGAAATCGCAGAAGACTGGCTGGTCAGAACGATGCTGGATGAAATAAACGGCAGCACCTCAGACGCAGAAAGGATTTGAAGGGAGCACTACTATGCAGAATCAAACACACATTGTTGACCCCGTCATGCTGGAAGAGCAGGCGCAGCGGCTGTCGAGCGCGGTCAGCCGCGCAAAAACGTCCGCATCCGTTACAGAAAGAGCCTATAGCAGAGATCTTGTCCGCCAGTCCGGGCGCGATCTGACTATGATAAGGTACGCGCTGTATACCGTGACAAGAAGGACGCGGGATCTGTATCATGACGTCTCGCTTCTGGATAACGCGCTTGTCGAAATTGCCGACGCCGCAAGAGCGGCGGACGCACGTGCGGCGCTGAAGATCGACACCGGCCGTGACAGCCGGACGCCGGACAATCCTTTTCTCCCGCCCGCTCTGGGCTGGATCTTACGCCTCATCATTTCCCACTTCCGCAAATATTTCACCACAGATTCGGCTCATGTGAAGCCGCTCCTCCCGCCGCTGGTCATCCGCCCAGACAGCTCCGGCAAAAACAGTGCGAGCAGCGCTTCCACCTCAGACAAGACGACGTCCGGCGGAAGCAGCCCAGCTTCGTCCTCCGGCGAAAACAGCAGACACGGCGCCAGCGTGTCGAACACGACCGGCTCCGTTCCGTCCACGGACGCAAGCGACGTCCAGCCGAATCCGGGGTATACAAAGCAGATTCCTGTATCTGAAAACCTGAAACGATATGCAGAAGACGGAAAATACAGCGACTTCCACGTTGTTTCGAATTTCAGCCGCGAATACTGTCAGGAACAGAAATGGAAAAACAACTGCACCACAACTGCAGAGGCAATCGCCTATTCGATCAAGCATCAGCGCTGGACAAGCCAATTTGATATGACATGGATCAACGGCGCCGGTGCAAAGTGGGACCACAGCATTCAAATTGAATCCGGCACCTGGACAGAAACGCAGAAGATGAGCAAAATGTACGAGCTGCTGAGCGGTGGAACACCCGTCATTCTGAACTGCGTTGAAACATACAACAACAATATCGGCCACACCGTAACCGTAATCGGCATTCGTGGTGGAGCCGATCCTAACAACCTGACCTACGCCGATTTCCTGATCGTCGACCCTGCCGACGGTGCCGTAAAGACGCTTCAGGAGATGAACAACAGCCGCCACGTCATCATTGATGACAACTCCGGCTGGAACCTGAAAATACCGAAATAAAGGAGAAGGAATATGTCTGAACTGTTATTGCCCATCGGCAGTGTCGTGCAGCTGCGCGAGGCGGAAAAGCCGGTTATGATCTTCGGCGTTTACCAGCAGCGCATGACGGACGGGAGAACCTTTGATTACATCGGCGAGGCGTATCCCGAGGGCTTCCTCGGCGGGCAGTCCAATCTGCTGTTTGACGCGGAGGACATTGCCGCGGTGCTGTTTACCGGTTATCAGACGCCGGAATATGAAAGCCTGATGACCCGCGCAGCGGCGCATTTTGCGCAGGAAACCAGCAAAGCATCTGATGAGGATGAAGCGGATGAAGAGCCGCTCCCCGCGTTCAGCGCGGAGGAGGAAGCGGCCTTTGCGGAGGCCTATGAAAGCGCCGGCAAGGATGCCCCGCTGGTCCTGCCGGGCGAAGAGACGCAGACGCCATGATTTCTCTGAGCCGGTATTCCACCGCCAGTCTGGCGATGCTTGGCGGGCGGGAGGAGCAGCAGGATGCGTATTGTCTGGAGCGGCGGTGGGGAGAGCTCCTTGCGGCGGTCTGCGACGGGATCGGCGGTCTGCCGGACGGCGCGGAGGCCAGCCGGAGCGCCGTGCAGGCCCTGCTGACCGCGTTTCACAAAAACCCGCAGGCTGCGCCCTCCTACCTCTACCGGCAGGCGATTGACTGGATGGACCGGGCCGTCGCAGAGCAGACCGCCGGAGGCGGCTCGACCATTGTGAGCGTCTGGGTGCGCAGCGGCGGGCTGTACTGGCTGTCCATCGGCGACAGCGGCCTGTTCCTCCTGCGCGGCGGCAGCCTGCAGCGGCTCGTTCCGGAGCATAATTACGCCGCGCTCTTAAAGCAGCGGCTGGAAGGGGGCGAGATCAGCCAGCTGCTCTACGACCGGGAGATCGGGCGCGGCCGGGCGCTGACAAGCTATCTGGGAATGAACGGCATCAGCCTTTATGCGCAGAACCAGTACCCGCTGACGCTCGAACGGGGCGACGTGATCCTGCTGTGCTCCGACGGACTGCTGCAGGCGCTCGGCACGCAGGCGCTGGAGGCGCTGCTTTCCCAGCCCGGCACCGCGCAGCAGCTGACAAAAAGGCTCCAGACCGCGCTGCTGGCCCACAGCGGCAATATGCAGGACAATACCACGCTGGTCCTGATCAAACGACACCGATAAAGGGAGACGAGACAGAATGAAAAAAGTGCTTTGTAACATGAATCACTACTACGATGCGGACAAGTTCTCGACTTGCCCGCATTGCGCGCGGGCAAAGGCATTTTTGGAGCGGTCCGCACCGGCGGCCCAGCGCTCCGAGCCGCCCGCGCAGGGCGCGCCTGCAAGGGACGGATACTGGAGTCTCGATGATCTGCGCGGGAAAACCTCCCTGCCGGACACCCCGGCCCCCGGCTTCTCCGCTCCCCTGCCGCAGGAGCCGTCCGGCCTGAATATCATGCACACCACGCCGCTGTTCCAGCCGGACGAGATGCCGCTGCCGGTTCCGCCTGTGCAGGACCAGCCGCATTGTCCGAGCTGCGGTGCGCAATTGCGCAAACAGCAGCCGTTTTGCCCGTTCTGCGGTGCGCGGACGGACGAACCGGCTCCGCCTGCGCCCGCACCCGTACAGGAGCAGCCGCCGCGCTGTCCGAGCTGCGGTGCGCAATTGCGCAAACGGCAGCCGTTTTGCCCGTTCTGCGGCGTGCGGATAGACGAAGCGGTCCCGCCTGCGCCTGTGCAGGCGCAGCAGCCTGAGCCGGAACCGATGTCCGCGCCTGAGCAGCCGTTTATCCCGATTCCCAAACCGGCCCCAGAGCCTGAACAGCCGAGCGTCCCGGTTCCTGAACCCGAACCTGAGCAGCCGGTTTCTGAGCCGGGACCCGCGCCCGGAGCCGAGCAGCCGCCTGTTCCGGCTTCGGGGCCGGAGACAGACTCCGGGCCTCTCCCGGAAACGCCCCCCGCTCCGGTCATTGAGCCGGAGCGGGACTCTGTGCCCGTCCCCGCTCCCGCATCTGCTCAGCCGCCAAGACCGGCGTTTTTCCCGTCCTCTGCGCCGGGCGACGGGCGCACGCACATTCTGTATACCGGAGAGACGAGTCAGATCGAGCCTGTGGTCGGCTGGCTGGTCTGCGTGCTGGGCAGCCAGCAGGGACTGTCGTTCCCGCTTTCCGGCGGCAGGAACCGCATCGGACGCTCTGCGGACATGGACGTATGCCTCAGCTCGGATCCTGAGGTTTCCCGGAATATGCACTGCATCCTCACGTTTGACCCGGCCTCGGAGGCGTTTTATCTGCAGGCCGGAGACGGGCGCGGGCTGACATATCTGAACGGCACGCTGCTGCTGACCCCGATGCAGCTGAAGCCGCACGATCTGATCCGCGTCGGCGCGACGACGCTTCTGTTCGTCCCGCTGTGCGGAGAATCGTTCCACTGGAATACCTACTTTCAGATGCCATAAGGAGCCCAGATGAAAAGCTGTGAAAAATGCGGCAGACCGATCGCGGACACTGCCGCCGCCTGCCCGTACTGCGGCTATTCGCAGGCCGCAGAGCTGCCGAACGCCCTGCAGCCGGGCTGGGAGATCGCCGGGCGTTACCGTATCGAGTCCGTGATCGGCCTCGGCGGCTTTGGCATTACATACTGCGCCTATGACCAGAAGCTCGCGTGCACAGTCGCGCTGAAGGAGTATTTCCCCTCCGGCGTCGCCAACCGCATTCCCGGCAGCAAGGAGGTCATTCTCTACGCGGGAAAACGGACGGAGGAATTCCGACAGGGCTATACGCGCTTTCTGAACGAGGCGCGGAACATGATCCAGTTCCAGTCCGTTCCGAACGTCGTGCAGGTACGGGAATACTTTGAGGAAAATGGCACGGCCTATATCGTCATGGAATATCTGCGCGGCCACACGCTGAAAACGGAGATCGAGCGCGCCCCGCTGACGTGGGAGCGCGCGGTCACCATCGGCGCGGTCATCTGCGGCGCGCTGACGGCGCTGCACCGGAAGGGGATCGTCCACAGGGACGTCAGCCCGGACAACATCTTCCTGTGCGACGACGGCAGGATCAAGCTGATCGACTTCGGCGCAGCCAGAGTCTCCATGCAGCAGACGCCGCTGACCGTCGTATTCAAGGACTGCTTTACCCCGCCGGAGCAGTATTCCCGCTCCGCGCATCAGGGGCCGCAGACAGATATTTACGCGCTGGGCGCTACGCTCTATACCGCGATGCTCGGCAAGAAGCCCGAAAGCGCGCTCAACCGCTGGCCGACGGACCATCTCAAGGCCCCGCATACACTGAAGCCTGAGATCCCGGAGCCGGTCAGCAACGCCGTCATGCAGGCGCTGGCGCTGGAGCCGGAGCTGCGGTTCTCCAGCGCGGAGGAGTTTTCCCGCGCGCTGCTCCAATACCAGCAGACAAAGAGCCTTGAAAAAACACGGAAGGAAAAGCAGCGCAGAAAATGGATCAGTCTTCTGAGCGTGTTTCTGGTACTCGCCATCGTCGGCGGTACGGTCGGCTACCTCTGGATCAGCCGCACGGCTCAGGAAACGCTGCCGGACGCGGCGATCGACGTCTGGTTCACCGCAGACCCGCTCCGCGCAAGCGGGCAGAACAAGATCGCCGCACTGAACGCCGCAGCAAGCGCGTTCCAGACGCTGTACCCGAACGTTGAGCTGCGGCTGCAGAGCATTGCGCCCGATCAATACGAGCAGCGGCTCAAGCAGGCGCAGCAGGACGGCTCGCTGCCGGTCCTGTTCGAGCGCACCGCGCAGAGCACGGATCTCGCCTGCAATGCCAAGGCGCTCCGGCAGCTGAACCGGCAGTACGATCCAGCCGGCTTCCGTCTTGGCGCGCCGGTCAGCGTGGATTATGCCGTGCTCGGCCTCGGACTTCCCGTTTTGTATGCGTCGAATGCGTGCGCCGAAGGCATCGGCTTTGATTTCCGGCAGGCGAGCAGCGCAACGCTCGCAAGCCTTGCAGGTCTTGATCTCAAGGCCGGGATGGATGCGTCGTTTTTGCCCGCCTATGAGGTGCTGTTCCAGAGTTCTATCCCGGAGACGGACAGCATGACCGTCAGCGCGGACGCGCTGGATGCGTTCCTGTCCGGCGAACAGGGCCTGTACTACGGCAGCACCGCAGACGCCGCAGACGTGCAGACGCAGCTGGCCGGACGCTACCAGCTGTACGCCGTGCAGTCGCCGGAGCGTGCCTGTATGCTCCAGAACGTCTGGTCGGTCACGCAGCAGTCCTCCAAAAAGGAGACGGCCTGCGCCGTGCGCTTCCTGTCGTACCTTCTGAGCGAGGACGGACAGCGCTGCCTGTATCTTGAAAACCAGTATCCCAGTATCCCCGTGTCCAGCACAGTATATGAGCAGTACCGGAATATTGCCGGAGAGCTTGCGGACGTTCTGACCGATGCAAAGCCCCGGCCATGCGGAATCGTGTAGAAAGAGAGGAACAATATGAAAATATGCTTTGGATGCTTTGAGCAATACGACGACTCGTTCGACATCTGCCCGCATTGCGGCTATGCCGAGGGAACCGAGCCGGAGCTTGCGACCTATATGCGGCCGGGCGCGATCCTGAACGAGCGCTACGTCATTGGCCGCGCACTGGGTCACGGCGGCTTCAGCGTGACCTATCTTGCCTGGGACGCGCTGCTGCTGCACAAGGTCGCGATCAAGGAATATCTGCCCAGCGAATATGCAACCCGCCGCCCCGGCGAGAGCCGCCTGACCATTTTCTCAGGCAAGGAGGGCGAATACTTCCAGTTCGGCAAGGAAAAATTTCTGGACGAGGCCAAGCGCCTGTCCGCATTCCAGAACGAGGACGGCATCGTCCACGTCTACGACTGCTTCTCCGCAAACGAAACGGCTTATCTCGTGATGGAATATCTCGACGGCATCACGCTGAGCGAGTATCTGAAAAAGGAAGCCGCCGTTTCGCCGCAGGGACGGATCGCGCCGGAAGAGGCTATCAGTATGCTCACGCCGGTCATGCTGTCGCTGCAGCGTGTGCATGACAGCGGGATGATCCACCGGGATATTGCACCGGACAACATCATGCTCCTGAAGGACGGCGGCGTCCGTCTGATCGACTTCGGCGCTGCGCGCCACGCGGTCCACGACTGCGGCAAGAGCATGACCGTGATCATCAAGGACGGCTATTCGCCCGAGGAGCAGTATAACAGCCACAGCGTACAGGGTCCCGCCGCCGACGTCTACGCGCTCAGCGCGACGCTCTATCAGATGATCACCGGCATCACGCCGCCCGGCGCGATCGAGCGCGGAGAATATCTGCAGAAGCACAAGCGCGATATGCTACCGCCTCCGTCCAAATTCAACAAGGCCGTTACGAAGACGCAGGATACGGCGATCCTCAACGGCATGGCGCTGCATACGCAGGACCGCACGCAGAGCATCGCCGAGCTTTATGAGGAGCTGACCGCGCAGACGCCGGTCCGGCGCGTCCAGGAGACGATCCGCAAGCGCAGCAGCTTCAGCTGGCCGCTCTGGGCAAAGATCACCGCGGGCGTGCTGGCAGCCGCAATCGTCGCGGGCGGCGTTCTGCTCTATCTCAACCGCAAGCCGAAGACCGACACAGCAGCAGAGGACGGCTCTTATGTTCTGAGTCCGAACGTGGTGAATATGCAGGTCGTCAACGCGGTGACAGCGGCGGAAGACGCCTCGCTGCATCTGGTCGTGGAAGGCTCCGATTATGACGCGGGCATCGAACAGGGCCGCATTCTGACGCAGAATCCGGACCCCGGCACGAAGCTTGCGCCCGCGTCCGACCTGCTCGCGACGGCCAGCCTCGGCAAGGAACGCCCCGTGGGCGTCATGGACGACATGAGTTCCATGCTCAAGGACGCTGCGGAGGATTACCTGACGCAGCTGGGCCTTTCGGACGTGCAGATCAACTGGGAATATGTCGCGAGCGACGACGAAATGCCCGGAACCATCGTCAGCCAGAGCGTGACAGCCGGTTCGACGCTGACCCCCAGCTCCAATGTTACGATCAGCGTCGCGCAGCCCTCGCAGACCCCGGTCACGCCGGTTCCCACGCCGCCGTCGGACGGCAGCGGTTCGGGCGGCTCGGTCGACATCAGTGAGCTGGTCCCGTCCGAGGATTCCTACGTGACGGTCCGCGATTACGTCGGCCAGTCGTTTGACACGGCCAAGGCCGATCTGCGCACGGTGTCGCTCTACGGCGTCAAGTGCGAGCTGCGCTACCATCCGTCCATTCCGAGCGGCAGCATCATCCAGCAGTCCCCGGAGGGCGGCGAAAAGATCCTGAAGGGCAGCGGCGTCTATTTTGTCGTCAGCCTCGGCCCGCAGAAGCAGCTTGTGCCGAACGTCCTGTACAAGGAGCAGGGAGAGGCAGAGCGGCTGCTGGCGCAGAGCGGCTTCGGCTCCGCGCCGAAGGCCGTCACAAGCAGCTATGTCGCGCCCGGCCATGTCGCGGCGCAGACGCCGCTCGGCGGCAGCGAGGCGGCGCCCGGCACAAAGATCAGTCTGGATATCAGCTCCGACAGCACCAGCCAGCCGCCGCAGTCCAACGTCACGATCGATCAGTTCAAGGCGGAGCTCGATCTTCAGGTCGGCAAGTCGTTTAATCTGGCAAATTCGCTGCAGTACAGCGGAAGCGCCGCCTCCATTGTCTGGTCGTCCAGCGATCCTTCCTCTGTCACAGTTGACAAGAGTGGCCTTGTCGAAGCGGTTGCACCCGGCGCGTCGACAATCACCGTTGTGGTCGGCGGCGAGGCAGCCTCCTGCTACGTGACCGTCCATGACAACCAACCGCTGGAAATGACGGGAAGCGTCATTCTGGAGGTTGGCGAGAAGCTCCCGCTCAACCAGCAGCTCGGGAAAATCAACGCGACCTCGGTCTATTGGATCTCCTCTGACCCGCGCGTCGCGACCGTCACGAACAACGGTATGCTGACCGGCGTTTCGGAAGGCTTCGCGTTCGTGACCGCGCTCTACGCGGGACAGGTCAAGCAGTGTACCGTGTGGGTGCTCGATTCCGACAGCTATATAAAAGTGCAGCGCTTCGACCAGAACACCACGCAGCACGACGCGGAGGCCGCGCTGCAGGCAGCCGGGGTCGAGTACACCGTCAAGCAGGTGTATAACAGCCCGGCCGCTGCGGGCTGCGTCGCGGATTTCGACTTCACCGGCTACAGCGATTCGGACTATTATTATATCTCCGGCACACGCACGCCTGAGCTGAGCATCAGCGGCGGAGCCGCGCAGCAGCCGGCAGATACGCCCAAAGAACCGGCAAGGGATCCTGAGCCGGACAAGCCTGCCGGAAAGGCGACCCTGTCCATAACCAGCCGTCCGAACAAGACGTCCTATTATATCGGTGACAAGCTGAACACCGCCGGTCTGACCGCCCGCTATACCGACGCGTCTGGCAAAGCGCAGACCATAACCAGCGGCTTCACGACCAACGTCGATATGACCAGCGCCGGAGCGAAGCAGGTCACAGTCACCTATCGGGGCGCCAGCTCGACCTTCAGCATCTCGGTCAAGGAGCCGAGCGTCACCGTCACGCAGGAGGAGCTGCGCGAGGGCCTGCGCCTGTACGCTACGACCGATCCCGCCGGTCAGGACGTGACCTGGAGTTCGTCGAATCCGAACGTCGCGTACTTTGAGGGCAAAACTCTTCACGCAGCTGGCTCGGGCACTGCGGTCATTTCCGCCACGATGACCTACAACGGCCGCAAATATTCCGGCTCAACAACGGTCGTCGTCGGGGATCGCATGGATAAGGAGGATCCGGTAGACTATTCCTTTAAGATCACCTATAGTCAGAACGGCTCCGATAATTTCTACAGCGTTCTGTCCAACATCCCTGACTTCAGCACCGAGAATGTCACATGGTCGGTCACGCCAGCCGATATTAGATGGTCCAAGGCTCCTGAAGGGGCATACGTTACTTCGTCCGCTGACTGCACGATAACAGCTTCCTATGTCTATAATGGCAGAACCTATTCCGACAGCATGAAGCAGACAGCTGTGCGGGCTGAGTACACGTTTAGCATCAGCCTCGTCAGCAGAGATGTGGCAACGGGCCGCGCAGTCTATACGATCAGCACCAATATCCCCGACTGTACGGCTGCCAACGTAACATGGCGTCTCTTTTCCGACCATTGTAGCGGCTTCCTTTCGGGCGGACAGTATATTGTCGACGAATCCAGCATGACAAACGGCGAATCGTATTACCTGACTGCGGAGTATTACTATAGCGGCTACTCCTACGGAGCCGAATGCAACGTCACCTGCACATGGGGCAGCGACAATGCCGACGGATACAGTCTTTCCGGGATCCACACAGATGGCTGGGCAGGCGGATCCGCAGCTTCTGGGTTCAGAACAGAAATCCCGGACTGCACCAGCGCTGCCGTACCGGCAGCCCCGGACCGGCACAGCCGGAACTACGCAGCGCGATAGGCGCTGCAGCCACCGGTATGTACGGCGGGTATCCAAACACCGGTATGCGCCCCTTGTGAAGCTGCCCGCAGTATCATAACCCTTCGCGAACCCCCTTTTCCCCCTCATGCACAGCGCCCGGCCCCTCTGCGGAGCCGGGCGCTGATTCTTTCCATCAAACAGCCTCCCAGCAGGATGGAAAAGCTGGGGCCGCCGGAGGCATCCCGGTGATCGAATCAGAATCTCCCTACTTGTCATTTGCTCCGGTTTCGTGTAAAATAGAACAAATATTGCAATTTGAAAGATCTCCGCCCTGGAGATCGGGAGGACTATCATGCAGTGGATCGAACTGACCATCAAAACGGCTCCGGCGGCCATTGACCTTGTCTGCGACCGGCTGACCGTGCTGGGCTTTGACAGCTTCATCATCGACGATCAGGAGCAGTTTCATGAATTTCTGGAGCAGAACCGTCAGTACTGGGACTATGTAGACGAGGATCTGGAAAAGCAGATGCAGGGACTTTCGCAGATCCGGCTGTATCTGGAGCAGAACGCTTCCGTGCCGGAAACAGTCGAAAGCCTGAAAAGCCAGCTGGCCGCGCTGCGCGCGCAGTACCCGACCGTGGACTTCGGCTCTCTCGACGTGCAGCTGGCAAACGTCAAGGACGAGGACTGGGAAAACAACTGGAAGCGGTACTATCAGCCGCTGCCCATCGGCGAACGGCTGCTGGTCGTTCCGGAGTGGCTGCACCCGGAAAACCCGGAAAACCGCGTCGAGGTCCTGCTCGACCCCGGCATGATCTTCGGCACCGGCGCGCACGCGTCCACGCAGATGTGTATGCGCGAGCTGGAACGGGCCATTCAGGGCGGCGAGCGCGTGCTCGATCTCGGCAGCGGCAGCGGCATTTTGTCCATCACTGCCGTCCTGCTCGGCGCGGCCCACGCCACGGGCGTGGACATTGACCCCAAGGCCGAGGACATTGCCCGGGAAAACGCCGCCATCAACCAGATCTTCTCCGACCGCTTTACCGCCGTCACCGGCGACGTGATCGGAGACAGGGCCATGATGGAATCGCTCAGGGGACATTACGATGTGGTGCTGGCCAATATCGTGGCCGACGTCATCATTCCCCTGAGCCGCGTCGTGCCGGAATTTTTGCAGGAGGACAGCGTGTTCATCTGCTCCGGAATTCTTAACACGCGCCTTGCGGAGGTTCTGGCCGCATTGGAACAAAACGGGCTTCAGATCATCTCCACCGAACAGCAGGAGGACTGGTGCCGCGTGACCGCCGCGCTGCCGGAAGCGTGACGGGAGGAGGGAGAACCCCATGCGTATTTTTTCCTACCGCAACAAGCGGACGCTGCGGCGCATTGCGCTGATCGCGCTGCTGGCCGTCGTTCTGCTCGGCCTGCTCATTCTCGCGCGCATCAGCTATCTGGGCCGCTACGTCGTGTATTCGCCAAACGGCGTGTATTTTGACAAAACGCAGAAGCTCCAGCGCACCCCGCAGATGCCGGAAGCGCCCGCCGACGCAGAGGACTATCCATTTGAAACGATCCTGTCCGCCGCTGCCGAGGAAACGGACGTCGACCCGAACGCGGTGCAGCTGCATGGCTTTTATATCTCCACGACCATGCTGGCAAACAGCGTGGACGAGGTGCGGCAGGCGCTGGCCGACGCGGACGGCTATAACGCCGTGCTCATCGACGTCAAAAGCCCGCTCGGCAATTTCTATTATTCGACCGACATCGCCGACGCCCAGACGGCAGACGCGGACATCGCCGCCTGCGACGCGCTCATAAAGGAGCTGACCGAAACGCCGGACCTGATCGTGATCGCCCGCGTGCCCGCGTTCTCCGACCCGAATTTTGTCGCCAAGCACTATTCTTCCGCCCTGACGACGACCTCCGGCGATCTGTGGATGGACGAGCGGCGGTGCTACTGGCTGCGGCCCGACTCGCTCGACGCGCGCAGTTATCTGGCTGCCATAGCGCTGGAGCTTGACGCACGCGGGTTTGACGAGGTGCTGTTCGATAACTTCACCGTACCGGACGACAGCTCCATTGCATGGGACGCCGAGGCTATCACGCAGGTCGCCGCATTGGAGGACTGCGCGGAGACGCTGGGCGCGAATCTGACCGGCAGCTCCATCCGCCTCGCGCTGGGCACGACGGTCCCGTCCGTCGCGCAGTATGCCAGCCGCGTGTATATCACGACAGAAAAGGCCAACGACGTAATGACCATGACCGAGGCCATGGGCGAGGTGCTGCCGGATCCGGCCACGCAGCTCGTTTTCGTCACGACCTCCCACGATACCCGGTTCGACGCCGCAGGCGTCATCCGGCCGCTGATGGGCGATGACAGCGGAGACTGAAACCGCCGCAGAATAAAGAGGAACATCCATGATCGATCTATCTGTAAAGGACCTGGTCAAGAGCTTCGACGCCGACACGAATCTGCTCGACGGCGTGAGCTTTGACATTCAGGCAGGCGAGCGTGTGGGCCTGCTCGGGCGAAACGGCGCGGGCAAGACGACGCTCTTCAAAATACTGACCGGAGAGCTGGACTACAACACCGGCGAGGTGCGCTTCGCGCCGGGCCGGAAGGTCGGCCTTATCTCCCAGATTCCGCATTACCCGGCGGGCTATACGGTAGAGGACGTGCTGCGCACGGCGTTCCGGGAGCTTGCGAATATCCAGAGCAAAATGCGCTGTCTGGAAGAGCAGATGGCCGCGCAGCCGGACAAGGCGCTGCTTGCCGAATACGACGCGCTTTCCACGCGCTTTCAGACCGGCGGCGGCTATGAGACGGATATGCAGACCGACAAGATCTGCAACGGTCTCGGCATCCCCGCCGCGCAGCGGCAGCAGGAGTTTGACAGTCTTTCGGGCGGCGAGAAAACGCGCGTGAATCTGGCGCGGCTGCTGCTGGAAAAGACGGATATCCTGCTGCTCGACGAGCCGACGAACCATCTGGATATGCACGCGGTCGAATGGCTCGAGGGCTATATTGAAAAATTCAGGGGAACCGTCCTGACCATCTCCCACGACCGGTATTTTCTTGACCGCGTCGTGACCCGCATCATTGAACTGCACGATGGGAAGGCGGAATTTTATTCCGGCAACTATTCGTTCTACGTGCAGGAAAAGCAGGCGCGTTTCGACCTGCAATTGAAGCAGTATGAAAAGGAGCAGGCCAAGCTCGGCCAGCTCGGCTTCACGCTCGAGCGCATGAAGGGCTGGGGCATCAACAACCGCACGCTCTACCGCCGCGCCATGTCCATCCAGCACCGCATGGAGCGCATTGAAAAGACCGACCGGCCCACGCAGGAGAAGACCCTGCGGGCGCGCTTCGCCCAGCGGGACTTTTTCGGCGACGAGGTGCTGTCCGTCAAGGGACTCGGCAAGGCGTATGACGGCAGGACGCTGTTTTCGGACGTCGAATTGCAGGTCGCGGGCGGCGAACGCATTGCGCTGCTGGGCGACAACGGGACCGGCAAGTCCACGTTTTTAAAGCTCCTGCTCGGCGAGGAGGCCGGTGCGGGCCGCGTGAAGTTCGGCCCCACGGTCAAGTGGGCCTACCTGCCGCAGATCATTCATTTTGCCCACCCCGAACGGACGCTGCTGGACACGATGCTCTATGAAAAAAACTGCTCCGTGCAGACCGCGCGCGACCGGCTGGGCGCGTATCTGTTCGAGGGCGAGGACGTGTTCAAGACCGTTTCGAGCCTGTCCGGCGGCGAACAGAGCCGTCTGCGGCTGTGTATGCTGATGGATGAGAAGATCAACCTGCTCGTCCTCGACGAGCCGACGAACCACCTGGACATCGACTCGCGCGAATGGCTTGAGGATGCGCTGGAGGACTATGAGGGAACGCTGATCTTCGTGTCCCACGACCGCTATTTCGTGAACAAATTCGCCACGCGGATCTGGGAGCTGGAAAACGGGCATATCCGGGACTTCCCGTGCGGATATGAAAAATACCGTTCCATCAAAGAAAAGGAGGCCATCGCGGCTCCCGCGCCGGAAAAGCCCAAAAAGGAGCGCAAGGAAAAACCGAAGACCTCCGGCAGCAAGATGCTGGAGAAGCAGATTCGCGCACTGGAGCGCGAGATCGAAAAGCAGGAGCAGCATTCTGCCGAGCTGGACCGGCAGATCGAAGCCGCAAGCTCCGACTATCAGGAGCTTGCGCGGCTGATGGCAGAAAAGCAGTCCTGCGACGACACACTCACCGGCCTGATGGACGAGTGGGAGCGGCTTTCGTCTGATTTGGAGGGTGCAACATGATTCCGGTTTGGGTGATCGCGCTGCTTACAGTGCTCGGCGCGGTATGTCTGGCGCTGCCGCTGCATATCGGCATGACGGGCGTCTGTCTGCTGCTGCTTGCGGCGGTGCTGCTGGCACTGCGGCTCTTGAAGAAAAAGAACGCGCCGAAGCATTGGAGCCGTCTTCTGACCGGCCTGACCGCCGCAGGTATGGCGGTGATCTTCGGCGCAATGGGGTATATTGCCATGCAGGGACAGGACAGCGTTATGACGCAGGACGAGACGCCGGAGTTTGTCGTCGTACTCGGCGCGCAGGTACAGGGCGACGAGCCGTCGCTGACGCTAAAAAAGCGGCTGGATAAAACGCTCGAATTCATGCAGGAGCACCCGGACAGGACCGTGATCGTCTCCGGCGGTCAGGGGCCAGACGAGGCCCATACGGAAGCGTCCGTCATGGCCCGGTACCTGATCGAGCACGGCGCGGACGCGTCCCGGATCATCGAGGAGGACAAGGCCTCCAACACACGGGAAAATCTGCTGTTTTCGGCGAAGCTTGCCGAGGCGGCGGGGCTTGATACGTCGCGCGTGCTGATCGTTACGAGCGATTTTCATATGTGCCGTGCCAAGTATATCGCGCGGACGCTCTCCATGGAGCCATACGGCCAAGCAAGCGATACCTGGCCGTGGATCTTGAAGGTCAATTACACGCTGCGCGAGGTCTTCGCCTTTGCCAAGGCGTTCTGGCAGGCAGCGCACGGATGCGTTTGACCGTACAGAAACAGGAAAGGAGCAGATATCATGACCGATAAGGATCTCAGACGGCTCAGCCGTGCGGAGCTGCTGGACATTCTCTATGAGCAGCGGAAGCGCTATGAGGACAGTCTGGCAGAGAATCAGGCGCTGCGGCAGCAGCTGGAGGACCGGACGCTGCGCATCGCATCCGCCGGTTCCATCGCCGAGGCAGCCATTCAGGTAAACGGCGTGTTCGAGGCTGCGCAGGCCGCTGCCGACCAGTATCTTGCCTCCGTCAAGGCTGCGACAGCCGAGATGGTGCAGAAGACGGACGAGGCGCAGCGGCAGCGCGAGACGATCATGCAGGATGCAAAGCAGCAGGCCGGGCAGATCGTACAGGACGCACAGGCACAGGCAGACAGGATCCTGGCTGAGGCCGGTGCGCAGGTTGATGCGCGCTGGGCAGAATTCCAGAAAAACGCCGACGCGCTCATCCATGCGCACGACGAACTGCGGAGCCTCATCCAGAACCGCCATGCGGATGTTTGACTTTTCCCGCTTTGGTGGTAGAATAACAGCAAACGACACAAAAAGGAGTGTTTTTTATGAGCGGATGCAGCGGCAACTGTTCCAGCTGCGGAGAAAGCTGCTCTGACCGCAAGCCGGAGAGCCTGCTGGCAGAGCCGAACAAGAAATCAAATGTCAAAAAGGTCATCGCGGTCGTCTCCGGCAAGGGCGGCGTCGGCAAGTCGACCGTCACGTCGATGCTGGCTGTCGCCATGCAGAAGCTGGGCTATAAAACGGCCATTCTCGACGCGGACGTCACCGGCCCGTCCATCCCCAGAGCCTTCGGTCTGCATGAGCAGATCGTGGGCAGCGACGACGGTATGCTCCCCGCCGAGACGCCCGAGGGCGTCAAGGTCATGTCCATCAATCTGCTGCTGCCGAACGAGACAGACCCCGTCATCTGGCGCGGCCCGGTCATCGGCGGCGCGGTCAAGCAGTTCTGGACGGACGTCTGCTGGGGCGATGTGGATTATATGTTCGTCGATCTGCCGCCCGGAACGGGCGACGTGATGCTGACGGTGTTCCAGTCGCTTCCGGTCGACGGCGTGGTGATCGTCACAAGCCCGCAGAGCCTCGTGTCCATGATCGTCTCCAAGGCCGTCAACATGGCGCGGATGATGAACGTTCCGGTCTACGGCTTTGTCGAGAACTACAGCTATTTCCAGTGTCCGGACTGCGGCAAACGCGTCGAGATCTTCGGCAAAAGCAGGCTGGACGAGCTGGCGCTGCAATTCTCGCTCCCGGTCCTCGCGCGCCTGCCGATCAATCCGGACATCGCCTCCCTGTTTGACGAAGGCAAAATGGCGCAGGCCGACGTCAGCGCCGTCCTGCCCGCCGCCGAGCTGATGGCAAAGGCATAACCCGGATTTTTGAAAATGGAACGGGAGGAACCGCAGAATGCTGCGATTCCTCCCGTTATTTTGATCCATATCCGCCTTGCGTACAGGCGCAGGGCGCTCAGATGTTCTTCAGATGCCGCACGTCGAGGACAGCTGGGTCGTACTGCTCCAGATACGTCAGCGTATCCGCCGGTGTGGGGCAGAGAGCGTAAATGTTCAGGCAGGCGGAGCGAATGAAGCGCTGCTCCACGGCGGACAGGACAAATTCCTGCAGTTTATCATAGAAGCCGTTCGTGTTGAGAATGGCGATGGCCGGGTTATGGCGGCCAAGCTGCTTGAGCGTCAGCACCTCGAAAAACTCCTCGAGCGTTCCGAAGCCGCCGGGGGCCATGACGAACGCGTCTGCATGGGCGATCATGGCGGCCTTGCGCTCGGCCATGGTGTCCGTCAGGATAAACTCGGTGCAGCGGTCAAACAGAATGCCGTCTACATTTAAAAAGTTCGGCGCGATGCCGGTGATTTTTCCGCCCGCGTCCGCAGCGCCGCGTGCTGCAGCGCCCATAACGCCCTGCGCGCCGCCTCCGTAGACGAGCGTGTGGCCGTTTTTTGCCAGCAGGCGGCCGAATTCCTCCGCCGCGTCAAAATATGCGCGGTCAAGCGCAGGGCTTGACGCGCCGTAAAGACAAATGTTCATGTCCGTTCCTCCGTTTTTTGCAGCTGCGCGATCTGCTGCCCGATCTGGCAGACGTCCCGATAGGCGCAGACTTCAAAATCGCAGTCCGCCTCGCCGTCCTCTACCAGGACCATCCGCGAAGCGTCGATCGTGCGGCAGTAGCCGCTCAGGATCTGTTCCATGCCAACACCTCCATGCGCATTTAATTTTTTATTCTACACGGTTTTTCGGGAGAAATCCAGTGCTTTTAGAAAAAATTGTCGAAAACACTTAACTAAACATTTTTTTATCGATATCTATTGCAGTTTCTTAACGGCTATGCTAGAATTACAAAATCGAGTACATTCTGTACATAATATATAGAGCATTTTCTGTATTGTTCTGGAAAATATGATGCGGCGCTGGCTTGGAAAAAGCAGCGCCGCAGGGTGTACATGAAGGAGGTGATGGAAATGGCGATGCAGGAGCTCGCACAGATCGCCGCAGCGGAGGAACAGGCCCGCGCGATCTGCGAGCAGGCACGTGCGGAGGCCGCCGAGCTGGCCGTACAGGCCGAAAAGGACGGCACAGCCCGTCTGAACGCCGTGATATCCGGCGCGCAGGAGCGTATGCGCGAGGCGAAGCGGCAGGCCGGAAAGCAGGCAGCGGCATTTGAAACGGATTTGAACAGCAAAACAGCCGCGCAGTGCCGGGCACTGGAGCAGGCGGCAGCCAGCCGGTCCGGCGCAGCGGCGGCAATGATCGTAGAGAGGATCTGGGACAGCGAATGGCAATCTTAAAAATGAAAAAAATTCGGCTGTGCGGCATCGCGGAGGAACAGGATCAGCTCATTCGTGAGCTGCAGCTGCTCGGAAGCGTCGAGATCGGCTCGCCCGAGGCGCTGACCGAAGCGCAGCAGACGCAGCTGTTCCGCACAGCAGACGGCGCAGGCGCGGACGCGCTGAGCCAGACATCCGCCGCACTCGCCTCCGCGCTGGAAACGCTCAAGCATTATGAAACGAAAAAGGGCGGGATGTTCTCCGCCCGACCGGAAAAGACGCTCGGCGAGCTGTTTGACGACGACGCGTACCGCGCGGCTGTGCAGACGGCGCAGGAGGCGCTGGACACGCAGGACGCACGCAGCCGCAATCAGGCGGAAAAGAGCCGCCTCACGGCGCTGCGCGAGAGCTTCGTGCCGTGGCGGACGCTCGATCTGCCGCTGGAAACAGGCGGGACGCAGCACGCGCGCGTGCTGCTCGGTACCGTTCCGGCGCAGACAGAGCTTGACGCGCTGCGCGAGACCGTTTACGGAGCCGCAGGCGAAGCGCAGGTCGAACGCATCAGCGCCGACCTGCAGAGCCAGTATCTGCTGGTGATCGTCCACAAGGGCGCGTATGACGCCGCAGCGTCCGCGCTGCGCGAATACGGCTTCACACCGGCCGGCTTCGACGGTGCAGCGGGCACGGCGGAGGAAAACATCCGCCTGACGGACGAAAAGCTCGCCGCCTGCGAGCAGGAGGACAAGCGTCTGACGGACAAGCTCACAGCGCTTGCGGGCGACGTGCCCGCCATCCGGCTGGCAGCCGATCGCTGCACGCAGGAGATCTCGAAGGCGCAGGCCGCAGACCGGCTGGCACACTCAGAACGGACCTTCTGCCTGGACGGCTGGGTGCCGTGCGAGGACGTGCCGAAGCTCGAGGCGCTGCTGGAGAAATTCTGCTGCGCATGGGAGCTGGAGGACCCGTCGCCGGAGGAATATCCAGACGTGCCGGTCAAGCTCAAGAACAACAGGCTGACATGGCCACTCAACATGGTCACGGAGATGTATTCTCTCCCCGCCTACGACGGCGTGGATCCGAATCCGCTCATGGCGCCGTTTTTCATTCTGTTCTACGGCATCATGATGGCGGACATGGGCTATGGACTGCTGATGATCCTGGCTTCCATCATCATCACGAAAAAGTCCCGGCCCAAGGGCACGAGCGGACAGATGTTCGGCCTCATGTTCTCCTGCGGCATCAGCACGTTTATCATGGGCGCGCTGACGGGCGGCTTCTTCGGCGATTTCCTGCCGCAGCTGGCGGGGATCATCAACCCCAATACGACGTTCAAGGCGCTCCCCTCGCTCTTCACCCCGCTTGACGACACGATCACGATCCTCATCGGCGCCATGGCGCTCGGCTTTGTCCAGATCGTGACCGGCATGGCCATCAGCTTTGTCGAGAAGCTCAAAAAGGGCGAGATCATGGACGCCATCTGGGAAGAGCTGACCTGGTGGGTCGTGTTCGCGGGCATCGCGTGCATGGCGCTCGGCGTGACGAACATCGTTTTGTACGTCGGCATCGGCATGGTCGTGGTCGGCTCCGGCTGGAGCGCGAAGGGCTTCGGCAAGGTCACGGCGATCTTCGGCTCGGTCTACAACCATGTGACGGGCTACTTCGGCGATATTCTTTCGTATTCCAGACTGATGACCCTGATGCTGGCAGGCTCTGTCATCGCCTCGGTCTTCAATACGCTCGGCGCGATTCCGGGGAACGTGGTGATCTTCCTGATCGTGTCGATGCTCGGCAACGGACTCAACTTCGCGCTGAACCTGCTGAGCTGCTACGTCCACGATCTGCGTCTGCAGTGTCTGGAATACTTCGGTAAATTCTATCAAGACGGCGGCAGGCCGTTCAAGCCTCTGGCAATCAATACAAAATACGTGGATATTCAATCTTAAGGAGGAACTCTATCATGCAAGCATTTTTTGACGCTTTCGGCGGTCTGGCTCTGGCGCTTCTGGGCGCGGGTCTTGCGGCGGCGCTGTGCGCCATCGGTTCGGCAAAGGGCACCGGCATGACCGGTGAGGCCGGCGCGGGTCTTCTGTGCGAGGATCCGGCAAAGTTCGGCAAGGTCCTGATCCTTCAGGTCATCCCCGGCACGCAGGGTCTGTACGGCCTCGTCGTCTGGTTCTTCGCCATTTTCCGCATGGGCCTGCTGTCCGGCGCTCTGCCCGAACTGAGCATCACGCAGGGCCTGCAGTACTTTGTCGCCTGCCTTCCCATGGCGCTCGGCGGCATGATCTCCGCGATTGCACAGGGCCGCGTGGCCTGCGCGTCCATCAATCTGCTGGCCAAGAAGCCCGACCACTGGTCCAAGGGCATGGTGCTGTGCGTCACGGTCGAGTTCTACGCGATCCTTTCCCTGCTGGCCTCCATGCTGATGATCATCAATATCAGCAAGTAACCCCACAGACGAGGGTGAAGCAATGAACGGAATTGAAAAAATTTCCGCGCGCATCCTTGCCGACGCTGAGACCGAGGCCGCCGCGATCCGCGCGCAGGCCGAGGAAAAGGCGGCGCAGATCCGCGCGGACTATGACCGCAAAATCGAGAGTGAGCAGCAGCGGCTGACAGCGGAAGCACAGGCCGAGGCCGATAAGCAGCTCGAACGCGATCAGGGCGCGGCCCGGATGGCCGCGCGGCGGCAGCTGCTCGAAACGAAGCAGGCGCTCGTCGACGCCGCCTTCCGGCAGGCGGAGCAGCAGCTTCTCTCGCTCCCCACGGCGGAGTATACGAAGCTCTGCACGCAGCTTGCCGCACGGGCAAGCGCGTCCGGCAGCGAGGAGCTGATCTTCTGCACCGAAGACCGCGAACGGGTCGGACAGGCCGTCGTGGAGCAGGCGAACGCGCTGCTCCAGAAGGCCGGGAAGGCAGCAAAGCTGACGCTTTCCGCCGAAACGCGGCCGCTGCGCGGCGGCGTGGTGCTGAAGGACGGGCTGGTCGAGACGAACTGCTCGATCGGCACAATGATAAGCGGCCTGCGGCCCGCGCTTTCCGGCAAGGTTGCGGCCTGCCTGTTTGGCTGAGGCCGGGAGGCTGACGTGACGGAACAAAAAAAGAAAGTAAAAGCGTGCAAGGACACGGAGTATCTGTTTATTTCGGCGTATCTGCGCGCAAAGGAGCCGCAGCTGCTCAACGCGGAGAAGGCCGGGCGGATGCTCGGCTCCTCCGTGCAGGAGGCGGCGCGGATCCTGGAGAGCTGCGGCTATGCCGATGTGCTGGCTGTCGGGCTTGACAAGGCGCTGAGCGACCGGCGCGCCGCCGTGTTTTCCGAGGTGGAGGCGCTTGCGCCGAAGGACGGCATTGTATCGCTGTTTCGTATGCGCTATGACTATCACAACGCCAAGACGATCGTCAAGGCCGAGGCCGTCGGGATAGACCCGGCTCCCCTGCTCTCCGGCGCTGGCCGCGCAGACGCGCAGGCGCTCAAAACTGCCTATGAAACCGGCGAGTCCGGAAGCGTCCCGCAGGCCGTTCTGACCGCAATGCAGGCCGCGCGCGACGCGCTTTCGAGAAGCGCCGACCCGCAGCTGGCCGATCTGATCCTCGACCGCGCGTATTTTGCCGAGTATCACGAAACCGCCGCGCAGGTCGGAAGCGCGTTCCTGATGGGCTATGCGCAGCTGCAGGCGGACAGCGCGAATCTGCGCGCCGCCGTGCGTGCACGGCGTATGCACAAGGACGCTGCGTTTTTAAAGAGCGTCCTCGTTCCCGGCGGGAGCGTTCCGGCGGAGGAGATCTGCCAGGTGCTTGCGCAGGACGAGCCGTTTGCGCCGCTGTTTGCGAACACTGCGCTCTTCGCCGCCGCGCAGGCGGGCGACGAGTCGCAGTCTGGCTCTCTGACTGCGTTTGAACGGCTGTGCGACAACACGCTCACAGCGTATTTCGCCAAGGCAAAGTCGGTCGTATTCGGGGAGCAGGTCGTCATCGCCTATCTCTGTGCGCTGGAAAATGAAATTTCAGCGGCCCGCATGATCATAAGCGGCCTGCAGGCGGGGCTGCCCGCCGACACGATCCGCGCACGGCTGCGGGATCTGTATCAATGAGCGAGGTGAGCGGTATGTATAAAATCGCAGTTCTGGGCGAACGCGAGAGCGTCATGGGCTTTGCGGCTCTGGGCCTCGCCGTGTTCCCCGTGGACTCCGCCGAGGAAGCGGCGGAGGTCTTCCACCGCCTCACAAGGCAGTCCGACGCATACGCGATCATCTATGTGACCGAGACGTATGCCGAGGCGCTGCACGCGCAGATCGAAAAATACGCGTCCAGCGTTACCCCGGCGGTCATTCTGATCCCCGGCGCAGGCGGCTGCAAAGGCCTCGGCATGAATGCGCTGAACGCCGCTGTCGAACGCGCGGTCGGCTCGAATATTCTTTAAACAGCATCCTTGAATATAGAAAGGATTCGATGAAATGTCAGGTAGAATTGTAAAGGTATCCGGCCCGCTTGTTGTCGCCGAGGGGATGGAAGACGCCAACATGGCAGACGTCGTCCGCGTCGGCAAGCAGCAGCTGATCGGTGAGATCCTGAATATGACGGGCGGCTCGGCCTCCATTCAGGTCTATGAGGAAACGAGCGGCCTCGGCCCCGGCGCCGAGGTCACGACGACCGGTATGCCCCTCTCCGTCGAGCTTGGGCCCGGTATGCTCGAAAATATTTACGACGGTATCCAGCGCCCCTTGACCGAGATCCGCGACCGCTGCGGCGAGACGATCGCCCGCGGCGTGCAGGTTCCGGCGCTGAACCGTGAAAAGAAGTGGGCCTTCACGCCCACGGTCAAGAAGGGCGACAAGGTTTCCGGCGGCGACGTGATCGGCACCGTGCAGGAGACGAGCGCTGTTCTGCACAGGATCATGGTGCCGCCCAAAATGGCGGGCACCGTCAAGGAGATCAAATCCGGCGAATTTACCGTCGAGCAGACGGTCTGCGTGCTGGAAACGGAAAAGGGCGAGGAGCATTTAAGTCTCATGCAGAAGTGGCCCGTGCGTGTGGCCCGTCCGTATGACCGGAAGTTTACCCCCTCGAAGCCGCTTATGACCGGTCAGCGCATCATCGACACCATGTTCCCGCTGGCCAAGGGCGGCACAGCCGCCGTTCCCGGCCCGTTCGGCTCGGGCAAGACCGTTGTGCAGCACCAGCTGGCCAAGTGGTCGGACGTGGACATCGTCGTTTATATCGGCTGCGGCGAGCGCGGCAACGAGATGACTGACGTTCTGATGGAGTTCCCGGAGCTGCACGACCCCAACACCGGCGAACCCCTGATGAAGCGCACAGTCCTGATTGCAAACACCTCCGATATGCCGGTCGCGGCGCGTGAAGCGTCCATCTACACCGGCATCACCATCGCGGAGTATTTCCGCGACATGGGTTATGACGTGGCCGTTATCGCCGACTCCACCTCCCGCTGGGCCGAGGCGCTGCGTGAAATGTCGGGCCGTCTGGAAGAGATGCCCGGCGAAGAAGGCTACCCCGCATATCTGGCCTCCCGCCTCGCGCAGTTCTACGAGCGCGCAGGCTGCGTCGAGTGCCTCGGCGCGGACGAGCGGCGCGGCTCTCTGACCGCCATCGGCGCGGTCTCCCCTCCGGGCGGCGATATTTCCGAGCCTGTCTCGCAGGCGACGATGCGCATCGTCAAGGTCTTCTGGGGTCTGGACGCTTCGCTGGCCTACGCGCGCCATTTCCCGGCCATCAACTGGCTGACGAGCTACTCTTTGTACCTTGACACGCTCAAGGGCTGGTGCGACGAGAATCTGGGACGCAGCTTCATGCAAAACCGCGGCCGCGCCATGGCGCTGCTGCAAAAGGAAGCAGAGCTGCAGGAGATCGTCAAGCTGGTCGGTCAGGACGCGCTGTCCCCGGCGGACAACCTGACGCTGGAATCCGCAAAGATGATCCGCGAGGACTTCTTGCAGCAGAACGCGTTCCTGGAGAACGACCAGTATTCGTCGTTTGACCGGCAGGCCCGTCTGCTGGACCTGATCCTCCGCTACAAGGATCTCTGCGACGCGGCCATCGAGCGCGGCGCGGATATCTGGAAGCTCTATGCCATCGCGGCCCGTGCTGCCATCGGCCGTGCGAAGACCGTTCCGGCGGACACGTATCAGGACGTTTACGCGAAGATCGTATCCGATATGGAGCAGCAGATCGAAGAAGTTGCAAAGGAGGCTGAGGCTGAATGATCCGCGAATACCGTACCATCCGTGAGGTCTCCGGGCCTCTGATGATCGTCAAAAACGTCGAGGGCGTTACCTACGACGAGCTGGCCGAGCTGGAGCTGCCGAACGGCGAGGTCCGGCACTGCAAGGTTCTGGAGTGCAGCGGCGATACCGCCGTCGTGCAGCTGTTTGAAAATTCCGCCGGCATCAACCTGAAGGACAGCAAGATCCGCTTCCTGGGCCATCCGCTGGAGCTAGCCGTGTCCGAGGATATGCTTGGCCGCGTCTTCGACGGCATGGGCCACCCGAAGGACGGCGGCCCGGAGGTTCTGGCCGCCGAGATGAAGGACATCAACGGTCTTCCGATGAACCCCGCCGCACGCGATTACCCGAACGAATTTATCCAGACCGGCATTTCCACGATCGACGGCCTGAACACGCTTGTCCGCGGCCAGAAGCTGCCGATCTTCTCCGGCTCCGGTCTTCCCCACGCGCAGCTTGCCGCGCAGATCGCGCGTCAGGCGAAGGTTCTGGGCGACGACGCGTCGAACTTCGCTGTCGTCTTCGCCGCCATCGGTATTACGTTTGAGGAATCGGAGTTCTTCATTCAGGAATTCCGCCGCACGGGCGCCATCGACCGCACCGTCGTCTTCTCGAACCTCGCAAACGACCCGGCGGTCGAGCGTATCGCAACACCGCGTATGGCGCTGACTGCCGCCGAATATCTGGCGTTCGAATGCGGGATGCACGTGCTGGTCATCATGACCGACATCACGAACTACGCCGAGGCGCTGCGTGAGGTCTCCGCCGCACGCAAGGAAGTCCCCGGCCGCCGCGGCTATCCCGGCTACCTCTATACCGACCTTGCGACGCTCTATGAACGCGCAGGCCGCCGGATCGGCAAGAAGGGCTCCATCACCCTCATCCCGATCCTGACCATGCCGGAGGACGACAAGACGCACCCCATCCCCGACCTGACCGGCTATATCACCGAGGGCCAGATCATCCTGAGCCGCGATCTGTACCGCAAGGGCGTCATTCCCCCCGTGGACGTGCTGCCGAGCCTGTCGCGACTGAAGGACAAGGGAATCGGCCCCGGCAAGACGCGCGAGGATCACGCGGGCACCATGAACCAGCTCTTTGCGGCGTATTCCGCCGGCAAGGACGCGAAGGAGCTTGCAACGATCCTTGGCGAAAGCGCCCTCTCCCCCACTGACCGGCTGTACGCGAAGTTTGCCGAGGAATTTGAGCAGCGCTACGTCAGTCAGGGCTACGAAGAAAACCGTTCCATTGAGGAAACGCTGAACATCGGCTGGGAGCTGCTGTCCATCCTGCCCGAAACGGAGCTCAAGCGCATCAAGCCGGAGTTCATCGAAAAATACCTGCCCAAAAAGCAGGCGTAAGGCGGTGTTCGCATGGCCAGTAAAACGATCAATCCGACCCGGATGGAGCTTACGCGGCTCAAGGGCCGCCTGCGCACGGCCGTGCGCGGCCACCGGCTGCTCAAGGACAAGCGCGACGAGCTGATGCGCCAGTTCTTCCTGATCGTGCGGGAAAACAAGGAGCTGCGCGCCAAGGTCGAGCAGGGCATTGCGGAGGCCAACCGCGCCATGACCGTTGCGTCGAGCGTGATGTCCCCCGAAATGCTCCAGCAGGCGCTTTTGTACCCGAAGCAGTCGGCGACGTTGGACATGACGTTCCAGAACATCATGTCCGTCTCCGTCCCGGTCTACGAGTTCCACACCAAAAACGAGGACGCCGCGTCCATTTACCCCTACGGCTTCGCGCAGACGTCCGGCGAGCTGGACGATGCGCTGGGCGCGCTGGCCTCCGTATTTCAGGATATGCTTGCGCTGGCGCAGGCCGAGAAGAAGACGCAGCTGCTCGCCTCCGAGATCGAGAAGACCCGCCGCCGCGTCAATGCGCTGGAATATGTCATGATCCCGGAAATGGAGAAAAACATCAAGTATATCTCCATGAAGCTCGAGGAAAACGACCGCGCTACCAAGGTCCGCCTGATGAAGGTCAAGGACATGGTGCTCAAGGACGCGCACGAATTCGAAGATTAAAACCGGAACGCCGTCCCCTGTCACAACGGGGGACGGCGTAAAATTTTGCTGAAAACGGACGGAACGCGCACGCACCGAAGGCTGTCTCACCGGACAGCCTTTTCTCTGCGGGCCAGATGGGCGTAGTAGAGCAGGCACAGCAGGACCTGCACGACGGTCGAGCAGGGCGTTGCGAGGCCGATGAAGAACAGGCGCACGTTCGGCAGCCGGGCACCAGCAGCGTCAGCGCCAGAAGCAGCGCCAAAATCCGTTTTTTCATGGTCAGTCTCCTTTCAGCTCCCGCGCAATGGCCCGCATCAGCGCCTCCGGCAGCTTTTCCACGCGCCGGTCGTAGGTCACAAAGCCGTTGACCTCGTCCTCCACGTCGCTCAGCTGCGTGTACACATCGGCGGCAAGGCCGGACTTGCACGCGGGGACGATCTGCGTTTCATAGAGCGTTTTGACCGCCTCACCCAGCGCCTCAGGCGTCTGGTAGCCCTTATAGCCGAAGTTCTTCGCGTTCCATGTGTGCCCCGCAACCGGCAGATTGTACCCGCCGAACTCCGACAGGACGACCGCGCGGCCCTTTTTGTCAGGCTTAAAGCGGTACGGCTTGAAGTACACGTGCAGGCTCTTCACGTCGCTCACGCCCTGATCATGCCAGCCGCTGGCGTGGTCGATCAGCCGCGTGGGGTCGAGCCTGCGGATCAGCCGCACTGCGTTTTTCGCGTCAAACTGCCCCCAGCCCTCGTTGAACGGCACCCACAGGACAATGCACGGGCAGTTCTGCAGCTGCGCGACCAGTTCCTCCAGCTCGCGGGTATAGCTGTCGCGCCCCTCCGCGTCCGTGCGGGCAAAAAGCCGGTAATGGCTGTCCTTGAGATGAACGCCGGTGATGAGCGGCGCGGAGATGGTCAGCAGATTGTACTGTCCGCCGCCGGATGGCATATCCTGCCAGACCAGCATCCCCAGCCGGTCGCAGTGGTAATACCAGCGCATGGGCTCAATTTTGATGTGCTTGCGCAGCATATTGAAGCCCAGCCGCTTCATGAGCGTAATATCATAGATCAGCGCCTCGTCCGACGGCGCGGTATACAGTCCGTCCGGCCAGTAGCCCTGATCGAGCACGCCATGGTGGAAATACGGCTGCCCGTTTAAGAGCAGGCACGGATGGCCCGCCGCGTCCTTCCCGGTGCCGACGGTGCGCATGGCGAAATAGCTTCTGACGGTATCGTCCCCCAGCGTGATGGTCACGTCGTAGAGGTTCGGCGCCTCCGGCGACCACAGGTGCAGCTGCTCCGGCGGCAGAACGGCGCTGCCGCAGCCGTCCTCGTCCGTTTCTCCCTCCGCGACGGGCGTTCCCTGATAGGAAATTTCGATTCGAGCGCCCTTCGGCGCGGGCGCGGCGAGTCTCCAACGGACGCATCCCTCCGGCAGCTCCGGCGTGAACAGGAGCGCCTGCACATAGTTCTCCGGCACGTGCTCGGCCCAGACGGTCTGCCAGATGCCGCTCTGCGGCGTGTACCAGATGCCGCCGCGCTTCGTCTTCTGCTTGCCGCGCGAGAGGGGTACAGCGTCCGTATCGTCGCGCACGGCGACAGTCAGGATGTTTTCGCCATCCCGCAGAAGCTTTGTCATATCCAATGTAAAGGCCGTATAGCCGCCCGTGTGCGTCCCGGCAAGCAGGCCGTTGACGTACACCCATGCCCGCTGGTCAGCGGCTCCGATGTGCAGCAGCATCCGCCCGCCATCCGGCTTTCCGAACGGCAGCGTCCGCCGGTACCAGAGCACCTGCCCGGGCTTCAGAATTCGGCCCACCCCGGACAGCGGCGCTTCCGGCGAAAACGGCACGAGGATCTCCCCGTCCCACGCGCCGGGGCAGGCGTCGGAGGCCGTGATGGCGTAGTCCCAGAGGCCGTTAAGATTGTAATAGCTTTCCCGCACGAGCTGCGGGCGGGGATATTCCTGCAAAACAGCGTTCTTGTCCAGCGCTTCGCCCCAAGGTGTCAGCATTTTGTCCCCTCCTTCTTTTTAAGCGCCAGCACCGGCGGCAGAATCAGCAGCAGCACAATGGCAGCCGCCAGAAAAATGGACGGCGTCGGCACGGTTTTTACCACGCCGAGGTCAACATAGGTCGAATCGCTGCCGCGAATGACCGCCGCACCGATAGCCGGGCCGAAGATCATCGGCAGCAGAACGCCGAAGATCATGCGGATGCCCTGAAAATGCCCGGCCTTTCCGGCAGGCGTATGGTCGCGGATGACGCCGGACAAAATCGCCGTGACCAGCATATAGCCGGACATCATAATGCAGCCCGTCAGGATCACGGCCAGCATCGACCGCGCGAAGAACATCCCAAGCAGTCCCGCGAACATGCCCCCCGCCGCCGGGAGCACGCACCGCAGCTCGCCGAGCCGGTCGATCACGCGGCCGGAGAGCACACTCACGACCGACGCGAAGATCAGCACAATGCCCAGCACAAGGGCATAGCCGTCAAAATGCAGATAGTTCTGCATATAGATGATGAAATACGGGAAAAAGACCTGCACGGCCACGGAAAACAGGCAGAACGCCGCAAAGGACAGATAGAGCGCCGGGTTCTCTTTCGCAACAGTCGGGCGGAGCCCGTAGACAAGGTTTTTTAGACCATTGTCCCGTCTCGGCTCCAGCTTCGGCTCCGGGATCAGGAAGACGGACACAACTCCCGTCAGAACAACGAGTCCGCCGAAGATCGCGAAGAATTTCTGCCACTGCCCGCGCTGTGTCATGCCGTCGAACAGGCCAAAAATGACGAGCATGGAAATGAGCGGCAGAATGGCCAGCACGGATTCTGCCTTGCCCCGCGCCGCGTTCGGAACGGTGTCGGTGATCCACGCGTTGAACGCCGCGTCGTTGGCCGTCGAGCCGAAAAACGTCATGACGCAGTCGAGCACGACGATCATCACCGCCGCGGCAGCCGCCGCAGAGGCCGCCGGGAACAGCTTCGCCGCGTTTTCGACTGTCACGAGGCCGAACGCCGCCGTAGAAAGGCCCCAGAGCAGATAGCCGCCGCAGATAAACAGCTTGCGCTTTCCCACGCGGTCGGACAGCGCGCCCATCAGCAGCGTCGTCAGCGTGGCGGCAGCCGCGCTCCAGCCGACCATGGCGGAGATATAGCCGGGGTCGGTGGAGATGGTATTATAAAGGTAGACATTAAAATACATATTTTCGATCGTCCAGGCAAACTGGCCGACCATGCCGACAAGAATGAGCGTCAGCCAGACGCGCGGGGACAGCTTTTTCATATCCGGCATCCTCCCGTTATTCTGCTTCTGCGCTGCCGCAGTATTTCGTATAGAGCGCAATATGGTCCTCAATACAGAACTCGCCTGTCCACGCGTTCGCCGTCACGCAGATCACGCTTCTGCCGTCCGGGGTGGTTCCTGCGCTGGCACAGCAGTTCATGGCCTCGGCGGTATAGCCCGTCTTGGCGGCTGTAATTTCCGCGCCGTTCAGGGCATATTCGTGGTGGACGCGGTAGAGGAATTTGTTCGTCATGGCAAGCCCGTCCGGGTGCTGCTCCGTTTCGCTGGCCCGGTAATTTTCCGCGCTCAGTATTTCGGTGCACGTCTCGTTTTCCAGCGCTGCCTGCAAGATCAGGGCGATCTCGCGCACCGTGGAATAGTGGTTCTCGTCGTGCAGACCGCTGGTGTTCATAAAATGCGTGTTTGCAAGCCCCAGCGCCGCGGCCTTTTCGTTCATCATGGCGACGAACGCTTCCTCGCTTCCGGCCACGGCCTGTGCCAGCGCCTCCGTCGCCTCCGCGCCGGAGGGCACGACTGCGCCGTACAGCAGATCGCGCATCGTGACCGTCTCGCCGTTCACATAGCCCGCCATCGACGCGCCCGCAAGATACAGCGGATCGATAATGGCCTGCGTCATGGTGAATGTCGCGTCGAGATCCGGCAGATTCTCCGCCGCCACCAGCAGCGTCATGACCTTCGTCATGGATGCGGGGTAAATTTTTTCGTCCATGCCCTTTTCGGCCAGCACCGTCCCGCTCTGCACGTCGACCAGCACGGCGGACGACGAATACAGCTCCAGATCGAGCGTTCTGGTATTCTCCGACGCCTGCGCCAGCGTCAGGGCAGGCTGCTCCGGTTCGGGTTCTGGCTCGGGCTCAGGCTCCGGTTCGGGTTCGGGCAGCGGTTCCGGTTCAGGCTCCTGCACTGGCTCCTCCGGGACGGCGGCCTCCGGCTCAGAGGGCGTATCCGTCTCGCCGCTCGTGACCGGCGTATCGAGATAGGGCTTTACGATCTGCCGGTGCGCGTAATAGACTGCGCCGCCCAGCAGTGCCGCGCACACAAGAAGCGTCAGCGCGACGCGGAGCACCCGGCGGCGCTTTGCGCGCCTGCGGTCGCGCAGGCGTTCGAACGCGGGTGCGTTTTCAGGGTCAAACTGCTGTTGTGATTCATGGTTCATAGGAAGCTCTCCTGTCTGGAATTCGCGATATACCCTATTCTACCACATCTGCGCTCTGTCGGAAAGAGGCAATGTCATCAGCGCAAGCCCGTGTCCCGCCAATTTTATGTGCGTGCTGTCAAGGAAAAACACTTGACAGCCGGGATAAAATCTTGTATAGTATACCGGAACGATTGATCTGGGGGTCTTGCCATGCGGTCTGATGCGCTCACCATGACGCTGCTGTACGACTATTATGGCGAGCTGCTGACCGAAAAGCAGCGGGGCCTGTTCGATCTCTACTATAATCAGGACTATTCTCTCAGCGAGATCGCATCCGCTGCCGGGATCAGCCGACAGGGTGTCCACGATACGCTTGCCCGCGCCGAGGAGCTGCTGGAGGGCTATGAAGCTGCGCTCGGCTGCATCGCGCGCGACCGGCGGCTGGAATCCGCACTGGATACGATCACACAGAACGCGCAGGCGCTTGCTTCTGTTCCGGGGGCTGCGCCGCAGGCCGCCGCGATCCTGCGCGCCGTGCGGGAAATAAAGGAGTAACACATGGCATTTGAAGGCTTAACCGAAAAGCTCTCGAACGCGTTCAAAAAGCTGCGCGGCAAGGGCCGCCTGTCTGAGGCCGACGTCAAGGAATCCATGCGCGAGATCCGTCTGGCGCTGCTGGAGGCCGACGTCAACTACAAGGTCGTCAAGGACTTCATCAAAAAGACGACCGAGCGCTGCGTCGGCACGGACGTGCTCGAAAGCCTCACGCCCGCGCAGATGATCGTCAAGATCGTCAACGAAGAGCTGACCGCGCTCATGGGCAGCGAGAACCAGAAGATCAAGATCGCTTCCCAGCCGCCGACCGTCGTGATGCTGGTCGGCCTGCAGGGCGCAGGCAAAACGACCAACGGCGCAAAGCTCGCGGGCTTATTTAAAAAGCAGAACAAAAATCCGCTGCTTGCAGCCTGCGACATTTACCGTCCCGCCGCCATCAAGCAGCTGCAGGTCGTCGGCGGACAGCTCGGCATTCCCGTTTTTGAAATGGGCCAGACGAACCCGGTCGACATTGCAAAAGCCGCCGTCGCCCACGCCGTACGGCACGGCAACGACATGGTCTTCCTCGACACCGCAGGCCGTCTGCACGTCGACGAAGCGCTCATGGACGAGCTGAAGGCCGTCAAGGCCGCGGTCAACCCGGACGAAATTCTGCTCGTGGTCGACGCAATGACCGGTCAGGATGCCGTCAGCGCAGCCAAGACCTTCGACGAGTATCTGGACATCACCGGCGTCATGCTCTCCAAGCTCGACGGCGACGCAAGAGGCGGCGCGGCGCTTTCCATCAAGGCCGTGACCGGCAAGCCCATCAAATTTATCGGCACCGGCGAAAAGCTCGACCAGATCGAGCCGTTCCACCCCGGCCGCATGGCCTCGCGCATCCTCGGCATGGGCGATATGCTCACGCTGATCGAAAAGGCGGAGGCCGCGTTCGACGCAAAGAAGGCCGCCGAACTCGAGCAGAAGCTCAAGAGCAATAAATTCACCCTTTCCGATTTCTACGATCAGCTCTCGCAGCTGAAAAATATGGGCTCGCTCGACGAGATCGCGGCCATGATGCCCGGCATGAACGCCGGAGCGCTCAAGGGCGCGCAGGTCGACGAAAAGGCCATGGCCCGCACCGCCGCCATCATCCAGTCCATGACCCCGTATGAGCGCGAGACCCCCTCCGTGCTCAACTCCAGCCGCAAGCGGCGCATCGCGCTCGGCTCCGGCGTGAAGGTCGAGGACATCAACAAGCTGCTCAAGCAGTTTGACATGATGAATCAGATGATGAAGCAGTTCTCCGGCCCCGGCGCCTCGCGCAAGATGAAGCGCATGGGCAAGCTCGGCGGCATGGGCGGCCTCGGCGGCTTCCCCGGCCTGTAAGCATCCTATCAACACATCGTTTCAGCCGTAACAGATTTGGCTTTACGAAATAAGAAAACTTGATTTATTTTTGGAGGAACAATCATGGTTAAGATCAGACTGAGAAGAATGGGCGCCAAGAAGGAGCCGTATTACCGCATCGTTGTCGCCGATTCCCGCTTCCCGCGCGACGGCCGCTGCATCGAAGAGATCGGCACCTACGACCCGAAGAACGAGGCCAACGCCATCACCATCGACGCCGACAAGGCCAAGCAGTGGATCAAGAACGGCGCACAGCCCAGCGACACCGTCCGCGGTCTTCTCAAGAAGGCAAACGTCCTGTAAGTCTGGGGTACCGGCATGAAGGATCTTTTGCTGTATATGGCAAAAAGTCTGGTCGATAATCCCGACAGCGTTACGGTCACTGAGGTAGAAGGCGAGACGACCGTGCTTGAGCTTCGCGTTGCCCCTGAGGACATGGGCAAGCTCATCGGCCGTCAGGGCCGCATCGCCAAGGAGATCCGCACGATCATCAAGTCCGTTGCCCAGCGCACCGGCCAGAAGGTCAGCGTCGAGATCGTCGACTGAACGAATGCAATCAGAACCGGGCCGTCCCTCTGCGGACGGCCCGGTTTTTGCGCGTGCCCCGGTGCAGGCTGCGCCTGTTTTATGCAAAGAACCAGGGAAACCCGGCTGCAATTGGCAGGGTTCCTGCTCCGCCCGGCGGAAGCAGAATTTTTTGTGAAAAGCCGCAGCAGATCTGTATCCGCTTGCTCATTTGGCTGCAGGGTCGATGCGTTACCCATCCAGCTTCCGCATATCGAAGGACAGCGTATAGCTTCCGGTCGTATTTCGCGGAAGCTCCAGTGAGCCGTCTTCGGCAAGGCCGGTGAAGCCGGTCGTGGTGAGGGAATAGTCGATCTGATAGCCTGCGGCCTGTGTGTGAAGCTCCTGCAGCGGCTCGTCCAGCAGCTGCCGCGCGGCGGCGGCAAGCGCTTCGTCGGCAGAAGCAGCGGTTCGAGCACCGTCGAAGGCCAGCATGGTCAGATAGAGTTCCCGGAACGGCAGACCATAGACCGGACTGGTGCAGGCTTCCGCGCCCATGTGCAGGGAAATGTCGATCAGGCTGCCGTCCTTTGTCGTGTAGCTGAGATTCGGAACGTTTTTCGTGTGATGAATGACCTGAAAGCCGAGCTGCGTTGCGGGCGCCCATGTGCCGTCGTCATACAGCTCCCGGCTCAGGAGGCCCTCTGTGCTGTGAATATAGTCGTAATTTTCCGCAAACTGCCGCACGGGCAGGCCGCCGGTATGCGTCGGCTGGCAGGTCTTGAGGCCCACAAGTACTGTTGCAGCCAGCAGCGCCAGAACCGCTGCGGCCCACGCTGCACCGCGCCACGCTTTCCATGGCGCAGCCCGCAGTTCGCTGCCGTCCTCCCATTCGAGCGGCTGTTCGGCCTGCTCGGCCTTCCAGCTGGTGTAGAGACGGACAATGCTATAGACCGGGATAAAGCAGCCGTACCCGTACCACAGGGCACGCCATGTGCGCCTCCATGCGGCGGCAAGCGGCAGCCTCTGTCCATTTTCGTCCGTCACGCGCAGACCCATGAGCCATTTTCCGGGCGTTGTGCCGAACAGGTGCAGAAGCAGCGGTTCGAGCACAAGCATTGTAACCATGCCGAGCATGCTCAGCCAGATAGAAGTCAGCCTCGCCTTGGGGTCCACGCCTGCGGCCTGCAGCACCAGATACCACGGTAGCAAGCACAGCAGAAGATCAAAGCTGCGCGCGATATACCGGCGCACCGGAGCATGGACATACGGCTTCACATCCTGCCGCAGCGCGGTCTGGGACGCAGCGAGAAGCTCGCCAAGATAGCCCGCCGCGTCGAGCGCGGAAAACTCCGCGTGCGCCTGCCGCAGTCCTGCGGCGACGCGCCCGGCGGCGTCCAGATTCTCCTGCTCGGCGTGCAGCTCCGCCAGACGCGCATCGAGCGCGTCTCCCAGCATGAGCGTTCCTGCCGCAAGCGATTTGATCGTGTCAATGCGCAGGCCGAGCGCCCGCAGCAGCTTCACGCGCAGCAGCACCTCTGCATCGGCCTGCGAATATTCCCGGTAGCCGTTCTCCGCCCGCTTGGGCGCGATCAACCCCTCCGATTCATAATACCGGATGTTGGCCCGCGGCAGTCCAGACAGTGTTTCGATCTCCTTGATCGTCATATGCATCCCTCCTGCCCTCAGCGTACAGTATCAAGCAGGTTTACAGTCAAGCTTTTTTTGATTTTTTTCGTAGATTCCGCAGAAAGATTCCCGCTGCGGCGAGCAGCATGAGCGCCGGTATCGCCAGCCAGCCGCGATTTTCGTTCTCCGGCACGTTCTCTTCCTCCGACTGAGGAAGCGGATCCGGCTGCGCTGCGGCGTAGGTCACACGGAAGCATGTTCCCTCTTTCTGTATCTCCGCGTCGAGGTAGCCGGAAACGTTCTGCTCCGCAAGTGCCCAGTAATGCGCCGTCGGCAGACTGCTCCATGTATAATGCCAGTCCTGTTCTTCGGATAAAAGAACCGGGCGGCCATAGGATTTCCCGTCGCACATCAGCTGGACGGGCAGCGATCCCGGCCGCTGCTCCGGCGTCTTTTCATCGTCCCAGACGATCTGGACGGAATAATCCGCCTTTTCCGGACTGCGGGCCAGCTCTGGCTCTGCCGCGCACTCTGCGGGGCAGACGATCATCATAGGCGACGGCGTATAGATCTGCCGGTTCACGCAGACACTCTGCCCGCTCAGCAGATACAGACCGGGCCGCAGCGCGTCAAGGACTGCCGTACCATCCTCGTCTGTCTCCGCAGAAGCGTCCGGCAGGCAGGCTTCCTCCATCAAGGCCACCTTTTCCAGCACGCGCGCAAGCGCGGCCCATGCTTCCCCATCGCCGTTCTGCGTTTCCAGCCGCGTCTGATACGCTTTGAAACGCGGCTCAAGGCTCCACGTCCCGCCGCCGGAACGGTCTGCGACCCGGTACACGTTAAACCGCATCCCGGCAAGCGGCAGCTGCCCTTCAAACACAGCCTGCACCGTCAAAGGCTTTGCCGGTTCCGCTGCCAGAGCAGCCGTCTGAACCGGCACGCATAGGAAAATGGCCAGCCACGCCAGCCGAAGCAGAAACCGCCTCATCACGCGCCCTCCTTTTTCTCCATCATACCATATCCCGAAATATTTGCAAACCGGAATCTGGACTTGCCGGTCGGACATAGGCTTTCTGTGGAGGTGAAAGCCTATGCTTTCCGCAGCAGTCTGGCTGATGCTCAGCAGTATGCTCACATCGCTGCGCATCTCCGGCGGCGGCTCATTCCCGAAGCCGCTCACTGCCGAAGAGGAGCGCATATACCTGAAACGCAGCGCCGAAGGCGATCTGGAGGCCCGCAACATTCTGATCGAACGCAATCTCCGCCTGGTGGCACACATTATGAACAAGGGTTGAAGCAATCGGATGTTTTCCGGTGCGAAAAAATGACCCGCTGCGGGTCACCGAATTTCAGGAAAATTTCAAGCTCGACACGTTCGCGCGTGCTTCCCTTTTTCACTACGATATGATCTAAGATCGTTGTGACAAGTGCTGCATCCACGCCGTTTTCAAAGGACAGCTTCTGTTCCAGTGCAGTCCGAACCGCCTGCATCTGTGCTTCCGTGGCTTTGCTCTTTTCTTCTTCCTGCCGGATCTCGGCAAGCTGCAATTCCAGCCGCTGCATCTGGTCGTTGAAGCCGTCATTTCGTTTTTTGAACTCCGCCATATTGATCGCACCGGCAATGCTCATTTCAAGCAGCCGGTCTTTTTTCTGTTCTAGCGATTGCAGTTCTTCTTCGACGCGGACACTTTCGCGTCGGAAGTCGCGATCATTCGGCACAGCCTCGATCACCTTCATGACCGCATTTATGACTGCTTCTTTATCCTGTACAAGCCCTTCAAAAATCCGCGCCATGATCTGGTTCAGATCCGTCGTCCAGAGCTGTGGCGAGGAGCAGCCTGCGCGGCCGCGGTCGCGGTAAACCCTGCATTGCCAGACCTCCTGGCTGCCGGCCTGCGTTTTATAGAGCTGCCGGTGATAGCCCTTGCCGTGTTCCTCGCAGATGATTTTACCGCTGTATGGATAGCGGTTGTGAAAATCCGCGCCGCTGGCGTGTGCCTGCATCTGTTTGCTTCGTGCTTTGTAGAGAGCGTTTGCCCTGTCCCAGAGTTCTTCTGAGACAATCGCCGGTACGGACGGGTCCGGGTACATGACCCACTCGCTTTCATCGAGAAATACCTTTCGTTTACTACGGTAGTCAACAGTTTGGCTCTTACTGCCGCAGTACCAGCCCTTGTATTTGGGATTGCAGAGGATGTGTCGAATGGTCAGCACGTTGAATGCATTACCCTGTCTGCTGGTAAAACCCTCGTCGAACAGGATCTGCGAAATGCGGCGAATGCCGAGCTGTTGGTTTGCATACAGATCAAAGATACGCCGAACCACCTGTGCCTCCGCTTCGTTGACCGTCAGCACGCAGCCGCTTTTGTCGTAGCCCCAGAGCCGATCATTTCCCAGCACGTGACCGTTTTTGATCGCCTGCCGGAAACCGAATTTCAGACGCTCCGAGAGCTTTCGCACCTCATCCTGTGCCACACCTGCCATGACAACCAGTCGGAACTCGCTATCCGGGTCGAGTGTGTTGATGTTGTCGTTCTGAAACAGGACGCCGACGTCGTGCTCCAGAAGCTCCTGCGTGTACTGGATGCTGTCCAGCGTAGAACGCGAGAAGCGGGATATCTCCTTCGTGATGATAAAATCGAAGCGCCCGTCTTTGGCGTCCTGTATCATCCGAAGAAAGCTATCCCGCTTCTTTGTGCTGGTACCGCTGATGCCCTCGTCGATATAACCCGGTACATAGCTCCAGCTTCGTTTGGACTGAATCAGCTCTGTGTAATACTGCACCTGATTTTCCAGACTGTTCAGCTGCTCGTCTCTGTCTGTGGAAACGCGCGCGTAAAACGTCACTCGCAGCGGCAGATCGAAGATCGTCCGCCCGTTTCGCATTTCATTGCGGATTTTTACAATGTTCATAGTCTGTACCTCCTGTCAAGCACACAGGATACCGAAAGAAGTTGGGAAAGTCTATCGACGAATGTACCAAATCGGCCGCGCCTAAATAGGTCGTTTTAGAGATCAGGCCCAGTGCACAGACTTCTTCTAATAAAACGGATAAAAGTTCTCGCTGCACGTTTTCCATTATGATCACCTCTGTTCAGCGTATGAGGGTGTCTTTCCTATCATTCCAAATCAAAGCATCGGAAAACGCAGATTTATGCCGTGCTTTCCGATGCTTTGATCCACGGGGCGGCTCTGTTTGCGCAGAGCCGCCCCTGCTTTTGAAATTTTGATGCTTGCTCCTGTTCGACACTTCTTCCCGGAGCAAAGGCAGCGGCTGAACGGCGGCTGGCGCCGCGCACGGGCTTTGCACCCCTCCGAGGATCTCTCCGAGCTGCCCCCATTACGTTCCGTTGTGGCTGGGCAGGAGTACCATTGTCCGCGGACGAGATCATTGCGAGGCAGCTTGCCAAAGCTGCTTTTGGATGGATGGGTACCGCTCGTCACCTTGTTGGGCCGTCTTTATGCGGGAACGTTTCTCCCGCACAGGTGGTCTTCGCGCATCCTCCGCATCGCTGTTCCATTTCTGGCTCATCCGCTTGATGTCATTCAGTCGCTGGATATGTACTTTTCAAGCTGCATGGGGCGGACTGAAAACGTCCCCTCATTACTAGTAGGGATAAAATCGAAGGTTTTGATAGGCTCATTTCAAAAATTTTTTAATTTCTTTCAAAATTCTGTTCTCTCGCTCGCATACAGAGGACTGTTTGATGTTCATAATCTGCGCGACCTCACGTTGTGTTTTTCGGTATTGATATCGCAATGTCAGCAGGAGCTTCTTGTCGGCAGGTAACTGTGCAACCGCTTTCTGGAGTTTTTGGTTTTCAATTTGATCGATCCATCCGAACACATTTTTCTTTGCGTAGAGACGTTCCATATCTTCGTTTTCTCTGTTTACAGAGAAGAAATAGGCAAAATCGTGATTAAAGCCAGCGGCTGCCTGTTCTGACAGTTCGTCCAGAGAGCAATGTAGATTGTAATACTCTGCATCTTCCTCTTGCTCTTTTTTTCGCTCACAAGCAACATAGCGATTGAAATAATGTTCCGGATTGCGGATTTCTTCCGCTTTTGTTCTGCGCCTTGACATGGCGTTTCCTCCGTTCTTTTGAAATTTTGAGAAAACCAAAATTTCAAAAGCGGAGGGGCGCGGGGTCGGAAACAAAAAGCAGCTATTGATATGCATCTGTCGTTTTGGACAAATGCACACCAATAGCTGTTAAAATCAACGTCTATCAGTGTATGACCAGAATATGCCGCACTGTGGCTATATCTTATCCTACGCCGTTCATTTGAAGAATACGCTACAACATACCGGTTAGCTGGTTACCACAAAAAGCGTACAGTTCGTTCCTTGTTCCCCATATTATGCATAAAACCTCCATTCCAAACAGAAATGGAGGTTTTATAACAGTCCCGATAGTCCCCATATCCGCCGTTTTTATTTAGCAAACTGGGCGTATAATCATTTAATCAAATAATCGAGATGTTTAGTCCGATGGAATATTATTTGACAATATGTCTTTTCTTAAAAATCCCTTGCGTCAAGCTGGAGCGTGTAATGCGGGTCGTAAGCTTTTTCTTCGTCGGTATACTTGCGGAGGGTATTGATGGTCTGGCCGTCGTGGAATTTGCGGTCATTCACATCCTCAGTCGTGCCCATGACGGTGACGTTCAGCTGGCGGTGACGGGCACGGACATGGTCCCAGTCGATAAAGTAGATGTGCGCGAACTCGCCGCCATCGAGGACACCGTCCTTGATGGTCATGGTCTCGCTGCGGCCGAAGAAGACGGAGCGCAGGTGGCCGTCGGTGTTCATGCTGGTGTAGTCGCCCGGCTCATTGACATAGCGGCCAAACTGCGTATGGATGGGGCCGGGATGACGGTACTGATGCTCCTCGGCAAAGTCGGGGATCATCTTGCGCATGATGTCGAGCAGGTCATGCTGCAGGTATTCCAGATCGAACGAGTCGATGTCGTGGGAGCACTCCTGGATCATGACGGAGCAGGTGGTGTGGTGGGACGCGATGCAGACCGTGCCGTTCTTGATGCCGGATTCCTTGACGATCTCAACGACCTCACGGGAGACATCGTGGAAGGTGGGGATCCAGCCGCGGGACTGCAGCTCGAGTTCTTTCTGATAAACCTTGAATTCCATTGTGTTTGACCTCCAAATTAAAGTGATTTGTGGTTGAGCCGTTCGCCGACGGCTCCTCCCGGATGAATGAGCGCGAACTGCTCGGCCTGATAGCCCGTTTCTTCGATCAGCGCTGCCTGCAGCGCATGGAAGATCATGCAGAGCGCCGTCGTAGACGTCGTGCCCTGCGCGTTCCATTTATCTGTTTCGCGGTTCACGTGCTGCTTGAGCACGACGTCCGCCGCCTGCGCCAGCGGCGATTCCAGATTCTCCGTCACCGTGATGATCGACACGCCCTTGGCCTTGCAGATGTCCACGATGGGAAGTAATTCCTTCGTCTTGCCGCCGCGGGAGGCGAAGACCATCACGTCTCCCTTCTGCAGAAAGCCCGTCGCGCCGTGGACGGCTTCCGCCGGGGAGATGAACCGCGCCGGGCGCTCGATGCAGCACATGAGATGCGCGAAGTGCTGGCAGATGATGCCCGAATGCCCGCAGCCCGCCGCGCCGATGCGCGGGGCTTTGGCGAGCAAAGACACGGCTTTGGAAAATGCGTCCTCGTCAAAATAGTCCTTCATTTCGAGGATGCACTGCGCTTCAATGTCATATGCGGCTCTTGCCGCTTCGATCGCTTCCCGTTTCATATTACTCGCCGATCAGCATGACCTGCACGGTGCGCTTGCGCGCGCGGGTCTGATCCCAGTCGATGAAGTGGATGCGTCCAAACTCGCCGAGGTCCAGCTCGCCGTCTTCCATCACGATGGTCACATTCCGCCCGATGATGGACGAGCGCAGGTGCGCGTCGGTGTTGTGGCAGCCGAAGTTGTCCTCGCCGACGGACTCGGCAAAGTCTAGCGCCTTTTTACCGGGATGCAGATACATCCCCTCATACCGGCAGGTAGGAATCCATTCTTCAAAAACATTCACAAGGTCCTGCTGCAAGGTCTCAAGACCCGTCATGGACATGTCGAACGCGCATTCCTGCGTGATGACGGAGCAGGTGGTGTGGTGCGAATAGACGACGCAGATACCGTTTTTCATGCCGGACTTTGCGGTGATCTCCTTGACCTGTTCTGTCACATCGTGGAACGAGACCGCGCGGTCACGCGACTGGAGCTTCAAACTCTCTCTGTAAACCATATCAGCCCTCCTGTTTTTTCAGATCGTCCGCCGCGCGGCGCGTGGCGGCGATCATTTCGTCGATCATGGCGATGGGGTCTGCGGCGTTCATGATGCCGGAGGCTGCGCCCGCAGCTTCCGAGCCTGCCATGATGAAGTCATAGACCTCCTGCCCGCAGGTGATGCCGGCGGCCTGCTCGACCATGATGTTGGGGTCGATCTCCTTGATGACCTTGATGGAATCCCGGACGTATGCCATGGGGCTCGAGCCCTTGCCGCCGCCGATGATCTCGGAGGGCTCGGGGTTGATGATGTCGGGGTGCAGCTGGGCGATGGCCTTCGCTTCATCCAGCGTATCGGCGCAGGCGAAGACAAGGAAGTCCAGCTCCCGCGCGCGGTCGATGGTCTTTTTCATCTGCGGCAGGCTCATGGGCTTTTCGCAGTGGTTGATCATCACGCCGACCGCACCGGCAGCCTTCAAGCCCTCCGGCAGGATATCCGCGCAGCCGCGGCCGGGGCGGAGCGTGTCCATATACGTCGCCAGCACGAACAGGTGCTTCGTGTTTTCCGCCACGCGGCGGACCTCCAGCGCCGGGCAGATGAACAGCACGTCGATATCGTACTTTTCGGCAGCCGCGTCCGCTGCCTTGGCGTACTCCAGGAGCTTGTCGCCGTACACATAGTTTTTCGTTCCAACCTCAAAATACGGGGTGCGAATACAAGGCTTCATATGTATCTCTCCTCAGTATCATTTGCTTTGATTTTCATTACAGAACAATCCTCTGTGTCCCATCCTTTGTAACATAATGCTTTTTCACGCCAAGCAAATCCATCCATTTTCGCGTAAGTTTTGTTCCGTAAAGTCTGTTTCTTCCAACCCGGCGCAGTCCCTCTGTATCACGCAGATAATCCGGAAATTCTTCTTCTTCGTATAACCAGTCTGGCGCGCACCACAAGCAGCCCTCCGGTAAAATCTCAGCATAAACCTCCATGCCAACATTCATATGTCCGTGGTGAGCCATCTGCACAAGATCTGATTTTAACAGATGCTTCGATTCTCTGAACAATATATCTCCAGCCTCAGGGCCAAGATCTCCAAGAAACAACACCGTCTTATTCGGTGCGAACAGTTTGAATACCAAGGAACTGTCATTCATTAAATTATCGATAGGCGCTTCAAACACATAAAGGCTCCCATCCGTGCCGGTGTGATGAAAACTGTATCGCGGATCGCTCGACTCGACGTTCAGACGAAATGCTTTGCCGAAACTGTTCGTGCTGCGCAGATGAGCGTGGCGCGGGCAGCTGTCCTCGTCGGTTCCGATGAACACGGCGTTGTGATGCGCCGCGTCCTCGTAGAGTAACTTCCTGCGGGCAAAATACGAAACAACATCCGCATCCAGACCGCGCGTTTTAAGAAGATACGCAAATACGCGGTGCATATTTGCATTCGGAACAGGCGGCGCAAAGGGCTTTTGATCGACCGGTTTCTGCTTTTTTGCCTGCGGATAAACCGGCTCTATGCTCTCGCCCAACAGCATGGACATGGCTTCAACGTAGCTTTTGCTGTAATATTTTTGTATAAAGCTGACGGCTCGACCGCCCTCGTTCGAGGCATGGTCAAACCACTCGCAGCCGCGTACCGTGATGCTGTGATCGCTTGCCAGCCGTTTTTCCCGTCCGGATTTGATGAACTTTTCCCCTTGCCGGAGAAGAAATTCTTCGAGATCAACGGTTGCGGCACGTTCTTTTTGTTCTGGGGTAAATTCTATGTACTGTGCCAAAATGCACCTCCTGTTATTGTAATGTCTGACCGTAATTTTGTTCGTGGTCATCCTGCTTATGACCCATTGCCAGCCGCTTCTGCATGAGCTTTTTACGGCGCTTGGAGTCGATGCGGATGCCCATCGGATTGCTGGGTGGTGCAGCATTGTCGCGGAAGATCTGTCCCATCTGGTGAAATAACCGGATGGTTGAATTCAGAAAGTATTCGGTTGGAAGCTGCGCAGGGCGAGAAGGCGTGAATGAAGTATTCTCGTTTGCAAGCGTCGGATTTGTAGAAGCGTCTGTAGAAGTTTTCTCCGCAGACGGTTCC
>OGMC01000036.1_pt1 | contig 71873 bp, 62 predicted proteins | sample 1573011 | NCBI WGS metagenome assembly OGMC01 (sample SAMEA2581888, study PRJEB24529) | metagenome | biome: Human gut stool | place: China | collected 2011
CGAGCACAGCTACGGCGACTGGAGCAAGGACGGCACGAGCCACTGGCACGAATGCGCGGATGCTGACTGCCCGAATAGGAACGAGAGCATCAAGGACAAGGCCGCGCACGTCTACACCGATGACGCGGATACGACCTGCAATGTTTGCGGCTACGAGCGCACCGTCACGCCTCCTGCACCCACCGAGTTCATCGTCACCTTTGACGGCAACGGCGGTACGGGCAGCATGGAGCCGGTCACCGTTGAAGAAGGCAGCCGGTATGTTCTTCCCGCCTGCGGCTTTACCGCGCCTGATGGTCAGGAATTCAAGGCGTGGGAGATCGGCGGCGTTGAATACAATGCGGGCGACGGCTACGTCGTGCTCGGAAACACCGAGATCAAGGCTCTGTGGAAGGATTCCGCAGTGATTCCAACCACGTTTACGATCACCTTCAACGCCAACGGCGGCACGGGCAGCATGGAACCGGTCACCGTTGAAGAAGGCAGCCGGTACGTCCTTCCCGCCTGCGGCTTTACCGCGCCTGCTGGTCAGGAATTCAAGGCGTGGGAGATCGGCGGCATTGAATACAATGCGGGCGACGACTACGTCGTGCTCGGAAACACCGAGATCAAGGCTCTGTGGAAGGATTCCGCAGTGATTCCAACCACGTTTACGATCACCTTCAACGCCAACGGCGGCACGGGCAGCATGGAACCGGTCACCGTTGAAGAGGGCAGCCGCTATCCCCTTCCCGCCTGCGGCTTTATCCCGCCCGTGAATATGCAGTTCAGCGGCTGGGCGCTCAGCGCCGACGGCAGCGTAATCGCCGACGGCGCTATCATGGTGACATCGAATATCACGCTCTATGCCATCTGGGAGCCGGTTCCCGTCAATGAATTTGTCGTTTTCTTTGACGGCAACGGCGGCACGCCCGCCGTCAGCAGCATGACGACCATCGGCCACAGGCTGGCGTTCCTGCCCGGCGCGTTCCGAAGCGGCAGCTACCGCTTCGACGGCTGGTACACGGAGCGAAACGGCGGTGAGCTGATCACGACCAGTACCGTTTTCGCGGCAAATACCATCGTGTACGCCCATTGGACCTATACCGGCGGCAGCGGAGGCAGCGGCGGATACGTTCCCGGCTATTACATCATCCGGGCGACTGCCGGTGCAGGCGGCTCCATCACGCCGAGCGGCGACGTCAGCGTCCGGGCGGGTGCGAACCAGACCTTCACCATCACGCCGAACAGGAGCTATGCCGTCTCCGACGTGAAAATTGATGGCCGGAGCATCGGCGCGGTGCGGTCCTACACCTTCGAGAACATCAGCGCGTCCCACACCATCGAGGTGCAGTTCCGGGTACGCAGCAGCTTTGTCGACGTACCGTCCGGCAGCTATTATGAAGACGCCGTGGATTGGGCCGTTGCAAACGGCATTACCACCGGCACGGACGCCGCGCACTTCTCCCCGGACGGCATCTGCACCCGCGCGCAGGCCGTGACCTTCCTGTGGCGTGCCGCCGGAAGACCCGCGCCCGAATCCCGCGCCATGCCCTTTACCGACGTTCCCGCGGACAGCTACTACTATGACGCGGTTCTGTGGGCCGTCGAGAACGGCATCACGAAGGGCACGAGCAGCACGACGTTCAGCCCGGACGATACCTGCACCCGCGCCCAGATCGTCACCTTCCTCTGGCGCTCTGAGCAGTCCCCGGCGGCAGGCAGCAGCAACCCGTTCACGGATGTTTCCGCCGACGCGTACTACGCCGACGCGGTTCTGTGGGCAGTAAAGGAAGCGATCACCACGGGCACCACCCGCACCACCTTCAGCCCCGACGCAGAATGCACCCGCGCCCAGATCGTCACCTTCCTCTGGCGCTGCAAAAAGTGACCGGCTGAGCTGCGGAAAGCCAGCAGAACGAAAATAAACGACCCGCACCGCCAATTTAAGGCGGTGCGGGTTTATATCTGCAAGCGGGAGAAGAACTGCTCGCGCGCAGTGCTGCGGTAGGTGCGGCTGATAGGAACGCGCAGGCCGCCCGGCAGCAGCACGCGCAGCTGAACGCGGAAGCCCTGCCGCTCCAGCTCCTGTGAGCGGGAAAACAGATACGCGTCAACGATCGGATTCTCGCAGATCCCCAGATGCGCCTGCACCTGCGCCTGCGCGGAAACCTCATTTGAATACGCCGCGGCAGCCTGATACTGTCCGGACTGCAGCAGCGCCTGCATGGTGTCAAGATGCTTGGCAATATCGTGCCGCATACGTCGGATGTTCGCGTATTGCGCGGTGAGCGCGGCATAATGCTCCTTCTGCCGGTCGATCTGCGCGGAGAGAAGGTCGTTTTTCGCCTTGAGCGCACTGCGCTGCGCCATGCCGCGCACGGCAAGATACAAAAACGCGTCCGCCGCGATGCAGACCAGCATTGCGGCAATGACATATCCGGTGCGCGGAAGCGTCATCTCGGTCAGGCACACCCGGAGCCACCCGAACAGCAGCAGATACTGGCTGAGCGGAAACAGCATATACAGCGCCCATTCGCTGCCGTGCAGCCGGTTTTTATAGCGGTTCATGAACAGCACCAGCATCCACAGCAAAAACGCGTCGAGACTGACGCAGATCGCATAGGCGGCCAGCTGCTGCGGCAGAGGCTGCAGGGCAAGGCCCGCGTGCATCTGTTCCGGCGTGAAAATAATTGCGCACGGAACAAGATCTGCGACATACATGAAAACAAGACAGCTCAGCGCTACAAAGAGTATCCGCTGCCACTTGTCGCGGAAGAGCAGGAAAAGCGGCAGAACGATCGCGATCAGCGGATAAACGACACGGAGGATCGACCCATACGCCATAAAATACGGCGGAATGACCCAGATGAAGTACTGGACGACAAAGCCGAGAATCGTGACAGGCATGGAAAACCGCCGCGTCAGCGTACAGCAGAAGGCTGCGGCCCACATCGCGAAGAGCAAAGCGTTGACAGCGACAAACAGAGGAGAATATTGAGCCATAAAATGATCCGATCCGTGCAAGTTATGTCGAAAATGCTGTGAGTTATGCACAGACACTTTCAAAATCACAAAAATTCGTGTATCATTACTTCATGTAATTTCAAGCAGATTATACTACAAAAAAGAAGTAAAGGCAAGAGAAGGGAACCGTAATATTTGCCTGGACAACTGCCGATTGCCCCAGCGGTCAGAGAAGGGCCAATGCCGCCAGCCGGTTCTCCCGCGTAAGAAGCGAACGCAGCTGGCAGCGTCGGAAGGCGCAAACAGCCTGACCATATTGAAAAACGGGAGAGAAGCGTATGTATCAGATATCCGTTGCCTGCGGCTGCGATATTGGTAGAGTGCGGGCAAGAAATGAGGATAATATCTATTTGAACGGCCGCACGCTGGAGCAGAATAACCGCGGATTGAAGGGGATTCTGACGGCGAAGTATCTGCTGGACACGGAGAAATGCTTTGCCATTTTCGACGGCATGGGCGGCGAACAGGCCGGAGACGCTGCGGCGTTCACGGCGGCCAGAGCGCTGCGCGCCGGGCAGGAGCGGCTGCAGGAATATGTGGTGCGGCCAAGCGCCTTTTTGAAGCAGGCGTGCAGCGAGATGAACGATGCGGTATGCGCGGGATGTGAAGCGCTGCCGTATGGCCGGATGGGAACGACCGTGGCCGCGCTCCTGTTTACGGCGGAGGAGGTCTATGCCTGCAATCTTGGCGACAGCCGCATTTACCGGCTGCGCGGCCGCGTGCTGACGCAGATGTCCGTTGACGACAGTGAGCCTGTGCCGGAGGGTACGGGGCACGGAAAACCGCCGCTGACACAGTATCTGGGCGTTTTCCCGGACGAGCTGACGCTCGTGCCGCATCTGGTCAAAAGCGCATTGAAGCCCGGTGATTTTTATCTGCTGTGCAGCGACGGTCTGACCGATCTGCTGCCGAACGTGATGATCGCCGACTGCATCCGGCAGCACACCAGCGTCCGGCAGATCACAGATCATCTGCTCCGCGCGGCGCTGCAGAACGGCGGGCGGGATAACGTCAGCGTGATCGGGATCAAGATCAATGAATTGAGGTGAGGCGCATGGAACAGCAGTATCGTACCCGTCTGCCGGGATGGGAGATTTTAGAGCCGCCCATCGGCACCGGCGGATTTTCAACGGTTTATGAAATTGTCCGTGTCGACAAATTCGGCATGGAGGAGCACGCCGCGCTGAAGGTGATCTCCGTGCCGGAAAACAAATCGGATATCGAAGCCTTCCGCGATGACGGACTGGATGACAAGAGCATTACCGCATATTTCAAAACGCAGGTGGACGATATTTCGAGAGAATTCCTTCTGCTTTCCGACATGAAGGGCAACAGCCATATCGTCAGCTATGAGGATCACCAGATCGTGCAGCACGACCATGATCCGGGCTGGGATATCCTGATCCGCATGGAGCTGCTGGCTTCGCTGACGGATTACTACCGCGCAAATTTCGCGGGAACCGCCATCGATGAGACGACGGTGATCAAAATCGGCGTCGATCTGTGCCGGGCGCTGGAGCTTTGTGAGCGAAAGAAAATCATCCACCGGGATATCAAGCCGCAGAATATTTTTGTCAATCGGAACGGCGATTTTAAGCTCGGCGATTTCGGTATCGCCCGCGTGTCCGACCATACGACGCGGGCGACAAAGGCGGGCACGTATACCTATATGGCGCCTGAGGTCTATCAGAACAGAGGCTACAACGCGAAGGTCGACCAGTATTCGCTCGGCCTTGTGCTGTACTGGCTGCTGAATGAGCGGCGTATGCCGTTTGCGCCGCCGGACGTTCCGACAGCCGAGAGCAACAGTATCGCGCTGCAGCGCCGCATGAGCGGCGAGCCGCTCCCCGCGCCGCTGCACGGAAGTCCGGAGCTGAAGCGGATCGTCCTGCGGGCCTGCGCATTCAACCCGAATGAGCGCTTCAGCAGCCCAATGGAGCTGCGGCTCGCGCTGGAGCTCATCGCGCACGGAGGACTGGAGCATTGGCGGCCCGGCGTGGTCCCGGCGGGACTCGGCCGCAGCAGACGGCAGGCGCGGCAGCCGGAGCAGCAGAGCGGCGCGACGGTCGGGAAATACACCTGCTCGCGTCAGGCGGAGGAGACGACGCAGTCCTTCTATTCAAGAGCCGAAACCGTCGGGAAGGACGAGCCGTACAGACAGCTGCGCAGGCCGAAAAAAAAGAAAAAGCGCTGGCTGATTCCCGCAGTCTGCGGCGCGGCTGTGCTTGTGATCGCGGCGGGCTGCATCTTGGGAATCCTTCTCTACAGGCAGGCCCTCCAGACGAAGACGGTGGACCCCGCAATTCCGCCAGAGCCGGCTCCGATCCCGGAGGAGCCAAATCCGCTCCCGGAGGAGCCGGTTGTGCTGGAATCGATCTCCATGAGTGAGCAGGCGCTGACGCTCTTCGTTGGCCGCGAGGCGCAGCTTTCCCTGTCCGCCGTTCCGGAGGAATACCCGCTTGACGGCTCTGTGTGGAGCAGCAGTGATCCTGCGGTCGCCGAGGTCGACGAAAGCGGACTTGTCGCCGCGAAGCGTGCGGGAGAGACCGAGATCACGGCGGAGAAGGACGGAAAAAGCGCCGTCTGCCGCGTCACGGTCAGAGATCAGAAGATCACGGGCATTACGCTGGACAGCAGCGACGCGAAAACAGAATATTTTGTCGGCGAAGCGTTTGATGAGACAGGGCTGACAGCTTTGATCCAATATAATACCGGCGACGAGGAAACTGTGACGTCCGGCTTTACGGGCGAGCTGGATTCGTCTGCGGCGGGAAGCGCATCTGTGACCGTGTATTATGGCGGCGAGCTGGCCGGCAGCTATTCCGTCACGGTGAAAAACGCGGAGGTCAGCTCCATCCGAATCGTCACCCTGCCGACCACCGCGCTGACCGAGGGCGAGAGCCTGAGCCTGAACGGCCTCGAAATCGAAGCGACCTACACTGACGGCAGCGTAAAGAATGTTTATGCGGGCGACAGCGCACTGTCCTGCAGCCCGACCACGTTCAGCTCGACCGGCGAGCAGACCGTGACGGTGTCCTACGGCGGAAAAACAGCGTCCTTTTCCGTCCAGATCGCTCCAGCCGACCGGTACGTCGTCTCGCTTTCCAGCTCCAACACCAGCTATGGCGCGGTCCTGGGCGACGGCACGTTCAAAAAGGGCGAGACGGCCACGCTTGAGGTCGTGCCGAGCGAGGGCTGCCAGTTTGACGCATGGAGCGACGGCAGCACGCAGACGCGCAGAACAATCAAGGTCGAGGAAAACATCAGCCTGACCGCGTATTTTTACGGGCCGCTGGTCGACTACACACCGGAAGATGAAATCCCGCAGAACGCGGTAAAGGTCGGGGACGCGAAAAAGCAGTATCAGTATCAGAAGAAGGAGTATACAACAAGCAGCCAAAGTACACTGGACGGCTGGACTCTATATGACAGCAGCTATACGTGGGGTGATTACGGCCCCTTCGGAGAATGGACAGATTTAGGAAATGGCGTGGTTGTCGAAGAGGGCCAGAAGATAGAACGGCGAACGGTTTACCGCTATTACTATTTCCTGTGTAATAGCTGCGGCGCGCATATGCATGGATACGGCACGTGCTATAAATGGGCCGGAGGGTGCGGTGGTAAAACCTATGCCAGCGATTATTATGTTGTATGGTCGGAAAAGAGCTACAGTGAATCCGGAGACTGGCATGGAACGGGCGTAAATTATGTTTATACAGACGAGGGACTCGGTTTTGCATACATATCGACAGCATCCAAATATTATGAGCAGCCGAAAGAGCAGTACCGGATAGCAAGCCGTCAGAAACTATATACATATTCGTTTTACAGATATGGAACGCCATACTGGAGTGAGTCGCAAGTATCCTCCGACAATGTGAAACTGGTCAGCACCAGACTGCTCTACCGGTACCGCCTGCGGTAAGCGGCGGAGAATACGATCAGAATTATTTTGTGAATATGGGAGGCAGTTTCAATGAACCGAAAAAGATGGATGATTTTGGCCGTCTGTATGCTCGTTCTGCTCAGCCTTGCGGCGTGCGGAAAAGCAGACGGCGGAGATGACAGCGGGGCAGCCGCGCTGAAGAGCACGCTCCAGCAGGTCAGAGACAAGCTCGACGAGGCCAAACGCGATAAGGCTGAAAGCGACAGCACCGCAGACGATTCGGTACCGGAGCCGGAAAAAACGCCGGAACCGGCGGCGGCTGCGGAGCCGGAGCAGTCAGCGGTTGAAAGAATTGAGCTGACGCGTGTGCCGTCGGGCGGGGACGAATACGCCGTCATTACCGGCTATGACGCCGCGGAAAACACGGTATGGAGCTTCGAAACGCCAAGGTTCGGGGTGACTGAAATGATATCCGTCGTCGAGCTTGGACAGCGGGGTGACCGCTATTATTATGTTGAAAATACGACAGTCGTGTGTCTGGATGCGCAGACCGGAACGCGCCTGTGGGAGAACAGCGACTTTGCGGGCAGAGCGGAGGGCTTCGCGTTCGGCGATTCGGCGCTCTATCTGTGCGGACAATACGGCCCGGACTTTTTCGCGGTGTCCTATACGGGCGAAACGCTGGCGAGAATCGAGCAGTTTGACCCGAATTATTACTGGGCCAGCGAAATTGAGCTTCGGGGAGAGCAGGCGCTGGTCTATCTGCACGGCGGCACGCCCAATTATGACGACCCCATGATCTTCTACGTGGATCTGCATACATATGCGGTCAGCTCCGCAGCAGACACGGCCCCGGCGGGCCAGTCGTTTGCGGAGCAGTACAGAGCGGTGCTGCTGACGTATCCGGCAGAGATCTCGGGATATAAAACGGAATATACCCTGTATGACATTGATCAGGATGGAACGCCGGAGCTCATTGTACGCAAAAATATATCAGAATATTATATCTATACGTTTGACGGCACAGATGTCATTCCAAGCAGCGTAAACTATTGGAATTACAGTAATTTCCTCTATGCGTATGACGGCAACGGCATCATTGTACACAATGGAGGCCAGGGATATATGCATATCGAATACATTGACCTGTATTCCATGGTGAATGATCAATTGGAGTGGGCAGAAACGCTCATGACCACAGAAGAATGCAGCGATGATGAACTGTACGCGTTCCGGGATACCCTGACCCCAATCGACAATTTCATCCCGATCACGGATGATTCGTATCTGTCCAATTCGTAGGGTGCAGGCGAAAAAATGAAATGCTTCTTCCAAACGCCGGGAAAGAATGGTACAATGGGGTTGAGGTGATCACATTGCTGAAGGTTTTTCTGGTGGAGGATGAATGTGTCGTGCGGGAAGGTCTGCGCGACTGCATCGATTGGGAGCGGTACGGCTTTGAATTCTGCGGCGATGCGCCCGACGGGGAGCTTGCCCTGCCGCAGATCCGCAAGCTGCGCCCGGACATTCTGATCACGGATATCAAAATGCCGTTTATGGACGGGCTGGCGCTCAGCAAGCTCGTCTGCGCCGAGCTGCCGGAGACAAGGATCATCCTCATCAGCGGACACAACGATTTTGAGTTCGCGCAGGAGGCCATTGAGATCGGCGTGGAGCAGTACCTGCTCAAGCCCGTGACAAAGGCGTCGCTGCTGAAGACGCTGGAGGATGTCAGCCGGAAAATCGACGAGGAGCGAGAACAGAAGGACTATCTGCGCCGATTCCAGCAGGAAGGGCCGGAATATGAGCAGTTTGCCCGCCGCAAGTTCTTTGAACAGATCACCTCCGGCACCCTGCGCGTGTCGGAAATTTACGAGCAGGCAAAAAAGCTCCAGATCGACATTGACGCCGAGGGCTATACCGTCATTTTGCTCACGCTGCAAAGCAGGGGCACGGCGGAGTATTCCCAGACGCTGGCCGAACGGCTGGAGGCGCTGATGGCGTATCTGCTGCGCTATGGCGAGTATCTGCTGTTCCGCTGCAACCTCATGACCTACTGCGTCATCGTAAAGGGCAGCGCCGCCGGGCTGGATGAGGCTGTGCGCCGGTGTCTGGAAAACATCGAGCGTCGCTGCGGCGGGGATGAAGCGCTTGCGTGGTACGCGGCGGTCAGCGAACCGGTCGCCCGCCTGAGCGAGCTGCCCGGCTGCTATGCAAGCGCGCACACGATCCTTTCCTACCGGCATCTTCTGCCGGAACGGCACGTGCTGACGGCGGATGTGCTGCAAAAGCCGCAGCGCGGGACGCTCCCGGCGCTCGACGAGGTCGACGCCAGCAAGGCCGACCCCGCCATTATCCGCAATTTCCTGCAGACCGGTATGCGCGAGGAGATCCCGGATTTTGTATCGGAATATCTTGCGTCCTTCGGAAACGCGCTGGATTCGATGCTCTTCCGGCAGTATGTGCTGCTGGAGCTGCGCTTCAGCGCCATCCGCGCGGCCAAGAGCTTCGGCTATTCGCAGGAGGAATTCCTGCGCCCGCTTACCTCCGGGCAGGATCTGCCGGCGGACGGCGGACGCGAGACGCTGGAAAAAAGCTGTGCCGCGCTTCTGCGCCGCGCCATTGAGCTGCGGGAAGAGGAATCCGGCAATCAGTATAAATCCATGCTCAAGCGGGCGCTGCGCTATATCGACCAGAACTATACCGATGAAACGCTCTCACTCAACACGGTGGCGAAGGCCGCCAATATCAGCCCCAACTATTTTTCCGGCGTATTCAGCCAGGAGATGGGGCAGACGTTCGTCGAATACCTGACGGAAAAGCGGATGGAGCGCGCGAAGGAGCTGCTGCGCTATTCCGGCAAGCGGTCGAGCGAGGTGGCGTATGAGGTCGGCTACCGCGACCCGCGCTACTTCAGCTTCCTGTTCAAAAAGACGCAGGGCTGCACGCCGAGCAGCTACCGCGCGGGAAACGGAGACGGGCATGAAGCGAAGTGAACCGCATCCGTCGCTGGACGGAACGCTGCGGCGGTTGCTGTGGAGTATGCTGCTGCTCGTCTGCGTGATCCTGGTGGCGACGCTGGCGATCCTGCTGCTGCACAATCAGCAGTATTCCCTCGTCACGGCCAATATCGTCCGCGCCTCCCAGTTCAACCAGAACTTCAAGGAGGAGGTCGACCTCAAAATGTACTACTACGTCATCGACAGCAGCTACGGCGAAACGCTGCCGCTGCAGGAGGTCGACGAGGCAAAGGCGCTCGCGCAGGAGCTTCTGTCCGGCACGCAGGACCAGCAGAGCCGCAAGGCCATCACGAGCGCGATCGATCTGTGCGAAAACCTGCATGAGCGCATCGTGCAGATCACCGAAACAGACGGCTATGAGGCCAGAATGGAGCTGCTGGAATCCAATATCTATATTCTCACAGAGCTGATCCAGCAGTATTTTTATACGTACCTTTATCATGAGGCGGGCTACCTGGATTCTTTGCAGGCGGCGCTGACTGCCCGGCTCTGGCTGGAGCTGGGGCTGGTCGCCGCCGGTGCGCTGGTGCTTGTGGGCGTACTCATGCGCCGCTCCGCCGCCATCAGCCGCAGCATCACGCAGCCGATCTACGCTCTGCGTGAACGCGCGCAGTCCATCGGCCGGGGCGATCTTGCCGCGCGGGAGCCGGTCGTCGCCGAGGACGAGACGCTGCAGGCGCTCAGCAGCAGCATCGAGCAGATGGCGCAGCATTTGCAGCAGCAGATGGAGCTCAACCGGCAGGAGCAGGCCAAGCTCCGCGCGATGGAGCTGGCGCTGCTGCAAAGCCAGATCAACCCGCATTTTCTTTATAATACGCTCGACACGATCATCTGGCTCGTGGAGACGGGCAAGAACGAACAGGCCGTCGAGATGGTCACGAGCCTGTCCAATTTCTTCCGCAGCTCTCTGAGCAAGGGGCGCGACATCATCACGCTGGGAGAAGAGGAAATTCACGTGCGCAGCTATCTGGAGATCCAGCAGGTGCGCTACCGGGATATTCTTTGCTATGAAATTCACGTCCAGCCGGAGCTGCGCGGCTGCGTCCTGCCGAAGCTGACGCTGCAGCCGCTGGTGGAAAACGCGCTCTACCACGGCATCAAGCTGCGCCGCGGTCTGGGCCATATCCTTGTCGACGCCGCGCAGGAGGACGGGAACGTCCGGATCTGCGTGCGCGACGACGGCGCAGGCATGACGCCCGAACGCTTACAGCAGCTTCGGCAGAGTCTGGACGCAGAAGAGCAGATCGGCTTCGGCCTGCGGACAGTCTACCAGCGGCTGCGGCTGCTGTACGGCGCGCAGTGCTCCATGGAACTGGAAAGTGAGCCGAACGCCGGAACAGTGGTCACGCTGCGCTTTCCCATCAGAAAGGAGGCGAAGGCATGAGGCGATTGACGCTTCTGTTTCTCAGCTTCATGCTGCTTCTGAGCGGCTGTATGCCCTATGTCCGGCAGCCGCCGGAGGCAGAAACGACGCGCATCACCGTCGGCTTTTCACAGGTTGGCGCGGAATCGGACTGGCGCGTGGCCAACACCGAATCCATGCGCGAGAGCCTGAGCGAGGAAAACGGCTTTGAGCTGCTGTTTGACAACGCCCGGCAGGAGCAGGAGAACCAGTTCAAGGCCATCCGCACCTTCATCCAGCAGGACGTGGATTACATTGTCCTCGCGCCGGTCACGGAGACGGGCTGGGAAAGCGTGCTGGAGGAAGCGCGCACGGCGGGCATCCCGGTCATCATCGTCGACCGGCAGGTGGAACTCAGTGACGTGTCACTCTATACAAGCTGGGTCGGCTCGGATTTCAGAAAGACTGCCGACGAGGCGATCGCGTGGCTGGCGGAGATGCTGGAGGCCCGCGAAAGCGAAGACGCGGAGGTACAGATCCTGCATTTGCAGGGCACGCCCGACTCCACGGCGCAGCTCCAGCGCTCTGCCGCTCTGGAGTCAGGTGCGGCCAGTCACGAGGGCTGGGTGATCACCGCGCAGCTGAACGGCGATTTCACGCAGGCAAAGGCATATGAGGAGACCCTCGCCTATCTGCAAAGCAATCCTGCGCCGGACGTGGTCTACTGCGAAAACGACAATATGTGCTTCGGCGTCATGCAGGCGCTGGACGAGCTGGGCATTGCCTATGGAACCGGCGGTGTGACGCTCATTTCCTTCGACGCGGTGCGGCGTGCGCTTTCCTACTGTAAAGACGGAAAAATCGACCTCTGCGCCGAGTGCAATCCCCTCCACGGCCCGCGCGTGCGCGCGCTCATTGAGCAGCTCGAACGCGGCGAAACGCCGGAAAAGCAGTCCTACGTCCCGGAACAGCTCTTCACAGCTGACCGCATCACAGACGAACTGCTGGAAAGCCGTGTATATTAAAAAGCCAGCGTGCGTCCGAAGCCCGGATGCACGCTGGTTTTCTATTCTGTTATCCGCTCTGCCGGGCGTACAGCGTCCACGGCAGGCGGACGCTCCGGCAGGGCTGGCGGCGGATCTGGCTGAGAAGATTTTCGGCTGCCGCGTGGCCCATGGCGTGCGGCTCGTGTCCGGCGGAGGTGATGCTGACGGGGCCGAAGGTGCTGTAATAGCTGTTGTCAAAGCTGACGACGGCGACATCCTCCGGCACGCGCTTTCCCATGCGCAGAAGCGTCCGGATGAGGTGGAAAGCGATCTCGTCGTTGTAGCAGACGACGGCGGTGCAGCCGCCCAGCTGCTGCCGCAGAAAATTTTGCAGCACGCTTTCGTCCTGCAGCTCGACGAGCTGATAGCGCTGGAAGCTGGAGAACCAAAGGAAATTTTCATCGAGCGGGAAAAGCCCCGCGTCGCGCATCGCGCAGACCACGCCGTGGTACCGCTCCGGCCCCTGCACATCGTCGGATTTGAAAATTCCGGCGATTTTTTGATGCCCGTTCCGGATGAGATGTCCGGCCAGCAGATATCCGCCGCCGTAATTGTCGTCGCCGACGCAGAACGCGTCGGACAGCTCCCGGCAGCTTCCGTGCAGGAAAGTCATGGGCAGTCCGCGCTGCCGGAGCGCCTGATAGAGCTCGGCGTTCGGATTCGGCAGCGCCGTCTTGCAGCTCTCGACCAGAATGCCCGCCGGAGGATCGAGCAGCAGCTGCTGCAAAATCTCGCGCTCGCGATGGATGGAGTTTTCCGTGGCGTGGATGACGACAGAAAAGCCCTGCGCGGAAAGACACGCCTGAATGTCCTTGAGCAAAGACGGGAAAATGTAGTCGCTGAGCGAGGTCGCGATCACGGCGATGCGCCGGTCCTGACTGGCTGCCGCCGGGCAGAGAAAGCTGCCGCTGCCGCGCCGCTTTTCGATCAGTCCGTCCTGCTCCAGCACGGCCAGCGCCTGCCGCAGCGTCTGGCGGCTGACGGAAAACCGCGCGGCAAGCTCCTGCTCGCACGGCAGTCTCCGCTGCCCGTCCGCGTACCACTGCGGCAGCGTCTGCCGGAGCGTTTGCACCAGCTGCTCATATTTCGGCGCCATACGCACCCGCCTCCTGTCTCGTATTTCAGAAGCCTGCGGCAAAAATGCAAGCACTTATATACTTGGTGTAGGGGCCGACGACTCAGTCGGCCCACCCATTGGGAAATTACAAATTCGCCGAAGAGTTTCGTAAAAACGGTGCAGTCTGCCGGGCTCTTCGTTCTTCCCCATTGTACCACAGCCGCCCGCAAACCGCATTGCCGGATTTGTTCGTTTTCTTTCGGAGATTTGTCAGACAGCCGAAAGAAATTCCGCCCTTCAGCGGACAGCACAGAAATGATTCAAAATTTTTTCAGAAAATTCTCAACACTTGCAGGAGAAAATCAAACATGACACACGCCGCATCCGGCGTTTTGTCGATGCTGTACGGCGTGCGTTTCTTTGCCCCGTAAAAGCAGAAGCAGAAAAAATCAAACATAATTGACGCGAAAATCGGAAGAAAACAAAATCATAGCCGCAAACGCGGCGTGATTTTCCCGAAGCTGTCCGTTTTCGGAAGCCGGGCGGCAAGAGCTGTCTGCGCGCTGCGACGAATTTGCCGCAGAACCTGTTCGTCAGATTGATTTTTGTCTCTCCACACGCTTAAATAAAGCCATAACAGGCGAACACCTGTAAGACCTGTGAAAAACCAACACAATTTGAAAGTGAGGAAACAAATCATGAAAAAGATTCTTGCTCTGCTTCTGGCAATCACCATGATTGCCGCGTTCTGCGCCTGTGCGCAGAAGCCCGCCGACACGACTCCGGCCGATACCTCCGCAGACACCGCTTCCGACGCACCTGCCGCTTCCGATGGCAAGCTCATCAAGGTCGGCATCATCAACAACGACCCCAACGAGTCCGGCTACCGCACCGCCAACGACAAGGACCTCAAGGCGATGTTCACCGAGGAAAACGGCTATGACGCTTCCTTCGCCTACAGCCTCAAGAACGACGAGCAGATCGCTGCCGCCCAGAAGTTCATTCAGGACGAGGTCGACTATCTGCTGATCTCCGCTGCCGGTACCTCCGGCTGGGATTCCGTCCTGCAGGACGCACAGGCTGCCGGTATCCAGGTCATCCTCTTCGACCGCACCATCGACGCTGACGAGAGCCTGTATGTCGCTTCCATCGTCTCCGACATGGCCAAGGAAGGCCAGACCGCTGTTGACTGGCTGGCTTCTCAGGGTCTTGACTCCTACAACATCATCCACATTCAGGGCGTCATGGGTTCCGCTGCCCAGATCGGCCGTACCGGCGCTCTGGACGCGCAGGTCGCTGCCAATGACAACTGGAACATGGTGACCCAGCAGACCGCCGAGTGGAACGCCGAAACTGCTCAGCAGATCGTGCAGTCCGTCATCGACTCCGGCAAGGAATTCAACGTCATCTACGCTGAGAACGACGACATGGCCAAGGGCGCTGTCGCGGCTCTGGACAAGGCGAACATCTCCCACGGCGTGGGCAAGGACGTCATCGTCATGGGCTTCGACTGCAACAAGTGGGCGCTTGAAGAGCTGCTCGCCGGCAACTGGAACTACGACGGCCAGTGCAACCCCTTCCAGGCTTCCTACATCGACGCCATCATCAAGGATCTGGAAAACGGCAAGACTCCGGCTGAAAAGACCATCATCATGGACGAGAAGGGCTTCGACGCTTCCACCATCACGCAGGAAGACGTTGACAACTACGGCATTTGATCAAACACTGAACTTCGCATAAAGACTGAAATGGCTGCGTGCGGCACGGCGTATATGGAGCATTCCGTGTATCCGCGCCGCACGCAGCGTGCCATTATGGAGGCGAACACGATGCAGGAAACAGCTTTACTGGAATTGCGGGGAATCTGCAAATTCTTCCCCGGCGTCCGCGCGCTCGACGGCGTGGATTTTACGCTCCGCAGGGGTGAAATTCACGCGCTGATGGGAGAGAACGGCGCGGGCAAATCCACGCTCATCAAGGTGCTCACGGGCGTGTATTCCAAGGATGAGGGCACCATTTCCATGGAAGGAACGCCCGTACAGATCCGCACGACGCAGGATGCGCTCAAGGCGGGCATCAGTACGGTTTATCAGGAAATCACCCTCTGCCCGAATCTGACCGTGGCGGAGAATTTATACATTGGACGCACAAGGGGCGCGTTTACGAACTGGCGCAAGATGAACGCGGGCGCGAAAAAGATCCTGGAATCGCTCGGCATTCCCGCCGCGCCCACGCAGCAGCTGTCCAGCTGCTCCATCGCCGTGCAGCAGATGGTCGCCATCGCCCGCGCAGTCGATATGGAGTGCAAGGTGCTCATTCTCGACGAGCCGACATCCTCTCTTGACGAGCAGGAGGTCGAAAAGCTCTTCAAGCTCATGCTGGACCTCAAATCACGCGGCGTCGGCATCATCTTTGTCACGCATTTTCTCGAGCAGGTCTACGCCGTCTGCGACCGCATCACCGTCCTGCGCGACGGCAAGCTTGTCGGCGAATATAAAATTGCCGACCTGCCGCGCGTGCAGCTCGTGTCCAAAATGCTCGGCAAGGAGCTGGACGATCTGTCCGAGATCAAGAGCGAGGGAGCGGCGGACGCGCTGGACGGCGCGCAGGTCGTCTACGAGGCAGCCGGACTTTCCAGCGCGGCAGGCGTGCGCCCGTTCGACTTCTCCATCCGCAAGGGCGAGGTCAACGGCTTTACGGGCCTGCTCGGCTCGGGCCGCAGCGAATCCGTGCGCGCGATCTTCGGCGCGGATCATGTCTCCGGCGGCACGGTGAAGATGGACGGCAGGCAGGTGAAGATCACCTCGCCGCTGCGCGCCATGAAGCACGGCATCAGCTATCTGCCGGAGGACCGCAAGCGCGACGGCATCATCGGTGACCTTTCCGTGCGCGACAATATCATTCTCGCGCGTCAGGTGCTCGACGGCTTCTTCCATCCCATTTCCAGGGCAAAGGCAGAGCAGTACGCCGAGGAATACATCAAACTCCTGAACATCAAGACAGCCTCGACCGACACGCCCATCAAGGCGCTCTCCGGCGGCAACCAGCAGAAGGTCATTCTGGCGCGCTGGCTGCTGGCGAATCCCGTCTATATGATCCTCGACGAGCCGACGCGCGGCATCGACGTCGGCACGAAGGTCGAAATTCAGAAGCTCGTTTTGCAGCTTGCCGCAGAGGGCAAGAGCGTGACGTTCATTTCGTCCGAGATCGACGAAATGCTCCGCGTCTGCTCCCGCCTCATCGTCATGCGCGACCGGCAGGTCGTCGGCGAGCTGCGCGGCAGCGACCTCAACCAGAGCAGCATCATGAAAACCATTGCCGGAGGTGAACAGGCATGACCGGAACGACTGAAAAATCACAGGGCAATTTCCTTGCCCGGCTGGTGCGCAGGCAGATCTTTATCCCGCTGGCCGCGCTTCTTCTGCTGATCGTATTCAACCTGATCGCTGACCCGTCGTTCTTTGCCATTACGCTGAAGGAAAACAGCCTCGGCGATCTGGTCCTGACGGGCAACCTGATCACAATTCTTGACAACGCTTCCGAGCTGGTCATTCTTGCCATTGGCATGACGCTCGTAACAGCGGCCTCCGGCGGACAGGATATCTCCGTCGGCTCCGCCATCGCCATTGCGGGCAGCGTCGTCCTTCGCGTGCTGTGCGGCACGAATTCCCGTCCGGACACACTGCAGGCGCCGATCATCGCGGCGTTTCTGGCCTGCTGCGTCGTCTCGATGCTCTTCGGCGCGTTCAACGGCACGCTCGTCGCGGTCTTTAAAATTCAGCCGATGGTCGCTACGCTCATTCTCTACACAGCGGGCCGTTCCATCGCCGCCTGGATCAACAACAACGAGCTGCCCATGATCTCCGATCCGTCGTTTGCCTACTACGGCAATTTCCTGCCGGGCGTGGCAGTCCCGACGCCGATCTTCATCGCCGTGATCTGCATGGTTCTCGCATGGGCGCTGCTGCGGTTCACGAATATCGGGCTTTACTCGCAGGCGGTCGGCATCAACGCCAGCGCCGCGCGGCTCAACGGTATTCATCCGCAGTTTGTGAAGTTCCTGACCTATGTCATCCTTGGCCTGTGCGTGGCCGTTGCGGGCTTTATCAAGGTCAGCCGTTTCTCCACCATCAACTATTCCGTCGTCGCCAAGGACATTGAAATGGATGCGATTCTGGCTGTTGCGCTCGGCGGCAACGCGCTCTCTGGCGGCAAGTTCAACATCTGGGCCTCCGTCCTCGGCGCGTATGTCATCCAGTTCCTTACGACAACACTCTTTAAGTTCAACGTCGTTTCCAGTGCGCTGCCCGCGTATAAGGCGGTCGTGGTCATCATCCTCGTCGTACTGAGTGCGCCGACTGTCCGCGAAAAGCTGGAAGCGCTCAAAAAGCGGCACAGAACCGAAGAAAAAAAGGAGGCCGGCACCCATGCGGAATAATACAAAAGCGCCGTCGCTCGCGCGCAAGGGCCGTCTAACGGACGCAAAGCTGCTGCTGATCATCACGATCTGCGTCTTTGCCGTCATGTACGTGTGCGCGGTGCTGTTTCTCGGCTCCGGCTTCAAAAAGCCGCAGACGTTCTTCAATATCCTCAACGAAAACGCGGCGCTGCTCATTCTCTCGTGCGGCATGAGCCTCGTCATGATCACGGGCGGCATTGACATTTCCGTCGGCACGCTCACCGCGCTCGTCTGCATGAGCTGCGCGGTCAATCTTGACTATCAGGGCGGGACTGTCCTGACGGCCATCCTGCTGGCGCTCGGCATCGGCACGGCGTTCGGCCTCGTGCAGGGCTTCCTGATCGCGTATCTTGAAATCCAGCCGTTCATCGTCACGCTTGCGGGGATGTTCTTTGCCAAGGGCATGACGACCATTGTAAACGCCACGCAGTTCAACGTCGAAAACGCGGCGTTCAAGGCGCTGAAAGAGACGCGCATCTATGTGCCCGGCATGGGCTCCGTCAATAAGCTGGGCGCGTATGTTCCTGCCTATGTGGAGATCGGCGTTGTTGTGGCGCTCGTGGTCGTGGCAGTTCTGTTCGTGGTGCTCCGCTGGACGAAGTTCGGCAGAAGCGTCTATGCGGTCGGCGGCAACAGCTACAGCGCCAATATGCTGGCCATCAACGTCAAGCGCACAAAATTCCTCGCGCACCTCATCTGCGGCATTCTCGCGGGCATCGGCGGCTTCGTGTATTTCCTGCACGTCGGCTCCGGCTCCCCGTCGCACGCAAGCGGCGCGGAAATGAACGCCATCGCGTCCTCCATCATCGGCGGCACAATGCTGACCGGCGGCGTCGGCAATATCATCGGCACGCTCTTTGGCGTTTTGTCCCTGAGCACGATCAAGAATATCGTCTCCTCGCTGGGACTTGACGAGGCATGGTGGACAAATATCACGGTTGCTGCTATGATATGTCTGTTCCTTGTGATCCAGAGTCTGGTGCTCTCGCGCAAAAACAAGGACGAATAAGCACCGCAATCTGTAATTTTGATAGGAGAGATACTATGAAACACTATGAATTCTGGTTCATCGTCGGCTCGCAGACGCTCTATGGCGAGGACGTTCTGACCACCGTCGCCAATCGCGCGGAGGAAATGGCGCAGAAGCTGTCCGCCGTGCTGCCGTATCCGCTCAAATACAAGGTCACAGCTAAATCCAGCGCCGAGATCACGCAGGTCGTGAAAGAGGCCAATTATGATGATTCCTGCGCCGGTATCGTCACGTGGTGCCACACGTTCAGCCCGTCGAAGATGTGGATCAACGGTCTGGATCTGCTCCAGAAGCCGTGGCTGCATTTCGCCACGCAGTATAACCGCGAAATTCCCAATGAAGAGATCGACATGGACTTCATGAACCTCAATCAGGCAGCGCACGGCGACCGCGAGCACGGCTTCATCGGCGCAAGACTTCGCAAGCCGCGCAAGATCATCGCCGGGTACTGGCAGGATGAGGACGTGCAGGCGCGCATCGGCAGCTGGATGAAGGCGGCCATCGGCGTGGCCGTCTCGAAGGACATGAAGGTCATGCGTTTCGGCGACAATATGCGCAACGTCGCCGTCACCGAGGGCGATAAGGTAGAGGTACAGAAGAAGCTCGGCTGGGAGGTCAACACCTGGGCCGTCGGCGATCTGGTCAAGGAAATGAACGCTGTCACCGAGGCTGAAATTGACGAACTCATGGCCGTTTACCGCGAAAAGTATGACTTTGCGACCGACGATATCGACGCCATCCGCTATCAGGCACGCGAAGAGATCGCCATGAAGAAGATGATGGACGCGGAGGGCTGCAAGGCGTTCTCGAATACGTTCCAGGACCTTTACGGCATGGAGCAGCTGCCCGGCCTCGCTTCTCAGCATCTGATGGCGCAAGGCTACGGCTACGGCGGCGAGGGCGACTGGAAGGTCGCGGCCATGACCGCCATTCTGAAGGCCATGGGCGAAAACGGCAACGGCGCGTCCGCATTCATGGAGGATTATACCTACCACCTCGTCAAGGGGCAGGAATACTCCCTCGGCGCGCATATGCTCGAGGTCTGCCCGTCCGTGGCCGCCGGCCGTCCGCGCATCGAGACGCACTTCCTCGGCATCGGCATGAACGAAAAGGATCCCGCTCGTCTCGTCTTTGAAGGCAAGGCTGGCAAGGGCGTTGTCACGAGCCTCATCGACATGGGCGGCAGACTGCGCCTCATCGTGCAGGATATTGAGGCCGTCAAGCCTATCATGCCCATGCCGAACCTGCCGGTCGCCCGCGTTATGTGGCGCGCGATGCCCGATCTCACCACGGGCGTCGAATGCTGGATCACCGCTGGCGGCGCACACCACACCGTTCTTTCCTACGACGTGACTGCCGAGCAGCTGCGCGACTGGGCGAGAATGATGGAAATCGAATTTGTCCACATCACGAAGGACACCACGGTCGAGGGCTTGGAGCATGAGCTGTTCCTGAACGACCTTGCGTGGAAGCTGAAAAACTGAATCAGGGCATAAAAACGCCGGAGGCCTCCAAAGGAGCGCCCTCCGGCGTTTTGCATATCGTTACTGAAAGTGCTCCGCGAAAGCGTCCCATTGCTCGCGCAGGTGTTCGCGGCTGCGTTTGAGCACGTCGACGCACAGGCCAAGCGACTGGTAATACTCGTCGGAGAAGCGGCGGCGGGCGGAATGGCCGCCGGAGCGGTACTGCTCGATCACGATCTCATAGCGCTGCTGCGCGCGGTGGACAGCGTCGTCCCAGGAAATATAAATTTCCTCCTGCGCCTGCCTGCCCACGCGCTTCAGGACCTCCGGTTCATGGCAGAGCTTTGCGAGCAGCGCTGCCATGGAGTCTGCGTTTTCCTCGATCAGGAAGCCGTTTCTGCCGTCCGTGATATCCTCTGCGGCACAGCTGCCGCGCACCAGCACGCTTGCCAGCTCACAGGCCGCCGCTTCGCGCACGACAAGGCCGTTCGTATCGAACGTCGACGGGAACAGGAACAGATCGCCCCTGCAGTACCACGCGCGGATGACGCTGCGGTCATATTGGGGCGAGGTAAAGAACACGCAGTCCGAAAGCCCAAGCTCGTTTGCGTAGGCGACGACCTCGTCCTTATCCCCGCCGCTGCCGACGAAGACCATGCGGAACGGGTGCCCCGCGTCCTTGAGCTTTTTGAGCGCGTCCAGCGTGATGCGCAGGCCCTTGTACCACATCATGCGGCCCACGAACAGGAAAACCGGCACGCCCTCCGGCAGATCAAAGTCCCGGCAGACCGCGCGCACGTCCTCCTCCGGTACGCGGCCGCGCGCGAAGTCGACACCGTTCGGCATCACGCGCCAGTCGCCCTGATAGCCGAGCGAGCGCAGATTCTCCCCTGCCCCATGGCTGACCGTCCAGACCTCGTCGAAGGCGCTGATGTTGTCGACGAGCAGCTTTTTTGCGCCCTCCTGCAAAAGCTTTGCGTGGATGGCGTTGGCAATGTCAATGTCAAACTTGGTGTGGTACGTAAAGACCGCCGGGACGTGGATGCGGGCGCGCAGCTCGCGCGCGAGGACGGCGGAGGTGATCGGACAGTGGCAGTGGATAAGATCGAACGGGTATTCCATGAGCGTCTGCATGGTCTTCTCCGAGAACGGGAAGCCCGCGTGATAGCCGACGAGCTTCGTCATGTCGATGCTGGGATAGCGCACGACCGGGAATGAGAAGCCGCTGTCATCCGCACCGGGATAGGCCGGCGTTGCGACGACGGCCCTGCTCCCGCTCTCGGTGATCGCGCGGCCATAATTGACGACCGCGTTCGCAACACCGTCTGTTACGGGCGGGAAGGAATCGTTGATGAGGCAGATGGTTCTATTGGACATGAGGTGTCTCCTTTATGTAATGAGCGTGCGTGGTTTTCTATTGCGTTTTTTAACGCACCCTGTAGGGGCCGACGACTCTGTCGGCCCGAAAATGTCGCAAATTCGCCGCAGATTTCCGCGAAAACGCAGTATTTTGCGGGGCGGACAGAGTCGTCCGCCCCTACGCTAAAATGGGCAAGAGTCTTCGCATTCGCCGTAAATTCCCCAAAAATCACTGCAGCCCGTCGGGCGGAGCAGCGTCCCGCTCCCGCCAGAATTTGAGAGGAATCGAATTACAACCTGATTATACCCGATTTTCCGCCCAAAGGGAAGTCTAACCGCCGAAAATCACGAGGATCACGCCGTAAAGAACGCTGGCGACTGTGCCGTAGACGATGACGGGGCCGGCGATGATGAACATTTTGGCCGCCATGCCTGTGACGAAGCCCTCGGCCTTGAATTCAATTGCAGGCGAGACGACCGCGTTGGCAAAGCCCGTGATCGGCACGAGTGTTCCCGCGCCCGCGATCTTCGCCAGATCGTCATAGACGCTCAGGGCCGTCAGGACAGCGCTCAAAAACACGAGGCTGACCGAGGTGGCCGCCGCCGCGTCCTGCTCAGAAAGCTCCAGCGCGGTGTAGCCGTTCAGAATCAGCTGGCCGACCACGCAGATCAGGCCGCCGATGAGAAAGCTGTTCAGCAGATCCTTTCCCAGCGGCGATTTTTTAGCCAGCCGCGCCACATAGCGGTTATATTCCTTCGGGGTCATGTTCATACTGCTCCGCTCCCTTGCTTTTTTATCTAGTATCCGCAGGACAGCCTCTGTTCATGCACAAATTCTGTGTTTGCCGCATATGCTAACGGCTGAAAGCAAAAAGGAGGCGGTATGATGCAGGAATACGGAACCGTGACCGCGCAGATCGTGACATCCGCCGCGCAGATCCCCATTCCGGGCGCGACGCTCACCATCACGCAGGAGCTGCCGGACGGCAGGCAGGAGCTGCTGGCCGTGCGCATGACAAATTATGACGGCTTTACCGAGCCCTTTGACGTTCCCACGCCCCCGGCGTCCGACAGCCAGACGCGGCAGACCGCCGAGATGCCCTACGCCCTTGTCGACCTGCGCGGAGAGCGTGCGGGCTATGACCGCGTGTTCATCCACAACGCGCAGGTCTTCCCCGGTATCCAGACGCTACAGCAGATCGTGCTTATCCCGACGCCGACGCTGCCGGACAGCTACGCGCAGACGCAGGAATTCGACATCCCATCGCAGGCGCAGGATCTGTAAAGGAGGGAGCTTTTTGGCGACGATCGCCCCGTACATCCCCGAAAGCATCACCGTCCATCTCGGCCCGCCGGATTCGAACGCGGAAAATGTTACCGTGTCGTTTTCTGACTATGTGAAAAACGTCCTGTCCAGCGAGGTCTACCCGACGTGGGAGCCTGCCGCGCTGCGGGCCAACGCGCTGGCGATCATCTCGTTCGCGCTCAATCGGATCTACACCGAGTATTACCGCAGCCGGGGATATTCCTTCGATATCACGTCCTCGACGGCCATTGACCAGAAATTTATCAATGGCCGCAATATCTATGAAAATATCTCCGAGCTGGTCGACGAGCTGTTCACGGATTATCTGCGGAAGCAGGGCTTTGTCGAGCCGCTGGCGGCAAAATTCTGCAACGGCGTAACGGTCACGTGTTCGGGCCTGAGCCAGTGGGGATCGCAGTATCTGGCGCAGGACGGCGCAAACTCCATCGATATTCTGCGTACATATTACGGGGAGGATGTGGAGCTTGTGACGAACGCGCCCGTGCAGAATTTGCAGGAGTCCTACCCCGGCAGCCCCGTGCGGCGGGGCGATATCGGCGTGAACGTGTCGTTTTTGCAGGTCGCGCTCAACCGCATTTCGCAGAACTACCCCGCCATTCCCAAGGTTCCTGTCGACGCCATCTTCGGCGAGGCGACGGAAAACGCCGTGCGCGCGTTCCAGTCCATTTTTTCTCTGACAGTCGACGGCATTGTGGGCCGCGCGACGTGGTACACAATCGTGATGCTCTATACGGCGGTTCTGAAGCTGGGCGAGCTGCAATCGCTGGGGCAGACGTTCTACGGCTATTCGTGGGAATACCCCGAGCAGATTCTGCCCGGCGAACAGGGCGCGAAGGTGACGCACCTGCAATATATGCTGTCCGTTGTTTCCCAGTTCAATTCCGCCGTGCAGGAGCCGCCGGTCAGCGGTGTGTTTGGCGACACAACCACGCAGGCCGTCACAACGTTCCAGCGTGCCTACGGCCTGCCGGAAACCGGCACAGTCAACCGCGCGACGTGGGACAGCATCTATTCGCAGTTTGCGGGCATCGAGACGACCGTTTTCGGAAACGAAGCGCTCTTCCCGTTCACGCGTCCGCCGATGGCCGTGACGGAGGCTGATTTGCAGGAGCAGCTGATCGCCGCAGCGGCGGCCTTCCCGGAGCTGGACGCGCCGAAAAAGACCAGGAAGCTGGACGCACAGACGAAAAAAAGTCTCGCGGTCTTCCAGCGTCTGACCGGAAGCACTCCGACCGGCACACCGGACGCGCAGAGCGCGTCCGATCTGGCGGGGATGCAGTTTTTATTGCAGCACGCGCAGTCCACGCGCTTCGTGCAGTTTCCGGGGATAACGCTCAAGTCGGGTATGCAGGACAGGGAGGTGCGCATCGTATGAACACACCCGCCAACTACGTCGGTCAGCCCATCCGGAGCCTTCAAACAATGCTCCGCACCATCGCACACGCGGATGAGACGCTGTTGAAGATTGTACCGGACGGTATTTATGGCCCAAACACCGTGCAGGCCGTCCGGGAATTCCAGCGGCAGAACGCTCTGCCCGTCACCGGTGAAACGGACAACGCGACGTGGAACAAACTCGTCGCGGTCTATACCGTCCAAAGCCCGTCCGTCCTGCCCGCCGCGCCGGTCACGGTCTGCTGGACGCCGAACCGCACGCTTGCCGCAGGCAGCCGGAACTCGCACCTGTTTTTGATCCAATCCATGCTTCAGGCGCTTGCGCGCTTTTACGTCAACGCCCCGGTGCTGACCGTGACCGGGGTTCACGACGCGCCGTCCGTTGCAGCAGTCAAGTGGCTTCAAAAGCTGGCCGCGCTCCCGCAGACCGGCGAGATCGACCAGACGACATGGGCCTATCTCAGCGGCCTTTATACCCTCGCCTCCGGGGATGGCGACGGCGCTGATCTCCATAGCGGTTCGTAATACGCCGTAACATTAGCGTCAGCTGCCAGGCGCACATACGCGCTTGGCAGCTGACGCTAAAAGCTTTTTTCGTGCATTGCAAAAAGCTGCGGACGCTCAGGCAAGCCTGCTGCCTCCCAGTGAGCGAAAAATGCGCAGCTTGCCTGCGGTGATCAGCAGGACCGGCAGAACATAGGCGATGTACTGCGCCGTGCCGCCGTAGGCGATGAGAAGATTATAGATCGCATGGAGGGTGATGGCCGCGCCCAAAAGGCCGCAGGTTCCGGCGATTTTCAGCCACGTCCGCTGCCACGCATACGTCAGCCCTCCGCCGACGATCAGGCCGCAGAGCACGTGCATGGCCCCCGTCCCGAAGCCCCGGAAAAAGATAAAGGAAAAACGGCCGGCTCCGTTCTGGATCAGATAGCACACATTTTCAAAGGTGGCGAAGGAAAGCGCCGCTGTGATCGCGGCGGGCTTGATCCGCTCCGCCTCCGGCTCGAATACCAGCAGGTAAAACACCAGCGGCAGCAGCTTCATCACCTCCTCCACCACCGGGGCGATCTCCACGGTGGCGGCAAGCGCGTCCGTCTGATACACCGCCGCAAGGAAGGTATTGATGTAGGCCGAGAGCAGACACACCCCCATCCCGGCAACGCCGAACAGGAAGAAGCGCAGCCGCCGCCTGCCCATGCACAAGGCGGCGACCAGCAGCGGCGAGGCCATGCAGATGAAAATGTTTTCAATGCAGGTCATGTGCGCACCGCCTTTCTCGTAGCGGGCAGCAGGCCCAGAATGGCGAGCGTCAGCAGAATATCGCACCAGAAGGCCGGGCTTGCCAGCGAATCGTTCTGCCAGAAGCAGCCGGCCGTCCAAAGGAGATATTCAGACGCAGCAAAGCAAAGCACGGCGGTATGAAAGTGCCGCATATCCCGCGCCGCACCAGTCTGACGACGCGCATAAGCGAGGCCCCGTATGGAGCAGAAGGAGAGCGCGATCATCATGCCGCACCAGATCAGGTTGGAGAGGATATCCCCATAGGTGCAGTAAAACACCATCAGCGGCACGCCGACCAGCGGCGCCAGCCATACCACCCGGCAGCGGAAGGCACGTTCGTCCGGGCCAGAGAGCGTTGCCTGCAAAATGCGCAGGAAGATCATGCTGGCCACCCAGCCGAATTCCGACACATAAAACACACGCGGCGTCGCGCCAAACAGCAGCAGATACAGCGTCCAGTAAAGCGCGCCCAGCGCGAAGCAGCCGTAGAAGCAGAACAGCAGAAAATACTTCTGCGCTCTGCTTTTCCAATACGCAAAGCCGGCAAGGCACGCACCGGCGAACGTGACCAGTAATTGCAGCAGATTTTCAATCAGCTCCATGCTGTCCCTCGTCTTTCTCGTCCCGCTCCATCTGCCGCAGACGGAAGCACAGGATGGTCATGCACACACCCAAAAGGAAAGCCAGAAGTCCGACGATAATATACCCCAACGCGTTGCTGCCGCCATACATACTGGCCGCCGTCTCAAAGCCGGTGCAGCTGTCGGGTTGAAGCTGCGCGGTCATGCCGGGCATGGCGATCGAGACGCCAGCGAGCAGCGCAAGGCACGCCGCCGCAGCTGCTGCCATAACGAGCCTGCCGCGCCGGAGCCGTTTCTTCCGCTTTTCTGCGGCAATTCGCCGTTTCACCTCCGCGCACCGTTCCTCATAGCTCCGCATTTGTGATCCCCTCCCGTTCCAGCAGCCTGCGCAGGCTTTTCTTTCCGCGATATACCATGTTTGTGATCTGCTTCACCGTTTTGCCCATGACCTGCGCGGCCTGTGCGTAGCTCATGCCCTCAAAATAGGTGAGATAGAGGGCCTCGCGGTAGTCCGGGTTCATTTCGTCCATGCAGACGTGCAGGATGCGGCTGCGCTCCTTCGTCCGGACGACCTCCTCCGCCAGAAGCCTGCCGTCCGGCTCGTCCGCCAGCTCATCGAGGCTGAACAGGCGCTTCCGCCTGCTTTTGCAGCGCAGCGCCATGTGGCGCGCCGCCTTATACAGATACGCCTTAAAGCCTCCATCCCGGATCCTCGGCTTCTTTGTGAAAAGATAGGCGAAAACGTCGAGCATCAGCTCCTCCGCCTCATGGACATCGTGCAGATAGCCGTCAATGTACATCGTCAGAGGGTCGCCGTATTGTTTCATCAGAGCCTCCAGCCCTGTGTCGTCGCCGGACAGATATTGCCGATACAATGCCTCGTCGCCGGACATCCTGCGCCCTCCTCTGCTTTCCATTTATCTGCCATACAGTATATACGAATCCGCGAAGAAACTCAAGGCGGCAGATGAAATGCTCCTGTATTGCCGAAAACAGCGGGAGCAATCACAGACATCCATGATTGCTCCCGCTGAAGCATTGCGTCAGTCTTCAGGGAGTCTATTCTGCCGCCCGCCCTTTGGAAGGCTCAGCGGATGTTCTTGTACATCGGGCCGTAGGCGGCGCAGGCGCGGTAGTCCTGGCCCTCCTTGTCCATGCCGAACGCGTTCCACGCTGCCGGACGGAAGATATCCTGCTCCGGAACATTGTGCATACAAACGGGGATGCGCAGCATTGAGCAGAGCGTGATGAGGTCCGCGCCGACGTGACCGTAGGAGATCGCGCCGTGGTTCGCGCCCCAGTTCTGCATGACGGAGTAAGCGCTCTCAAACGGGCTGCCGGCCTTGCCGTCGCAGCGCGGGGTGAACCAGGTGCACGGCCACGTGGGGTTCGTGCGCTCCATGAGCATGTCGGTGACCTCCTCGGGCAGATGCACGGTCCAGCCCTCGGCGATCTGCAGCACGGGGCCGAGGCCCTTGACGAGGTTCAGGCGGATCATGGTCGCGGGCATTTCCGCGCGGGTGACAAAGTGGCTGGAGAAGCCGCCGCCGCGGAAGTTGTCGAAGCCGGCCTCGCACCAGACGGTTGCGTCGGTCATCTTCTGGATGTCCGCATCGGTGACCTCCCACCAGCGCTTCATGACGGCGTTGCCGTTTTCATCGGTGCACTCGCCGCAGGCGTCGAGGCAGGCTGCGCCGGAGTTCAGCAGATGGATAATGCCGCCGTTCTCCTTCGCCTTGCCCTCGAGGTCGTAGCCGGTGACGCGCTTGGTGGCCTCGGGAGACCAGTAGGTGCGCACGTCGGCGAAGATCTGCGCGCGGTTCGTCAGCAGCTCCATGAACAGCATACCAAGGCCGTTGAGCACGTCGTTTTCCGTTGCGAAGACCATCGGCTCCTTCGGGCCTTCAAAGTCGAAAGACGAGTTGAGGACAGCCTCAGGATAATCGCAGTTGGGCCAATGGTCCGTCCACTGTCTCTGGCCCTGGAAGCCGGCAGCGATGGCGTTATGGCCGACGGATTCTTCAATGAAGCCTGCGGGCAGGTTCTTATTGCCCTGGATCAGATCCTTGATGATGCAGTACATCTTGATCGTGAATTCCCACTGCTTCTCTTTTTCTTCCTTTGTAAACTTGATGCGGCGCTTTTCGCCGAGGAAGTCGACGTATTCGGGGTTGTCGTCGCGGCCTTCCTTGCAGTGCGCCTTCGTCCAGGCCAGTGCCTTTTCATAGGCCTCATGGTCGTAGATGCCCTCTTCCATGCGGCGGAGGATCTCGACCTCGTCAACGGACTCCACGCGCAGGCCCAGATACTCCTCCATGAAGTTCTGATCCATGATGGAGCCGCCGATGCCCATGGTGACGGAGCCGATCTGCAGATAGCTCTTGCCCCGCATCGTCGCGACTGCGACAGCGGCACGGCCGAAGCGCAGCAGCTTTTCCTTCACGTCGTCGGGGATTTCCGTGACCTGGTCGCGATCCTGCACCTCATGGCCGTAGATGCCGAAGGCGGGCAGGCCCTTCTGGGCGTGGGTCGCCAGAACAGAGGCCAGATACACAGCGCCCGGCCGCTCGGTGCCGTTGAAGCCCCAGACGCCTTTGATGGTCATGGGATCCATATCCATCGTCTCGGAGCCGTAGCACCAGCAGGGGGTAACGGACAGGGTGATGGCGACGCCCTCGCGCTTGAATTTCTCGGCGCAGGCAGCGGATTCCGGCACGCGGCCGATGGAGGTGTCAGCCATGACGACCTTCACAGGCTCGCCGTTGGAATAGTACAGATTTTCCTCAAACAGCTTCTTCGCGGCCTCGGCCATGGCCATGACCTGATCTTCCAGACTCTCGCGCAGCTGCATCGGGCCGCGGCGGCCATCAATGATGGGGCGGATGCCGATTACGGGGTATTCGCCGATATAACGATTCTTAGCCATACAACAAACTCCTTTACGCTTATAGAATGTCATTTCATACGCCCTTCCGGGCGGGACTTACAGGTTGGAAAGCTTCGCCTTGAGGCGCAGCAGCTTTGCGGGCGACGCGTCGCCCGTGAGCCGCGCCAGCAGCAGCTCTGCCGCGCGCAGGCCCATTTCATCCATGGGCTGCTCGACAATTTCAAGCTTGGGCGAAACGATGGAGCACAGGTCGACGTTGTCATAGCCGATGAAATCCACCTCGTCCGGCAGGGCCACGCCGCGCTCATGCGCAGCCATGATCGCGCCGAGCGTCATGTCGTAGTTGGTGACGAATACGGCGGTCGGCGGCTGCGGCATATTGAGAAAGGCGCTGAACAGACGCGAGCCGGATTCGAGATCGTAGTTCCCGGCGGCAATGAGCGCCTCATCGACCGGCAGACGGTAATCCGCCAGCACGCGGCGGTAGCCCACGGTGCGCTCCCGCGCGGTGGAAATGGTCTGCGGGCCTGCGATAAGGCCGATGCGGCGGTGTCCGCGGCCGATCAGATGCTCAACGGCCATATAGACCGCGTTCAGATTGTCGACCACGACGGTATCATACTGCGCATTTTCCAGCGACCGGTCGATCAGCACGACAGGGATCGTGCCGACGCGGACGCGAAGCTCTTCGGCGGTCGCGTGCTCCGGGACGTAGACGATGCCGTCGACGTGATAGCGCGCAAGAAACGCAAGCTTGCCGAGCTCCTGCTCCCGGTCAAAATCATAGCTGCATACGAAGCATTCATAGCCGCTGCGCCGCAAAATCAGCTCCAGCGACGCGACCACGCGGCCAAAAAAGGGACTCGAGATTGTCGGCAGCAGGACGCCGACGGTCATGGAGCGGTTTGCCTTGAGACTGCGGGCAAAAACATTGACGGAATAGCCCAGTTCTGCGACCGCTGCATCGATTGCAAGGCGGTTTTCCTCGCGGACGTTGCCGCCGTTGAGATATTTGGAAATGGTGGACAGCGAAAGCCCGGTCCGGCGGGCGACGTCCTTGATCGTTGACATTGGCTGCTCCTGTTTGCACATAACGTTTCGCTTTTTCTTCATTGTACTCTATCCATGCTTTCCGCGTCAAGAAGCAGTTCGCTCAAATTTCCCCGCTGTTTTTGTGGAAAACGCGCAAGCCGCCGCAAGATAGTCCGCTTCTCCCCTGCCACATTTCCCCCGTTCTATCGCGAAACGTTTTGTCTTTCGGCTTTCACAATTTGCGCCGCTCCGGTATCCGGCCGTCAGGGCTAAGGTGTATCTGAAAACTCATGATGTGACCGGCAGCGAGGGATTTTTGCGTTGCGCAAGACATTTTTTCGCAGGAATACTGACGTATTTCAAGGAAAAATGACGCGGCGCACCGCAAAAAGGCCCGCTGTCCGGGTGCGTTGGGAGTTTTCAGATACACCCTAGGATCACCAGCTCATTGTCTTGGATCAGGCAGATCAAACGACAATCCTCCATCCGATAGCGCCATTGTCCGCTGCGTATATCGGTCCAATCGCTTAAATTCTTTTTCAAAATGCTCCGTTGTCTCAACTGTATATTTCATATGCCAAGGTCTTTCCAGAGCGCTCCGACAGGGCGGCTCTTTTCCCCGCTTTTCAGGTAGTCCTGATAGGCTTCCTCCGCGGCGGCAACATCGTATTCATCTTCAATTTTTCAAACAACGCCCGCTTGAATGCCTCGCGCTGGTGCGCCGGGTGCTGGAGCTGTTTCACGGGCGCATTACCGCCGAAAGCGACGTGGGCCGCGACTCTGCTTTCACCGTAACACTGCCCCGGAATAACGAAAGAACAAGGATCTGACCGGCGGTCAGGTCCTTGTTCTGTTTTTGGGGAAGGTTCCGCGTCAGAGCTGCGCTTTCGGTTTCAGCGGGCCGTAATAGTAGCTGGCCGTCGCCCCGCCGTCGATCAGGAATGTGGAACCGCTGATAAAAGCACCCTTGTCGCTCATGAGAAGCTCTGCCACATTGGCGACCTCGTCCGCTGTGCCGGGACGGCCTGCGGGGCACTTGGCGAACATATTCTTGTAGAAGTCACCGCGAGGGCCGTTGAACTCGTCCAGCGCCAGCGGCGTGACGATGATGCCGGGGGCGATGTCGTTGAGCCGTGCGCCGCGCCTGCCCCACTCTACCGCCTGTGCCATCACACGCTTTTCATTGCAGCGCTTCGCCAGCTGGTAGGCGTGCAGCGTATCGCGGATGTTCTCCGGCTGCAGGAAATCGAGAGAAAGCAGCTTCTCCGTGGGGGTCGTCGCCAACAGCAGGTCCTGCTCTGCCGTCAGGGCGGGCATCCGCCAGCCGGACTGGCTGGAGATGGTCACGCCCACGCCGCCGGTGGCAATGACCTTGCCGGCCTCCTCCAGCAGCACTGCCGTGCCGTAGAGATCGACCTTCAGGATTGCCTCAATGGGTGCCTGACTGGGAGAAACGCCTGCGGCGTTGACCAGCATTTTGATCTCACCGTACTTCTGCCCCTCGGCAATGAGATCCCGAATGGAGTCCCGGCTGGGCAGATCCATCTCCACAGGAACCACGTCAAAACCGGCCTCATTCATAGTCTTTGCGATGGCCTTTGCATTTTCCAATTTCTTGTCGCCCACGATAATCTTCATACCCGCGCCCATCCGGCGCGCGATGGCCATTCCGATCTGCCCGGCACCGGCCAGCCCGGCCAGCAGTTCGGCTGCCCTTTCCGTGTTGCCAACGGCAATACGGCGGTACGCGCCGCCGAAGTAATTTTCTCCCGCGCGGGAATAAAATGCGATCAATGCTGCCATGTCAAAGCTCCTTTTCACTTCATGTTATGGGTTCATTGTAGCCGGTTCGGCTTCTGTAATCAATTCTGCTTTCGGCGCGTTTCAATAAGCAAAACTGATACGAAACGTGCTGCCCCAAATTGGAGCAGCACGTTTGCACTATTTTTCAAATTGCCCTTTCAGCAGCTCGGCAAACTCCTCCACACAGCAGCCGGAATTGTCCTTTTTCCAGAAGGCACAATAATTTCGCATGATTGGCTCTTCTCCCCGCACCAGTGGAAGCCGCACGATGGCATTTCCCATGGCCGGCAGAGCCTAGGCGCCTTCCACCGGAAGAAAGCCCTTGCGGGAAATCACCATCAGCCGGGCCTCCTCCATGGTTTCCGCATACAGAAATTCCCCCTGAAGTCCCACGATCGTCTGATAGTATTCCTGTTCCGTTTCTCTCTGTGCCGCAGAAGCCACCAGAATGCAGGGAATGTTTTTCAGCTCCGCCGGGGTAATTTGCGGAAGCTGGGCCAGGGGGCTGCAGGCAGAGACTTCCACATAGCTTTCGCAGGTGGTCAGCAGCAGATTCACATACGCCTCCGAAAACGCCCGCCGCTGGTCGTTCAGGATCAGGTCTACCCCTTCCGAACGCAGCATGGCGTGCAGCTCCTCATGGTTGCCGTAAGCGATGGACACATCCACATCCGGAGCTTTTCCGAAAACAGCTCTAATGCACGGTGAAATTCGCCGCCTGTATAGCAGCGCAGATAGCCAATTTTGAGGCTTGCCTGATCGTCCTTGGCAATTTTGGCAGCTTCGCTGCACATCCGCTCATAGTCCGCCGTTAGGATCAGGCTCTTTTGATAGAAGTATTCCCCTGCGGGTGTCAGCGCAAAGGTGCGGTTTTTCCGTTCCAGCAGCTGAAATCCCAGCTCCCGCTCCAACGCCTGTATTTGCTGAGAGATGGCAGACTGAGAAATAAAATTTGCGGAAATAAAATTTTCCTCCGCCGCCTCGGAAAAGCTGTTCAGCCGGACAACAGATTGAAAGTATTTGAGCTGTTTCAGCATTTGCCCACCGCCTATTATTCTTTATTATAACACAGCGCCATGGCAGCGTCTACCGGTCGTCCTTACTGCTCCGTATTGTAATTCTGCCTGGCTTCTTCAAAGATACTCTCCATATCCTGACTCTGGATCACGGAATCGGCGGTTTCTTTCAGAATATCCGGGTTGATCGTGTCATGCCCTGCCGCAGAGAGCCTGCGCAGCGTCTGCATATCCTGCTCGATTGTTGCTGAAATGTTGCTGCCCGGTTGCCGTTTTTCAAAAAGTATACACAGCCTCAAATACCGGGTGGTCGCAAAACAGTAAAATCAAAAAATGGTGAAAACCTTGTGTTTTCAAGGAACGGCGTGGCTTCGGTCACGCCGTTTCCTTTTTCATCAGCTCATTCAGAGGGATAAAGCCCAGCCCGTCATACTTGATGTGGATGTGCTGTACCCGCTTGCCGTTGGACTTGTCCGGTGCGTCCACATAGATGGCAGACACCAGCTCACGCAGCGCATAGCCGTCCAGTTCTTCAATGCCGACATACTTGTGCGCTTTCTGAATGAACTTCTCAATGTTTTCGTTCTGTCGTTCCTGTACTTCAATCTCCTGCTGCAAGGTGATCGCTTCCGCTTCCAACTGCTTCTACTCCGCTTCATAGGTCTGGCTCAGCATATCATAGCGTTCATCCGTCAGCCGCCCGCTGGCGTTGTCCTCGTAAATCTTGATGAACAGTCTTTTCAGTTCGGCAATGCGCCGCTCGTTGCTTTCCAGACGCTTTCTGCGGATGCGGACTTGCTCATAGCTTTCCACGCGGAGCTGTTCCTCCATGATCGTGCGGAAATAATCCTCGTGCCGCAGGATATACCCCATAACCGCCTGAATGTGCTTGAGAACCAGCCACTCCAAGACTTTGACGCGAATGAAATGCCCATTTCACTTTTCTTTGCTTTTGCGGTGCAGAGAGCAGTCAAAAAAGTCCTGATCGAGATCGCCGTTGTTGGATGAACCGTACAGCATTTTGGAACCGCAGTCCGCACAGTAAACAAGTCCGGAGAAAATGCTGCTTCTTCCCGTGCGGGTCATCCGGTGACGCTGCTGGCGGATCTCCTGCACCTTTTCAAACACATCATCGTCAATAATGCGCTCGTGAGTATTGGGGAAAATCGCCTGCTTTTCAATGGGATTATCCCTTTGCTTCTTATCCCAGATAGAATTGGTGTAAGTCTTGAAGTTCACCGTGCAGCCTGTGTACTCCCGGCGTTCCAGAATCGCCACAACGGTACTGCTGTGCCAATCATAAGGATCTTCCGGTTTTTTGTTCGGGCTTTTGATGCCTTGCAACGTCTTATAACTGGCAGGAGTTAAAACCTTGTCCACTTTCAGTTGGCACGCGATTTGTCAAGGATAAATTTCCCCTGTTCCCTTTGATGCGTGGTTTTTCTGTGTATCGCACAAAGTGATTTTATCCTTTTTGTGGACTATAGCCTATATCATACTACCAACGGTGATGTTTTACAACACAGAAAAAAGAAAAGATGGGCAGCATCCGTAAGTGATTACAGATGCTGCCCGTTGAAATTATGCTTTTATCCCCTTTCTGACAGAAGGAAGGAATCAAATTTCCTGATCCTGTTTGTGGGATGTGCGCTGCTGCGCCTGTTCAAAATTCTTGCGGGCAGAGTCCACATAGAATTTAATTTTCCAAAGCTGCTGAGAATCCTCCCAGATGGATTTGAACTGGGCATAGGTTTCGGCATGCTCCTGTTCCAATCTGGCATCCGTAATTTTCGGAATGAAAAATCATGGATACCCGTCGCTTTATGATCTTCATATTAAAATTTCCATCCTCACGAATGAAAGTCAGTATGAAAATGCGGATATTTTTCCCATTTTTGAGCTGCACAGCTGGGCCTAAAGACTCGCTGTCCAGCCGAAACAGAACTGTTCAGAGGTTCCCCGATACACGGTATCAATCTGATAAAAGTGTTATAGCAACTGCGCCAGAAGCGCGTCCGGCATTACGCCGGAGAAGCCTGGGATGGTCAGCTCTGCCGACGGGAGCAGCCGGGCCGTTCCGATGCCGATGGCTTTCACTCCGCCCCGGTGGGCGGCCTCGATACCTGCGGCTGAGTCCTCGAAAACCAGGCACTGCTCAGGTGGGAGTCCCAGAGCCTCCGCTCCTTTGAGGAACACCTCCGGGTTGGGCTTGCCGTTTACAATTTTCCTGCCGTCGATGACGGCGTCAAAAAACGCCGTAATTTCCAGCTTTTTCAGGACAAACTCCGCATTTTTGCTGACACTGCCAAGAGCTGTCCGGTATCCCTCGGCCCGGGCAACGCGTAAGAATTCCGACACGCCCGGCAGCAGCGCCGCCGGGGTCAAAGTGCCGATCATCTCCCGGTAGCGGTCATTTTTCCGGGTGCACAGCCTCTCTTTTTCGGATTCCGAAAGGGAGCGGTTTCCCTTTTTCAGCAGAATTTCCAGGCACTGTGCCCGGCTGATGCCCAGAAAGGCCTCCTGGTCTGCCGGAGTGAAGGGAATCCCCAATTCTTCGGCAAGCTCCTGCCACGCCCGGGCGTGGAGGGGGTTGGTATTCACCAGAACGCCGTCCAGATCGAATAACAGTCCCCGGATCACAGCAGCTTCAGGGTGCCGGAGGTGATGCGCCGACCGCTTGACCGGTCAAAGAGCATCACGCTGCTGCCGGTGATATCCAGCAGGTGTTTGCTTCCGATGGTAAACAGGGTGCTGCCGAAGACCACGCCGGTGAGCAAATACTCTCCGATGCACACCTTGACGGTGGATTCCATGCCGGTGGGCATGGCACCGTAAATCTCGCACTCCACATTTCCACCGCCGGTGATGGACAGGAACTCCGGGCGGATGCCCAGCACCAGATCCTCGTTGGTGAGCATCGGCTCCTCGTGGATGCCGTCGTCCTCGTCGTTGACTCTGGCGATGTGGTAGCGGAAGGTCTCGTCCTTGTTGCTCTTTTCCACGTAGCCGCTCTCTCCCGCACGGGCCTTCAGAGCCTGCGCCTGGGCTTCCAGCTCCTCGTCCCGCCGATGGAACCACTGGGGCAGCTGCAATGGCTGCTCGGGGGTGAAAACTGCCTTGTGTCCGTCCAGCAGTGTCAGCTCAATGCTGCCCTCAGGCCCCTGCCAGCCCTTGGCCTCCACAAAGTTGATGGAGGGGTTGCCCACGAAGTCTGCCGCAAAAAGATTGGCAGGGTGATTGTAAACTTCCAGCGGCGCGGCATACTGCTGAAGGACACCGTTGTTCATCAGGCAGATCTGCGTTGCCAGCGTCATGGCCTCCATTTGGTCGTGGGTGACGTATACGAAGGTGGAGCCGGTCTCCACATGGAGCCGCTGCAATTCATAGCGCATTTCCAGACGCAGTTTGGCATCCAGATTGGAAAGCGGCTCGTCCATGAACAGCACGCTGGGCTCGGGAGCCAGCGTCCGGGCGATGGCCACACGCTGCTGCTGACCGCCGGACAGCTCCGCGGGATAGCGGTCCATGAACATACTGATTTTGACGATGCGGGACACCCGGCGCACGGACAGGTCGATCTCTTCTTTGGTCAGCTTGCGCACAGCAGTTTCCACCTCGCCGTCCTTGAGAAGCTCAAAGTTCTCGTTGAAGGGCTGAGCCTTTCGAGCGGCCTCCACCTTTTCTTCCAGAGCCTTTACCTCGGCGGACACGTCCTTACCCTGCTCCAAATGATAGCCGAACAGCTTTTGGGCAGTGTACTGGGAGATGGTGTAGGTATCGATCAGCTTGATGATGGCCTTCGTTTCGTCCAGCTTGCCGTTTTTATCCCGGCATTCCTCAAGAGTCTTTACCACATCCTGAGGATTTTTGAGGATCTGTGCCAGACGGGCGGCGTTTTTCGCCTCAAAGCTGATCTTCGGCATTTCCTCCTTGATGTTTGACAGGCCGAAGGAAATATTCTGGTAGACGGTCATGTTGGGCCACAGGGCATAGTTCTGGAAGAGGAAGCCCACCTTCCGCTTGTTGGCGGGGATGTTGATGCCCAGCTCACTGTCGAATACCACCGTGTCGCCGATGGTGATGCGTCCGCTAGTGGGGGTCTCCAGTCCCGCGATCATCCGCAGGGTGGTGGTCTTGCCGCAGCCGGAGGGGCCCAGCAGGGTGACAAACGCGTTATTTTCAATGACCAGATTCAGGTCGTCCACACCATAGAACTTGCCCCAGCGCTTGGTGATATGTTCAAGTTTGATTTCAGGCATGATTTAACCTCCGATTCCTTTATCCAGGCTTGCGCCCGTGATTTTGTTGACGAGGGTGTTGCAGACCAGAATGGTCACGATCAGGATCAGGTTGATGCCGCTGGAGAACGCGTAGAGGCCCATCTCGTCGAAGTAGTCCAGCGTCGTCGAGAGGATGAAGCCCTGCACGCACAGCAGCATGAACAGCGACAGCTCACGCAGGCACGTCATGAACGGCAGCAGGAAACCGGAAATGATCGAGGATTTCTGGATGGGGATGATGATGCGGGTCATGCGCTTGATCCAGGGAACATCCTGAATGATGGCCGCTTCTTCGATCTCGCCCGACAGCTGGAGCATGGAATTGAGGCTGCTGCGGCTGGCAAACGGGATGTATTTGACCGTGCCGACGATAATGAGCAGCGTGTAGGTATTGAACAGGTTCAGCTTTTCCGTCGAGAACAGGATGAAGAATGCGACGCCCACAGCGATGGACGGCATGAGATACGGCAGGAAAGCGACGGAGTTCACATAGTTCGCCCAGCGGCTGCGGCGGTTTTTCGAGACGGCGTAGCCGATCATCGTGCCGATGGAGCCGGCCAGCAGCGCACAGGCCACGGAGACAAGGATCGTGCCCTTGAACGCACGCCAGATCGTCTCGTTATACAAAATGCCCTTCTGGCCGTACATGCCGTTTTCGGTGACGTTCTCCGCCGTGACCCACCACTTGGTCGTGAGGTTCGACGCGTCGCCCGTGTACAGGAACGAATAGTCGCCCGGATTCGGCAGGAACGTCTCAAACGCGAAGGAAATGATGGGGAAGATGCTCGTGAAGAACGTGAGAATCACAAGGATCAAGGCGATGACGACGCGGCCGGTTTTGCCGAGCGTGATCTTGGAGATCTGGCCGGACTTGCCGGTGACAGTCGTGTAATTCTTGCGGCTTCTGAGCGAGAGCTGGTTCAGAAGCATGATCGCCACGCCGAAGACCATCATGATGATGGCAAGAATGCTCGCTTCACCCGTATACTTGGAGTTCATCGAGACATACTTGGTCGACAGCGTGCTCAGGCCCAGATAATGCGGCACCGGGTAAGAGCCCATCGCGCTGCCGAAGACCAGCAGAATGGTGGACAAAATCGCGGGCTTGACCATCGGAAGCGTAATGCGGAACATAGTCTTCCACTTGGGCGTATCGAGAATGGTCGCGGCCTCTTCAAGATTGGCGTCCATGTTGCGGAAAATGCCGCCGATGAGGATATAGGCGAACGGCGCGTAGTGAAGGCCCAGAACCATCAGGCTCGGGAACAGGCCCTTGCACCACCAAATCGGCATGTTGACGCCGAACAGAGCGGCAAGCAGGCCGTTGGACGTGCCGGTGACGGCGTTGGAGTTAAACAGGTTCTGCCACACGACGGCCAGCGTCCACTGCGGCATGATGTACGGGAAAATAAAAATGGAGCTCAGATATTTTCTCCACGCAAGGTCGGTTCGCGTGATCAAAAACGCAAACAGCCCGCCGTAGAGAATGGACACCACGCACGTGCCGACAGCGAGGAGCACCGTGTTGAGAAGCGGCGTCCACAGATTCGTCTTTGCCATGCGGCTGGTGAAAAGGTCGGTGTAGTTGACGGTCGTATAGCCGGACGCCTGCCCGGTCAGATGGGCGTCAATGGTGCCGGCGTGAATTTTAAAGGTATCTTCCACGATGGCGACGATCGGCGCGACCGTGGTGAAGGTCAGGACAATGCCAAGCAGCAGCAGAATGACGTTGTGCGGCTTGGAAAAGAAGGTCTTGACCTTATTGAGCACAATCGTGGATCTGCTTGCGCGGAGGGTAGTGGGTCGGCTCATGGCTTCCTCCTCTTTTCTCAGGTTTGAAGGGCGGATGATGGGGTATGTTTTTGCAAAGGCGCCCCTGGATGCGCATCCAGGGGCGCCGGTAAGGTGCTGGTTGACAGATCAGCCTGCGGAGTATTTGCTCAGCATTTCGATCCAGCTGCCGACGGTGAATGCAACGTCTGCGCAGTATTCCGGATCCTCGAGCACGAGCTTGCCGTTGGTCGTCCACCATTCATAGCCGCGGTCGTTCTTTGCTGCGAATTCAACAGTGGTGCCGTCCTCGGCCATGCCGCCGATGGAGTGATGGAAGTTGGCCTCAGTCTCCTCTGCCACGGTCGGGTTGGAGGAGTAGCCGCCCATGTCCTTGCCCCAGGCAGAGAAGCCGTCGGCGGTGCAGGTCATGTAGGCGATGAAGGCGCAGGCCGTCCAGGGCAGCGGGGAGTTGTCGGTGACGAACAGGTAATGGCAGTAGCCATAGCCGCCGATACCCTGATAGCCGTCCTCATACGCGGCGACCTTGATGTTGTTGACGGAGACGGAGCTGGACTCCTCGACGGAGCGGAGCTTTGAGTAAACGAGAAGGCCGAACTGATCCTTCGCGGAAGCGTCGACAAGGGTGTTGCAGATGGGGCCGTCGTCGGTCTGGGCGTTGTAGCTTTCGACCCACAGCTTGATCCATGCCAGCGCGTAAGCGCCGTCAGCGCCGAGGCCGAGGTCGGCAGCTTCGGATTCCATCTCTGCGATAGTGGGCTGGAAGTATGCCTGCTCGTCAGCGGACAGAGCCTCAAAGGACTCCTTCAGCCACGCTGCGTAGTCGTCGCGGGTCAGCATGTACAGGAAGTTCTTGCCGACGATCTCGGAGTCGATGTCCATGAACAGGCCATGCTCGCCCTCGGCGACGAAGTCCCAGCAGTTATCGTAGGTCTTGTCGCCCACGCAGTTGTACATAAAGACCTTGTTGAGCGTCTGCAGCGGCAGGAAGCCGGTGTAGGCGTCGGCGGTGGTGCCGTTGGCATCGGCCCAGTCCTTCGGGATGAAGGTGTCGAGGATGCCGGTCTGAACCATCTTGCTCTCGATCTGGTTGCCGTCCTGAATGAGGGTCATGGCGAACGTGCCGGTGCCCTTCAGGGAGTCAGCGGTCAGCTGATCGAAGATCTTGTTGTTCTTGGGCTGCTGCCACTCGAACTCCATATTGTAGCTGGAATCGATGGACTGCAGATACTCAATGAACAGAGGCAGGGCGCTCTTGCCGCGGCTGGAGTTGCCGACGCCGTAGAACATCTTGCCGTTGGACTCTTCAATGGCCTTCTTCGCCAGCTCTTCAAGGGTCATGCCTTCGGCTTCCTTGATGATCTGCTGGGTCGCAGTCAGATTTTCGGGCTCGGCAGCGGGCGTTTCCTCTGCGGGAGCCTCAGTGGTTTCGTTGGTTTCAGTGGTTTCAGTGGTTTCAGTGGTTTCGGTCGTCTGGGTATCTTCTGCGGGAGCGGTCGTGTCAGCCGGGGTCGTCGCCGGAGCGGCGGCGCAGGCAGCCATGGACAGAACCATCACAGCAGCCAGCAGAAGCGCAAGCATCTTCTTCATTCTGATATTCCTCCTGATAAAATTTTGATTCCGTGCAGCATCGAAAGGATACTCTGCATCGTATGCTCTCATTTTACGGTGTTTCTGCACAAAAGAACAGTGGACAAATCTGCGATTATTTGTGATTCTCTGCGATAATTTTAAAAATTCAATGAAAACCGAGCCGGAGATGTGTTATAATCAGGGCAAAATAACAGAGAGTTTTGTTCTCGCTGCTACAGGACACGGAAACTATGAAACACATACGCATTCTGATATTATGTATAGCATTCGCTCTTCTGACCGGCTGCGCGCCCGCCGCACAGGATACAGCCGCCTACGCGCCGGATGAATCGGAGCGTCTCGTTCTGTACACCTCGCACAAAAAAGAAGTCTGGTGGCCGATCGTCAAGGAATTTGAATCGCGCACCGGAATCTGGGTCGAGGTCGTACAGGGCGGCACAAACGAACTGCTTGAGCAGCTGCAAAAGGAGCAGGACGCACCACGGGCCGACGTGATGTTCGGCGGCGGCGTCGAGAGTCTCGAAGCCTGCCGGGCGTTGTTTGAGCCCTACGTCTGCCGCGGCGCGGAGCAGATTTTGCCGCAGTACCGTGCGCAGGACAGCAGCTGGACGCCGTTTTCCTCGCTTCCGGTCGTGCTGGTCTACAATCCGAAGCTGCTGTCCTCCGGACAGCTCAGCTGCTGGGCGGATCTTCTGGATCCGGCGCTGCGAGGGAAGATTGCCTTTGCCGATCCGTCCGTCTCCGGTTCGAGCTATACCGCGCTCGTGACGATGCTCTGCGCGCTGGGCGGCGACGCGGATGAGGTGCTGCAAACATTTGTGGAAAACCTGGACGGAAAGCTCCTGTCCGGTTCAGGTGCGATCATTTCCGCCGTTGCAAACGGCGAAGCGCTCGTCGGCATCACGCTGGAGGAGACCGCGCGCAAGCGCATTGCTGCTGGGGACGGGATCGCCATGGTCTACCCCGCAGACGGCACAAGCTGCGTACCGGACGGCTGCGCCGCGCTGAAGGGCGCGCCGCACCCCGACAACGCAAAGCTGTTTCTCGATTTTGCCGTCAGCTACGACGTGCAGCAGCTGCTGCAGTCTGATTTTTACCGCCGCCCGGTGCGCAGCGACGTGAGTCCTGCCAGCAAACTGCCGGAACTATCCGCCATTCGGCAGGTCGCGTATGACGTAAGCTGGGCAAGCGAGCACCGCGAAGCAATTCTGATGAGTTGGGCCTTTTATCTCGGGATGGAGGCGGAACAATGAAGCGGCTTCACTTTTCCTCCTTCCGTCAGCGGCTGAACGCGGCGTTTCTGGCCGTGTCTCTGGTGCCGATGCTGTTGTGCTCCGGTCTGCTGCTGCAGATTTTCCGCCTGCGCATGACGTCGAACGCCCAGCAGACGGCCCAACAGCAGCTGTCCGCCTCCTGCGAGGCGCTTGATACGCTGCACAGCGGCTTTTTGCAGACAGCCGCATCCCTGCAGCACAATCCACTCGTTGCACAGGCGCTGTTTGACGCAGAAGCGGAGGACACGGCGGTCTACAGCCAGCTGTTCGACGCTACAGAGTCCGTGCGCAGCTTTGCACGCTTTGACCTTTACGATATCAGCGGCCGCTGGCGCTATTCGACACAGACAGCGCCCGAAATCCGGTCGCTGCCGACCAATTGGGGCCTTTTATACGAGGCGGCCTGCGCCGGAACCGGTGTTCTGGTGTGCAGCGCGGCAGAAGATCCGGCCGACATAGACGAGCCGCTTCTGCACGCTGCGATGCTCCTGACCGACCGCTATGGCGCGCCGGTCGGATATCTCACCATCGGCATGCTGGAAACGCAGCTGCGGACACTGCTCGGCGGCACAGCTGGTGCGCAGAACGAGCTTCTTCTGCTCGACGCGCGCTGGCGTCCGGTCTACTGTACGCAGCCGGCACAGACCCAGAGCCTCGCCGACGCGCTGCGCGGGCAGCTTTTGTCCGGCAAGGCGCTCACCGGTCTGTCTGCCGACGTTTCCTATACCGTGCGGCAGCATACCGAAACCGGTCTGTATCTCGTCCTGCAGCAGCCGCAGCCGCTCAGCGCCGGAACACTCCGGCTTTTGTACTCGGTGAGTGTGCTGTGCGCGCTGGCCTGCATCATTTTAAGCGTCGTACTCAGCCTGCAGCTAAGCCGGCAGGTCTTCCAACCGATCGGCAGACTGCATCACGCCATCCGGCAGGTCGGGAAAAATAATCTGGACGTGCAGGTTCCCGTTCCCGCCGGCCGGCATGACGAATTGGGCGAATTGGCACAGCAGTTCAACACCATGGTCGTCGCCCTTCGGCACAACCAGCAGGCACTGTTGGAAAACCAGCGCGCACTTAACCGCGCGCAGATCCGCATGCTGCAGGCGCAGCTAAACCCGCATTTTCTGTGCAACACGCTCGACACCATGAAGTGGATCAGCAAAATCAATCAAGTGCCGCAGGTGGCGCTGATGTCAACGAATCTTGCCGATATCCTTCGCTTCTGCATCACGCCGGACGAATTTGTCCCCCTGCGGCGGGAGTTGGAGATTTTGAGCCGGTACGTCGAGATTCAGCGCATCCGCCTGTCGGAAAGCTTCTCATACACGGAAGCCGTGCCGGAGGCGCTTCTTTCGTGCATGGTTCCGAAAATGCTCCTGCAGCCGCTGGCAGAGAACGCCATTCTGCACGGCCTTTCCGGTGTAGAACACGGTGAACTCTCCGTCACGGCCGTGCTTGCGGAGCAGGACGTGCTCGAGATCCGCGTCCGGGACAACGGCTGCGGCTTCCCGCCGGACCTTCTGGGGCCTTACAAGCCGCCGGAAACGCAGACGGGACATCTGGGACTATTAAATGTAGACACGATCCTGCGCAAGCATTACGGCGACGCGTTCGGTCTGCGTCTTGAAAATCCGGAGGGCGGCGGCGCCTGTATTCTTGCGCGCCTGCCCGCGAAGGGAGGGCCCGGCGTATGATGCGGGTAATGGTTGTAGAGGATGAGGAAATGATCCGCAAGGGTATCGTCATGGCAGTAGACTGGGCGGCGCTGGACTGCATCGTGGTCGGCGAAGCCGCCAACGGCGAACAGGCCCTTGCCGTCGCGGAGAACTGCCAGCCGACGCTTATCATCACGGATCTCAAAATGCCGAAGATGGACGGGCTGGAGATGGTGCGGCGGCTGCGCGAAGCAGGCAGCCGCGCGTATGTCATCATTCTGACCGCCTACGATTCGTTCGCCTACGCGCAGACGGCCATCCGTCTGGGCGCGGTGGACTTTCTGCTGAAGCCTTTTCATGACGGCGATCTGGAAAACGCCGTTCTGGCGCTGCAAAAGCGCATCGCCGCACAAACCGCACCGCAGCCAGAGCCGCTTCCCGGCGTGAAGCCCGGCCCCAAGAGCCGCTATGTGCGCGAGGCAATGGTGTACCTTGAGCAAAACTGCGGCAGCGGCGATCTGTCCGTCGGGCAGGCGGCAGCGCAGCTGGGACTGAGCGAAGGACATCTGAGCCACCTGTTCAAAAAGGAAACGGATATGACGCTCGGCGCGTATCTTACGCGCTGCCGCATCCAGAAGGCTATGGCGCTGCTGCGCGAGGGAAAGCTGAAAGTCTACGAGGTTGCGGAGGCCTGCGGCTACCGCGATATTGCATATTTTTCCGGCACCTTCAAAAAAATCACCGGGAAAACACCCTCGGAGTATCAGGACAGTCTTTCATTTCGTTTTTAGGGTGTATCTGAAAACTCCCAATGTGACCGGCAGCGAGGGATTTTTGCGTTGCGCAAGACATTTTTTTCGCAGGAATACTGACGTATTTCAAGGAAAAATGACGCGGCGCACCGCAAAAAGGCCCGCTGTCCGGGTGCGTTGGGAGTTTTCAGATACACCCTAGGAGGAAACGCCATGTACTGCATCCTGGTTGCCGGTATGCCCGCCAGCGGCAAGAGCACCATCGCCGTCAGGATTTCGGAGTCTCTGGGAATTCCAATGCTGTCCAAGGACTCCATCAAGGAGGTGCTGTTTGACGATCTGGGCTTTCACAGCCGGGCAGAAAAGGTTCAGCTGGGCACAGCGGCCATGCACATTCTGTACTACGCCGCGGCCCAGCTGATGAAAGTTGGAAAACCGTTTATTCTGGAAAATAATTTTGAGGACGCTTCCATTCCCGGGATTATGGCACTGCTGGAAACCCATCACTATACCGCCGTGACGGTTCGCCTCACCGGTGACCCGGAGGTCATCTACCGGCGGTTTGCCGCCCGGGATCTGTCCGACACCCGGCACCGGGGCCATGTGGTCAACGACTGCTACCCGGAGCCGCCGGGAGCCCCCCTAGAAAACCCCACAAGAAAAAGCTATGAGCAGTTTCTGGACGATATCGCGGCCCGGGGATATACCCGCTTTCAGGCCAACGGCCCGGTGCTGGAGGTGGATGTGACGGATCTGAGCGAACTGGACTTCCCACGGCTGATGGGTTCTCTCACCGGTTTTGTACAGAGGGCAGTTCCCGGATATCCTCTGCGGCTGCCCACACGAAATGCACAATCTCACCGGAAATGATTTTCTGTCCGGGATTGTCAGGGATTTGAAGATGGAGCACAAAAAGCGCTTGTACTTCCTGTCTCTCCAGATAAAGCTGTACCAGCATTTGATTCAAAAGCGGGATGCGCAAGCACCTCTGACACGCCGGGAAAAGGAATTTATTGAGCTGTAGATAAGGTACAATAAGTTACGCAAAAAGAAAAATGGATAAGAGAAGACATAGTTTGCAGACTCTGGTAGAATGAAGTTACCACACAAACATTCGAAAGGAGACAGCAAACTATGCTAGATAAAATTGTACAGCTGAATGAGGAAATTATCAAGGGGCAGCTCAAAGAATTAGTTCGAGGAAGTGTAGAAGAAACCCTGAACGAACTGCTGGAGAAGGAGGCGGAGTCCCTGACGCAGGCGGCGCGCTACGAGCGCAGCGAGGCCCGTCAGGGCTACCGCAGCGGTCACTATGACCGCAACCTTACCACACATCCGGCAACGTTACGCTCCATATGCCAAGACTCAAGGGCGTGTCCTTTGAAACCGCCATCATCGAGAGGTATCGCCGCCGTGAGAGCAGTGTAGAAGAAGCGCTTATCGAGATGTACCTGGCAGGTGTATCGGTGCGCCGTGTGGAGGACATCACTGAAGCTCTGTGGGGCAGCAAGGTATCGCCCTCTACGATCAGTGAGCTGAACAAGAAAGCTTATGTTCAACATTGAGGATTGGCGGAACCGTCCCTTGCAGGGCGACAGATATCCGTATGTCTACGTGGATGGTATCTACCTGCGCCGCAACTGGGGCGGAGAGTATGAAAATGTGGCGATTCTGGTGGCAATTGCCGTGAATGAGGATGGTTTCCGTGAGGTTTTAGGATCTGCTGAAGGAATGAAAGAGGATAAGGCCAGTTGGGTCAGCTTCTTCCAGTGGCTTCGTGGACGAGGTCTGGACGGAGTGAAGCTCATCGTTGGCGACAAGTGTATGGGAATGCTGGAGGCTGTGGGAGAAGTGTTTCCGGATGCCAAATACCAACGCTGCGTTGTCCATTTCTACCGCAATGTTTTCTCTGTTGTTCCCAAATCCAAGGTCAAAATTGTGGCGAAAATGCTTAAGGCGATCCATGCGCAGGAGAGTAAAAATGCCTCTCGTGAAAAAGCAAAGGCCGTAGTTGCCGAGCTGAAAGCGATGAAGCTGAAAGAAGCAGCGAAGAAAGTGGAGGACGGTATTGAAGAAACGCTGACCTACTGCGATTTTCCCAGCGTCCGTCCTTCCGTTTGCGGATGCTGCCTTCGCCGTTGGCTCGCTTTTTGCTCATGTAAATTCCTCCTTTTCCGGTAGCTCACACAACTACCACAAACACAGTGAAATAGCGAGTACTTTTTGCGCTCAGGCACATTTTTGTTCTGTGGACTGGCGGTTCAGCCAGCCGAGAAATTTTTCGCACGAGACAACGATGCGTCTGCCGATCTGAAACGCCGGGAAATCTGCACTGTGGGCGAGCTTGTACGCTCCGGCTCTGGAAATGCCAAGGACGGCGGCAACATCTGTCATGTTCATCATCAGGGGCAATTCTTCCAGCGAGTGATATTGTTTCTGGTTCATATGGCTTCCTTTCTCCCATTCAGGGAATCAAAATTTGTTTTTGCATGGCCGAGAAGAATTGCTCGATCAGAAATCTATGTACTTGTAAAATTGCAGCAAGAGAGTTAACATCCGACAAACTGTTTGAGGAGGATCGCCGATGTTAACTGCTTGTTTTTCCGTGATGATTCAACTGCTGCTCTTGCTGATTCGTATTGCGATGAAACTGAGATTGTCCATTCCGCTGGTGTACCTGGTGCTGATGCTCACAGCGTTTCGACCGTGGTATCGTGCACACACGGCGTTTGCGGACGGGATCTTTCTAGCACTGGTGGGCTGCACAGTTTTGTCATGGATCATCTCCTTCGTTCGATTTGTAAGGCGAGAGCTGGCTTGATGCCAGCCCTCGTTTTTTTGCGCCGCACGGTGGGCGGACGCGGCGTTTGTGTGGCGCAGACCTCCACGGATGCGCGGTCAGCCTGCAAAACCGCACACGTCGGCACGACGTGCCCCACGCAGCGGAGCAAATGGCTGCGCTGTTGTGCGTTTTCTGACTTGTGCCGCAGTTCAGCTGTTAATCTTCCGCCCGGAGGCGGCATTGGGGTCAGGGTTTTCCCTGCAAGCTGCGTTTTGGTACCAAAACGCGATGCTTGCGCTTTTCTTGCGCAGCAAGAAAAGCCTAAAACGCAGCCTGAGTCTCATGCCGCCGTTTCGTACACCGCATATAATCTAGCTTTTTTTGCACTTTGAATTCCGTAGTCGCTATGCCGGTTCGAAATTTGATTTTTTGCCTTTTGTAGTCGCTACAATAGTCGCTACGGCAGCGATTCAGGCGGCATTGCCCGGCAGCAGGAGACTTCTGGCAGCAGTTTTTGTTTCATTTGCTTTTTCCACGCGCAGGTTTTCGCCGCCAAACAGAATCGGAGCGCAGCTTCCCGCGATCCGCGCGGGAGCCAAGAGCCGCTATGTGCAGGAGGCGATGGACTATATCGCAGGAAACTGCGCGGACCCCGGCCTGTCCGTAGGGCAGGTGGCGGCAAGCCTGGGCCTGAGCGAGGGACACCTGAGCCACCTGTTCAAGAAGGAGACCGACTGTACGGTGGGGAGTTATCTCACGCGCTGCCGGATGCAGAAGGCCATGACGCTTCTCAAGAAGGGAAAGCTCCGCGTCTACGAGGTCGCCGAAGCCGTGGGCTATAAAGACATCACCTACTTCTCCGGCACCTTCAAAAAACTCACCGGCATGAGCCCAACAGAATACCAGAACGCGAATTTCTGAAACACCAAACGGCCCTGCGCGAAGCGCAGGGCCGTTAGATCCATTCTTGATGCCCAATCGCCCTGCTGGCTCTTATGATCCTCATGCACGAACGCCTGCTCCGCAGGACGGCGCACTGACTTGCGGGGTTGACATCGGTCCGGCTGCATTTATAATGGAAGCAGACAGGACTGGTGATCGGGATGAAAGGGAGGCGGCTTATGGAACGGCTCAGGGGGCTGGGGCGGTATCAGATCGCGCTTTTGGTGTGCGGTGTGGTGATGATTTTGGTATTTTCGGTGCTCTATCCGGTGACGACGGCGCGGGTGGGGTTTTTGTATCAGGACACGATCCTGACGCCCGCGCAGGAGGGGGACGCGACCGTCTATTCCGGCAAGCTCCGGGGCGAGGCCGCGTGCTTTACCGTGCATGCGGACAAGTCGGTGGAATTTCAGTACGGGGATAAGACCTACGGCCCCTATACCGTGACGGAGGATCCAGACGCGCGCCCGGACAGCGAGCTGAGCAGGTATCTGACCGGCGTGGAGGTCCGCTGCGGGGATACGATCCTGTTCCGCGGCGGCGTGATGGAGAACGGAGGCGAGACCCTGCTGTATCACGAGGACGGAAGCATAGACCTGGATCTGTCCATCACCGCTATCACGAGCAGCGGAGTGACGCTGGATGAAAACGGGAACGAGGTCGACCCGATGGAGCTGTCGGTCCGGACGATCCTTGAGCTGACGGAGGGGCCGGAGCTGCAGCACAAGGGGGTCTGGGCCGCGTGGTTCGGCGGTGTGTTCGTCTGCGCCGTGACCGCGTTTTCGATCCTGTTTGCGGACGAGCTGTTCCGCTGGGACCTGTCTTTCCGGGTCCGCGACGTGGAGCAGGCCGAGCCCTCCGACTGGGAGATCGCCAGCCGCTACATCGGCTGGACCGTCTGCCTGATCCTGGCCCTGGGCATCTTCATCAAGGGCCTCGGGGTGGTATAAGGCAACACCGTACAATTGCGTCTGCGCGCTTCGGCGGATCTTTTCCGCCAATCCTGCGGTTTGAAAAGCTTGAAATATTGCGCAGCTGTTCGCGACGAAGGAGCCTTACGGATGCGGCCTGCCCCTCGCGGGTACTCATCGGCCCGTCCCCGCCGCAGCGGATAGCCTCCCTTGTGTAAAGGGAGGTGGCACGGCGAAGCCGTGACGGAGGGATTGTTATTTTTCGATTTGCCACCGCGCTGAAATAGAATTCGTAGGGGCGACCATTGGTCGCCCGCTTTTGAAAAAACTAAATCTCTTTTCTCAACACCCGATAAACGAATTCCATATCCAATCCCGCGCGCACCGCGTCCGCCAGCAGATCATACTGCCGCTCCCGATATGCCGCCCGGTCGAAGGTCCCGAGCGCCGAAAACGCCACGCCGCGCCGCGCGCAGATCGCCTTCAGGATCTCATCCGCGATGCCCGGCGCGTCAAATATCCCATGCACATAGCTGCCGTAGACGTTCCCGTTCCCGGCCAGCGCGGGCATCTGTGCCTCGCTGCGGCCCATGTGGATCTCATACCCTTCATAGCGCAGTTCGTTCAGCCCCGCGAGCATCCCTTCCACACCGGAAAACATCCCCGCCGTCTGCCGCTGCACCTTCTCCCCGTGGAACACGGTCTCCATCTCGAGCAGTCCCATGCCCCGCAGTTCCGTCAGCCCCGCGGCCTCGACACCCTCCGGGTCCGAAACGGACCGGCCCAGCATCTGGTATCCGCCGCACACGCCGAATACCAGCGTCCCGCCTGCCGCCTCCTTCAGGATCGCGGCTTCCAGTCCCCGCTCACGCAGCCAGCGGAGATCGGCGATCGTGCTCTTCGTCCCCGGCAGGAGGATCATATCCGGCGTGCCGAGCGCGCCCACATGGTCGACATACCGCAGCGACACATTTTCATATCGCTCAAACGGCGAAAAATCGGTGAAATTCGAGATCTTCGGTAGCCGGATGACCGCGATGTCGACCAGCTTCCGCGCCGTGTCGCGCGAAAACCGCTCCGTCAGGCTGTCCTCATCGTCGATGTCCGCCGTCGTGTACGGCACCACGCCCGCCACCGGCACGCCGCAGAGCGCCTCGAGCTGCCGCAGTCCCGGCTCCAGAATGGCCCGGTCACCGCGGAACTTGTTCACGATTGTCCCCTTGACGCGCGTACGCTCGTCCGGCTCCAGCAGCGCGATCGTCCCGTAGAGCTGCGCGAACACGCCGCCCCGGTCGATGTCTCCGATCAGCAGCACCGGCGCATCGACCAGCTTGGCCAGCCCCATGTTCACAAAATCGTCCTGTTTCAGGTTGATCTCTGCCGGGCTGCCCGCGCCCTCGATGACGATCACGTCATATTCCGCCGCTAGACTCTCATATGCCGCCGTCACCGCAGGCAGAAATTCCCGTTTCCGCCGGTAATATTCCGTCGCGTGCATGTTGCCTACGACCTGTCCGTTCACGATCACCTGGCTGCCAGAGTCCGTCGTCGGCTTCAGCAAAATCGGGTTCATCCGCACATCCGGCGCGATCCCCGCCGCCTCTGCCTGCACCACCTGGGCCCGGCCCATCTCGCCGCCTTCGGCCGTGATGAAGGAGTTCAGCGCCATGTTCTGGCTCTTGAACGGGGCCACGCGATAACCGTCCTGCCGGAAAATGCGGCAGAGCGCCGCGGCGAGCAGGCTCTTCCCCGCGTTCGACATCGTTCCCTGCAGCATCAGATTCAGCGCCATCTTCCATCCTCCCTCGCCCGCCGCATCGCATCCAGCAGCGCATCATTTTCTTCCCGCAGCCGCACAGCCGCGCGATACCATCCCGGCCCCAGGCCCTCAAAATTCGCACAGTCGCGGATCGCAGCGCCGCGCTCGCGCAGCCGATCCGCCAAGCCCGCCTCACCGCGAAACAGAATGTAATTCGCCTGCGACGGACACACCCAGAAGCCAAGCTCCCGCAGCCGTTCTTCGAGCCGCGGGCGCTCCGCGCGGATGACCGCGCGGTTCCTCTCCAAAAATTCCGCATCGCCCAGCGCGGCGACGCCCGCCGCCTGTGCAAGCGCCGAGACATTCCACGGCGGCACCGCCGCCGACATCTTCCGCAGCAAGGCCCCATCCGCGCTCAAGCCGTACCCCAGCCGCAGCCCCGCCATACCAAAGCTCTTCGTAAAGGCCTTGAGAACAAAAAGCTGCGGAAACTCCCGCAAAAACGGCGTCAGATCGGTGCCGCCGTCCGACAGGCTCAAAAAGCACTCGTCGACAAACAGTGCAATGTTGTTCTCTCGGCAGACACGCAGGATCTTTTCCAGCAGCCCGCCCGCGATCAGCCGTCCCGTCGGGTTATTCGGATTGCAGAGGAACAGCGCATCGATCTTTTCGCGCGCAAGACGCGCCAGAAAGCGCTCCTGCAAGTCAAACTTTTCCTCCTGACTGAGCGCAAAGCGCACGACCCCGCAGCCGCTCCGCTGCAAAGCCAGCGAATACTCCGAAAATGTCGGCGCGAGCTCCATCGCGCGCCCTGGCCGCATGGCCTCGCAATAGGCGTAGATGAGCTCAGACGCGCCGTTCCCGCAGAGAATGAATTCTCCCGGCACCCCTTCATAGCGCGCGATCGCCTGCACAAGTGCCCGGCAGTAGGGATCGGGATAGCGGTAGAGCTCAGGCAGGCCCCGTTCGATCGCCTCGGTCACACACTTCGGCGTGCCGAGCGGACTCACGTTCGCCGAAAAGTCGAGCGCGATCCCATCGCCGTATCGGTCCCCGCCATGCGGGTTTTTGACTCCATAAAGCATCGCATTTCCTCAAAATTCACAGAACGATCAACAGCGCTTTCCCCGCGCCGAACACCACGAGCGCCAGAACCGCCGTCAGATACATCAGCCGCCCCGCGCGCGGGATGTCCTCCAGTTCGATCTCCCGCTTCGCGTCGCCGATATAGTCCTTCTTGTGCAGCACCCCGTGGTACCACGCATCGCCCGCCAGCCGCAGCCCCAGCAGTCCCGCGCAGACCGATTCCGTCTGCGCCGAGTTCGGGCTCGCATGCTTGCAGCGATCCCGGCGGAAGATCTTCCAGCCGTTTTTCACATCCAGCTGCAGCAGCGCCCCCGCCGCCAGCATCAGCAGCGCCGACAGCCGCGCGGGGATAAAATTGAACACATCGTCCATCCGCGCGGGCACAAATCCGATGTCCTTGTACGGCGGCTCCACATAGCCAAGCATCGAATCCATCGTGTTCACGGCCTTGTAGAAAAAGCCGAGCGGCGCGCCGCCGATCGCCAGAAACAGCATTGGCGCGATCACGCCGTCCGACGTGTTCTCCGCCACGGTCTCCACCGCCGCGCGCATCACGCCGCGCGCATCCAGCCGCGCCACGTCGCGTCCGACGATCATGGACACGGCCTGTCTGGCCTCGTCCAGACTCCCATGCTTCAGCGCCGCATAGACCTTCATGCTCTCGTCCCGCAGCGACTTCGCCGCGAGGATCTGTCCGCACATCACGCTCTCCACCGCCAGCCGCAGCCAGACGCTCACGCGCGCGCAGCCCCAGAGGAGCAGCGCCGGAAGGGCCGCAGCGATCAGTGCCGTCAGGATCCAGATACAGGCTCCGGCGGCCCGCTCGCCGCCGGGCGTCTTCGGAAAAAGGCGGCGGAACAGCCGTTCCAGCAGTGAGATGAGATGTCCGATCGCGGCCACCGGATGCGGCAGGCCGTGCGGATCACCGATCAGCAGATCGATGCAAAATCCGATGCAAAGTGCGAATAGGGACCATTTCATGCCTGTTCCCTCCTGTTTTGCATCGTGAAAATATACACAGGGTTCTGTCCCTGCATCAGGTGATAGCTTCCGGCCGTCCGCGCACGGGCCGCCTGCAGGCTGACGCATTCCGCCTTTTCAAAGTCCGCCATGCGCGCCGCCAGCGCCCCCACAGACTCCAGCGTCACCGCCGTCGCCACGATGCGGACGTGCGGATTCTTCCGCAGCGCGGCGTCCAATATCCCGTTCAAATTTCCCGCGGTCCCGCCGAGGAACACATGCGTCGGCGCCGGGAGCGCCTCGCACGCCGCCGGGGCCGTCCCGGAGACAATCTCCAGATTCCCGGCGGAAAACGCCGCCTTGTTGCGCGCCAGCAGCGCCAGCGCATCTTCCTGTCGTTCCACGGCGTACACGCGTCCGCGCTTCGCCTGCAAAGACATCTCAATGGAGACCGAACCGGTGCCCGCGCCGACATCCCAGCAGACCGCGCGCTCCGTCAGCGCCAGCTTGGAAAGGCAGACGGCGCGCACCTCGCTTTTTGTCATCGGCACAACGTGCGCCGGATCCATCTCCCGCAAAAATACCTCGTCGGGCAGCCCGTGCGTCACGACCGCATCCGGGGCCGGATTTTCGATCAGCGCCACACTGAGCTTGTCAAATTCCCTCGATGCCAGCTCTGCCGCCGTCCCGCAGGTGATCTTCTCGTCCGGGTAGCTCAGCCGCTCGCCGACGCTGACGCGCACCGCGCCAAGGCCCGCATCCACGAGCCGCGCGCAGAGCTTCGCCATGCCGCCCTCGCCGCCGACGAGCGCGAAGACCGTTTCCTGTGCGCGCACATCGGCCGCGATGTCGTGTTCCCGCCCATGCAGGCTGACCGGCACGGCCTCCTCATAGCGCTTCCCGAGCCGCGCGCAGAGATAGCTCATCGAGCTCAACCCCGGCAACACGCGGACATGACAATTCGGCAGCAGCGGGAGCAGTTTCTTCGTGCCGCTGAAAAATCCCGTATCCCCGGACATCAGGACCGTAAAATTCGAACATTCCGGGTGCGCCGCAATGGCCGCCGCGATCGCGTCCGGCGCGATGGCCGCGACGCGCAGCTGACCGGGCCGGGCCGCTACCTCCAGCATCCGTGCCGCGCCGATCAGGCAGTCCGTATGCTCGATCGCTGCACGGACCTCGCCCGTCTGCGCCGCCTCGCTGCCGGGCCCAATGCCCACAACGCAAACATGCGGCACGCGCCCAAACGAAAACCGCGCACAGAGTCTCGCGACCGTCTCTGAAAGTCCGATCCCGTCCGCCTCTGCGGGCCGTCCGATGACCAGAAGGCGCACGCCGGTCTTCGCGGCGGCTGCCGCCTTTTCCGCGAAGCCGCCCGCGGCCCCGCCGTCCTTCGTCACCAGCCATTTTGCGCCGATGGCGCGCAGCATCGCCGTGTTCATCTCCTCCGAGAATGGCCCCTGCATTGCCAGAATATGCGCCGCCTTGACGCCCGCCTCACGGCAAAGCACGAGCGAGTCTTCCAGCGGCAGCACGCGCGCATAGACGCGCTCCGCAAAGTCCTTGATCTGACTGTATGCTTTCAATTCCTTGCTCCCGGTGGTGAGCAGGATGTTTCCCTCTGTTTGATCCAAAAATTCGATCGCTTTTTCGGTGCTTTCGACAAAAACGGCATCCTCCGGCGCATCCGACGCGCCGCGCAGCAGCCGCCAGCGCTCCACACCGGTCTCGGCGCACGCGCGGGCGATGCTCTTCGTGATCGACGCCGCGTAGGGGTGCGTCGCGTCGATCACGAGGTCAAAATGTCTGTCCGTCAAGAGCGCCTTGATCTCATCGGCCGGCAGCCGGCGGGCCGAAACGGTCAGCCGCTCTGCCTCGGGCAGCAGCGCCTGTCCATATTCCGTGGCCACACAGGCCGTGACCTCGCACGGCTGCGCATTCAGAAATTCCACCAGTTCGCGGCCCTCGGTCGTGCCGCCGAACACGCAAATTTTATACATTCCGGTATCCTCTCGGCGTGATGAGCGCGCCGTTTACGACCTTTGTGGACGAATTTCCAACAAACACGGTGCAGAACATATCGACATCCGCCGCTTGCAGTTCACCGAGCGTCAGAATGCGGCTGCTCTGCCCCTCACGTCCGATGTTGCGGACAATGCCGCAGAGCCGCTCCTCCGGCAGGACACGCAGTAAAATGTCACACGCGCGCTTTAAGTGGTCAGGGCGGCCGTGGCTCGCCGGGTTGTAGATCGCAATGGCAAAGTTGCCCTCCGCCGCGCAGCGCAGCCGGTTTTCAATGGTCTCCCAGGGCGTCAGCCGGTCGGACAGACTGATGACCGCGAAATCATGCGTCAGCGGCGCGCCGAGCACCGCGCCGCCGCTGCACGCGGCGGTCAGCCCGGGGACGACCTCGACCTCCGGCTCGCTGTTCTCGCCGCGCAGCTCATAGACCAGCGCGGCCATGCCGTAGATCCCGCTGTCGCCGGAGCAAACGAGCGCCACGGTTTTCCCGCTCTTCGCGAGGTCGAGAGCCATCTGGCAGCGCCTGGCCTCCTGCGTCATCGGCGTGGAGACCAGCTCCTTGCCGGGATAGCGGTCCTTCACCAGATCGACATAGACCGGGTAACCGGCGATCACATCACACGCTTCCAGCGCCCGGTCGGCACGAATAGTCCTGTTTTCCTCATTTCCGGGGCCGATGCCCACGATAAATACCTTACCCAAAGTCTACCTCCCATGTTTCCGCCGAGACCGCAATGGTCACGCCGTTTCCCGCACACTTCCGAACCAGAAGCCGCTCCGCGCCCAGCATCGCCGCCCGTTCGCAGACGTTGCCGATGCCTGTCACCCCCTGCACGAAGGGAGATTCGGTGAACTCCCCCGTCACAGCCCGCAATTCTTCCGCTGTATAGAATGTCGCGGACCAGCCATGCTCTTCGCAGGCGGCGAGCAGCCCCGCCTCCTGCCGCTTTAAGTCGATGGAATAGACGCCCTTCACCGCATTCAAATCTAAGTCATGGCTCGCAAACGCCGTTTGAATAGCTGCCTCGACGGCTTCCCTCGAGATGCCCTTCCGGCAGCCGACTCCAACGCGCAGCACGCGCGGCACAAGGCGCAGCGTGTGCATAAACGGTGCAGAACACCGATAACCGACATAGATGCCGAGCTCGCCGGACTCGCCCAAAACCAGACCGTCCGGCAGCGGACCTTGAATCGGAAAATCGCTGCAAACCGGAACAGAATGCTCTAAAATTTCCGCTGAAATCTGTTTGGCGTCCCCCATATCGGAGATTGCGCAGCCGTGCTCCGCCGCCCAGGTGTCGACAGAAAATTTGCCGTTCACGTCCGTCGCCGTGGTGACGACGGCGGTCGCGCCGAGCGCTGCGGCAAGCCTGCGGGCGAGCGCATTGGCCCCGCCGATGTGCCCGGAGAGCAGCGGAATGACGAAATTCGCCCGCTCGTCGAGGCCGAGCACCGCCGGATCCGTCCGTTTGTCGCGGACATACGGCGCGATCTCCCGCACCGCGATCCCAGCCGCACCGACAAAGATCAGCGCGTCCATTTCCGAAAACGCCGCGCCATAGACCGCTTTTTCAAGCGGCAGAAATCCCGGCTCCGCCAGCCGCGGCACCGCATAACAAAGCGTTTCCGCCTCCGGCAGCGCCATACAGATACGCCGCGCCGTTTTGCATCCAGTACGGCTGTAAGCGAAAATCGCAATGTTCATTTTGTGGCCTCGCGGAATTCGGTCGTGAACGAGGGGTCGTAGAGCAGCGAACGGAGATAGTCGCCCCCGAGGCAGCCGCCGACCACGATCAGCGACGTCTTCGTCAGGCCGTTGGCCGTGACAGTATCGTGCAGCGTGCCGACGGTGCAGCGGAAGATCTTCTCCTCTGGCCACGTCGCCTTGTAAACGACGGCGGCCGGCGTTTCCGCCTCGTAGCCGCCCGCGAGCAGGTCGGCCTGAAGCTGCTTTGTCAGCGACGTACTGAGGAAGAGGACCATGGTGGCGTGGTGGGCCGCGAGGGCGCGGATGGACTCGCGGGTAGGAACGGGTGTGCGGCCGGGTGCGCGCGTGATGATGACCGTTTGGCTGACGTTCGGGAGCGTATATTCCGCGCGGAGCGCCGCGGCGGCCCCGCAGAAGGCGCTGACGCCGGGGCAGACATCATAGTCGATGCCCAGCTTTTCCAGCGCGTCAAACTGCTCCCGCACAGCGCCATAGATGCTCGAGTCGCCGGTATGGAGACGGACAGTGGTCTTGCCCTCGGCCTCGGCCTGACGGATGACGGCAATGACCTCCTCCAGCGTCATTTTCGCGCTGTCGTGGATCTCACAGCCCGGCTTCGTAGCGTCCAGCAGCGCTGGATTGACGAGCGACCCGGCATAGATGACGACGTCCGCCTCGCCGAGCAGCCGCGCGCCGCGCACGGTGATGAGGTCCGGTGCGCCGCTCCCGGCGCCGACAAAATGTACCATAGTTATCCCTCCATAATGGTTCCCAGCAGCTCCTGCGCGCGGCTGGTCCGGCACAGGAGGCCATATTCTTTGGAAAATACGATCGCGCCGGCGGCCATCTCGCCGCACTTGTGCGCAAGATGAAACTCGATGCGCTCCGCGAGGCGGGCCAGCACCGCGTCATATAACTGTTCTTCTTTCAGGATGCGGAGCGCATCGTCACACGTCGCGCAGTCCAGCACCTCCTCCACGCGCGCGGGCGGGAGGCCGAGGGCGGCGGCATGCGCCGCGATGAGCTCCATGCGGCAGTCGCCGCACTTCGAGTGTGTGTTCCACATGCCGCCCGCGAGCTTCACGAGCTTGCCGATGTGCCCGACGAGCAGCGCACCGCGGAAGCCGAGCGTACGGCAATGCTCCAGCGCGTCGCCGATGAAATTGCTGGTCAAAATGGCGGTGCGCGGGTCGAGGCCGATGGACGCGCGGATGAAATCCGCGCCATAGTTGCCCGGCGTGAGCAGGACATAGTCCGCGCCGTTCGCCCGACGCTGCCGCAGCTCGACATGGATGGTGTCGACGAGGGCCTGCTCGCTCATCGGCTCGACGATGCCGGTCGTACCGAGGATGGAAATGCCGCCGACAATGCCGAGGCGGGGGTTGAAGGTCTTTTTTGCGAGCGCCTCGCCCTCCGGCACGGAGATCATGACGGCCAGACCGCCGCGATAATCGCAGAGGCGCATGATCTCTTCGACGTTTTCGCGGATCATGCGGCGCGGGACGGAGTTGATGGCCGCAGCGCCGACCGGCTGGTCGAGCCCGCGCTTCGTCACGCGGCCCACGCCCGCGCCGCCGTCGATCGTGACGCCGGGTGTTTCCGTGTGTTGGACGGCTGCAAACACGAGGGTATCGTGCGTGACGTCCGGATCGTCGCCGCTGTCCTTGCGGATGGCGCAGGAGACGGTATCGGGGGTTCTCGTGATCTCAAGCACGTCCAGCGTCAGGGCGACGCCCTTGGGCGTGAGCAGATCGATGGTTCGTTTTTCGTGGCCGGTCAGGAGCATCCAGGCCGCCGCTTTCGCGGCGGCAGCGGCGCAGGAGCCGGTCGTATAGCCGAGACGGAGCTTTTTTCCGTCCTTGATTACATATTCTTCCATCTCAGCGCCGGATCTGGTAGAGCATCGCGTTGCAGATCGCGGCGGCGACATTGCTGCCGCCCTTGCGCCCGCACGCGACGATATAGGGCGCGCGGCAGTTCGCGATGACGAGCTCCTTGCTCTCAATGACGTTGACGAAGCCGACCGGCACACCGATGATGAGCGCCGGGTGCAGCTTGTCCGCTTCCATCAGGGCCTCGAGCGAGACAAGGGCCGTCGGCGCGTTGCCGATGGCAAAGATGCAGGGCTTGGGGATCTGTGCGGCCCGCTCCATCGAGACGATGGCGCGGGTGACGCCGCGCGCTTTTGCCTCCGCGGCAACGTCCGGATCGGACATGAAGCAGTGGACTTCCCCGCCGAGGGAGGCCAGAATGGTCTTGTTGATGCCGGCCTTCGCCATCTGCGTATCGGTGACGATGTCGCAGCCGGCGCGCAGCGCCTCGATCCCCTTCGTGACCGCGTGGTCGGAGAAGACGAGATTGTCGGCATAGTCAAAGTCGGCAGTCGTGTGGATGGCGCGCTTGATGACGAGCTCGTTTTCAGGGTCGAGCTTACGGTCTCCCAGCAGCTCGGTGATGATCTCGAAGCTGCGGCGCTCAATGTCCATCGGTCTGATCTGTTCCAGCATGGTGTTTCCCCTTTCGGCACGCGTCCAGAAAGCGGACGGCAAAGGATGGATTCGCGTAAAAATGGAAATGCGGATAGCCCGCGTAGAGGGTGTCCGTGGCGAAGACGCACGGCCAGCTGCGGCCGAAGGGCTTCGCCGCCGTGAAGGCGTCTCCGGTCTGCTCCGCATCCCAGTGGTGGAATTCGTGTGCAGGGATGGATCCGCCCGCGCGGCAGAGCAGGTTGTCCCGCTCGGCCGTCAGCGTGACGTAGCCAAAGCGTGCGAGCTTCCCGGCGTCGAAGCAGCGCCCCGGCAGAAAGCCCACCATCGGATGCTCCCCGATAGCCTCTGTCAGGTACATAAAGCCGCCGCATTCGGCAATGCAGGGCAGCCCCGCCTCCAGCGCGGCGCGGACGCTGCTGCACATGGAGCGATTTTCGCTCAGCTGCACGGCATAGAGCTCCGGATAGCCGCCGCCGAGATAGAGGCCGTCGAGTCCGGCGGGCAAGGCGCTGTCAGAGAGCGGAGAAAACGGCACGAGCTCCGCGCCGACCGTCCGGAGCAGGCCGAGGCTGTCTTCATAGTAAAAGCAGAACGCATTGTCCCGCGCAACACCAATGCGCACCAGTGCGCCGGGCGCCGGAAGCGTCGGCGGCACAACGTCCAGCGCTGGCGCTTCGCGCGCGATGGTCAGCAGCGCGTCCAGATCGATCGTCTGCTCGGCCTCAGCGGCGAGGCGCTGCATTTTTTCGCGCAGATCTGCGACCTCCGCCGCAGTCACAAGGCCGAGATGGCGGCTTTTCAGCGTGCAGTCCGGCAGATTCGGCAGAAAGCCGCACGCCTTGACGCCAAGGCGGTCTTCCAGCACACGCGCGAGCGGCGCGTAGGTCATCGCGGTGCAGCCGTTGAGGATGACGCCGCAGATGCGGTCGTCCGGCAGAAAGTCCAGAAAGCCGCGTACCGACGCCAGCACCGAGAGTGCCGCGCCGCGCGCGTTCACAACGAGGACCACGGGCGAGACCGTCTTCTGCGCGAGTTCGTAGGTGCTGGCGCGCGTACTGGTCAGGCCGAGGCCGTCGTAATAGCCCATGACGCCCTCAATGACCGTGACATCACAGCCGGAGGCATTCTGCGCGAGGAGGAAGCGAAGCGTATTTTCGTCGAAGAAAAACGGATCGAGATTCGAACTTTTGGCCCCGATGATGCGGCTATGGAACATCGGGTCAATATAATCGGGGCCGCATTTCGCGGCGGCGACTGAAAGGCCGCGGTTCACGAGCGCCTGCAAAACGGCACAGGTCACGGTCGTCTTGCCGCAGCCGCTGTTCGTCCCGGCGAGGATCAGACGCGGAAGATTTTGCTGCATAGGCTCACTCCGATCGGACAAGAATGGTGGCAAAATAGCTGACATTTTCCGGGATCTCCCGCAGATCGCGGAAGACCCGCTCGCTGGGCAGGCCGCAGTCGGCGACCATCGAGGCCCGCTTCAACAGACCCGCGCGCCCCAGCGCTGCAACGGTCTCGTGGATGGCGGAGCCGGATTTCATCAGCACCTTCGTGCCCGGGAGGGCCAGCGCCGCATCCAGATCGCAGCTCGCCGGAAGGATGTGGAGCGGCTGCTCCATCTCGGTCAGGCTCTGCCCGAGGCGGGCCGCCACGGCGGCGACGCTCGTCACGCCTGGGAGCATTCTGGCCGGAAACCCGTCCCGCTCGATCTCCGCGAAGATGTAATACGCCGTAGTGAAGAGGGCGACGTCACCGAGGTTGACCATCGCAACGTCTCTTCCCTGCCGCAGCTCGGCCTCGACGGCGGACGCCGCCGCGCGATAGCTTTCCGCCCGGACGGCAGCGTCATGCGACATCGTGAATCGGAGCGGCAGAACGGATTTTCCGGTCAAATCGACCGCGCCGCGCGCGATGTCGAGCGCGAGCATCTGGCCGGACGCCGTCTGCGGCGCGGCGATGACGGGCGTGTTCTCCAGAACGCGGACGGCCTGGAGCGTCAGCAGCTCCGGGTCGCCGGGCCCGACGGAGACGGCATAGAAGGTTCCGGTTTGTTCGCTCATCTGGCACCTCCGGGGACAAATTCCAAGGAATCGAAGCAGGGATCGTATTTTTCCGGCTCCATGCGATAGAGCGCCGCGATATAGTCGGGCGTGAAAATTTCCGAGGGCGGGCCGACGCGGTCGATCCGGTCGCCCGCGACGCAGACGACGGTATCGGAGACGCGGGCGGCAAGATCCAGCTCGTGCAGGGACATGAGGACGGCGAGGTGCTCCTCGCGCACCATGCGCTTGAGGATGGTCAGCAGCTCCAGCTTATAGCGGATGTCGAGAAAACTCGTCGGCTCGTCGAGGACGATGAGCTCCGGCTGCTGGCAGAGGGCCCGGGCAAGCAGGACGCGCTGCCGCTGGCCGTCGCTGATGGACTGGAAGGGCCGGTCGGCAAAGTCGAGCGCGTCGGTCTCGCGGAGGCTCTGCTCGACGATGGCCTTGTCCTCCGGGCGGAGGACGCCGAGATGGCCGGTGTAGGGATAGCGGCCGGTGCTGACGACGTCGCGGCAGGTCATGAGCTCGGGGTCCATGCGGGCCGTCATCAGGATGGCCATGCGGCGGGCGACGTCGCCCCGGCTGCGGCTGCGCATGTCCGCGCCGTCGAGGAAGACTGAGCCGGAAATGGACGGGAGCTGGCCGATGATGGTCTTGAGGATGGTCGACTTGCCGGAGCCGTTCGGGCCGATGAGCGTGACGATCCTGCCGCGCTGTACCGAGAGGGCGACCTTGGAGATGAGCGTCTTGCCGTTGTAGCCGACGGACAGGGCATCGGTTTGCAGATAATCCATCACTGCGCCCCCTTTCTGTGGAGCATCATATAGATGACGACCGGCGCGCCGAAGACCGCTGTGACGGAGCTGATGCTGACCTCGGTGGGCGCGAAGGCCGTGCGCGCGATGAGGTCGCAGAACAGGCAGAACGCGCCGCCGCCGAGGAAACAGGCCGGGATCATCAAAAGCGGCTCTGCGGACTTAAAAAGGGACTTCATCAGGTGCGGCACGGCGATGCCGACGAAGGAGATCGGGCCGGCAAAGGCCGTGACGCAGGCGGAGAGCACACTGGAAAGTAAGATCAGCGCCGCACGGAACGCGCGCAGCGGCACGCCGAGATTCTGCGCGTAGACCTCGCCCAGCTGATAGGCCCGGAGGGGCTTGGAGAGCAGGAACGTCAGGATCAGGGCCCTGCCGCAGACCACGGCCATCGTGCGGACATTGTCCCAGCTCATGCCGGAGAAGGAGCCGAGGGACCAGTTGTGCAGGTTGACAATGTTGCTGTCGTCGGCAAACGTGACGAGAAAGTCCGTCAGCGCGGAGCAGATATAGCCGATCATCACGCCGCAGACGACGAGCAGGCTCATCCGGCGGACGCGCCGCGAGATGAGCAGGACAAAGCCCATTGAGAGCATCGCGCCGACAAAGGCCGCTGCGATCAGCGCGGCAGAGGACGACGTGACGCCCCGGCTGAGCAGCAGGATCATCGTGACAGCGACCGTGAACTTGGCCCCGGACGAGATGCCGAGGACGAAGGGCCCGGCGATTGGATTGTGGAAAAACGTCTGCAGCAGGAAGCCCGAGACGGAGAGGGCGCCGCCGAGAATCATCGCCGCAAGCAAGCGGGGCAGGCGGATATTCAGCAGGATGCGGCGCTGCGTGAGGTTGCCGCCGCCGTGGAGAACCGCCCATATTTCAGACGCGGGGAGCCGGACGCTGCCCGCGAGAAGATTCCAGATCAAAAAGGCAACAAGCAGGACGAGGAGCAGCAGGAAACCGCCCCATGTGTGAAGTTTGCGGGTATGTTCCATGCTGCTCCTCCTGTTATGATAATTTTTTTAGGAACCGGAGATCGGCGGCGTCCGGGTTGTTCAAAACGGCGTGGACGTCGAGGATCATGTCGCCGAGGGCGAGCGATTCCTGATAGAAGTTTTTCGTGATACACCAGACATTTCCGGTCTGGACGGCTTTAAAATCCGCAAACAGCGGACTTTTGGCGAGCAGCTCATCGATGGAGGTAATCCCGCCGTCGATGGTGCTGTTGTAGATGAGGACGTCGGCGTCCAGGGCGGTGTCGTAAAAGGACTCCATCTGGATGGTCATTGTGGACAGGGCGTTTTCCTCGCCGCTCTCGTCGAACGAGACATACTCGCCGCCCGCCATACGGATGGCCTTGGCGATATAGTCGCCGGATTTGCGGACATTGACTGCGCCGGACGTCGTGATGTAGAAGAACGCGACGGTCTGGCCCGTCGGCTCCTGGTCGAGCACGGACGCGAGCGCGGCGATGAGGTCATCATAATATGCGCAGGCCGCGTCCTCTCTGCCGAGCAGGGCGGCATAGAGCTTCAGCCACTCCATGCGGCCCAGCGGCTCCGGCTCGTAGCTTGAGCGCTCGATGAGCACGGGGACGCCGATGCGCTCGAGCTGCTCGATGACCTCGGGCGTATGGTAGATCATCGTGTTCTCGATGGCAAGGTCGCAGCCCGCAGCGAGGATCGTCTCATAGTCCGGGGCGGAATATTTGCCCGCGTAGACCATCGTCCCGGCCTGCATCGCGGCCTTGGCCTCGTCGATATACCAATCCGCCTCCTTCTGGCCGCTGAGGGCAATGGCGTCAATGGCGTCCAGCTGCCGGAAATAGTCCATCGCAGCGGTCGCGACCAGATAGATGTGCGAAAGGGGCCGGGTCAGGACGGTCACATCCGCGGGGACGCCGTCCGGCACGGGCGCGTCCCCGGCGACGACGAGGAATGTTTGATCGTCGCCGATCGTGAGGCGCGTATAGTCCTCGCCCGCGTAGGAAACAGAAAACTGCGTGGCGTATTGAAGCGGGAGCGTCCGGTCAAACGTCAGGTCGTCCCACGAAACCGCGCTTGCCGGCTCGCTCTGCGCCGGTTCCGGCGCGGCGGTCTCCTGCTGCGGCGCGGCGCAGGCCGCGAAGGCCAGCAGCAGCGCGGCGAGGAGCGCTATAAAGAGCTTCTTCATTCGGCAGCGGTCAGCGTCGCAGAATCGAAGTTCAGCGTGTACTCGATCTCATGCGGGGTGCTCATCGCGGTGGTGTCGCCGATGACCGTGAGCTCGGTGTCAAAGGCCGCGACGGGGATCTCAAATGTGGAGCCGGGCTCGGTCGTGAGGACGTCATAGCGTTCGCCGTCCACGAGCATGTAGTCATATTTGCTGCTGCTCCAGACGACGGTAGCCACGGCCTTGCCGTCCGCGACGGTCAGCGTGCAGGGAGACTGGATATAAGCCTTGCCGGAGCCGCCTGCGAAGGTCAGCTCGGCGGTGTAGGTGCCGTCGGCCAGGGCGAGATCGTCGACGGTCTTGCCGGATTCCTCGACGGGAACGGGGTTGGAGACGGAGACCTTGTGGTCGTACCACGTGCCCTTCTTGCCGATGAGCGCGAGGTCAAATTCCTCGTCCAGCGTAGGAACGGGGATGTCGAAGCCGAAGACCTCGTCAGAGAGGCCGTCGGAATAGGTAACGGTGTCGGTGGTGGGCTGGAGCAGCTCAGCCCCTTCCTTTTCCGCGTCTTCCTTGACGCCGGGGAAGAGGTTGAGGATGCTGGTGCCCGCAAGGCTGACGTGAATAGTCATCTCGCCGTTTTCGACGGTGAGCGTGCCCTTGCCGTCGCAGGCCTCATTGGCATGGAACATGGAGCTGTCGGTGTTGAAGTCGGCAGTATAGACGCCGTCGGGCAGGGCCGGTTCCGCGGGCGTCTCTTCTTCGGCGGACGCATCCGCATCCTCCGCAGTCTCGTCGGTTTCGGGTTCGGCGGGCTGTTCGGTCTGCACGGTCTGTTCCAGCTCTGCAGGTTCGGTCTCTGCGGGCTTGGCCGTGCAGGCGGTCAGCAGCGCGAGCAGCATCAGCGCAGCGAGCGCAAGGGCGATGGTCTTTTTCATGATGGTTCCTCCTGAATGGCGCTTGGCTCCGGGGCAGGTCTTCCCCACCCCGGAGCTCAGTTTAAGTCAAATTAGGCGTTCAGCGAGTCAATCGCAGCCTTGGTGTGGGCGACATAGAGCGCCTGCACATCGGCGATCTCGCCGAGGCCGTGGATCTGGCAGTCGACGGTGAAGCCAGCGGCTTCGAACATGGTCTTCCAGGAATCTTCCTCGGAACCAGCCATATCGTTGTTGGCGTGGTCGCCGGCGACGACCATCAGCGGGCGCAGCACGACATTGGTATAGCCCGCAGCCTTGACGGCCTCGATGACAGCCTCGCAGGCGGTCTCTTCCGGCTCGCCCTCGACGGTGCCGATAAAGACGTTCTCATAGCCGAGGTTCTGCATCTGGGTCTGCATCTGGCTGTACGTCACCTTGGCAACGTGTGCGGTGCCGTGACCCATGAAGACGAACGCGGTGCCCGCGTCCTTGGCGGCATCAAGGCTCTCGAAGCCGGAATCGGCAACAGCCGCAGCGGTGATGGCCTTGGCAACAGCTTCCTTGTCGGCATTGATGACGGTAGCGTCGGAGCCGACTTCGCCAAGCAGCGGCTCGGCAATGGAGACGGATTCAAACTTGTCCTTATACTGCTCGATGGCTTCGCACATCTCGTCATACTCTGCGCCATGCATCAGGTGCGTCGGCTGGACAACGAGGTTCTTGACGCCGTTGGCGACGGCACGATCGAGCGCCTGATCCATGTTGTCGATCTTCTCGCCATCGCGGGCCTGCACGTGGTTGATGATGATCTGCGCGGTGAAGGCGCGGCGGACGGACCAGTCGGGATACGCGGCCTGCAGGGCGTCTTCGATGCCCTTGATGTCGGCAACACGGCTGTCATTGTAGGACGTGCCGAAGGAGACAACGAGCAGCTCGTTCTCGCCGATCTCATCCTGATTGCGCGCATCGTCGAGCGAAGCATCGCCGGTATCGAGGCCGAAGTAATCGGGGCTGGCCTCGTCGCCTTCGACGAGCTCCTTCTGCGCATCGGTCAGGGCGTCCCAGGCGGCCTTGGCCGCTTCGCACTGGGCGTCGGTCTCATCGGTGCGGGACTGGACATAGATCGCGTCGATCAGGGCGGCGACATTGTCGGCGGCTGCCTGATCCAGCTCTTCCTGAGAGGGCTGCGGCTCTTCCGGAGTCTGCTCCTCGGCGGGCGTGGTCTCTTCGGGGGTAGTGGTCTGTTCGGTTTCTGCGGGGTCTACGGTGGGGGTCTCGTCCGCGCTGCTCTTGCAGGCGGAGAGGAGGCTCAGCAGCATCACGGCTGCGAGCACAAGCGCGAGGGTCTTTTTCATGTGAGGTCTACCTCTTTTCTAAAATGTTCTGAAAAATATAAAAACGGCTGCGCTGGCGCAGCCGTTCTCCCTAGCCGTATCGAATGTCGTCTTCCAAAGCGGAAGACCATACAAACTTGCAGGAAGGCCGACCCGTAGACAGCGGATCTGAGATTCCACGCCAAGGCAGGTCTCCTGACTTCGTTCTTCGCGGCTCTGCCCTTCCCGGTTTCCCAGTGGTAAGGACGCACACACCGGCCATCTGGCCGGTCCGGCGCTTCCTTTGCAGGTCCGCTCCCGTACACAGTGACTGCATCGCTCCGGATTCTCACCGGATTCCCTTTTCACCCGCCTTGCGGCGGACACCTTGGCGCTACAATTTTATATTGTTTCAGACAGTCCACATTATAACACGCATCGGAAAAGAGTCAACCGGAGAAATCGACAGTTTTCCCCGGTCGGCAGCCGCATTTCCCGGCGAGAATGCCCGAAAACGGGAAAGTGCCCGGCGGACACAGGGTCCGCCGGGCGCTTTGGGCGTTCCGCAAGAGATTACTGCATAAACGTGCCCGCGATCATCTGGTCGATGTAGGCGAGATACTTCTCCTGCACGTCGGCGGGAACAAGATCGCTCAGCGCGCCGGCGGAGAGGGTGTTGTTCTGCAGCGTGCCGTAGAGCGTCGCGCCGCCGAAGGTGCCGTCGATGACAGCCTGCATGGAGGCGACGATCATGGCGGAGTTGTCGGTGACCTGAGAGCAGATGATGCACTCGTTCTGGCCGAGGATGTCGGCAGGCTGGCCGATGTCGTAGATCTTGACTTCGCCCGCGGCGGCGTTGGCCGCGTCGATGGCCTCGCGCGCGCCGGAGTCGACGGCGGAAGCGTCGCCGAAGAAGACGTCAGCGCCCTGGGCGATCAGCTCAGTGGCAAATTCCTTGCCCTTCGGGGCGTCGGAGAAGGAGTTGGCATAGGGGACGTTGAGCAGCTCGACGGTCTTGCCTTCCTGCTCGGCGACGTACTTGGCCGCCTCTTCAAAGCCCGCGATCTTGCCCTTGGTGGTGTCGAGCTCCATGCCGCCGATGAAGCCGAGCTTGCCGCTCTCGGTCATGAGGCCGGCGAGGGCGCCCGCGATCCAGCCGATCTGCTGCGCGTTCGGGAGCAGGGAGGAGACGTTGCCGTTGACGGCCTTGGCGGGGGTATTTTCCGCACCGTTCAGCAGGGCGAAGGCCACGTCGGGATATTCCTCAGCCGCCTGCAGGACGGCGTCGGTGTACTGGTTGCCGGGGGCGTAGATCATGTCGTAGCCGAGGGTGCAGTAGGCGACGATGGAATCATAGTAGGCGTCCTGCGAGATGGAGTCGGTGACCTCGGTCTCCCAGCCCATCTTTTCGGCCGCGGCGATCATGGCGTTGTAGCAGGCCGCGCCCCAGCCGCCGTCGTTGATGCTGGAGTCGCAGATCATGGCGACCTTATAGGCAGAGCCGTCAGCCTTGGTGGCAGCGGTGGGCTCTTCCGTGACAACGGGTTCAGCGGTCGTGTCGGCGGGCTCGGTGGTGTCAGCCGGTTCGGCGGCGGTGTCGGTCGTGTCGGTCTTGCTGGTGTCGTCCGCAGGAGCCGCGGTGTCGGTCTTCGCAGTACCGGCACACGCCGCCAGCGACAGGAGCATGACAAGCGCCAGAAGCATTGCAATGATCTTTTTCATTTTTTGTCCTCCATAGAATATTAGGATTCTGCAGCAGCGCACAATGCGGTGCTGCCATAAGTTTATAACAACGCCGAAGCGTTATTACCGTTTTACCGCTGTTCACGGCGGTAGGGCTTGCCGTTGGCCTTGGGTCCGGCCTGGCGGGCGCCGATGAGCGTGAGGACGACGACCGTCGCCACGTAGGGGATCATCTGGAAGAACTGATACGGGATGGCGATGCCGGAGACCTGGAGGCGGATCTGGAGCGCGTCGCAGAAGCCGAAGAACAGGCAGGCCAGCAGGATGCCGCCCGCGTTCCAGCGGCCGAAGATGACGGCGGCCAGCGCGATGAAGCCGCGCCCGGCGACGATACCATCGGTATAGGTGCTGGAATAGCAGGTGGTGAGGTACGCGCCGCCGATGCCGGACAGGGCGCCGCAGATCACGCAGGCGAGGTACTTCACGCCGACGACCGGGATGCCGAGCGTGGCGGCGGCCTGCGGATGCTCGCCGACGGCCTTATAGCTCAGGCCCGCGCGGGTCTTGCCGAAGAAGATGGCCGTGAAGAGGACGAGCAGGAATGTGAGATAGACCATCGGGCTCTGGTCGAAGAGCAGCGGCCCGAGCACCGGGATGTCCTTCAGGCCGGGGATGGCGACGGAGGACATGGTGGTGATCTGCTTGAGGTCGGACCCGGTGCCGAAGTAGACGCGGTAGATGAAGGACGCGAGCGCCGGGGCGAAGATGTTGAGGGCCATGCCGTAGACGGTATGGTCGGCGCAGAGCGTGACCGTGGAGAACGCGTAGATCATGTTGACGATCACGCCCGCAAGCGCGCCGCAGAGCAGGCCCAGCCAGTTCGATCCCGTGACATAGCAGACGAGGAAGCCGACGAGCGCGCCGATGGAGGCGAGGCCCTCGAGGCCGATGTTGACCATGCCCGCGCGCTGGCCGTAGAGCTCAGCCAGGGAGATGAGCAGCACGGGGATGGCGAGACGGACCGTTGCAAGAAGGAGGCTCGAGATCCAATCCATTATGCTTCACCCGCCTTTCTGCCGTGGAAGACGCGGCTGCGCCACGCCTGGAATTCCGGGAGCTTGGTCAGCGCCATGCCAGCGACGGAGAAGACGATGACAAGCGCCTGAATGATGTCGGACACGCTGGTGGGCACGCCGGTAGCGGCCTGCATGGTGGTGGAGCCGACGCGGAGCACCGCGAAAAACAGCGCGACGACCATCGTCGCGATCGGGTGCAGCTGGCCGATGAGGGCCATCGCCACGCCGTCGAAGCCGTAGCCCGCGCCGTAGCCGTTGATGAGGCGGAACTGCGTACCGAGCAGCTCCGCGCCGCCGCCGAGACCGGCAATCGCGCCGGAGACAATGAAGCTGGCGAGCATAAAGCGCTTGACGGGAATGCCGTTGAAGCGGCTGGCCGTGAGGTTGCAGCCGACGGCGCGCAGGCGGAAGCCCGCGCTCGTCCAGAACAGGACGTAATAGAGGATCAGGCCGACCGCGACCGCGATCACAAAGCCCCAAGTGAAGCGCATCCCGGTGATGATGCGCGGAAGATGCACCTCATCGGCGATGGCGGGTGTCTGCGGGACGGAGGCATCGCGGATCCAGCTGGTATAGATGACGCCCATGAAGAGCGTGGCGACATAGTTGAGCATGATGGAGATGATCATCTCGTTCTGCCCGCGGCCGATTTTCAGCACGCCGGGAATCATGCCCCAGAAGCCGCCGGCCACCGCGCCGACCAGCAGCGCGAGCAGCACGCCGGCAAAGCCGGTCAGGCCGGTGAAATAGCAGGTCAGGAACGCGGCGATGGAGCCCATCAGGAACTGCCCCTCGCCGCCGAGGTTGAACACGCCGCACTTATACGCGAAGCAGGCGCAGAGGGCCGTGAAGATCAGGGGCGTGGCCTTGGTGAGCGTGGTACCGATGCCGGCCTTGGAGCCGAACGCGCCCTGGAACAGGAACTTCACGGCAAGGAACGGGTTCGCGCCGAGGGCAGCCATGATGATACCACCGATCAGGAACGCGAGCAGAACGGACAGCAGCGGCACAAGGAACGCGCCGAACGCTTTTTTCACTTTTCCCATACCTCTCCCCCTCACTTACCGGTCATGGCCAGGCTGATCTCGTTGATCGGCGGCTTGCTGCCGGAGAATTCGCCCATGATGCGGCCTTCGAAGCAGACGACGATCCGGTCGGACATCTCGAGGATCTCGTCAAAGTCGGCGCTGATGAGCAGAATGCCGACGCCGCGGGCGCGGGCGGCGATCATCTGGTCGTGGACAAAGCTGGTCGCGCCGATGTCGAGGCCGCGCGTAGGATGCGCCATGACGAGGACGGACGGGCCGCTCTCGAGCTCGCGGGCGATGATGACCTTCTGCTGGTTGCCGCCGGACAGCTCGCGCACGCTCTGGCTGTCAGAGGTGGCGCGGACATCATATTTTTCCATCATGGACTGCGCGTAGGCGTGGATGGCGCGCTTGTTCAGGCGCAAACCATGACCGTGGCTGAAGCGCGGATCGTCGGTGTCCTTGAGGACAAGATTTTCCGCGATCGACATATCGCCGATCAGGCCCTGCAGGTTGCGGTCCTCGGGGACGTGGCTGACGCCGTGCTCGATAAAGCCGTTCGGGTCGAAAACGGCGACGCGGTCACCCTTGAGCTGGACCGTGCCGCTCTCCGGGGCGATGACGCCGGTGATGAGCTGGGCCAGCTGGGTCTGGCCGTTGCCGTCGACACCCGCGACGCCGACGATCTCTCCGGCGTGGATGCGGAGCGACAGATCGGCGAGGCCGCTGTGCTTGCTCTCCTTGTTATAGTCCACATGGTCGAGCTCCGCGACGATCTCATGGCCGGAGGCGTCGACCTTTTCATAGTGTGACTCGGTCAGCTCTTTGCCAATCATCATGCCGGCGAGCTTCTGGCCGTCGGTCTCGGCGCGGTCGACCGTGCCGACGACCTTGCCGAGGCGGAGAATGGTGATGCGGTCGGAGATGCGGAGCACCTCGCGCATTTTATGACTGATGAAGATGATGGATTTGCCCTCGCCGACAAGCTTCTGCATGATGGCGAACAGTCCCTCGACCTCGATGTCGGTCAGGGCGGCGGAGGGCTCGTCAAGGATCAGCAACTCGGCCCCGTGGTAGAGGGCCTTGAGGATCTCGGTGCGCTGCTGTTCGCCGACGGAGATCTCCGTGATGAGCTTGTCGAGCTGGACGTCGAGGCCGTATTTTTCCGAAAGCGCCTCGATCTCCTTTCTGCGGGCCGCGCGGTCGATAAATAGGCCCTTGGCGTGTTTGTCGCCGAGGATGATGTTGTCAAAGACGGTCATCGCCTCGACGAGCATGAAGTGCTGATGCACCATGCCGATGCCAAGCTTGACCGCCTGGCTCGGCGATTCGATGCGGACCTCCTGCCCGTTCAGAAAAATCTTGCCCTCAGTGGGCTGGTAGAGGCCGATGAGGATATTCATGAGCGTCGATTTCCCCGCGCCGTTCTCTCCGAGGAGCGTATGTACCTCGCCCTTGGCGACGGAGAAATTGATGTCCTGATTGGCGTAAAAGTTGCCGAACCGTTTGCTGATGTGCTCCATGCGCAGCAATTCACTCAATCCCGGCTTCCTCCTTTTTTCTCTTGATATTTCGAGTATATCACGTGCCTGGGTGGATGAAAAGAAATTTTGTTCCGGTTTTCCTTTTTCTCCGTTTTGCCGAAAATATGTCCAGATATTGGGGCGCATTTTCGGGCTTTACCAAATTTCGCAGGCCGGAGCGGCCCACCGCACAAAAGCAGGACAAAAAAAATGCAGGCAGGAGCCGCCTCCAAAGCCCGCGGCATGTAATCATAACCACCGGCCGTGCCGGTGGCTTGCACTAGCCCCCTTGGGGCATGACCCGGGCTGAGCCTATAGGCTCGTCGAAAAGTCTGCC